>ERZ1643250.106-NODE-106-length-109698-cov-60.608010_pt1 | contig 109698 bp, 110 predicted proteins | sample MGYA00579262_ERZ1643250 | MGnify/ENA primary metagenome ERZ1643250 (study PRJEB29033, sample SAMEA4952265) | chicken gut metagenome | biome: Broiler Chicken; feature: Gastrointestinal Tract; material: Caecum | place: Ireland | collected 2018 | study: Broiler... | reverse complement strand
AACACTCCAAAGGGAGAAAAAATCCCCGGTAAGATCAGGGCCCACCAGGTCCCGGCCAGCTTCAGCCAGGAAAGGACCAGGAAATTTGGAAACAGAGTCACCTGTACCGGCAGTAGAAGAAAAATAATAAAGAGAAAGAAGAAGATCTTCCATCCTGGAAAATGATATTTGGCAAAAGCCATGCCGCACATGCCTCCTATAAGGAGCTGTCCCATTGCGACTATCCCAGCCATTCCAAGACTCTTCCAGAACTTCATCCAGTATTCCGGCGTATCCAGCATCACCTTTCCATAGGCTTCCAGGGTAAAATGCTCCGGAAACATATGAAAGCCCACGTCAGCCCCTACGCCCAGGATCCCGCTGTAAGCTTCCGCGATCTCTTCCTGTCCCATAAACGAATTCGTAAAAGAATACAGTACGGGAAACAGGATCACCAGGGAGAGCAGGAGGAAACACAGCGTCTTAACGCAAATGGTCAGATTTCTTTTCATTTCCCCTTTTCCCTCCTTTCCCTGCAAAAAAGCTCCAGCTTGGGATACCGGCTGCTATAAGGATGACAAGAAATAAAAACGTGGAAGCTACGGAGATCTCCATATAATTCATGTTGTTAAAGTTATTGGTCATATAGTGCTGGAGCATGTAAATACTCTCATGAGGGTAATTGCCCCCGATGAGGATTGCTTCACGAAAGCACTTAAAAGCATTCAGCAGAGAGATCAGGGCAGTAAACAGGATCATGGGGCTCAAAAGAGGTAGCCGTACATAACACAGGCATTTCCACCTTCCCGCCCCGTCCATCCTGGCCATTTCCATATATTCCTTAGGGATCATGGCAAGGCCGGCCAGGAGCAAGATCACAGCGTATCCTGTATTTTTCCATAGATAGAGAAAGATAAGTATCAGAAAGGCCCAAGAGGAATAGATCCAGTCCTGCCGCGGAAATCCCCACTGGACCAGCAGTGTGTTCAGCACACCCCTGGTCCCCAGAAAGATCTGTACCACCATCACAGTAGCTGCCACAGGAACCAGCATAGGGTAGAGAAGGATCAGGCGGAAAAACCGGTTTCCCGGAAACTTCTCCGCAAGCAGAAGTGCCAGCGTCAGAGATATCACCAGTATCAGAGGCAACGCCACTGCAAGGAACCGTAAAGTATTTCCCACTGCCAGCCAGAACATATGGTTATCAAAAGTGATCTGGTAATTTTCCAGGCCAACGAATATGCCTCCGTAGCTTACTGACTGCCACAAAGTTACGCCCATAGGCAGTACATAGAAGACCAAAAAACCCAGGACCGCTGGAGCTGCCAGACAGACGCCTTTCTTTTCCATGTGTTTCATAAGATCCCCCCTCCAGCAACTGAAGTTTCACTCATTCCATGACAATGTAGCGGGTATTGTTATAGAGCATATCTGCAGCTAGTTCTATATCCTCATCTACCCCAGGCCTATCCAGATCAACATATCCATCTTTTTTAAACATATTATTGATTTCTATTCCTAAGGTATCTACCGTGCAAAGAAATCTGGCAGTTACAATCTGTTCCAGTGTGTTTGAAAAGTCCTGAGCATTTTTAACCGCCGTCTCTGAGGGCTCACTGGTGCCATCTTTCAGGAGATACCACTTTTCCCAGAGATCTTCCCGTACAGGAATTCCCTCCAAATTTAAAGCAGTCGCACTATGATAACCTGTTGTGATATCTCCGTGAGAAAACGAGTATCCGTCTCTGGAAACAAATTCATCCTGCCAGAAAAGCCGCAAAAATTCATAAGCAAGCTCTGGATTTCTGCAGGTCCGCCCTATGGCACCATAGGATAGAATTTTTGCTGATGGTCTCCCATCCAAAGTTACCATCGGCAAATATTTATATTCTGTTGTCTGAAGTTCATCGAGATAAAAATCAGCGGAGTGTAGATTTTCGTACTGTCCAGGAGTAGTTGCATACGTCGGGATAAAATCAGGATCATAGTTTTCTCCATCAGCTGTAGCATATTCCAATACATGGATTATATCTTCTTTAGAGAAATAGATTTCCCCTTCCTGATAGTCAAAACTATTTCCAATCCAGGTTATCACATCTAAAAATTCATATGGATTCATTTCTTGTAGCTTTTCTTCTTTTAACAATTGAGTCAGAGGTTTTCTGCAATCTTCCAAGGCAAGAGAACCCGCATTCATTTCTTTTATTGATTTCAAAAGTCTTGTATCAAAGCTAAAAGGCACGATATACTGTTTTCCATCTACAGCTCCAGCCTCCATTACTGGTGCAAAGCATTTCTGAAAGCTTTCGTCATCTTCGGTATACTCTGATACATCCTTAAAAACGCCGCTGTCAAGTGTTTTATTAGCGTCTGGCAGCAATAGTGTCTCTTCATCCACAGAAATCCCTCCATTACGCTTATATTCCGATATAATATAGATATCTGCTCCTTTTCCCGTCATCAGTTCTGTTCGCAATCTTTTACAGACGCCTGCTCTCTGCGTTTCGTCCATAGGAATATAGGTTACCTGAAAATCAACAGGAGTTTCCCTGGTATCATTAAAATACTGTATCATGTCGTCTACCACATAGCTCAAAGCCTCCTCGGTACAAATAGTAACTGAATTATTTTCTTCTTTGACATTAAATTCAAATAACATAAAAATCAGCAAAATGAGTATCAATAAAATACCCGCTAAATATTTACTTTTCCTATTATTCATATTCTTAGTTAAGCCTCCTCAAGATTTTATAAATAAGGACCACCGCTAGTAGGTGGTCCTCTCCATATTTTATTATTATATTATTTCAATGTCCCCCTTATCCAGGCAGTAAAACCCTGCTTGTGCCACATCATCTGTAACTGTTTTTCCACAATTAGGGAACTATGTTGTTACATACATTAATCTTGCTCGCCATATATCGTCATAGTTTCCATGCGGTTGATAGCTTCTATCTAACATTACTTTTTTATACCTTTTATATTTTTTCTTCCATTTACAATTCAAGATTTCCGTTCTAAATTTCATAGATTTTCAGATATCTACTTGCCAAAAATCAACAGCATTATCTTCAAACATCCTGAACGCATCTTATAATATCTAAGTTCAGTTAAGCGAAAGTAGCTTGTATTAACTCACCGCATAATAATAGATTACTGCATATCTTGTATATGAAGCTGATAAGCGTCTTTTACAGTTTCATATAATTCGCTTGTATCTTCAGAAACTGTAAACTCATGTATATCATTCTCCATAACAAACTTTACTATATAGCACTGTTCTTGATTGTCGTCTATTTCGTCTACGCTATTCTCCTTTTCCATTTCGGAATATATAGCAGAAATCTGATTTCTATATTGGGTATATTCCAGATGCACACTTAGTAATGTGTTTTTAGAATCAATAATTTCCACGTATTCTATCTCTTGTAAAGGAAATAGTTCTTTTTTCTCAGCAACTTGTTCTGGATTCGTACAACCCGAAATCATAAGCAAACATAACAGTAAAAGTAAAGTTCTATTTTTTTTCAAACCAACAATCCCTTCTTCTATTCTATTGACTTTCTACATTGTTCCTTACTTCTACACCACTATACGTACAATTACTTATGGCCAAACCCGAAGCAATATTTTTTGTCCAGCATACGTGGTAAGAATATCTTGGATTAAAAGTCATCCCATTTTTTAGCTCCGTATAGCAGTGTATTTGTATTGTATTCTTTCCATAAACCGTCTTTGCTACTTCGCCAGTACAATACAACGTGGCAGCTTATGGCTGTTGTACTTCATTTTATTCCGTACCACCGTAAACTGTAATAGATGAAATTACCAACAGCATCCCCATAACTAATAGTATCCCAAGTCTTTTCTTCGTAGATTTTCTCTTCTCATTTATATGCATAAAATTTTATTTCTTTCCCACCATTCATTTATCATTTTATATAATCCATTATATAATTTATATTATTTTTTGTCAATAATCACCAATATTATTCTTGATACTCTTTTTTACAGTATATATTTCAACAATCCAATAATGAAGTCATCCCAAAATTACTAAATCTTTTTAATGTGCTTTTAGATATTCCGGTCATTCTTACTACTTCTGATTAACAATGCCTTTCCAGAAGTTTCAACACATGGTCTCTTTGTTCCTTACTAAATTTTTTGGGCCTTCCTTCATAAAACTTCTTTCCTTGGGCTTGAGCATTTGCTTTGGCTATGGCCTTGCCTTCGCTGGTCCTTTCGACAATCATATCTCTTTCAAATTCAGCGAAGGCTAACATAATATGCAGAATCAATTATCCTGTTGGACTCTGATCAATTAATCCCATATTGAGAACATGAACAGCTACTTCTCTTTTCAAAAGGAACTGTACGAGTTCAAAGCCTTCGCTGCAGTCCTTGCAATCCGATCTATTTTTGTAATAATGAGGGTATCTCCAGATTGGATTACTTGCAAAAGCTTATCCAGCTCTGGTTTATGAGTCTTAGTTCCAGCAAATGAATCTGCATAAATCTTTTCAGTTCACGCTTCCAGGACAGCTCGCTTCTATGCTTCTAAGCTATTTCCATCCTTAGCCTGCCCTAATGCAGGATATTCTGTCAGTAGTCTTTAATTTAATATATCATACTTGATATATTACATCTTTCATTGTATAATTTTCTTATATTAAAATCATGGTATAATTGGAGGTCGATAATGAGTACATACTACGACAGCTTTAAAAAAGGAAGCATAGAAATGCTTTTTCTGAAGTTATTATCCATCAAAGACTGCTATGGTTATGAGTTGATGAATATGTTCCACGATATCACAGACAATATTATAACTATTACAGCGGGTAATATGTATCCAACATTATATAAGTTGGAAGATAAAGGGTATATTACCCATTACGAAAAAACAGCTGGCAAAAGGCGAAAGCAGGTTTATTATCACATAACTGAGGACGGGAAAATAGAATACGAACGTATGCTGCATGATTATACGGATGTAACTAATGCCATTTCAAAAATAATTGAGTATACAGGTGATGAGGTATCCTATAATGATGTTACGAACACGAAATAAAAATATCACTACATATTATAGACATTTGAAACTTCTATTCTCTTCCATCGACTATAAAGAAGGCAAATTTTTAAAAGACGTTAAATTACAACTCCAAGATTTTTTAATCGATCACCCCTCCTGCACATATCAAGATATTGTAAATCATCTTGGCACTCCAGAGGCTGTGTTTATTGATTATATATCTCACCAAGACTCAACGGATATTTACAAGGTCCTTTCAATTAAACGTCTTTTTTCGTTTATTAAAAAAACACTATTCATCTTAGGCTGTATCTTCGCGATCATATTCTTCTTCTTTTGGTGGAAAGGTTATCAATCATTTAATGACTCTAGTTTATATTACTACGATATACAAATTAATGAAGGATGTACCAAATCATAAAAAAATTTTGGGCATTATTTTTAGCAATCATGTTACTTTCTATTGCTCAGCCATTATCTATTAATGCAGCTCCACACACTACAATAGAATATCTATCTGATGACAGTTATTTTGAAACTACTATTTCTATTATTCCAACAAGAGGCACTGTAACTAATACAAACATAACTGTTACTTATAGAAATTCTTCCGGGGAAGCTATGTGGGATTTAATAGTTACAGCCTCTTTTACTTTCAACGGAAAGAATAGCCTCTTGCACCTCTTCCTATAAGTTTCCGTACGCTACCGCCGCATGCACTATTACTGTCGTAAGCATACATACCATTACCAAAGATAAGATTACTAATAATTTATTCTTTTTTTTCATAGGCGTTTCCTTTCTCGACTATAAAAGTGCCAATTACAGTGGATCCATCTTGGAGGTATAAATTAATTTCTTTATTTTGAGGCTTACTCATCAGAGCTTCTTGCACACTATCAGCAACATCCAGCATTTCTTTTTGTCTTATATACCCTACAGTCCCATCCTGCCCTTCCGCTAATAGCAAATCCGGATCAGCTTTACCTTCAATGTTTGGGCCATAAGTTTCGCCCCTTTCATTTTTAGGGTATCCATTGTCAATAACATATTCTATGTCCGGCACTATAAGTTTTTCACCATCTGATTGATTAAAACCATATATCACCACGGCACACATACCAAGAAGCATAAGTATAAGAACTATGCTAACTAGAATTTTATTTCTATGTTTGGAAAGTCCTCTGTTTTTCATAGTTATCCTTTCTCAAAATCCACACTACATTTTTCATACATGCTATTGAATAATGCTGTTATATCTTCTGTAATCTCATTCTCCTTATTCATAATATCTGCAAAGTAACCACAGACCGTATAGGCGTCATTCAAACACTCCAGCATTGACGGTTTAAGCATTTACTTTCCGTACTTCAAATTGATACCTCATTTGTATAAAAATTAATTTTAGAGCAACTATGCTCATAATTCATTCCCCCATACAATTCCCCCTTTGCCCATTATTTTATATAAATAATATATCATATGCCGATGTTATTGTAAAGTAATATATAATATTATTATATATAATTTAATTATATATTTATATAGACTCTTATTTTTCAGACACTTTAGTTCTGAGCTGTCATAATTATCATTTATATCCTTCAAAATGATTTTTATAACGAATCAATGTGCTTTTAGATATTCCTGTCATTTTTACTACTTCTGAGTAACTATGCCTTTCCAGAAGCTTCAACGCATGGTCTCTTTGTTCCTTACTAAATTTTTTGGGCCTTCCCTCATAAAATTTCTTTCCTTGGGCTTCAGCATTTGCTTTGGCTATGGCCTTGCCTTCGCTGGTCCTTTCGACAATCATATCTCTTTCAAATTCAGCGAAGGCTAACATAATATGCAGAATCAATTTTCCTGTTGGGCTCTGATCAATTAATCCCATATTGAGAACATGAACAGATACTCCTTGTTCTAAAAGAGTCTGTACGAGTTCAAAGCCTTCCGTTGCCGTTCTTGCAATCCGGTCTATTTTTGTTATAACAAGCGTATCTCCTGCTCGGATCACTTCCAGAAGCTTATTCATCTCTGGCCTATGAGTCTTAGTGCCAGTAAATGAATCTGCATAAATCTTTTCAGCTCCCGCTTCTCGGACAGCCCGCTCCTGTGCTTCCAAGCTATTACCATCCTTAGCCTGTCCTCTAGTTGAAACTCTAATATATCCATATTTCATGATTCTTCCTCCATACTTTTTGAACATAAGTTATGACACCATTCTACAGTGCAATTCTACGTACTCCCCCTATCGGTGTCAATACTTTTAAGTTTTGACACTGTTTAGCTGTTACTATCAGTAGCAATTGACATTAATTTTCTTTATACTGGAGATTGATAAGGATGTGTGTTATAGTGCGGCTGTTACCGCACCTATACTGGCAACAGAAAGGGGGTATCTTACATGGAAGTTGTTTTATCTTTTCTTGTCGCTGTTGCGGCTGGCGTAGTTTGCCACTATGTCATCAAGTGGTTAGACAGCGATAAATATTCGGTAACTGGCCCCGGTCTGTTCCACCGTATATGGAAAAGAAAACCCCAGAGCTGGCACTCTGGGGTTTTCACTTTGTCGTCCTACATGGACTTGTTTTATCTTTTTGCCTATAGGCATTATAGCTTATGCAACTTGTCTTCATGTCTCCATGCGTAAGCCCTTCTCAACAAGTAGGCGATATTCTACGCTTTTGCAAGTACCCCGTCGCCTACGGAAGTTAAACATACAAGTTCATGATATTCTAGCCGTCATGACCGGCGAACATCTCTGTTCATTAGTCTTATATGCGATTTACTGAGAATTATCAACCATAAAATTTAAAAGGCTATTACCTCTTTGATTTCTTTCTTTTCCTCTTTTTCCTTATCGGCATTTATGATTTCTACCTGCATTTCATTTATCCTTTCATCATCTTATATACTGCCAGTGCAGCTATTGCTAAAACAAGCAGTAAGCTTCCCAGCAGTAGAAAGATTGTCTGGATTTTACCGCTTTTTTCTGCAGGGCAGTAAAATTCATTTTCATTTTCCGGGTTTATGTAGATGGTCACTGTCTGGCCTGTAAAGAAGTTCTGCTCTGGATGGCCCATATTGGAACGTTTCCGGATTATGTGGTCTCTCACCTGGTATTCATATACCGGGAACCAGGAAACCGTCCGGATCCCCTCCATGGAAATGTTGTCTGATCTTTCCAGATCTGCGACCACGGCTTGTACCGGCAGCGTACAGATGCGCTTCTTTTTCCGGATACTGTTCTGCAGGACGATACTGGCTCCGATCATCGAAACGCCTACAACACCCATGCACAAAGCCATGAATAATAAGATATTCGCTGCCGTCATTCCCAGTATCCTTCCTGTACTAAAACATTCTCATAGTGTCCGATCTCGTCATGATGGATTGTATATGTGTTAGTTCCGGTCTGGATTGTTTCAGTCACAACATGATATGCACCACAAGACATATTACCTGACATCATTGCATTATATCCATGTTCATCAATACAATCCGTTATATCTGCTCCGCACCCATTACAGATTGCTCTACTTACCTCCTCATAAATCGGTTCAGATACTGTTTCATCCCAGGCTGCCTGATCCACTACCCATTGCTGCTCATATACAGGCTCATGCCATACTGGCTGCGGCTCAGGTTCCGGTTCTGCTGGCTGCTCTTGTACTGGCTGTGCTGGAGTCTCTTGTGCCGGTGTTTCCTGTGCTGGGGTCTCTACTGGGAGTTCCTGCACTGGCTCTGGTTCCGGCTGTGCGGCCTGTGTGTTGCCGCTTTCAGGCTGGGCAGTAGCTGCAGGGGCTGAAGATCCGGTATCTGCAGGCTGTTCGGTTTCTGTGGAAGCTGCAGGTGCAACGGCTGTTTCTGCAGCCTTGTTATCCTCAGTTTTCTGGGCAGTTTCCTGCTTTTTCTCTTGTTCCTCCTTCTTCTCTTCTTCTCTCTTCCTATCGCTGTTCTTCTCTTCTTTTTCCTTAGCGGCGGTATCCTTTTTTGCCGTTTCGGATGCCTTCTCTTTGTTGGTATCTGTTTCTTTCTTGTCTTTGCCCTGTTCTTCGTTCTCTGCTTTTTCGTTCTGCCCTTTTACCGCAACAGATGTTTCCTGCCCGGTGGCAGCCTTTGTATCCTTCGGTGGCTCTGCAAAAGAATAATATGCCACGCCGCCTGTAAGGACTATAAACAACGCTAAAAACACGCCAAAACCTATTGTCTCGTTTTTATGCTCGCTGATCCATTTTTTTAATTTTTCCATAATTGCCCTCCTTGTTTTTCACCTGTTATATTTTTTCATTCACGCTATGCTTTCTAAGCCAATTTTAGCACACATCTGGTTTGCAGGCCAGATATTTCCAGTTACATAATCCCCAGCTCTTTCATGAACTGGATCGCTGTATCGTCCATATCCGGGGCTGGTTCTGTCAACGCTTCAGGCTGTGCCTCATTATCCGGTACTTTTTGTGGCTCTGCTATTTCCCGGTCCGTTTCTCCCGGATATGCTCCCGATTGTTCTTCTTCCTGGTGCTCCCGTTCCTGGGCGGCTGACTCCTGTATGCTCTTTCTGTTTCCTCCCAGTTCTTCCCTCAGGATCTGGCGGAGCCTGTCCTCCCCGATCACAACAGGTTCGCCATAGGCCAGAATCGCCTGGACGATATAATCCGTCAGGCTGTCATACCTGCGTTTGTCATAATTGTCCAGTTTCTCCATAGCAGCCTTCTGTTGTTCGCTTTTGGAACACAACCGAAGAAAAATCCTTTTTTCTCTGGTATCCATCTTCTTCCTCCTCACATTTGTTTTTTCCAGCCTAACATTTGACGCTCAAGCTCTGCCATATTGTAATCCCGCTGATGGAAGTTGTTGAATGGGTTTTTCTTCTCTCTTCCCTTTTTCCGCAGGCGATTAATATGTACCGCCATATCTGAGTTATACAGTGCAGTAAGCAGATAGCGTCTGGCGTTTCTGACCGGCGGGCCGGTAGCCATGCCCTCCAGGATTGCCTGGACATGGGCCTGATCCAGCTTAGCAAGCCTGGCTCTGAGCGTGGCAGTGTCCACTTTCTGGTCGTTGATGATATAAAAAGGCGCAGACTCCCCCTGTCCAAAGATCTCCAGCAGGAGTTTCAGGATTCCGTCAGGGATGATATTGCCATATTCCCTGCACAATTTCTCATATCCGATCCTCGCTTTGATCTCATTGGCTGTTTTCTCCTCCTCTTCCTCCTCGCCTATATATATTTTATTCTCTTCGTTAGAAGAGGAAGAAGAAGTATATATATTATATATAGTCTTTTGTTTATTAGTATTTTGTTGGTCCCGATTTACCGTGCTCGGAAAACCCGATCCTGGTGGATCTTCTCTGGGCTTTTTCACCGTAATCGGATTTTCCGATCCTGGTGGTTTTGGCTCCTTTTTCACCGTAATCGGATTTTCCAATCCTGGTGATTTTTCCTGTTTTTTTACTTCTTTAGCCCTATCTTCCATGGCCTCTATCTGTTCTTCATCTTCAGCGACATTTCTCTCCTTACCTGCAGCTTGATCCTGCTCTTCCTCTTCTGTCTCTGGTACTTCCATATCCGGCGTTTCCCGGAAAATATATTCTGTACCTGCAATCTTTCCTCGTTCCCCTCGGAGCGTCCTTCGAATCAGATATCCTTCAGCCTCCAGTTCGAGCAGGGCTGTCCGGACGCTCTCATATCCGTCTTTGCAGTACGCAGCCAGGCCCTTTACGCTGTAGTTCCAGTCTTCCGGAAGGGAAAGAATTTTTGACATAAGCCCCATGGCCTTTAAGGACAGATTAGGATTCTGAAGATGATGGTTGCTCATCACTGTGTAATTTTTATTCTTTATTGTGCGGAATATATCAGCCATACTTTTTTCCTCTGCTTCTTTTCATATTCATGCTTATCAATCAAATAGCTGTTAAGGCGTTTTTTAATGTCAGGAGCCAGTCCTCCTCCCACTTAGTCAGCCTGGTCATGGTCAGGAGCCAATCCAGATAATTCAAAATACACTTTTTCCCGCCTGCATATTCTGACATTTCCTGGATCTGGTTCAGTTGGTGCCGGATAAATATTTTCTTCCATGGGTTCCATAACATCTCCGCTTCCAATTCAAGAAAAATGGACAGAATTTTAATATGCCTCTGAAATTCCTCTTCTGTGTTTTCCAGTATGCTCTGGACTAGCCTATCTTCTGTAAGAGGGAGCAGCGTGTCATCACATACGACTTTCCCATACTGTTTTAGCTGTTTATCCGCTTCCAAATACTCCTCCAGGCTTCCTTTTATGTCCGGAAGATCTTCCTTCTCCAGCACATAAAATGTTCTGTTACCTTTCCTCACTTTTGTTATCTTGGATACCTTCACCAAAACCATCTCCTCCCTATCTTCTAATCTGTGCAAACGAATCTGCTATTCCTCCAGATATTTCTATAAAGCTCCCTTAACCGCAGTTTCAGCTTTTTGGGCGCCTGTAGCTCCGTAGCTTGTCCGGTATAAAATATCCCGCTTTATATCAGAGAGAGCCATATCCTGGCAGACATAATATTTCAGGAATCCTTTCAATACGGCTTCATCTGTCAGGTTTCCATGGGCTGCATCAAACAGCCATATCTTCATTTCTTCTGACCTGTTTCCCATACTGTCCTCTCCTTTGCAGTCTTCTTTCTTCACGGCTGCACAGGATCCATGCCGGTATCCCGTACAGTGCTGACACGCTCACTATCACAATCCCCAAAAGTTTTATCATTTGCTCCTCCTGTTATCGGAAAGGAATATCCATATCTTCCGGCGGTTTCATATAGCCGTCGTCATCTGTTTCAGTATCCGGCGCCTTTTTACTATGCTGCAAATTCGCCGTCGCTGCCTTGCTCTCTGGAAATTCCTGTTCCTCTACTACAACATCCGTGGTATAAATCTTTACCCCCTCCCGGTTGGTATAGCTGCCTGTCTGGATCCGGCCTACGATCAGGAGCTTCATGCCCTGGACGAAATATTGTTCGGCCACTTCTGCCTGCCGTCCAAAGGCTCTGCAGCTGATAAAATCCGCATTATTTTCTCCATCCTTTTTATACCGGCGCTCCACAGCCAGAGTGTACCTGGCAATCGCTGTAGATTTTTCTCCGGCGGAATATCTTATCTCCGGATCTCTTGTAAGACGTCCCATTAGGATTACTTTGTTCATAATACACTTCTCCTCTCTCTAAATTACTTTTTATGGTCACGAATGTAGGCCATTGCCGCTTCTTTTGTCGAAAAATCATGTATTCTCCCTGTAAGATAACAAACAGCTTCATTCCATTCTTTTAGGCTGTATGTTTCTATATCTAATCTAATCAGAACTTTCTCTATTTCTTCATGTTCTGTTTGGTGTAGGTCTGATAGGAATGTACAATCTGTCTTTTCGGCAATATACTCCAGAAGCCCTTTATTGCTTTCAATTCCTCCATTACACATATCCTCACTTCCCTTTAACCTGCATTTTTTTCCATACCCTTACAGAGCCATTCAAACCCTTTTGCATTCGCGGATATGTCGGTCAAAAAGCTTATGTTCTTTCCAGTCAGTTCTCCATAATTTTTAAAGACTGTAGATCCACCGCAGCAAAAGCAGCATTTCTGGAAACGGAAATTAATCCCTTTCTGCTCCAGTTCCGCCAGAGCTTTCGTTATGTAATCCCGGATCAGCTCCTGGATCTCTTTTACAATATCGTCCGGAAGGTCTCCCGTTTTCATCTGCAGGACGTTCTGGATGCTGTAATCGTCCAGTTCTGTATTGTATTTCATGCGGAAATATTTTTGGATTTCATCAATGCAGGTCAGGATCCCCATTGGAAGACTGATACACTTGGAAAGCTGTGGTTTCCGGTCAATTAACTGCAGAATGTCAATAGTCCCGCTTCCAACATCAATGATGTTTACCCTACCGTCATACTCTTTTATCCTGGGAGCTATTACAGCATAGCCCTGGGGATAGATTATCGCTTTTTTTACCTTCACATGGTAAGGTCTCCCCGAATAGTGGAAATAGACCTCTTTCTTCTGCTGGAGATATTTCTGAAAAGACTCCCTCTGACCGCCAAAGAACTCGATTGGCAGGCCGCAGGCCAGGATATAGCTTCCCCCTTCCCGGGGATACCGCCGCAGGTCAATCTCTTTTGCCAGAGCTGCCAGGGTAAGCAGGTAATAGTCCTGGGTAAGAGTCTTATCCGGATGGTAAGCCTTGCGGTTCTCCCCGATCACATAGTAGTTGTCCTGGTATTGCAGAACCCCGTCCAGCATAGGAGGCTCTACTTTATACTCTTCTACTCCGCTTGCAAAAACAGTCCCGGCTGTCTTAATAAAACCATTTCCATGGTCAATGCCAATAATATAATCTTTGCTCATCTTCTTCCCTTCCTTTTTATTTATAATTCTTTAAAAGGCAATAATAACGTTTTATGTTCTATCATGAACCTTTCCATCTATCCTGGTAGTCATCAAAGGACATCTGATGTGTCTCTGTTTTCTTCTTTGCTTTTCTTATATCTTCTTTTTTTGGCAGTTCCAATCTGCTCTGTTTTAAGAGCTGCAGGTCTGTTAGTGTGCTGCCGTAAAATCTCTGTATGTTTTTGATTGCTGCCGCCCGGTAATTTGAAAAAGTGGTATGGGACATATGAAGCTCAGATTTTGCTACCTTCCATGGTCTGTGATCCACATACAGTTCCTTTAATACAAGGCGTTGTTTATGGGGAAGGCACTGGTAGCATATCCAGATCCTTTTCAGCTCCTCCTCTTCTTCTACCAGACCTTCTATGTAAGAGTTTAAAAAGGCTGCGTACTGCTTTTCGTTCTCCTGGTATGTCTGCCAGACATCTGCAAGATCTCTTTTTCCATGTCCTCCAGTTGTCCCTTCCATCCCGCTTCGCATTTGCAGGCTTTCCAGAACATCATTTGTAGTTGCTACGCTGGTATACAGATACTGGATCCGCTCCCGAACATCCTTTAGCAGGTCTTCATAATTGGATAGGCAGCGGATAATCTCGCTTTCTCCTATTTCTATTTTTTTCATAGCTGCTCCTCTTCCTTTACTGCTATACTCTTACCCCTTTCCTTTTTTCTGCTTCAGCTTAATTTTTTCTACAACTGGTTATAGGTTTTAAAAGATATTCTGTCCTTGATGTCTGGATCCACTCTGCAGCTTCCTGTGGCGTGTTAAACCGCAATCCAGTGTCCTCCCATTTTCCATCTTCTTTTGTCCATAAAGCAATGTTTTCATGTTTCAAATATCTGTTAAGATTACAGTCCTTATCTGAAATATATCCGATCACCTCTAATTCAAAAATACCAGTGTCAGCAAGTCTCCCAAAATACCGGATTTCGTTTACAGTAAACTGCATACTGTCTTCAATCCGTACCGGATCCTTGATTTTTTCTTCCTGAAAACCATATAGATCTGCAATTTTTTTAATTAGCGCCTTTTCTCTTTCCAAATTTATCCCTCCCAGCATATATATCCGCCATGAAAATAACCCCTGCTCTGAATCCCAGTTCCGCATATATGTCAGAAAAATTTGCAATAACTTCCATAAGTGATGCCAGAAGTTTTTCATCGCCATTTGTAATCTGTTCTAATCGGGCATACGCATCTTCCGTCCGTTTCCCGTAATCATCCTCTTCTACATCAATCTCTGTCCCGTAAATTAAATGTCCGACTATTTTCTGGACAGTAGCTCTATCCACCATTCTTTTTATATATTCCGGTTCTATATCTGTTTCTGCTTTCAAGTCCTTTGTTATAGCTTCTGCTTCCTGTACTGCTTTCTCCAGCCTTGCATTCTGATTCCTTAGCTGTTCGTTCTGGAGCAGGACGAGGTCGCTCTCCGCCAGTCGCCCGATCTGCTCATTGAGAGAAATTATCTTTTGGCTTTTCTTCTGAATCTCGTCCAACAGTATGCATTTTTCCGAGGACAGCTTCGCTATCTGCTCCTGCAGCTCTCCGATCAGGTTCATCTGCTCCTTTATGAGCTGACTGTCAGAGATATCCTCTGGTTCATTCTGCATTCTCCTTTCTTCGTAAATCTGCTTCAAGCTCATGTTCCTATTACCCCTTTCCAAAATCCGTATTATGATTTCTTTCTTAATTTGATATGTCTTACATATTTTCCTCTGTTGCTTTGCTCTTAGGACTATATGGCTCTGGCAGAGTATGCCAGGCAGTAATCTCATCAATTGCGATTCCTATATTCTTTTTGGGTTTTATATATACTTCTGACAGTTCGTATTCACCTTCTCCGCACATATAATTCCATTTCCTGCCTGCTTTCTATTCTTCGGAACTGCTCAAATAAATGCAAAGTTCTACCGGATATATTCCGCCACCATCGACACTAAAGTGGTGTACCTGCTTGTTTTTGATAGCTTTATAGATTTCATACTCTTCCAGTTCTTCCTTTTTAACTTCACTAAAATAAGATTTCTTGTATTCATTCTTCTCCTCGTCATACGGCAGTAAATCGATAGATATGGTGGTAGCAAAACTTTCCTCGTAGAGCTTCAGAAAATTTCTCAGTGTCATCTGCTTTTCCTCCTTTTTATATTAGATGTATCTTTTTACATTACTATTTTTGCTCTTTCTTCTGGCGGGACATTTAATTCATCTAAAAACTCCCATAATTCATAGAGAGTAATTGTTCCCGGTTCATTGATCCGTTTATTAACGGTACAATACTTTCTTTTTACCTTGCGGGCCAGTTCACGTTGGTTAGTACACTGGTCTGCTAGTGCTATCCGTAACACTCGTTCTACTCTGGCCTCTCTTTCCTGAGTTTTTGTCAAATGTACTACTGGCATAGTGATTCCTCCTTGTCTTAATTCTGTTTCTGTTCTTCTTGCTTTTTATCTTCGATTACGGTTTTTCCCTTCAAACCTGCGATAAATGTATTTACTAATAATCGCCCTGTATCATTAAGAGAATAAAACATTTCGGCTATTTCTTTTCCCTCCTTCATGTCTTCTTCTGTCAAACACATATTATTTTTATTTTCTTCGTTCATCTTATCCATTTAATTCTCCTTTCAAATGTAAGCTTTTCTTGACTTTGCCATGATTATATATAACTATGCCAAGTTTGTCAATAGTTTCCGTTATTTTTTCTTGACTATGCCAAGTCAATATGATATTCTTCTACATATAAAGGAGGGAAAAGCTTGAATGAACGATTAAAACAAATAAGGAAAACTTTATCTCTAAGCCAAGAAGCTTTTGGCTCTAAATTAGGTGTAACCGGACCAGGTATCTCAAAAATAGAAAGTGGAGATAGAAATTTAACAGAACAAATGACACGTGCTGTTATAAGAGAATTTAATGTTAATGAACATTGGTTCCGTACAGGTGAGGGTGAAATGTTTAATCCGCTTTCACGGGAAGATGAATTTATGAAAGCAGCTAAAGAATTACAAATAGATGGTGAAGCCGAAATAATGCAACTTTTAATTGAGTACTGGAAAATGACACCGGATCAGAGAAAAATTGTCAAGAAATTTCTTAGCAGTATTTCCGAGGTGTATAAAAAAGACACCTCCTCTGAAATATATAATGGAAAAATCCCATCTGATCCTGAAGAACTAGAAAAATTATATCCTCCAGTTGAAATCGAAACGAAAGATGTTGGATAATCAGATAACATGACAAAGCTCTCATTTTTAAATTTAAAATAATTTGAAAGCCAGAAGGGAGCGTAAAAAATGAAATGTATGAGCTGCAAAAGCGGTGAAATGAAATCCTCTAAGACAACGTATTTTTCCCAATTAAACAACTGCTATGTAATAATTGAAAATGTTCCCTGCCTAAAATGTGAGCAATGTGGAGAAGAATATCTAAATACTGCTGTAGCTGAAAAAATCGATGACATTTTAGACAGTATCGAAAAAATCGCAAGCAAGATTTTTATTTTGGACTATACAACAGCAGCCTAAAGGTTGGCTGAAATGTTACAATACTTGATTCCATAAGATATGCAATGATCTGCACAACAATAGTTTTTTGTAACATAAAGATTCGAATAAAATTCAGTTAAAGTACTTCTTTGAGGTTATATTTGAAAGGAGTTGTAAGCCATGTGCACACAGAATGATCTCGAAAAGATATTGAAAGAAATTACTGTAATATACCATAAGATCTATAACCAGGATTTGTGCGATATCTATTTGTATGGTTCCTATGCCCGTGGTGACTATAGCAGCGAATCAGATATTGATATTGTAGGTATTGTAAAAGGGGATCGGTGCAAATTACAGGAACAGCTAAAAGAAATCTGGTCTGCTGTTTCCAATCTGGAATTGGATTATGAAGTTATTATTTCGCCAACGGTAATTCCCTATAAAGAGTTTGAAGATTATAAAGATATTCTTCCTTACTATAGAAATATTGTAAAAGAAGGGGTGAAGCTTAGTGCCTGATTACCAAAAAGAACTTATTAGATATCGTTTACATGCTGCGCAGGAAAAGCTTCACTCTGCCAAAATCCTACTTGACGCTGGGGAGTACAAAGATTCCATCGGACGATCCTATTATGCAATGTTTTCGGCTGTCCGGGCAATCCTTGCCCTTGATAAAGTAGACTTTTCAAAACATGCAGGGGTAATCGCTTATTTTCAGAAAGAATATATAAAAACAGGAAAATTTGGCAAGATATATTCTAAATATATTAGCAATGCATTTCAGATAAGGAACAACTGTGATTATTCTGATTTTTTCCTGGTCTCAAAAAACGATGCTTTAGAGCAATACGAGAGAGCAGAAGAATTTGTAGATGCGATAAAAGAATATCTTTCAACCATTTTTTTAGTTTTTGAAGATCAGGGAAACACCCAATCTTCAGATTGCAATTATTAAGATATTAAAAGAATCAGTTGTGTCTCGCCGCAGAAGTCAAGGTTATAGTATATCGTATTTGTTTGCCGATAATATATCGCATATAAATAGTGCAAAGAACATCTTATGTACTTTCTTGTCATCAGGCCACACACCTTTCTCTTGATCCAAAGATTGGGTGCGAGGACTATTATAATTGACATCAGTTTGTATCGCCATAAAATTACAAAAATTTAATGAATTATCAGAATTCAAGAGGAAAGGAGAACTACTATGCCATTATCAAAAGAATCTACTTATACAATTGATGATATTTATGCACTTCCGGACGGAGAACGTGCAGAGCTGATTGACGGTAAACTCTATATGATGGCACCGCCAAGCCGTTTACACCAGGAACTTGTCGGAGAACTCTTTGCAGTGATCAGAAATCATATTGGCAAGCATAATGGCTCCTGTAAGGCGTATATCGCCCCATTTGCAGTATTTTTAAACGAGAATGATAAAAATTATGTAGAGCCAGATATCAGTGTTATTTGCGACAAAAACAAGCTAAATGACAAAGGCTGCCAAGGAGCTCCTGACTGGATAATAGAAATCGTCTCACCATCCAGTCAACGCATGGATTATCAAATAAAACTTTTTAAATATCGTACAGCTGGCGTGAAAGAATATTGGATTGTAAACCCAGATACCCGTACTGTTACCGTATATGGTTTCCTTAATGATTCTAACTCCGGTCAATACAGTTTTAATCAGGAAATTCCGGTTGGTCTTTATCCTGATCTGTCTATCACAATTGATAATCTGCTTTAAAAAACCGCCCCAGTGTTACCAGCACTGAGACGGTTTAGTGAATGGATATCTGAAGATATACACCCGTTTTGCAAAAATATTGTATCATCTTCAGAAGCAGTCTTCAAGAGCTTCTTCACTCTTGTAGGCTGCTATTTTCTATCTAAACAATGTAAAAATAGAAAAGGAGATGTAATACTATGCCTAAAGCTAAGAAACTTCCTTCTGGAAGCTGGCGTTGCCAGGTATACAGTCACACGGAAGAAATATACCAGAAAGACGGAACTATTAAAAAGAAAAGAGTATATAAATCCTTCACCTGCCTTGATCCCTCCACAAAAGGAAGGCGAAAAGCAGAGCAAATGGCCGCAGATTGGGCTGCAGGGAAGGAAAGTCAGACTAATTCAAACATGACTGTAAAAGAGGCCGTGCGACACTATATCGAAGCAAAAGAGGGGGTTCTCTCCCCCAGTACAGTGATAGGTTATGAAACTCTGGAAAAAACCTGTATTCCCTTGCTTGGAAACATATCTCTGGATTCCTTGACCCAAGACAAAGTCCAGTCATGGATTGGCCAGATATCGGCCACCAGATCTGCAAAGACGGTTAAAAACGCCCACGCTCTGCTAACTTCCTCGCTCAGCATGTTTTATCCGAACCTGCACCTACATACAAAACTCCCGCAAAAAGAGCAGCCGGATCTCTACATTCCCACTGATCAGGATATCCAGAAGCTTCTGGAACACGTAAAAGGAAAGGAACTGGAAATAGCCATCTATCTAGCTGCTTTTGGGCCTATGAGGCGTGGAGAGATCTGTGCCTTGGAATCTTCAGATATTGACGGAAATACCGTCACAGTCAATAAGTCCATGGTACTGACTCCGGATAATACTTGGAAAATCAAGCAGCCGAAAACATACGCAAGTTACCGGAAGATTGTATATCCGGATTTTGTGATAGAACGGATTCAGGGAATAGAAGGAAGGATTATAAAATGCACTCCCAATCAGCTTACGGGACGATTCCAGAGAGCTATACGATTCTCCGGTCTTCCGCATTTCCGTTTTCATGACCTGCGTCATTATTCGGCCAGCTTTATGCATGCTATTGGGATTCCAGACAGCTATATCATGGAGAGGGGTGGATGGCAGACAGATAATGTCATGAAGACAGTCTACAGGCACACCTTAAATGATCGTGTGAAGGAAATGAATCAGAAAGTAAACGCCGAGTTTAATACTCTATGCAACACGAAATGCAACACGAAATAGAAAAAAGCCCGTAAATACGGACTTTTTGAAGTGGAGCATACGGGACTTGAACCCGTGACCTCCACACTGCCAGTGTGGCGCGCTCCCAACTGCGCTAATGCCCCATGCACCTTATTATAACACGTATTTTCACAAATGCAAGAAAAATTTCTTCAATTCCAAAACTTCATGTCTCAGTTCAGTCATAAAAATTAGGATAGAAAAAAGCTGACCCAAGCTTCCTTGCAGAAGTTTTTTTCTATCCTAAGGCATATGATACTGAGCTGTATGGCTAAATAGGCAATTTCACAACTACTCAACTTTCACCAGATTCCGCAGTTCTTTCCCGGACAGATATCTCCTCAAATTCTCTGCACAGATATCTACTACATTATCCAGGGTTACGGAAAGATGATAGCCTCCTGAAACATGAGGGGTAATAAAAACCTGAGGCATATCCCAGAGAGGATGTTCCGAAGGAAGGGGCTCCGGATCTGTCACATCTAATGCAGCCCCGGCCAGCCTTCCCTCTTTCAGGGCCTGGCACAGGTCTTCCGCCGATACGGTATCTCCCCTTCCTCCGTTCAGGAAAAAGCTTCCCGGCTTCATTAGATCAAAATACTCTTTGTCAAACATACCTCTGTTCTCTTCTGAACTTGGAAGAAAGGATACCACTGCATCAGCTCTGGGAAGAAGAGCCTTGATATCCTCCTGAAGATGAAGTTCGTCTACATACTCCGGGCAGGGGCTGTAGGTTCTCTTAATCCCAATGACATAGGCCCCGAGAGCATGAGCCAGCCGGGCAAAATGTTTCCCGATATCTCCCAGACCAAGGATCATCACCGTAGCATCACTGATAGAAGTGACCGCTCCCTGATCTCCCCATTTATGGGCCTTTTGATCATCCCGATAGAGATGGAGTTTTTTCTGCATTGCCAGCAGCATAGCAAACATATGCTCTGACACTGTCTGTCCGTAAGCGCCGCTGCAGGATGTAAGAAGCCTGTCTCCCATGATTTCTTCTTTTGCATAAACATCAAAGCCTGCGGAATTAAGCTGCAGCCATTCCAGCTTTTTGGCTTTTTTCACTATTTCTGGAGGAATATTTCCCAGAATGATCTCAGCCTGGTCTGCCAGTTCCTGGGTAACTTCCTCTGGTCTGCAGAAAATAATCTCTGCGTCTTTTGCAATTTTTTTCAGCAGTTCCCGATGTTTTTCCTTTATGGGAATCACTGTAAGTATCGTTTTTCCTTTCATAGAGCACCGCCTCTCTTCACAGCAATCTTTCTATATCAAAGGGTTTCCATAAGATCATGGATTTTATTCCGTATCCTTTGAAGGGCATTGTCAATAGATTTCGGTGACTTTTCCATCTGCCGGGCAATCTGATGATAATCCTTTCCCTCCAGATAAGCTCTCAGCACCTGATTCTCAAAGGGACTGAGCCTTTCTTTAATTTTTTCCTGCATCAGATTTGTACTTTCCCTGTCAATAATAATCTCCTCAGGGTTCTGCTGCTTTGTGTCCTCTGTATTTTTCAAAGGGCTGTTCTCTTCACTTAAAGAAATATAGGAATTCAAAGGTCTGTGCTTCTGTCTTCCTGAAATCTCAATTGCCTTATAAATCTGCCTTTCCACACACAGACTGGCAAAAGTGGCAAAGGAAGCATTTTTAGATGGACGATAGTCCCGCACTGCCCGGAACAGTCCGATCATCCCTTCCTGGATCAAATCCTCCTGCTCGCCTCCGATCAGGAACATGGCATGGGCTTTCTTTCGGACCATGCCCTTATATTTATCGATCAAAAACTCTTCCAGTTTCTTTTCTCCGTTCTGTGCACGGCGGATGAGCTCTTCATCTGGAATTCCTTCATACTCTTTTATCATAACTGAAACCTGTACTATTTACTTAATCTCTGCCTTACGATCTCATAAGCAAGAACCCCCGCTGCCACAGAGGCGTTTAAGGAGTCTATATCTCCTTTCATGGGAATTGATGCAATGAAATCGCATGTTTCTTTCACAAGCTTGGACACTCCCTGGCCTTCATTGCCGATTACCAGTCCTATAGGACCTTTCAGGTCCAGGTCATACATCTGAGTGCCTCCCATGTCTGCGCAGACAAACCAGATGCCTTCTTTTTTCAGGCTCTCAATGGTCCTGGCAATATTGGTGACCTTTGCCACAGGCGTATAATTCAGCGCTCCTGCAGAGGTTCTGGCTACCACAGCGGTAAGTCCTGCTGCCCGATTCTTAGGAATGATCACCCCGTGAGCTCCCGCTAAATTAGCAGTACGGATAATCGCTCCCAGGTTATGAGGGTCTTCAATATTATCCAGCACAAAAAGGAATGGGGGCTCTCCTTTTTTTCTGGCAGCCTCCAGAATGTCCTCTACCTGGGCGTAGGCATAAGCTGCCGTCTGGGCGATAACTCCCTGGTGAGTCCCTGTCTTGGACATCTGGTCCAGACGTTCTTTCTTTACAAATTTTACTATGGTATTCTGCTTTTTCGCTTCCCGAAGGATGGTCCTTACAGGGCCGTCCTCACAGTGCTCCAGCACAAAAAGTTTATCTACAGTCCTGCCGGAACGAAAAGCTTCCAGCACTGCATTTCGTCCCTCGATATTACTTTCCTGGAATCTGTTCTCCATCTTCTTCTCCTTCCTGAATCCCCAGCTTTACCAGCTCCAGTATCCTCTCCTGCTGCTCTGTAAGATACAGATACCCCATAAGAGCCTCAAAACCTGTGGCTCTCCGATAATCAGACATAGTAGCGTTTTTTGCCATGGTATAAGACTTGGCATTTCTTCCTCTCCGGAAGATTCCCAGCTCCTCTTCTGTTAAATGGGGTTTCAGCTTTTCAATCATTTCTGACTGGGCGGAAGCCTTCACCAGCTTATTGGCCCTCTGGTTCAGTTTATTCACCTGGGTATTGCCCTGCTCTACTAAAAGAGTACGGATAACCAGCTCATAAACTGCATCTCCGATATAAGCCAGCGTCAGAGGCGAATAAGTCCGGATATCCGGCTCTGTCAGTCCGAAAAGTTCTCTGAAATATCCTAAGCCCTTTTCCATTGTACGCCTTCTCTCGTATCTTTCAGAATGATCCCCATAGCGGCAAGCTGGTCTCTGATCTCGTCTGCCCGTTTGAAATTCTTTTCTTTTCTGGCAGCCTGACGTTCAGCAATGAGTTTTTCCACATCTTCATCCAGCATTTCCTCTTCTTTATCCACCAGCAGTCCCAAAACGTCGCTTAATCTGACAATGGTGTCGAAAAGATACTGGATAAAACCTTTGCTGCTTTCTCCGCTGCCATGAGTATTTGCAAATTTCACCAATTCGAAGATGGCGGCAATAGCATCTGCTGTATTGAAATCATCTTCCATGGCCTCTTCATATTTTTTTACATAACTCTGAACTTCCTCTGCAAGTTTTGCCTCTTCTTCTGTCATGGTATCCCCCTGGGCAGATTTGGCAAGGCGTTTTAACTGGTCTACGCAGGTGATGATCCTGTCAAGAGCATTCTTAGAAGCTTCCATCAGCTCTGCACTGAAGTTTAAGGGACTTCTGTAGTGGGCATTCAGCATAAAGAACCGCAGGACCTGAAGGTCGTATTTCTCACCAATTTCCCGTACTGTAAAGAAATTCCCCAAAGACTTGGACATTTTCCGGTTATCAATATTCAGGAAAGCATTGTGCATCCAGTATCTGGCAAAGATTTTTCCGTTGCAGCACTCAGACTGGGCAATTTCATTCTCATGATGAGGGAAGATCAAGTCCTCTCCTCCTGCATGGATATCGATTTCTTCACCCAGATATTTTTTAGACATCACGGAGCACTCAATATGCCATCCCGGACGTCCTTCTCCCCATGGAGATACCCAGTAAGGCTCTCCTTCTTTTTTCGGCTTCCACAGAACAAAATCCAACGGGTCTTCCTTCTGGTCTTCTCCGGAAACCTGAAGAGAACGGAAGCCAGACTGAAGGTCTTCCAGGTTCTTATGGGAAAGTTTTCCGTATTCATGAAAATTTTTGACCCGGAAATAAACAGTGCCGTTAACCTCATAAGCATAGCCTTTGTCAATCAGGGTCTGGATCATCTCGATCATCCCGTCAATCTCCTGGGTAGCCAGAGGATGGGTAGTTGCCGGTCTCACATTCATATCTGCCATATCTTTTTTGCACTCTTTGATATAGCGGGTAGAAATCTCCTCAGCGCTGACCCCTTCCTCTATGGCCTTTGCTATGATTTTGTCATCAACATCCGTAAAATTCGATACATAATTTACTTCATAACCTTTGTACTCCATATATCTGCGGACTGTGTCAAAGACAATCATAGGCCTGGCATTTCCAATATGGATAAAGTTATAGACCGTAGGTCCGCATACATACATTTTCACTTTTCCTTCTTCCAAAGGAATGAATTCTTCTTTTCTCTTTGTCAGGGTATTATAGATTTTCATTTTCTTCTCCTTTTTTCTTTGCTTTTTCTAATTGCTGTCTGTGCTCTTCTTCAGCCTTTTCTCTGGCTCTGCGGCACAGCTCTTCTTTTTCCCTCATATCCTGGAGCTCATAGCTCATCTTCTGGATTTCAGAGCGCAGACGCTCATTTTCTCTCTGAAGTATATGGATATCATCCAATGTAGGATCTGGCAGATGTACCTGGTCCATATCAATCCTGGGTACCTTCTTGTTCTCTCTTCTTACTACTCTTCCCGGCACTCCCACTACGGTACAGTTAGGAGGCACTTCCTCAAGCACCACGCTGCCGGCACCGATCTTGGAATTTTCTCCGATGGTAAAGGATCCCAGTATCTTGGCGCCTGCACTGACCATCACATTATCCTTTAATGTGGGATGACGCTTTCCAGTCTCTTTTCCAGTTCCTCCCAGGGTCACGCCTTGATACAGAGTTACATTGTCTCCGATAATGGTAGTCTCTCCTATGATCACTCCTGCCCCATGGTCAATAAATAATCCTTTTCCTATTTTTGCCCCTGGATGAATTTCAATACCTGTCTTTCTGGCTGCTCTCTGGGAAATCCACCTGGCCAGGAAATAGTGACCCTTTTCATACAGCTTGTGGGCCCTTCTATATTGGATCATCACCCGGAAACTAGGATACAGCAGTACCTCCAGAGGGGATTTAATTGCCGGATCCCTTTCCTGGATCACCTGAAATTCTTCCTTAATACGTCCGATGAATCCCATTCTCTCACCTCAATTCTAAGTAAATTTTTCTTATAAAAAGAAAATCCCTATATCCCAAAGGATATAGAGACGAATATTTCCGCGGTTCCACTCTACTTGAAGACATCTGTCTTCCGCTTATCTGCCCATAACGCTGGCCTGCGTGCCCGACTGTGTTCTGATGAACAGTCACCGGACCGGCTCCCGAATGCACTTTCCCGGATTTCTCTATAAAAGGGCTTTCAGCCGGCGGCCCCTTCTCTCTGGATAAATCTGTCCGGTACTCTTTTCGTTCTATGCCTTTCCATATCTTCTATTAGTTTATTCATAAAACCGAATTTTGTCAATAGGAAAGAAAAAGGCCGCTGCATGAAACATATATCAGGAATATGATCATTCTCGATTTCTGTTCCGTGCAGCAGCCTCGCTTCTATATCCAAAATGCGGAGGATAATAGAAATCTGATTTCAAATAGTATTAGCAGATACCCTGTGCCAGCATTGCGTCTGCAACTTTCTCAAATCCAGCTGCATTGGCGCCTACTACATAGTTTCCTTCGTATCCGTATTTCTTAGCTGCGTCAGCCATGTTGTGGCAGATGTTTACCATAATGCCTTTCAGCTTCTCATCAACTTCTTCAAAACTCCAGCTTAAACGCTCGCTGTTCTGTGACATTTCCAGAGCGGAAGTAGCCACACCGCCTGCGTTTGCAGCTTTACCAGGTGCGAAAAGAATGCCGTTTTCCTGTAAATACTTTGTAGCTTCAAGAGTTGTAGGCATATTAGCACCTTCTGCTACAGCAAAGCAGCCGTTAGCTACTAACTGTTTTGCATCCTCAATGCCCAGTTCGTTCTGTGTAGCACATGGAAGAGCCACATCACATTTTACGCTCCATACGCCTTTTCCTTCATGGTATTCAGCGTTTGGTCTGTAGTTCTTATACTCTGTAAGACGAGCACGTTTTACTTCTTTGATCTCTTTCAGTGCAGCCAGGTCAATACCTTCCGGATCATATACCCAGCCTGTGGAATCAGAACATGTTACTGGTTTTGCTCCTAACTGATAAGCTTTCTCGATAGCATAGATAGCAACATTTCCTGCACCAGATACGGCTACAGTCTTTCCTGCGATATCTTTGCCGTTAATTTTCAGCATTTCCTCTGTAAGGTACAGCAGACCATATCCTGTAGCCTGTGTTCTTACCAGAGAACCACCGAATGTAAGACCTTTTCCTGTAAGAACGCCTTCATAAGCATCACGGATTCTCTTGTACTGTCCAAACAGATAGCCAATTTCTCTTCCGCCTACACCGATATCACCTGCCGGTACATCTGTGTCAGGTCCGATATGACGATATAACTCTGTCATAAAGCTCTGGCAGAATGCCATTACTTCTCTGTCTGATTTTCCCTTTGGATCGAAGTCAGAACCACCCTTGCCGCCGCCGATAGGCAGGCCGGTCAGAGAGTTTTTGAAAATCTGCTCAAATCCCAGGAATTTAATAATTCCAAGATATACAGAAGGATGGAATCTCAGTCCGCCCTTGTATGGTCCGATGGCGCTGTTAAACTGTACGCGGTAACCTTTGTTTACCTGTACATTTCCGTTGTCATCTACCCAGGGAACGCGGAACATGATAACTCTTTCCGGCTCTACCAGACGCTCCAGAAGAGCTTCCTTGCGGTATTTCTCTTCATTAGCTTCTACAACCGGCTTTAAAGACTCCAGTACCTCTCTTACCGCCTGATGAAATTCAGGTTCGCCTGGATTTTTCTTCTCAACTAACTCAATTACTTCATCTACGTATGACATGGCTTTCCTCCTGTTGTTTCACTTTTTTTACTCTGTGTTGTATTATAAAGCCTTTATGAATATTTTGCAAGTTTATTTTTCTTTTCCTGCATATTTTTTAATTATATCTGTTATTCCAGATTATTATAGCATCTTTTTTGAATTCTTTTTATCTCTCCGTTTCATTTACTTTACCTCTCTGCATCGGAGCCGTGAGAAATCCTTTCCAATACCGTTTTTCCCGGTGTTTTTTTCTTGTTTCTCAGCAGCCGGAAAGCTATAATATCCTTTAAAGAGGTATTGTTTTATGATCGTATATGAATATTATCATTTTGGAGACCAGCAGGAAATCTCCCTTTATCATATCCGGGAATTCAGCCATTTTGCCCATCTGCACAGGAGCTATGAGCTTCTCCGCCTGAAAAACGGAAAGCTTATGGCCACTGTAGACGGAAGAGAATTTCTTATGCAGCCCGGAGACCTTATCCTGATTCTACCCTATGAGATTCATTCTTATACAAATCTGGGAGGTGCAGAATGTCAGGTAAATGTTTTTTCCCCGGATTATATCCAGGAATTTTATAAGATGACTGCCAAAAAGGCTCTGAACCATCCGGTCTTCCGTCTGGAAGATCAGGTCTTCTCTTCTATGGAGAAGCACCTGTTCATAGACAGTTCAAAGCCTTTATACTGTAAAGCCTGTTTATACTATATTGCCGCCCGGCTTCTGGAAGAATCCGGGCTTTCTCCCCGGACAGCTCCTTCCTCAGACTTGCTCCATCAGATCCTGATCTATATTCAGGACCATTATCTGGAAGCACTGACTCTTCAGGACCTGGCCGTCCATCTGGGCTACAGCCGGCTGTATATCTCCAGATTTATCAACAGCCATCTGAGTCTCTCCTTTACGGATCTGGTAAATCAGCACCGGATAAACTACGGCGCCCATCTTCTGTGCACCACCGACATGCCGGTCAGCGACATTGCCTTCGCCTGCGGCTACAATAGTCTCCGGTCTTTTAACCGGTGTTTTAAGGATATCCTACATGTCACTCCCAGAGAATACCGCAGCCAGTGATTTTCCCTCTGCGGTTCAATCTTCCTGTCCTTCCGGTGCCTGCTGCCGACAGCATCCCTGACAAGAAGGAACGCTTCTGTCATCTCCCATAAGGTCCTGGATACTGGTAAGGGCGCATATGGCATGAGCGGAAATCCCTTCCATACTGCCGGTAAAGCCTAATCCTTCTTCTGTAGTGGCCTTAATGTTCACCTGGTTTTCCTCCAGGTGGAGAGCCTGGGCTACATTTTTGATCATTGTGTCTATATAAGGGAGAAGCTTCGGCTTCTGGGCGATAATGGTAGCGTCTATATTATTGATCACATACATATTTTCTTCCAGAAGTTTTCCCACGCGCTGAAGAAGAAGAATACTGGAAATTCCTTTATACTTTGGATCTGTATCCGGAAAATGCCTTCCGATATCCCGCAGGGCCGCTGCTCCTAAAAGAGCATCCATAATAGCATGTACCACCACATCTGCGTCCGAGTGCCCCAAAAGCCCCTTTTCCCAGGGGATATTTACTCCCCCCAGGATCAGGTCTCTTCCTTCTGTCAGTTTATGGACATCATATCCCATTCCAACCCGTATCATGGCTCTTCTCCTATTCTACTGATACAACTTCGTATCCAGCGTCAACTACAGCCTTGGTCAGTTCTTCTTTACTTACAGAATCTGCCGCCTCCACATAGGCTTCTTTTTTCTCCAGATTCACCTCTGCCTTTACGCCTTCAATACCGTTTAAAGCTTTTGTCACTGCTGCCTGGCAGTGAGGGCACATCATACCTTCGATCTTCATTGTATACATATTCATTTCCTCCTTATTTTCAACCGCTTCTGCGGAATTATTTACTATCTGTTTTTTCCCTGTCTGTCCATTGATTTTTTCTGTTGTATGAACAGTACCGTCCTCTTCCTTCTGGGGCTTTTTCAGCACATGGAAGAATCTCAGTCTAAGGGCGTTGGATACTACGAAAAGGCTGCTTAAACTCATAGCCGCTGCCCCGAACATAGGACTTAATTTCAGTCCCAACGCCGTATAGAACACGCCTGCTGCCAGGGGAATCCCGCACACATTATAGAAAAAGGCCCAGAAAAGGTTTTCCTTAATATTCCGGATCACTGCTTTACTCAGGCTGATTGCAGTCACTACATCCAGCAGGTCGTTTTTCATCAGAACAATATCCGCACTTTCAATAGCCACATCAGTTCCTGCGCCAATGGCAATCCCCACATCTGCTCTGGCAAGAGCCGGAGCGTCATTGATACCGTCGCCTACCATTGCTACCTTCTGACCATTTTCCTGAAGCTTTGCCACTTCTCTTTCTTTATCCTGGGGAAGGACTTCTGCGATCACCGTATCAATATCCAGCTGCCGCTGAATGGCCTTTGCGGTTCTTTCGTTGTCTCCTGTAAGCATGATAACCTGAATTCCCATTTTTTTCAACTCCCGGATAGCCTGAGCGCTGGTAGATTTTACTATATCTGCAGCTCCCACTACACCCAGAAGCTCTTTCTCATCAGCAAAAAGCAGAGGCGTCTTTCCCTCCCCCGTAAGGGTCTCCAGATAATCTTTAATACCGGTGCAGTCTATCCCCTTTTCCTTCATCAGCCGGAGATTTCCTGCATAATATTTCTTTCCTTCAATAACTGCTTCTATACCCATGCCTGCCACTGCGGAAAATTCTGAAGCCTCCGGCAGGGAAATCTTTTCCTCCTCAGCTTTTGCGAGAACTGCTTCTGCAAGAGGGTGTTCGCTTTTTTTCTCCATAGCCGCCGCAATCTTCAGCAGCTCTTTACTGTCTGTCTTTACACCGTGGATATCTGTAACTGCCGGTTTTCCCTGGGTAATGGTTCCTGTCTTATCCAGGACCACACTCTGAATATTGTGTGTAACTTCCAAGGCTTCTCCTGATTTGATCAGAATGCCGTTTTCTGCTCCTTTTCCTGTTCCTACCATAATAGCCACAGGAGTTGCCAGTCCCAGAGCACAGGGGCAGGAAATGACCAGGACGGAGATGGCGCAGGACAGGGCAAATTCAAATTCAGCCCCTGCCAGCAGCCATACAACAGCAGTGATCAGTGCAATAGTCATAACAATAGGCACAAAAACTCCTGCAATCTTGTCTGCGATCTTGGCAATGGGAGCCTTGCTGGCACTGGCATCTTCCACCAGACGGATAATTTGGGAAAAAGTAGTGTCATCTCCTACTTTAGAAGCTTTCATACGGAAGAATCCGGCCTTATTCATAGTTGCGGCGATAACTGAGTCTCCCGGCACTTTCTGGACCGGAATACTCTCTCCTGTAATAGCTGCCTCGTCAATGCTGGTAACTCCCTCCAGCACCACTCCGTCAGCCGGAACACTGCTGCCAGGCTTTACCTGAAGGATATCCCCAATCTGGATTTCCTCTGCGGGAATCTCTACCACTGTTCCGTTCCGCTCCGCGAAAGCAGTCTTTGGCGCCATATCCATCAGTTTATTAATAGCCTCGCTGGTCTTCCCTTTTGACCGTGCTTCCAGATATTTTCCAATATTGATCAGCGCCAGGATCATTACCGCTGACTCGAAATACAAGTCATGAAGATACCGGTTCACCAGATCCATATCCTGAACCCCCAGTCCATATCCCATACGGTAAATAGCGAAAACACCATACACCAGAGAAGCTGCAGAACCAACGGCGATCAGGGTATCCATATTAGGAGCCCCATGGAGTAATGTGCTGAAGCCTTTTGTATAGTAAGCCCTGTTAATATAGATTACCGGAATACACAGCAGAAACTGAGTCATGGCAAATCCCACTGCGTTTAATGTACCGTGGAGAAATCCGGGAAGGGGCAGGCCGATCATATGCCCCATGGAAACATACATCAGGGGAATCAAAAAGATAAAAGACCAGATTGTCCTTTTCTTCATATATTCCATATGCTCCTGTACCGGATTTTTCTTATTTTCTTTTAAGCTCTCTCTTGTATCAGAAGCTTTCTTTTTTCCCTGGACACTGGCTCCATAACCTGCATGGACCACTGCATCTATGATTCCCTGCTCCTGGATCACTGCGTCATTGAATTCCACCTGCATACTGTTGGTCAGCAGATTCACGCTGACCTCATTTACCCCTTCCAGCTTGCTGACGCATTTCTCCACTCTGGAGGAGCAGGCAGAACAGGTCATCCCTGTTACATCAAATTTTTCTTTCATAATGATGTCCTCCTACAAAATTTTTCCAAGCATGGCTACCAGCTCGTCTACTTTCTCTTCCCGTTCCTCATCTGTCTTGGCCCCTGTTACACAGCTCTTCAGATGAGCGGTAAGAATCTCTTTGTTGGCCTTGTTCAAAATAGCTTCTGTGGCCATAAGCTGCTGGGAAATATCCATACAGTACCGGTCTTCTTCCACCATTTTCAGGATTCCGTCTATCTGTCCTCTAGCCGTCTTCAGCAGCCGGTTAATTTTACTTTTATCTGCTTTCATCTTATTCCTCCCTACACCCCAGGGGGGTATTATTCTTGACGAAATTAGTATAGCATACAAAAAAGAGAAAAGCAAGGCGCTTTTCTCTTTTTTCCAATTCATCCTAATGCTACATCTAAGATCATCATCAGGACAAAACCTGCTGCAAAGCCTATGGTTCCTACATTGCTGTGTTCCCCTTGGCCGGTCTCTGGAATCAGCTCTTCTACTACTACATAGAGCATAGCTCCTGCTGCAAAGGCCAGAAGGTAGGGAAGAAGGGGTTCTATAAAACTGAATAAAACTATGGTGAGCAAAGCTCCCAATGGCTCCACTGCTCCTGAAAGAGTTCCATACAAAAAGGCTTTTCCTTTTCCCATGGCCTTCTCGCTCTTCAGGGGAAGGGATATAATAGCTCCCTCCGGAAAATTCTGTATGGCAATTCCCACAGACAGGGCCATAGCTCCTGCAAAAGTAATCTGGGTATTATCAGCCATCATTCCTGCAAATACCACTCCTACTGCCATTCCCTCAGGAAAATTATGAAGCGTCACTGCCAGCACCAGCATCGTTGTCTTTTTCAGATTACTCTTTCGTCCTTCGGGCTTCGATTCTCCCAGATGTAAATGAGGGATCAGACGGTCCATTGCCAGAAGAAAAAAAATCCCCAGGAGAAAACCCACTGCGGCTGGCAGGAAAGCAAGCTTTCCCATACTCTTTGACATATCCATAGCAGGGATCAGCAAAGACCACACAGAAGCGGCTACCATGACCCCGGAAGCAAAACCTAAAAGCCCTTTCTGGACCAGAGGCTTCAGCTCATCTTTCATGAAGAAAACACTGGCAGACCCCAGGCAGGTCCCAAGAAAAGGAACCATAATTCCCATAAAAAGTTCCATGTCCATCTCCTTTATTGTCTTTTTCTGTTTTATTGTTTATCAGCTTACCCCATGATATCATACTCCGGAACAAAACGCATGAACTTTTTGTACTTTATGATTAGGATATGCAGTATTTTAAAAAATGACTCAGAAAGGATTTGTAACTTATGACAGAATTTCTGTTTCTCATGCAAAGGTATTTCTCCACTTATGAAAACCTGCTACAATCTCCTTATAAGAAAGAGATTATTCAGGAGGTGCGCTTATGGCAGAAAAAAATTTTTATGAAAATCCCAGAATCCCCAGATATCCCAATACTGGCTTTCAGAAAGCGCTGAATCTTTTTTCTGTTCTTGCGCTGGTCTTTACCTTTCTATATCCGCTGCTGAAATGGAACCAGCTTCCAGATACCATCATTACTCACTGGGGGTTCAGCGGCCAGCCAGACGGCTGGGGACCAAAAGGCTCTGTCTGGGCCGTTCCTGTAGCCAGTCTGGTCCTTTACCTGCCCCTGACCATACTGGAAAGATTCCCCTCTGTCTGGAATGTACCTGTCAAAACTACTCAAAAGAATGAACAGTGGGTCTATCAGAACATAAAAACCATGCTGATTCTCATGAAATTTCTCATGACAGCAGAATTTGCCGTGATTACATACCACTGTGTCCAGGAAAAAAATCTGAGTAATCTACATACGGCCCTGTTTCTGATCTTCCTTTTCGGCTCCATGATCTTTTTCATCATAAGAAGTACCAGAAAGTCGCCGTAAAACAGCACACCTGGAAATTCCTGCCCTCTCAAGGTAACAGATATTTTCCAGGTGTGCTTTTTTATTCTTTGACTATTATTTCTGTCCGTAATATGCGTTTGCCCCATGTTTTCTGTAATAATGTTTATCCTGAAGCTCCTGAGGCGCCGGCTGTACTCTGGGGTTGATCATCTCACATCTTGCAGCCATCTTAGCCACTTCTTCCAGCACAACGGCATTGTGGACTGCCTCATGACCGTCTTTTCCCCAGGTGAAAGGTCCATGATTCTTGCAGAGAACTGCAGGAACTGCCTCGTAATCCTTATCCTTGAAATAATCCGCAATAAGCAGTCCTGTATTCTTTTCATATGCAGTGTCGATTTCTTCCTTTGTCAGACATCTCACACAGGGAATCTCACCGTACATATAGTCTGCATGAGTGGTTCCGTAGCAGGGGATGCCTCTTCCGGCCTGAGCCCAGCTGGTAGCCCATGGAGAATGGGTGTGGACAACGCCGCCGATCTTTTGGAAGGCTTTGTACAGCTCAATATGAGTAGGTGTGTCAGAAGAAGGATTATATTTTCCTTCGATCTTGTTTCCCTCCAGATCCATGATCACCATATCATCGGGAGTCAGTTTGTCATAATCCACCCCGCTGGGTTTAATGGCAAAATAGCCGGTCTCCCTGTCGATCTGACTTACATTGCCCCAGGTAAAGGTTACCAGATTGTGTTTCGGCAAAAGCATATTTGCCTCGTAAACCGCTTTTTTCAGTTCTTCTAACATTTATTTTTCCTCCTTTTTCCTTCTGTCCTTCACAGAATTCCGCAGGATCAGTTCCGGCTGGATAAGCCTGGGAATCTGGCTTTTCTCTTCAGGAACCTCCCGTATCTTTTCCAGCAGCAGCTCTGCTGCCATTTCCCCCAGCTTCTCCTGGGGATGAACAATGGTAGTAAGAGAAACGTCCCCTCCCGCCATCACCGAATTGTCATAGCCTGTCACAGAAATATCATCGGGCACATTTTTTCCCATTTCCCGCAGAACATGAACCACACTTACAGCAATCTGGTCGTTATAGCACACAATACCGTCCACAGAAAGTCCCTGCTCCAGAAGCAGTCTGGTCATCAGTCCCGGTTTCGTCTTTCTGTCCTCAGTATGGAACCAGATCACCCGGTCCGGGTCATAACTGAAGCCGGCTTCCTGCAGGGCCTTAACATAACCTTTATGCCGCTCCTGTCCCTGGAAATCGTCTGCCTTAAAAATCCCCAGCAAATTTTTATGCCCCATGTCCAGAAGATATTTTGTCACCAGATATCCTCCCTGGCAGTCATCCATGAGAATATGAGGTTTTTCTTTCATCTGAGAATAGACGCCCTGGATAAATACATAAGGAATCTGATACTTGTCCAGCAGTCCATACAAGTTCATATGTCTGCAGAGAATCTGGCTTTTTGCCGGTTCAATGATCAGTCCGTCAATATCCTTGGTCAGGATATCCTCCAGGACCTTGGCTTCTTTTGTCCTGCTGTTGGCTGTATTTTTCAGGATAATGCTGTACCCATTTTCTGTAAGCACCCGGTCCATTCCCTGAATCAATCTGGGAAAAATATAGTCTGAAATATATGTGGTGATCACCGCAATGTTTTTGGATTGTTTCAGGTGTCCCATCCGCTGGGAACAAAAGGTTCCCCTTCCGTGTTCTGCCACGATATATCCTTCCTGTCCCAGGATGGACAAGGCTTTTCTCACCGTATGCCTGCTGATATGATATTTCTCAGAAAGCTGGTTTTCTGAGGGCAGCTTCTCTCCAGCCTTAATCTTTCCGCTGAGGATGGACTCTTTCAGTTCTTCCATCAGCACATAGTACTTTGTTTTTCCGCTTTCCTGTGTCATAACCTGCTCCTTTGGTAATATTCTACAACTTGTACGCACCTATTAACAAGTTGTTCTTATTCCTTTTTAAGGAACTTTTCTTCCTTGATTTCCACCAGGATAATATCCTCTCCTATCTGCCGAATGCAGGAAAAAGGAATCACATATTCACTGGTAGATCCGAAAAATCCGCACATTTTCCCCGGAAGGGGTACGATCAGGGCCTTTATACATCCGGTTTTGCAGTCAAACTCCACGTCCAGCGGACAGCCCAGGGTCCTGCAGGAACAAATATTGATCACTTCTTTTTGTCTAAGTTCACAGACACGCATAAAAAATCCCCTGTGCCATAACCTGTTAATATAGCTTATGTACACAGGGGTAATTCTGTTACCTTTTATCTGTCCATCTCAAGCTGAACGCCGGTATTCTTATGATTTTTAATGATTCTGTCAATCTCCTCCAGGCCACAGGAAGGCAGGTCTCCCGGAATGGTATTCTTCACAGAGCTGGTAGCATTTCCATATTCCAATGCTTTCTGGCAGTCAAAGTCATGGGCCAGCAGTCCATAGAGGGCTCCGGAAATATAGGCGTCTCCGCTTCCGATACGGTCTACTACTTCAATGTTCCGGTATGGCTCTTCCTGATAGAACTTGTCTTCTTTTGCATTATAGATCACAGATCCGAAAGTATGTACCTTTGGACTGTGAACAATCCTCTGGGTAGAGGCCACAATGGACAGGGGATATTCCTTTGCAAAGCTTCTCATGATCTCATACACATCTCCTTCTTTTAAGAAAGTCAGCTTGGCTGTCTCTTCAGAGCAGAAGAAAATATCTACATAAGGCAGGATGCTTTCAATACACTCCTTTGCCTCCGGTCCTGTCCAGAGATTTCCCCGGAAGTTTACGTCAAATGAGATAAGAGCGCCGTTTTCTTTAAAGCGTTTCATCATTTCAATTCCCACTTTTCTGGTATTCTCAGAAAGGGCCAGGGTAATTCCGCTGGTATGGAAACATTTTGTAGAAGAGAACATGGATTCCGGCAGCTCATCCAGAGAAATCTTGCAGAAAGATGCATGTCTTCTGTCATATACCACACTTGGCTTTCTTGGATACGCTCCGTCTTCATAGTAGTAAATACCCAGGCGGGCATCTGGGTCCTGGTCATAGACCAGATAATCATCACTGACGCCGCAGAAACGGACACGGTTCTTTGCGTAAGTTCCCAGGGCATTATCCGGCAGCTTGGAAATCACTCCGGTACGCAGGCCCAGAAGAGAAACTCCTGAAACTACATTCAGTTCTGCTCCTCCTACCTGTTTCTGAAAGGTCTCACCTCTTACAATCCTTTCATTGTTCGGCGGTGAAAGCCTCAGTAAGATTTCTCCCAACGACAGCAGGTCAAAGTCCTTTTTCATTTTTTTACACCTCCACTTTTATTTTCCCCGATTATAACAAAAGGATGTCCTGAGAAACAGTATGAAGATATATAAATGTTTCCCAGGACACCCCTTTCTATTAATAAATGTTCCCCAATGGCATAAGGGTTCTCATTTAGCGATATTTAATTATCTCTGAACACGGCCTGAACCGTCTCCGCCTGCCAGCTTCAGCACTTCGTCCATGGATACCATGTTAAAGTCGCCTTCGATAGAATGTTTCAGGCAGGAAGCAGCTACTGCGAATTCGATAGTAGCCTGAGCATCATAACCATTTAAGCATGCGCAGATCAGTCCGCCGCCGAAAGAATCGCCGCCGCCTACACGGTCTACGATATGCATTTTATATTTTTTGCTGAAGTAGTAATCTTTTCCGTCATAGAGCATAGCAGACCAGTTGTTGTCGTTTGCAGACAGAGACTCTCTCAATGTGATAGCTACTTTCTGGAATCCGAAACGATCAGCAAGCTGTTTTGCAACATCTTTGTATCCTTCATGGTTTACAGTACCCTGAGTTACATCTGTATCTGCTGCTTTGATACCGAATACATCGGCAGCATCCTCTTCGTTTGCGATGCATACGTCTACATATTTGCACAGCTCGCCCATAACTTCTCCAGCTTTTTCTTTAGACCACAGTTTGTTTCTGTAGTTTAAGTCGCAGGAAATAGTAGCGCCGGCTTCTTTTGCTGCTTTGCAGGCTTCCAGACAGATTTTTGCCACTTCGTCGTTAAGAGCCGGAGTGATACCTGTAAAGTGGAACCATTCTACACCGTCAAAGATTTTCTTCCAGTCAAAATCAGAGGAAGAAGCAGTAGCGATAGAAGATCCAGCACGATCATAGATAACCTTGGAAGGTCTCTGAGAAGCCCCTTTCTCCAGATAGTAAATACCTACTCTGTCTCCGCCGCGTACGATATCAGTTGTGTCAACGCCATATTTTCTCAGAGAATTTACAGCTGCCTGTCCGATTTCGTGTTTTGGAAGTTTTGTAACGAATTTTGCATCAAATCCGTAGTTTGCCAGAGAAACAGCTACATTTGCTTCTCCGCCGCCGTAGGTAGCGCCAAAAGTATCTGCCTGAACAAAACGATAATAGCCTTCCGGGGCCAGTCTCAACATAATTTCACCAAAAGTAACAACTTTCTTTGCCATGATCATATCTCCTCTATAATTTCTATGCTTGTTATCCTGCTTATTTATTTCTGATCTGAGCAGCCAGTTTTACGGCTTCTTCTGTCAGAGATTTAATCTCGTCAAATTTTCCTGCTTTAACCAGGTCCCCTTTTACCATCCAGCTTCCGCCGCAGGCAACGATCTTGTCGCAGCTTAAGTAGTTTTCCAGGTTCTTTGCATTTACGCCGCCGGTAGGCATGAATTTCAGTCCTACATAAGGAGCTGCCATAGCTTTGATAGTAGCTACGCCGCCAAACTGCTCAGCCGGGAAGAATTTTACAACCTTTAATCCTCTCTTAACAGCCTGAGCTACTTCAGAAGGAGTGATAACTCCCGGGAATACAGGAATGTCTTTGCTCAGACAGTAGTCTACAATCTCAGGATCGAATCCTGGACTTACGATAAATTTAGCTCCTGCTGCTACTGCTCTGTCTACCTGGTCAATAGTCAGAACTGTACCTGCTCCCACGAACATATCCGGATATTCAGAAGCCATAATCCGGATGGACTCCTCAGCTGCTGCTGTACGGAATGTTACCTCTGCACAGGGAAGACCTCCCTCTACCAGTGCTTTTGCCAGAGGCGCTGCGTCTTTTGCATCCTCCAGAACTACTACTGGTACTACACCTAACTCTGCAAATCTTTCTGCTGCTGTGCTCATAATACTTCCTCCTTATACTTTTTGTTTCATATTATAAAACGTTGTTTCGTCATGTGGTATGTCTTTATCTGCATTATACTACTGTGACTTAAAAAGTCAAGAGATTTTTTTCAGTTGCCACAATCTTCTGAAAGTGTTACAATAGCGCCTGAATAATATTAATGATTTCACAAACAGGAGTGTTTGATCATGGAAAATAAAAACCCTATCCAGGTAGCAGATCGACTGTTTCTTGTACTGGAAACTCTGGCGGACACAGGCTCCGTCACACTGGCAGATCTCTGCCGCCAGCTGGACCTAAATAAAAGCACCCTCCATCGCCTTCTCAGTTCACTGATCTACATGGGCTATGTAAAGCAGGACGGTGAAACCGGAAAATACAGCCTCTCTCTGAAGCTCCTTGGCCTTTCCAATAAACTTCTGGTACATATGGACATTCTGGATGCAGTACGTCCCAGCCTGAAAGTTCTGGCTCAGGAAACCGGAGAGACTGTCCACTTCGTCCAGTTGGACGGTGTTGAAGCTGTGTATATCTACAAAGAAGAGTCCACTCAGAATTCTGTTCGTATGGTTTCCAAAGTTGGCAGCCGGATTCCTCTTTACTGTTCCGGTGTAGGAAAAGCCATAGCCGCCGATATGGACCAGTCTCAGATACAGTCCATCTGGGAACACAGCACAATCCGAAAACTAACACCTCATACTATTATAGATTATACCCAGTTTCTGGAGAAAATTAAAGAGGCAAGGGAAAAAGGTTATGCCCTTGACGATGAGGAAAATGAGCTGGGAGTCCGCTGTATTGCCGTAGGTCTTCCAGATTACCGGGGAAGAGCCAAATACGCTTTCTCCATCTCTGCTCCGGCTTCCAGAATGGCTGACCAACGCCTGGAAGAACTGGCCCAGATCCTTTTGAAAACCAAACAAGAAATATTGAAAAATATGTGATCCTGCGCCTCCTTCCATATCCGGAAATTTCTGAATATTTTCAGCAGAACAGAAAAAGACTGATGCAAAGAACCTTCCGCCGGAACTTTTTCCGGTCAGGGTTCTCTGCAGACAGTCTTTTCTATTGCTTTCTCTTATGCTCCGTATGTACCTTTATACACCATAAAGCGGTTCTGTTATTGAAATTTCACTGCCGTGCCGTAGGCCATGATCTCAGCAGCCCCCTGAGCTACCGTTGCAGAAGAAAATCTGGCACAGATAATAGCGTCTGCTCCCATGGCCTGGGCATCACTTATCATTCTCTGTACAGCCAGATCTCTGGCCGTGTTCATCATCTCATTGTAGGATGTAAGCTCTCCTCCCACAATAGTCTTAAAACTGTTCATGATATCCTTTCCCAGATGTACAGACTGAATCGTATTCCCCTTTACCAGTCCCAAAGTCTCATATTTCTTTCCCTGTATTGTTTCCGTTGTTGTAATAAGCATATCTTTCTTCTCCTGTCAATATCTTATTCTTCCGGTTTCCTGTGTTTCTTTCTATATTTCACACATTCTGTCAGCAGATACTCGATCTGTCCATTCATGGAACGGAAATCATCCTCCGCCCACTGGGCAATCTCATTCCAAAGAGAGACCGACAGTCTCAGAGGCACCTGCTTTTTTGCCTTTTCTTTTCCTTTGCTTTTATTTTCCTGTTCCAGAATGTGTCACCACCTTATCTTTAATATAGGCTGCCGCTGTTTACAATAGGCTGGGCATCCTTGTTTCCGCAGAGCACTACCAGAAGATTGCTGACCATAGCCGCTTTTCTCTCCTCATCTAACTCTACAATGTTATTTTCATTCAGCTTATCAAGGGCCATTTCTACCATTCCTACGGCTCCTTCCACGATTTTCTGTCTGGCATCAATAATAGCGGCTGCCTGCTGTCTCTGAAGCATGGCAGATGCGATTTCCGGCGCATAAGCCAGATGAGTGATCCGCACATCCAGAATCTCGATTCCTGCGTTCTCTACCTTTTCCTGAAGTTCTCCCTGCATAATATCCGCAATCTCCTGGCTGCTGCCCCTGAGAGATTTCTCATCTCCTCCCTCAGCAGCATCATAAGGATATACTCTGGTAGTATTCCGGATAATGGAATCACACTGAATAGATAAATAGTCGTTGAAGTTCTCCACATTCAGCACTGCTCTGGTAGGGTCCACCACCCGCCATATCACTACTGCAGCAATCTCCACAGGGTTTCCCATAGCATCATTTACTTTCTGCCTGTCATTGTTCAGTGTTCTGGTTTTAAGAGATACTTTTCTGGATTTTCCTGTAGTGGCCGGTATATCTTTTACTGTAGGATTAATTGCCGACACAAAAGGATTTACCCAGTAAAAGCCGTCTTTTTTCAGTGTTCCGTAGTAATTGCCAAAAAGCGCCAGCACCAGTGCTTCATTAGGATTGATCACCTTCAGTCCGCACAGCAGAATAAAGAAGATCAGCAGCAGTACCAGCCCTGCCAGTATCATCCAGCCTCCTGTGCCTCCTCCAGTAGCGGAAAGTCTCATAATCCCGTAGAGCAGCGCTGCTCCTCCCAGGACCAGTCCCAGAATCCCCACAAAAAGCATCAGGTATCCGGACATTGCCTTTAATTCTTTCTCTTCCTGAATCTTACCTTGATTACCCATACAATACCCTCCTTTGCAGGAGCCTGCCATCGGAACTTTTTCCGTAGCTCCCCTCTCATGTGATAATTTAATTTTGATATCATTTTGATATCATCATAATACCTTAGGTTTCAATAATTGTCAATAGTTCTTCAAAAAAACCCGCCGGACAGCATTTATAAAATGCCAGTCCTGACGGGCTTTTTATACCGTTATTATGTCTTATTCATACCTGACGATTTCTTTTTTCAGTCTCTTCATGATCCGCTTTTCCAGCCGAGAGATATAAGACTGGGAGATTCCCAGCAGATCTGCAACCTCCTTCTGGGTCTTTTCCCTGCCATCAGGCATGTTAATGCCAAAGCGGAGCCGTACAATGGTCTGTTCCCTTTTTGTCAGCTTCCCGATAGCTTTTCCGAGAAGTTTTCTCTCCACTTCATTTTCAATATCTTTGTAAATTACATCCTCATCGGTTCCAAGGATATCTGACAAAAGCAGTTCATTCCCATCCCAGTCTACATTCAGAGGCTCATCTATAGACACCTCCAGCTTTGTCTTACTGTTTCTTCTCAGATACATAAGGATCTCATTTTCAATACATCGGGAGGCATAAGTAGCCAGTTTGATTTTTTTCACCGGGTCAAAGGTATTAATAGCCTTTATCAATCCTATGGTCCCTATGGAAATCAGGTCCTCTACTCCCACTCCTGTATTGTCAAATTTTTTGGCGATATAGACTACCAGACGAAGATTATGTTCTATAAGGGCAGCCCTTGCATCCTGGTCTTCCCCTTCTCTGAGCTTATCAATCTGCACCTTTTCTTCTTCCGGAGATAGAGGGGCAGGCAGTACCTCCGCACCCCCGATATAATGCATCTCATTTCCTGCCGGCAGTAAAATTCCTGTAAATCTCGAAAACTGAAATCCTTTTTTCATACAAACATCCATCTTCACAAAGCTCCTCCTTAACTAACTGTCCAGAATCTTGGGACTGATAATTATCTCGAATTTTCCGTAAGGAGACAGAGGGGCGTCAGAAAGTCCTATGGCAGCCTGGGACAGACAGATTTTTTTCCCTTCCCAGAAAATAACCAGCCTGTCTGCCGTTACTACAGGGAGAAGTCCCCGTTCACAGCCCAGAGCCGTATAGATGAGAAACCGCGGTTTCAGATTTTCTGCATCTCCTTCCCCGAAATCTTCCATAGCACAAAAACTTTCCAGCGCATCCTGCTGCTTTTTCTCCAGCATACCGGAAAACCTGCTCTTTTCCATAACACACACAGGTTTGCCTGTGTCTGTATCTGTTAGGCAGTTTCCGGTATCCAACAGTCCTTTTAATTCTATTTTCTGTCCTCCTGTTTCCAGGATCACCCGGCACCTGAGGACAGCTTTTCCTTTTAAGTATTTAAAGAGTCTTATGCCTGTGTTTAAAATCCAATAAGCGGTAAATGTGATCGTAAAAAAAATCAGGATTCCTTTTCCTGCCCTGGGAGGCAGGGCATACAACAGTCCTCCCAGCAAAAAAGATATGCCCCAGCAGGCCAGAACGCCTGCCAGCAGTTCCTTTCCTCTGCAAGGCCTACAGTCCAGCCAGACCATTGCAAAGGACATTCCAATGGAAAAAATCAGTATATTCACTGTATTGATCTCTTTTGAAAGCCAGAAAAACAGGGAGATTCCAAGGGCTCCCGCCAAAGCTCCCAGCAAAGCCCTCCAGGGTTTGGCAGACCCCCGGAGTATCCGGTTTGTCAGGCAGAGCACAAGAAAATCCATAAATAGATTTACTACGAAAAACACATCTATGTAAAATTCGTAGTACACAAAACACCCCCTAAACCTCTACATGACTCTCTTACTTATCTGGAATAAGCAATGTTCATTATAGAGGTCAGGGGGTGCTGATTTTGTCAAAACCGCTTGGCTGGAGCCAAAATCTTTTCGACAGCCTGCTCCTGTTTTTTTCTTCTTATGTTACCTGGGTTATGTTACCCTTTGGCCCAGAAGGGCCAAAGGACCTCTCTCTAGACCCGAAAGGCTGTATCTAGGCCTATCAGGATAAACTTTCATGGATATTTTTCAGGATATTACGCATATTCTCCGCCCCGGCCTGGCCTGGAGCAGAAGCGTTCCTTCCTGCTGCAAAAGTCAGAGCCGAACCTGTGATTTCTCCGCAGATACGGCTGAGAAATCCGGTCTCTCCCATAGACATAGTGATCAGAGGCCGGTCATATTTATCCGCCGCCTCTCTGGTCACCTCCAGAAGGGAAAGGAGGTCCTTAAACTGGCCGGGCATAACCGCCATCTTTAAGATATCAGCCCCGCTGTCATACATCCTGTCCAGACTCTCGAAAAGAGCTTCCTTGGGCGGCGTCCCTTCAAAATGATGATTGGAGGCCACCACTTTTACGCCTTTCTCCTGAAGCTGTTTTACCAGCTCCCCAGATGACTCTTCCCGGAAAAATATTTCTACATCTGTCAGCTGGACAAGACCTGTCTCAGCTGCCGCATTCAGGAGCTTTACATAATTTTCAAAAAGAATCTCCCGGCAGCCCCCTTCTCCTGCGGTGCGGAAGGTAAAAAGAAGGGGAATTTGTCCCAGTCTGTCATTTATTGTCCTCAACATTTCCAGGACTTTTTCTACTTTCTCTCCTTCTTCATAACAATCTGCCCGCCATTCTGCCAGGTCTGGTTTCTGTCTCTGGATTTCCTCAATATCCAGAAAGATTTCTTCCCTGGTTTCCCCGGTAATGGGAATACAAATTTTCGGGATTCCCCTCCCGATTTCCATATTTCCTATCTTTACTGTTTTCATTATTCTTTCTTCCTTTCTCTCCGCCCTTTCCTTCTTGACAGCAGAGATATATCATCCTAAACTAAAATCAGCGTCCATAGAGATGAAACCAGGCCTCAAAGACCTGGAATATATACAAACAGGAGGTATTTATATGTCTGCAATTACCGGCAATACCCGTCTTACAGGTCTTTTAGGAAGCCCTGTAAAGCACAGTATCTCTCCCCTGATGCATAATTTCAGTTTCCAGTATCTTGGAATGGACTGTGTCTATCTGGCCTTTGATATAAACGAACAAACTCTGGAGAAAGCTGTTGAAGGGCTAAAAGCCCTTCAGGTCATGGGATTCAACCTTACTATGCCCAATAAAAACAAAATCCTGGAATATCTGGATGGCCTCTCCCCTGCAGCCCGGCTTATTGGGGCCGTTAATACTGTGGAAAATCAGAATGGCTGTCTCATCGGCCACAATACCGACGGAATCGGTTTTATGCGTTCCGTAAAAGAACAAGGCATTCAGATGAAAGGCCAGACTATGACCCTTATGGGAATCGGGGGAGCCGCCACAGCCATCTGTGCCCAGGCTGCCCTGGACGGAGTAAAAAAAATCCATATCTTCGCCCGAAGCGCCAGCTCTCATCTTCCCAGAATCCAGCATCTCTCTTCTGAGCTGGAAAAAGAAACTGCCTGTCAGATTTTTATTCATGATACCAAAGATCTGGATACTCTAAAAACTACAATGAAAGAAAGCCGGCTTTTTGTCAATGCCACCTCCGTTGGCATGGCTCCCCACACAGAGGGCTGCATATTGCCGGATTCGTCTTTTCTCTTTCCGGAACTGGCCGTAGCAGATATCATTTATTCTCCCTGGGAGACCAGACTGCTGACTATGGCCAAAGAAGCCGGCTGTATAGCTTTTAACGGCTATTCCATGCTTCTGTGGCAGGGAGCCGAAGCCTTTCACATCTGGACAGGACAGGAAATGCCTATGAAGCAGCTGAAAGACTATCTCCGGCAGAAAACCGGCATCTCCGGCATCTAAACATTAATCATGTACCAAGAATATTTATACATTTTATGCAAATTTGTCGAGGATAGCTTTGAGATCATAGGCTCAAAGCGGCACAGACTGAGCAATAAAATGTATAAAGATTCTTGATTTTGATCAACGTGACAGCTCCATGTCAGTTCTGACCGCAGTTTCCTGCGTCGCCACGGAGGATATCGATTCCATGTCCCAATGCTTCTATCACATACTCCAGACATTCCCTTACCGCCTTGGGGCTTCCCGGCAGGTTTACGATCAGGGTCCTTTTTCGGATACCTGCTGCCTGTCTGCTGAGCATTCCCCGTTTTGTCACCTCCATGCTGCAGGCCCGCATAGCCTCTGGAATCCCCGGTACCATCCGCTGGCAAACATCCTGAGTAGCTTCCGGAGTAAAATCTCTGCTGGAGAATCCTGTCCCTCCTGTAGTCAATATCAGATCCGCCATGTCTTCATCTGCAATCCTTGCCATCTCTGCAGCCAGAAGGGCTCTCTCATCTGGAAGGATTTTCTGATATACCACCTGATATCCCTCCCGCTCCAGTATCTCGCAGATAACCTGTCCGCTGACGTCCTCTCGTTCTCCTCTGAACCCGCTGTCACTGGAGGTAATAACTGCTGCTCGTCTCATATTTTTCTCCTTTCATTTTAACGCCGTCTATTATTAAAAATGGAATTCTCCGCTTTTTCCGCCAGTCTTTTCTACCAGATGTATATCTGTGATCTCCATCCTCTTGTCAATAGCCTTGCACATGTCGTAGATGGTAAGAAGGGCTGTGGTGACTCCCGTAAGAGCCTCCATCTCCACACCGGTCTTCCCCTGGCACTTCACCGTACAGTATGCAGTGATCCGATTTTCCTCCGGTGAAAGTTCAAAATCCACATTGCATTTATCCAGCAGAAGTGTGTGGCAGAGAGGAATGAGAAAAGGTGTCTGCTTCACTCCCATGATCCCGGCGGTCCGGGCTATCCCCAGCACATCTCCCTTAGGGACCTGCTTTTCTCTGACCGCTTCCATGATTTCCTTGCTCACCAGGATACTTCCTCTGGCAATGGCTGTCCTGCTAGAGGGTTCTTTTTGAGAAATATCCACCATCCTGGCATTTCCCTGTTCATCAAAATGGGTAAATCCCTGTTCCATATCTGGCTCCTTTCCCGTTAATAACAAAGAGCTGCCGCATTAAACAACCATCAAGAATATTCCTGACATATGTTTAATACGACAGCTCTGTAATCTTACAGCTTTATCTTCTGTTTTTCAGGAAATCCGGAATCTGAATGTCCTTCTGCTGTACAGTGCTCTTAAACTGCGGCTGCTGGAAGGTTGGCTGCTGGAAAGTCGGCATCTGGTAAGATGGCTGTGGCTGCTCCTGCTGTGCCTGTCTTGGTGCCTGAGCCTTTGCTCCTCTTTCAGATTTAGAAGATTTCTTTTCTCTGGATACGCTGGCTTTTCTTGCAGTCTCATCATCCAGACCTGTTGCAATAACCGTGATCCTTACATAGTCAGCCTCTTTGTCATCATAGAGAGCACCAAAGATAATATTTGTATCCTCGCCTGTAAGGTTCTGAACATAGCTTGCTGCATCGTTGGCATCCATAAGAGAAATATCTCCGGATACATTGACGATAACATGAGAAGCTCCTTCGATGGTTGTTTCCAGAAGAGGACTGGATACAGCCTGCTGAACAGCATCCATGGCTTTGTCATCGCCTTTGCCTTCACCGATACCGATATGTGCGATTCCCTTGTCGATCATAACTGTCTGAACATCGGCAAAGTCCAGATTGATCAGAGCCGGCAGGTTGATCAGATCTGTGATTCCCTGAACTGCCTGCTGAAGAACCTCGTCTGCTTTCTTCAGAGCTTCCGGCATAGATGTACGACGGTCTACGATTTCCAGCAGACGGTCATTTGGGATAATGATCAGTGTATCTACACTTTCTTTTAATTTCTCAATTCCTGCCAGAGCGTTGCTCATACGTGTCTTTGCCTCAAAACGGAAAGGCTTTGTCACAACGCCAACGGTAAGGATTCCCATTTCTTTTGCAACTCCTGCAACTACCGGAGCAGCTCCAGTACCTGTGCCGCCGCCCATACCGCAGGTTACAAATACCATATCTGCACCCTGGATGGCCTGTTTGATCTCCTCGATGCTTTCCTCTGCTGCTTTCTCACCAATCTCAGGCTTTGCTCCAGCGCCCAGTCCTTTTGTCAGCTTTTCGCCGATCTGAATGATCGTAGGGGCCTTACACAGGGTCAAGGCCTGCTTATCTGTATTCACTCCTATAAATTCAACGCCGCCGATGGCTTCCTCCACCATTCTGTTTACTGCGTTATTTCCTGCTCCGCCTACGCCGATAACAATGATCTTTGCAGATGATTCAGCTTCATTTGTCATAATCTCTAACACGGTATTTCCTCCTTTAGCTCCCTTGTATGGTCTGAAATGCTATTTCACATTTTCTTCCTATTTTATGTTCCGGCAAAACCGGTATGTATCAGTCTGTATTATCTAGTTAATCATTACATATAGATATATAATATCTTTTTTTCTAAAATTAATCAACCGCAAATTTCACTTTTTATAAAAAAATCATATCTTACTGCTCCTGTCTGCTTCTGGTATCTGCAGAATCTGAGCCGTCGCTGTACTCCAGTTCATTCCCTGAAGTCCCAGTATCCGTTCCGCCGCCGGTTCCGTCAGAGGCGCTGCTGCTCTCTTCTTCGTCCCCGGAATCCTCCTGGGTGGCGTCATCAAAGACCACTGATTCTGAATCCTCCGTGGTATTCTCCAGATGGAGGATTCCTGACATATCCTCAAGCTGGGGAAGGATCCCCACAAGACGGTTGATCTTTTCATCCATGTTCTCATCATCTCCCAGCCGGACTTCTATATCTCCGTAATACATTACCAGCTGGTTCAGATCATTAAAAGCCAGCCTGTCCGGTTTTTCTTCCATCTTTTCCAGCATTTTTCCCACACTGAGGATGGTATTCAACTTTCTCGTATTAATTCCAGTCAGCCGCTCTCCCTGAACAGCCTCTTTTACATCAATCCCTTCAATCTGGGGCACATTCTCCAGAGGCTCTTCTGTAATGATCTGTATAATGCCCTGACGGTCAAAATTTACACACTGCCCCTGAAATTCAATATAGCCGATCATTTGTTTTTCTTTCACTTGAAGAAGCAGAGTATTCCTGTTCACTCTGGAAATTGTGATACTGTCGATCATAGTCTCATCTTTTGTGCTTTTCTCTGTATTGATAAATCCCGCTAAAACAGAGTTATTCGCAATAGGCGCGTCCAGAACCATATTTTTTATCTGATCATCAGTATAAAAACTGTTGCCTTCTACCTGTACGCTGGTCACCCTGAATCCCAGGAAAAATACCAGAACAAAAATCAAAAGGATTCCCGCTACAGCTTCTATGATGATCCTGTACAGTTTTCTTCTGCTCATAAAGCGTCTCCCCTAATCTTTCTCAGTTCTTGCCCCGAGACAGTTCAAATCTCTAGAGATGTCCTCATATCCTCTCTCTATAAATTCTCGGTCTTCCACATAAGTTTCTCCCTGAGCACCCAGACCGGCTACCACAAGGGCGGCCCCTCCCCGAAGCTCTTCTGCCCTTACAATATTTCCTGAAAGCCTGCCTCCCTGAATCCTGGCAGTCTGTCCCTCCAGATGAATCTGCGCTCCCATTTTTCGGAGCTGCGGAACCACCTTGAATCGGTCTTCAAATATATTCTCTTTTATCTGGCTCCATCCCCAGGCCCGGGTAAGGACTGCCAGAAATACCGATTGAAGATCTGTGGGAAAGCCGGGATAAACACCGGTTTCCATCCACCGGACAGGCCTGTATGCCCTCTGGCTGCATAGAAACAGTTTACCACTGTTATACGCGTATTGTCCACCTATTTTCTCATATGCCCCAAGGAGGGATCCCATTTCTTTTATGGGAGGTTCCAGAAGTATTCCTTTTCCTCTGGTAATAGCGCTGGCGCACACATAAGTACCTGCGGCAATCCTGTCTGCCGGTATGGTAAATACAGTATCCTGAAGTCTGGGAACTCCCTGTATTGTCAGGCAGGAAGTTCCTATGCCCCCTATCTTTCCCCCAGCCTGGTTCAGAAATCGGCAGAGCCATGTCACTTCCGGCTCTCTGGAGCCTCCTCTTATAACTGTGGTCCCCTGGGCGCAAACCGCCCCCAGGACAGCATTCTGCGTGGCCCCTACACTAGGTCTGGGGAAAGAAATCTCTGCCCCTTTAAGCCCCCTGGTCCTTCCATAGAGCAGCCCTTCTTCTGTCTCCACAAATTCTCCTCCCAGTTCTCTGAGAGCCTTCAGATGCAGGTCAATGGGCCTGGAGCCGATTACACAGCCACCAGGAAAAGGAAGCACCGCTTCTTTGCACCTTCCCAGGAGGCTTCCCAGCAGTACAATAGACGAACGCATTCTTTCACCCAGCTTTTTTTCTACCTGGCAGCAGCTAATATTCCGAGCCCAGATTTCCAGAGTGTCTCCCTGCCAGCTGGTTCCTGCCCCCAGGCTTTTAAGCACTTCTTCCATGAGAAGGACATCGGCTATACGGGGGCATCCCTTCAGCACAGTTGTTCCTCTATTTAAAAGAGCGGCTGCCATAACAGGCAATGCCGCATTTTTTGAACCCTGTATCCTTACTTCTCCTTCTAAAGGAATTCCCCCTGTAATCCTAATTCCGCCCAAGCCACACACTCCTCTTAATACATTCCGTTTTGCAAAACACTATCTGGAATTATTCTATGCAGGGCCTCCTGCATTGGTGATTCAATCCTTTCTCCTCCTGCTTACAGACAGGGCAATCCCCATTTCTCCCAGAAGAAACAATACCGAAGTGCCTCCGTAACTGATAAAAGGCAGAGTAATCCCTGTGTTTGGAATCGTATTGGTCACCACCGCGATATTCAATATCACCTGAATAGCCATATGAGCCATGATCCCTGCAGCCAGCAGGCTCCCGCACAGATCCTGGGCATGGGTTGCTGTGACCATCAATCTCCAGATCAGCAGGCCGAAAACCAGGATTACCAGACATCCTCCTGCAAGGCCGGTCTCTTCACATATAATAGAAAAAATCATATCATTCTGAGCCTCTGGCACAAATCCCAGCTTCTGAAGACTGCTCCCCAGGCCCTTTCCGAAAATCCCTCCGCTGCCAATGGCGTACAGACCCTGGATCGTCTGAAATCCCTTCTCGTAGGCCTCGGGATTTCTCCAGATAGCCAGACGCTCCAGCCTGTAGCTGGCCATTCCAAGAAAAATTCCGATAAAAACCACTCCAACCCCGCCGATCCCCACAAAAGGCAGGTATCTGGGATTGGATACAAAAATCAGGATCACGCCGATTCCCAGAATAATAACGGCAGTACTCAGGTTGTTGGTTCCCACCAGTCCTACGATAGGAAGAAGTATTGCCATCCGCCCTGCCATATAAAGTATTCCCCGGTTTTCTTCTTTTCCCTTTGTGATCACCCAGGCAAGAAGCAGTATCACAGCTACCTTGGCAAATTCTGAAGGCTGAAAAGATAACGGCCCCAGAGACAGCCATCTCTTAGAGCCGTTATATTCATCTCCGAAAAGCAGCACTGCCAGTGACAGCAGCAAAGAAACCCCATAGAGAAAAGGAGCCATTTTCACCAGAAAATGATAATCCATGAAAGATACCAGATACATGCCCATAAGTCCCAGGGAAGTGGCAAACAGTTGTTTTTTGAAGTAATATGCAGAGTCATGAAACTTTACTCTTCCATTGTAGGCGCTGGTGCTGTAGAGAAAGATCAGTCCGCAGACCACCAGAAGAAGTACCAGGAATATCAGAAGACCGTCTGCAGTCTTCTCTTTTTTCTTCCTGCTTTCCAAACAAGCCTCGCCCCTTTTGCACCTGTTCTTTCTAAATATATGGATTCTTTTCCTCTCTTATGTCAGTTTTCTTCTTTCATCATCCTCCGGACATATTCTTTAAATTTGTCTCCCCGCTGCTCATAATTGTCAAACTGTCCCCAGCTTGCACAGGCGGGAGAAAGAAGAACGGCGTCTCCTTTCTGGGCCTTTTGGGCACAGATTTTCACCGCTTCCTCCAGATCATCTGCCAGAATGGTATTGTAAAATCCACATTCATGGGCAGCCTTCTGGATCTTTTCTCTGGTCTGACCGATCAGGACCAGATATTTTACCTTTCCGTCAAAAGCATTTATCCATTCTTCGTATGAGGACTCCTTATCATATCCCCCTCCGATAAGCAGGGTAGGCCGTTCCATAGCCTGTATGCCCTTAATGGCCGCATCAGGATTTGTTCCTTTTGAGTCATTATAGTAAGCCACTCCGTCAATTTCCTCTACAAACTCAATCCTGTGGGGAACTGCCTTAAAGGCCATGACAGTACGGCGGATAATCTCAACAGGCACTCCTGCATACCAGGCCATAGCTGCTGCCGCCATGACGTTTTCATAATTATGTTTTCCCAGAAGATAAAGGTCTCCTGTCTTTACGATTTCTGTCTCCTCATCCTCTGTCTTCATAATGATCCGGTCTCCCTCCAGGAAGATTCCCTGGGGAAGTCTCCTTTCGCTGGAGAAAAATACCGGCGTGGCAGGACATCTTTCTGCAAACTCTCTCAGTTCTTTATCTTCATAGTTCAGGATACAATAATTTTCTTTTGTCTGGTTCACTGCAATGAGCTCTTTTACCCGGATATATTCTTCCATAGTATGATGTCTGTTCAGATGGTCTTCTGTGATATTCAAAATAGCAGACACCTCAGGAGCAAAGCTCTCTATGGTCTCCAGCTGAAAACTGCTGATTTCCGCCACCACATAGCTGTCATCCTTTGTGGAAAGAGCGGCGCCGGTATAGGCATTTCCAATATTTCCCACCACAAAAACGGAATCACTGTAAGCCTTCATGATCTCTCCCAGAAGAGCCGTAGTCGTAGTCTTTCCATTGGTACCTGTGATAGCCAGGACTCTTCCTTTCCCCATCTGGTAGGCCAGTTCTACTTCTCCCCAGATTGTTATTCCCTTTGCTCTTATCCTCTCTACTGGAGAAATGTCCTGAGGCACTCCCGGACTCATCACCGCCAGTTCCAGGCTCTCTATAACATTATCAGGAAGTTCTCCCAGAATAATCTGACAGTCACAGCCTTCCGGCAGTTTTCTTCTGACCTCTTCTTCTTTCAGTTTCTCATTGCCATCATACAGCAGGATCTGGGCTTCCACTTCTGCCAGAAGTTTCACAGCGCCCATTCCGCTGATCCCGGAACCAAAGACCAGGACATTCTTTCCTTTTAAATTTTCTCTCTGTAATTTCATGCTTTTATCTCCTTATCTGCCTATACTCCCATAAGAGCTATCAGACATAAAATAGCTGTAATTACGGAAAACACTGCTACAACTCTTGTCTCAGACCATCCGCACAGCTCAAAATGATGGTGGATAGGAGCCATCTTAAAGAATCTTTTTCCATGAGTAGCTTTAAAATAAGTTACCTGAATTATTACAGATAAAACTTCCACTACATAAACCAGTCCTACGATCAATATGAACAGGGGCATCTGAAGCATGTAAGCAGTACCTGCCACAAAACCTCCAAGGGCCAGGGAACCTGTATCTCCCATAAAAATCTTGGCTGGATAGACGTTAAAGAGCAGGAATCCCATAAGGGCGCCCACCACTGCACAGGTAATAGGTTCTATACCGCTGTTTGTCCCAATAGCCACCACAGAAAAGAATGTGGCTACGATTATAGTTACAGAAGAAGCCAGCCCGTCCAGTCCGTCTGTAAAGTTTACTCCGTTTACTGTGCCGATCACTGCGATAAACAGAACAGGAACAGCCAGGATTCCAAGATTCAGCTCATATTCCGGGAAAAACGGAATCTTCATAGCCAGAGACACGTCGGTAAAATTCACCAAATAAAAAGCAAAAATCGCTGTCACGATGATCTGGCAGGCCATCTTCTGTCCAGGCATCAATCCGTCAGAACGCTTCAGCACTACTTTCAGATAGTCATCCAGAAATCCTATGATTCCAAAACCCAGAGTTAAAAATAATATGGGAATGATCTTCGGATAATTTCCAACGAAAAAAATCGATGTCACCACTGTAGAAAGCAGGAAAATAATTCCTCCCATTGTGGGAGTTCCTGCCTTCTTTAAGTGGGACTGAACGCCTTCTGTTCTCTCTGTCTGTCCCATTTTCAATTTTCTCAGATAAGGAATGATAATGGGCCCCAAGATCACGCTGATGACAAAAGCCAGCAGCACCGGTAAAACCACGTTAAAATCTGCCATAGTACACCTCATTTTTCTATGTATTTTTTGCTCTTCCTAGTATAATGCTTTTTCTCCCGATTTTCAAGACTTCCTCCAGTATCCCTATCAGCCCTCAATTCCCATGTAGGGCAGGATGTTCTGATAAATATCTTTCATCACCGGAGCCGCTATGGTTCCTCCATAATAAACGCCCTGGGGGTCATAAATCACAACAATACCCAGAATCTGTGGATTTTCCGCAGGGGTAAACCCAAGGAAAGAAGAAATATAGCGGTTTTCGCTTCTCGGCAGAGTCTGGGATGTGGCAGTCTTGCCTCCAATGGTCCTTCCCTCTATAGCGGCGTTTTTTCCGGAACCTTCGGACACTACTTTTTCCAGGATATAGCGGACCTCCTCAGATACCTGAGAGGAAACAATTCCCTCCTGGGTCTCATAAGAAAGTTCTTCTATGAGATTCCCATCATTATCTGTCACCCGGACGCCAAAATGAGGCGTCACCCTTTTACCGCCATTAACAATGGAACTGACTGTAGTCGCCAGCTGTATAGGCGTAATCTGAAAAGACTGGCCAAAAGAAATCGTCGCCAGCTCTACCTGACCGATATCCTCTTTTTTATGCATGATCGTTCCCGCCTCTCCCGGCAGGTCGATGCCAGTCTTTTCCATAAGTCCGAATTTTTCAAAATAATGATAATAGGTTTCCGCCCCCAGGCGCAGCCCGACCTCAATAAACACAGGATTACAGGAGTTCATAGCCCCCTCTACAAAGTTTTCAGCTCCATGCCCCGTTCTTTTATGGCAGTGGATCCTTCGGTCTTCTACAATCTTATAGCCAGGACAAGAAAACTGGTCATCCAGGTCTACCACATCCTGGGACAGACCTGCAGCCATTGTAATAATCTTAAAAGTGGAACCAGGCTCATAAGTATCATTAATAGTAGGGTTTCTCCACATCTGATTACAAGCGTCCTGAAATTCTTCCTCTGTCATCTGGGAAGTATCCTGATCTGTATTCAGTGTAAAAGGGTCGTTCAGATTATATTCCGGCACATTTACATTGGCATAGATTTCTCCATTCTGAGGATTCATAAGAAGTATTGAAACTCCCTGGGCTTCCTTTTCCTCCATCACCTTTAAAGCTGCCTGCTGGGCATACATCTGAATGTTTTTATCCAGACTGGTCTGAAGATTATAGCCTTCTACCGGCTCTATCCGGCTTTCCCCCAGTTCAGACAATTCCACACCTCTGGCATCTGTGGTTGTAAGAATTTTGCCGTCTATTCCCTTGAGAACATCTTCATATTTTACCTCCAGACCTACGATTCCCTGGTTGTCTCCCCCGGTAAAGCCCAGCACCTTAGAGGCCAGTTCTTCATAGGGATAGTCTCTCTTATAATCTTCGTCTACTTTTACTCCATCTAATCCATAACTTCGAATTTTATCTCCCACACTTTTTTCCACATTTGTCTCTATCCTCTCTATAGAGGAAACCGTCTCTACCCGTTTTCTGGCAATCTCTTCTGAAATCCCCAGTTCCTTCACCAGCATGGCAATGACCTTCTCCGGCTCTGTAATCTGGCTGTGGATCACAGATATGGTACAGACTGCCTTATTATCTGCAAGGACTTCTCCGTTGCAGTCCAGGATCTTACCTCTGGCCGCCTTAATATTTCTCTCCCGTTCATGGAGTTCCTGGGCCTTTTCCGAATAATAATCCGAGCGGATCACCATAAGGTAAAACATTCTCCCTGCAAGACCAAGGAGCATACAGACAAACACGCCAAAGACTATTACCGTCTTCTTTTTATGATAAGTTCTGTTTTTCTTCATAAGAGAGCCGCTCCTGCTGTCTGATCCCTGCTATTATATGCAGTTCTCCATAAAAAAAGAAGGAGCCTGCATTAATCATATGTCAGGAATATTTATACATTTTAAATGTATAAATATTCTCGATGTTGATTAATGCCGCAGCTCCTTCTTATTCTTGGGCGGATGATCCGCCGCTGTCATCTTCCTGTCCGAAGTTTTCTAATTTCTCTGTGTCATAGACATCTTCCTCATAGGAGGGATCATTTTCATCAATCTCTGCCTCTTCATTGGTAATGCCGTCTGAATATTCATCGTTCAGCTCTGTTTCCTGAGGATCTCCATCTCCGTATCCCTGATCAAGGACTGTGCCGTAAGGATTGGATACGCCGTCCTCAACAATATCTGTAAACTTAGGCACTCCATAAAAGCCCTGCCACAATACAGTCTCCCCTGTAGTTTCCTCGTCCTGAGGGATATTCATATACGGAAGTACTTCTGACAGAATGGCCTGAGCCAGATACTGAGCGTAAGTGCTGGAAGCCTGGCTGTCCACGTTGGGCGTATCCACAACTACATAGATCAGTACTTCCGGATCATCAAGGGGTGCAAAACCAATGAAAGATACCAGATAATTGTCCTTTGTATCATCTGCCAGTTTTTCTGCTGTTCCGGTCTTACCGCCCATGGAATAGCCCTGTACCTTAGCAGACTGGCTGGTACCGCTCTCCACACTCATTCCCATATATTCCCGGACAGCAGCTGAAACCTCTTCTGAAATAGGCTCTTTCATAACGGTAGGCGTAATATTCTCCAACACTTTTCCGTCCTGGTCTGTAACAAACTTTACCAGATGAGGCTGATAATAGGTTCCGCCATTGATCGCCGCTGCCATTGCTGAAATTTCCTGTATCATGGTACAGGTAAATCCCTGTCCGAAAGCAGAAGTTGCCAGCTCCATCTCATTCATGTTTTCCTCTGAGAAAAGGATACCGGTTCCCTCTCCGGGGAGGTCAATGCCTGTACGGGTTCCAAAATTAAATTTACTCTGATACTTAAGAAATTCTGCTGCTCCCATTTTTCTGCCGATAGCCATCATACCGTCGTTGCAGGAATTCTGGATAACCTCTCCCAGAGTTTCTACACCGTGAGCATTAGGATAAACTGCGCATCTTACAAAATCTTCCCCAATCTGCTGTCCGCTGTCGCAGTAAAAAGTGTCATTTTCTGTCACTGCCCCGGATTCCAGAGCACTGGCCACTACAATAGGCTTCACTACAGAACCCGGCTCATAGTCTTCGGTGATGCAGAAATTGTTCCACATAGAGAATAGGGCGTTTTTGGTTTCCTCGTCATTCATCTCTTCGATTTTTTCCTCAGTATAGATACCAGACAAATCTCTGGGATTATTTAGATCATAGCTTCCAGAGCTGGCCATTGCAAGGATTTCTCCTGTATCAGGGTCTTCAATGATAACACCTATATTTTCTGCACCCTTTTTCTGTTCTCCCTCCACATTATTGGGACCTGCGGAAAGAGCCGTGTTTAAGGCTTCAATATACTTTTCAGCAATTCCCTGTATAGTAGCATCCAGAGTCGTAGTAAGATTTTTCCCATCTACAGCCTCTACAATGGTCTGAGCCTGGTCTGTGTCTTCACTGAGATAGCCGAATTTTCTGCCGTTGGTCCCGTTTAGGGTACTGTTATAGTATCCCTCAAGTCCCCAGTCTGCAGTATTTCCTGCGTCAGTAAAGCCAATGACATCACAGGCCAGATCTTCCAGCGGGTAAACTCTCTCATAGTCATCCTCAAAATAGATTCCCTGGACGTTGCTCCTCCTGGTTCTTTCCTCCTCAGATAAAGCAGCACGCTCTTCTTCATCTTCTGGAAGTTCATTGGCGGCTTCAAAAGCATTTTTATCATCCATAGAAACCTCTGTCTCCAGGATCTGATATTGGCTGGAGCTGGTTTCTTCATTGTCCAAAAGGCCCTCTATGGTTTCCCTGTCAATATTAAAATATTCTTCCAGGGCTGCAATAGTAGGCTCCCTGTAATCTTCATTATAGTTTACCGCCTGGCAGTCCAGGATCAGGTTATATACCTTTACGCTGTTGGCCAGCACCGTACCGTTCCTGTCTGTAATGGTACCTCTCCGGAATGGTATGGTCGTATTGGTATACTGCTGCTGAGACTGAGAAAGAACCTGTCTGGCATAGCGGTTTCCTTCCCTGGCATTTATTACGGTAATTCCTACCAGTAAACCGGCGAAAGCCAGCAGAGTCACTCCAAATACCCCCGCCAGCTTTCGTTTCATTTTCTTTGTTAATTTTCTTTTCTTTGATTCCTGTTTATTCAATCTTCCACCTGCTTAGTTCTCCGGGACGTCCTGATACTGCCTTACATAGCTGTTATTTCCCGGCGTATAGTACCGAATCTGGTCTTCTGTTGCATACTGCATACCCAACTCATTAATGGCCCTGTCTCTGATCTCGTCCAGGTCAACTCCAGTAATCACTTCGCTGTAATATGCATCGTTGTCTTCTTTCAGCTGATTAAGCTCCAGTTCCCTGCTGGCCACCACACTTCTCTGGGCAGTGACCTGAGCAGTAAGCTTTATATAGTGGACACAGGCTGCAGTGGCAAGGGCGCATACCAGACTTAGGAAAACAATATAACCTCTGCTGATGCTGGTGCTTTTTGCCCGGTTCCTTTTTGCCCGTCTGCTTAGTTCTTTCTTTGGCTGTTCAGGTACCTCCTCCAAGCGGCGCGCTGCATTACCGTCATCATAATACCCGGTATATCTCTGCCTTTTTCGATTATCATATTTGTTTCGGTTCCTTGTACTTGCCATGAAACTCTCCCTTTTCCGGACTCTCTGCCTCTACTTACTCATTCGCTCAAATACCCGCAGCTTGGCACTTTTGGAGCGGCTGTTATTTTCCAGCTCCTCCTGGCTTGGAAGAATAGGCTTTCTGGTAATGACTTTTCCTTTTGATTTCTTCCCGCATACGCATACGGGAAAATCCGGCGGGCAGGTGCAGGGGTTTTCGTTTCTCCTGAAAATCGTTTTTACGATCCTGTCCTCCAGAGAATGGAAAGTAATGATACAGATCCTGCCTCCATCATTTAAAAGGTCGATCATATCATCCAGACTGTCTCTTAAAACATCCAGCTCCTGATTCAGCTCAATCCTGATCGCCTGGAAAGTCCGTTTGGCCGGATGGCCGCCCACAGCCCTCATTTTCATAGGGATGGCATGTTTAATGATTTCTGCCAGTTCTCCTGTGGTCTCTATATCTTTTTCCTGTCTTGCCAGGCAGATATGCTTTGCGATATTTTTTGCGAATTTATCTTCCCCATAGTCACGGATAATGCGGTACAGCTCTTTTTCGCTGTAGGTATTCACAATATCCCTGGCAGTCCGGGGATTTCTCTGGTCCATACGCATGTCAAGAGGGACATCTTCCCTGTACGTAAATCCTCTCTCCTTGTTGTCCAGCTGGTAGGAAGATACCCCCAAATCTAAAATAATCCCATCTACTGATGGAATTCCAATCTTCTGTAATTCCTTTTTCATGTTGCAATAGTTGCTGCGGATGATGGTTACATTCTCCCCGAATTCCTTTAACCGCTCACCCGCAGCTTTTATCGCAGCTTCATCCTGGTCTATACCTATCAAGCTCCCCTTGGCAGATAGCTGCTGACATACCGCATAGGAATGTCCGCCGCCTCCCAGTGTTCCATCTACATAAATCCCATCCGGTTTTACCCTTAAATTCCGGACGGTCTCTTCCAGTAATACGGATTGGTGTTTAAATTCCATTTTTTTCTCCTGGCTTTCTCAGATTACAATGCCCATATCCTGCATACCCTGTGCAATGGCATCCATATCTTCATAGTTGCTGTTCTCCAGCCATTTTTCCTTACTCCAGACTTCAATCCTTGTAAGATTACCAGTCAGCACCACATCCTTAATAAGACCGGCAAATTCCCGAAGCGTCTGCGGTACGAGAATTCTCCCCTGCCTGTCCAATTCACACATTGTTGCACTGGCTACAAAGAAACGTAAGAAGGCTCTTGCATTTTTATCATTAAGTGGTAAAGCTTTCAGCTTTTCTTCAAAGTTTTTCCATTCATCTTTGGGATAGATAGACAGACATCCGTCTAAGCCTTTGGTAAGTACGAACTCCTCTCCCAGTTCTTCTCTGAACTTGGAAGGAATGATCATTCTCCCCTTTGCGTCAATCGTATGACTGTACTCTCCCATGAACATATGAATGTCACCTTCCTTCGTGAGGATACGATTCTCCCCTTCGTGCCCTCCATGGTCCAAATGGACTGCTTCTGCCATCAGCCACCCATTTGCTACCACTTTTCACCACTTTCTACCACTTATATGCCCATTCTATACTAAACTTATAGAAAACGCAAGAGGAACGTATGTTTTCTTTCAAAAACAAAAGGCAGAAAAAGCCCCTGCAAATCGTGACTTTCTCTGCCTTTTTCCCTGTTTTCAGTTTCAGCAGCCCTTCCTGTTCCCTGTCTCCATATAGGTGATATCCATATTCTCCTGGCTGTCCGGGCTGTTGTTCCTGCTCAGATATTCTTCGATCAGACCGTCCAAAAGACGGCTGATATCCAGAATCCTGCTTTCTGTCATTCTGCCTGCTATGGCGGCATTCAGATCTTCTCTGGTATTTTCAATTTCTCTTTTTAGTTCTATCTGTGTCATTTATTAACTCCTGCAGTTCTTTCTCTCTACCACTAATCTTTCAGTACCACTACTGCACTCACGCTGGCCGCAGATAAAACTTACATCTCAGCCTCAGGGGACTGAATGTAGGATTTCTGATTTTTACCTGTTTTATACATTAAACCGGAAGAGGATCACATCTCCGTCCTGAACCACATAATCCTTGCCTTCCATGCGGACCAGCCCTTTTTCTCTGGCCCCTGCATAGGAACCGCAGTCCAGAAGATCCTGATAATTTACGACCTCAGCTTTGATAAATCCTCTTTCAAAATCTGAATGGATCTTTCCTGCCGCCTGAGGCGCCTTGGTCCCTACCTTAATAGTCCAGGCTCTTGTCTCATCCTCTCCTGAAGTAAGGAAGCTTAACAGTCCCAGAAGTCTGTAGCTGGCCACGATCAGTTTTTCCAGGCCGGACTGTTTGATTCCCAGGTCCTCCAGGAATTCCTTTTTCTCGTCATCCTCCAGCTCTGAAATCTCCTGCTCGATTTCTGCACACAGAGCAAATACCTCGCTGCCGGTCTCTGCTGCATATTCCCGTACCTTCTGTACATGAGGATTGGACTGAGCGTCATCTGCCAGATCATCCTCTGAAACATTGGCGGCATAGATTACCGGCTTATATGTGAGGAGATTATACTCCTTCATATATCCTTCCTGATCCTCATCTTCCAGCTCAATAGTGGAAGCTGGCTTTCCATCTTCCAGATGAGCCTTTATTTTCTTTAAAAATTCCAGCTCTTTTGCTGCATCTTTATCCATTCTGGCAGTTTTTGTTGTCTTCGCGATCCTTCTCTCCAGAATCTCCAGGTCAGAAAAGATCAGTTCCAGGTTAATCGTCTCAATATCTCTCATAGGGTCAATGGAACCATCCACATGGACTACATTTTCATCTTCAAAGCAGCGTACCACATGAACGATGGCGTCTACTTCCCGGATGTTAGCCAGAAACTGGTTGCCCAGCCCTTCTCCCTTGGAAGCGCCTTTTACCAGACCTGCAATATCAACAAATTCAATAACTGCCGGAGTCACTTTCTTGGAATGATAAAAGTCACCCAGAAGCTTCAGCCTTTCATCTGGCACTGCAACAATTCCCACATTGGGGTCTATAGTGCAGAAAGGATAGTTTGCTGACTCTGCTCCTGCTTTTGTAAGAGAATTAAATAAGGTACTTTTGCCTACATTTGGCAGTCCCACAATTCCTAATTTCATAATACTGATTCCTCTCTTTACTGTATATTCAATTTCTGTCTTTCGACATGATCATCAAAACCACCCCTGACCGGAAAGTAATCTCTCCGGTTTCGTCTTCAAGCTCATTGCTGACGCCGATTTCCTCTGAATTCAGCAGAGTATAGTCCTCCAGGGGATACTTAAATCCCTTCAGAGTGACTCCCTCCACCCTGTCTCCCATGGAAAAAAAGGAGATATATTTTCCAAACTGCTGGTCCTTTGTGATTTTTGTTCCCCGGTCCAACAGGGTAATCGCATTCTGACTGTCCAGAATCCATGGCTGGCATCCCTGCTCCAGAGGGATCAGAAGGGATTTTAAATTTGCCATAAAATGGTCCAGCCTTCCTCCTGTTGCTCCCAGCAGAAAAATCTTCCGGCTTTTCAGCTTCAGCGCCAGTTCCAGTCCTATTCTGGTATCTGTGGCGTCTTTTTCCGGCTTATATCTTTCCAGCGGTATATCCCGGCTCTCGTAATAGCTTAAAACTTCCGGGGAAATGCTGTCGAAATCCCCCAAAATATACTGAGGGACAATATTGTACTTATAACAGAATTCCAGGCCCCTGTCAATCCCAATGATATATTCAGGCTTGATTCTGTCAAGAAAAGACAGAGCAAAGCTGTCTTCTATCTCACCTCCGCAGATCAGCACTATGTTCATATTCTTCTATAATTCCTTTCAAAGCTCTTACATTTTCCGGAATATCTTTTCCAAATACGGCAGAACCGGCCACGATCACATTGGCTCCTGCCTCCAGCACCTGATAGATGGTCTCGCGGTTAATGCCTCCATCCACTTCGATATACAGGTCTTTTTCCCTGCTTTCTGCCATTTCTCTCAGCCGGCGGATTTTCTCCGTACAGTAGGAGATATATTTCTGTCCTCCGAATCCCGGATTCACAGTCATTATCAGAACCATATCTGCCAGCTCAATAACATTCTCCAAAACTGAAACCGGTGTTGCAGGGTTAATGGCAATCCCTGCCTTGCAGCCAAGCTCATGGATCATTCCCAGAGTCCTGTCCAGGTGTGTGCATGCTTCAGCGTGAACTGTTATCATGTCAGCTCCTGCCTGGGCAAATTCTTTTATCAGATGGGTCGGTTCCTGGGCCATAATATGCACATCGAAAAAAAGGCTGGTCCTTTTTCTCAGTGAAGCCACCACTGGAACTCCCATAGATATGGTCGGAACAAAACATCCGTCCATAATGTCAATGTGAAGCCATTTTACTCCTGCCTGTTCCACCTGGGCAACTTCTTCTCCCAGACGCCAGAAATCTGCCGCCAGGATAGAAGGGCATAATTGATATTCCATAAAATCAGTATCTCCTTTTCTCTTCTAATTCTTTGTATATTTCCTGATAATTCTCATATCTCCGGGAACTGATCTTCCCCTCCTGAAGAGCTTCTTTTACTTTGCAGCCAGGTTCATGAGTATGCGTACAGCCCTGAAATCTGCATTCCCCCTCATAAGGAGCAAATTCCGGAAAACAATGTCTCAGCTCTTCCTTTTCCATGTCTTCCACATAAAAAGAGGTGAACCCAGGGGTATCCATCAAATATGTCTCCTCTCCCAGTGGTATCAGCTGAGAATGCCGGGTGGTATGCCGTCCCCTTCCCAGCTTTTTGCTGATTTCTCCAGTCTCCATCTGCACGTCAGGGGCGAGAAGATTTGTGAGAGAAGATTTCCCGGCTCCTGAAGGGCCGGCCACCGCAGTGGTTTTTCCCTCCAGTTCACGGCGCAGTTCCTGGATACCCAGTTCCTTCTGGGCGCTTGTGACCAGCACCTGATATCCACAGGAAGAATAAATCTCCACGATTTCTTTTATCTCTTCCTCATCTCCCAGGTCTTCCTTATTCAGACAGATGACCACCGGCACATTCTGCCGCTCCATAGTGATCAGAAACCGGTCCAGGAGCATGAAGTTAGGATTTGGTTCCCTGACTGCAAAAATCACCAGGGCCTGATCTATATTTGCCACTGCAGGACGTATCAGCTGATTTTTTCTCGGCAGGATTTTTACCAGATTTCCTGTTTTATCTTTTTCATCTATGATTTCAATCTCCCCATAGTCTCCTACCAGAGGCTTCAGTTTTTCTTTACGGAAAATCCCTTTGGCCCGACATTCATAAATGTTTCCTCCAGCAGAGGCCACGTAGTAAAATCCCCCGATCCCTTTGATAATTCTTCCCTGCATCTTACCTACCTTGTCTTTTCATTATTCTCAGTCTTGTTCATGGTGTCATTATATACTTTTTTTCTCTGAAAGGCAACAAAACAAAAACTGCCCTGGCAGGCATTTCCGGGGTTTTTCCGGTTCTGTCTGCCGGGGCAGTTCTCAAATTGCTTAATTATTGTTCACTGAATTCCAGTGGATAACTCCAAATAGTTGTGTAATTTCCGCTTTCATCCATTACATCAAAGTACAGGGTACCGGTGGACTCACCGCTCTGTCCTGTGATCTGTCCCACAGAATACTCTCCGTTTTCATCAAAGGTCAAAACCTGATCCTGAAGAATCGTAGTACCGCCCTGGGCATCCTCAGAGCCCTGTACCAGTCTCAGTCTTACCATCTGGCCTTCATAATTATCCGGCTGGCCAATCTTCAGATTGCTGACTGTTGCCCATGTGCCAGAACCTTCAGATGTCTCTGTACTTGTCTCTGTGCTGTCAGACTGGGTATCTGTCTCTTCTGGCTCTGTCAGAACTCTCAGTGTAATAATACTTCCTTGTTCAATACGCTGTCCACCCTGGGGAGACATTTCATAAACCTGCCCGTATCCGACGCCAGCGCTTTCACTGTAGCTGTACTCTACATCTGGAATCAATCCCTGATCTGTTACAATCTGTACCGCCTGTGCTTCTTCATAGCCTCTTACATCCGGAATCCTGGTCATAGTATCTCCCTCGCCAACGCTGACTGTGATGGTCACATCAGAGCCTGTATCTACAGTAGCGCCTTCTTCCGGATTCAGAGAGATTACATTTCCCACTGCCACATCTGTGCTCTGCTGCTGCTCGATAACAGGATTCAGTCCTAATTCCTGGAGCTGGGACTGTACCTGGCTAAGGCTCTGTCCGATAAGTCCTGTAGGAATAGTCACAGTCTCTGCCACTGCTTCAGCAGGACCGGTGCTCACATAATAGGTTACCTGTGTATTGGGCTCCACCTGGGTATCTGCTGCAGGGTCCTGTCTGCACACCTGACCTTCCGGAACGGTATCGGAAGCTTCTTCTCCTCCCTTACTGTATCCTAAGCTCAGATTTTTCAGGGCAGTCCTTGCTTCATCTTCTGTCATATTTGTCAGATCCGGAACTGTCACCATTTCCTGGGCATTGCCGGTGTCTTCCTGCTGGGTCTGATTTTCCTGGCCGCTTCCGGAACCGCCAACGATTCCTGCTGCAGATGCCACGAAATAAATGAGAATACAGATGATGACTGCACCGATGATCAGGCCGCCAATGGTCATGGCTTTCTCTAACTTGGTGTTTATGCCGCCTCTTTCATCATCTTCATCATCGTCCTCGTCATCTTCATCCTCGTCGTAATCCTCTTCTCTTTCCTCTTCTTCCTCATAATCAGGAGTACGGGAGTATCCGCTGTTCTGGATTTCCTTCATCTCGTCCGGTGTGATCATGATCGTCTGGGCATGATTGCTGAGAGGTGAAAGGTTAACAAAGTTTCCATTAGGATCTATTAAGGAATGTTTCAGGTCGTTGATCAGCTCTGCCAGTGTGCTGTATCTTCTGTCAGGGCTTTTCTGGGTACATTTTAAAATAATGTCTTCCAGGCTCCGAGGAAGGTCCGGCACATAACGGGACGGCGGGACCATTTCATCCTGAAGATGTTTAATGGCAATGGCCACTGTAGTATCCCCGTCAAAGGGAACCCTGCCGGTAACCATTTCATACATGGTAATACCCAGAGAATAAATATCGCTCTTAAAATCGCTGTATCCTCCGCGAACCTGCTCCGGAGAACTGTAATGCACAGAACCCATGGCATTGGTGCTGATGGTATTAGAGGAAGCAACTCTGGCGATTCCAAAATCAGTAACCTTTACCTTTCCGTCTGTTGAAATGATAATGTTCTGAGGCTTGATATCCCGGTGTACGATATTCCGGTTATGGGCTGCCTCCAGACCCATGGAAACCTGAATGGCAATACTTGTAGCTTCTTTAATGGTCAGTTTTCCTTTTTTGGAAATATACTCCTTCAGCGTAATCCCTTCTACCAGCTCCATCACAATGTAGTTAACGCCCTGATCCTCCCCTACGTCAAAAACGTTTACCACATTGGGATGAGCCAGGCCAGCCGCTGCCTGAGCTTCTCTCTGAAATTTACGGATAAAATTTGTATCTGCGCTGAACTCCGGCTTCAGGACCTTCATTGCCACAAAGCGGTTCAGCTTATGATCTTTTGCTTTATATACATCGGCCATGCCGCCGGACCCGATCCGGCTCACAACCTCATATCGTTCTCCTATGATTACTCCCACATTTAACATACTTCCACCTCTTTTGTGTCTGGCTGTACCAGTACCACTGCTATATTATCTTTTCCGCCGTTTTCATTGGCCAGAGAAACAAGACGCATGCCCATCTCTCTCAAATCACTGCTTGTCTCGGCAATTTTCCAGATTTCTTCGTCAGAAACCATATTGGATAGCCCATCGGAACAAAGGAGAAGTCTGCTGTTCTCCTTTAGATGGATATCAAAGAAGTCCACTTCCACCTCCGGCCCGATGCCGATGACTCTGGTAATAATATTCTTATCTGGATGATGCTTGGCATCCTCCCTTGTAATCAATCCCCTGCGGACCATTTCCTCTACTAGGGAATGATCCTTTGTAATCTGGACAATCTTGTCCTCGATCAAATATAGTCTGCTGTCTCCCACATTTGCTACATAGGCATAATCATCAACGATTGTAACAAGAACCATTGTGGTCCCCATACCCGACATTTCCTCATGGAGATTTGCCTCTTCCAGAACTTTCCGGTTGGCCTCTTCAATGGCATGCCGGATAATAATAATGGGATTTTGATTTTTATCTTCCAGAATTGAATGAAGCAGGATCTGAACTGCATAGCTGGACGCGAAATCTCCTGCTTTATGACCGCCCATACCGTCTGCAACCACAAAAAGATTCGGAAGATTTCCCACCGGCTCCTCAGAAGAAAATATGTAGTCCTGATTCACCTGGCGCTTCTGTCCCACATCTGTTACAGAATATGATTTCATCCTACGAGTCCTCTTTCTTATCAATGTAACTTTTTCTTAATTGTCCACAGGCCCCGTCTATATCGCGGCCCATTTCTCTTCTAATAGTAACATTTATTTGGTATTTTTCAAGTTTATTTTGAAAATTCGCTATAACTTTTTTGTCAGACTGGACGTAGCTCCGCTCTTTTATAGGATTCACCGGGATCAGATTTATGTGGCAGTTCAGGCCTTTTATCAGGTGGGCCAGCTCCTCGGCATCCTCCTGAGAATCATTTTCTCCCCCTACCAGACTGTATTCAAAAGTCAGCCTTCGTCCTGTCTTTTTAAAATAATTCCTGCAGGCCTCCATCAGTTCTTCCAGGGAATATTTTTTTGCAACAGGCATAAGTTCTTCCCTTTTCTGCTGGTTGGAAGCATGGAGAGAAATCGCCAGGGTAATCTGAAGATTTTCCTCTGCCAGGTCATACATTCTGGGTACAATGCCACAGGTGGAAACCGTAATGTTTCTCTGGCTGATATGAAGCCCGTTTTCGTCGCTGAGCATGTGGATAAAACGGAGAAGATTGTCATAGTTGTCCAGAGGTTCTCCTGTTCCCATCACTACCACGTTAGAGACTCTTTCCTTTGACAGTTTCTGGATCTTATAGACCTGGTCCAGCATCTCTGATGGCAGCAGATTTCTTGTCCATCCGTCTATAGTTGAGGCGCAGAATCTGCATCCCATCTTACATCCTACCTGGGAAGAAATACACACACTGTTCCCATGGCGGTACTTCATCAACACACTTTCCACTACATTTCCGTCAGGGAGCGCAAAGAGGTATTTCTGGGTTCCGTCCAGCTTAGAAGTCTGTACTTCCACAACTTTCAGAGACATAACAGAGCAGTTCCTCTCCAGCTTTTCTCTGAGGCTTACGGAAAGATTGGTCATCTCCTGAAAGCTGTCCGCCTGTTTTTTATGGAGCCATTCATAAATCTGTTTTGCCCGGAAGGGCTTTTCTGAAAGTCCTTCCATGGTCTTTTTTAATTCCGAAAGGCTCTGGGATTTTATATCTAACTGTTCCATTCGTTTTTCCTCTTTAATCTGGCCATAAAGAATCCGTCGCACTTATGGATTCCCGGTAAAAGCTGCAGATACCCTTCCACCGTAGTCTCTCCCCTGAGCTCCGGACAGATATACGGGTCCAGACTTTCCAGTTCGTAGGGATAATGCTCGGTAAACCACCGGATATTTTCTATGTTTTCTTCCTTTCCAATGGTACATGTACTGTAGATCAGAGTCCCTCCCGGTTTTACATAGGTGGATGCCTGCTCTAAAATCTTCCTCTGAAGGCCAACTAAGTCCCGGATCTTTCCCGGATTCAGCTTGTATTTAATGTCCTTCTTTTTCCCCATAACTCCCAATCCGGAACAGGGTACGTCTGCCAGAACCACATCTGCCTTTTCCAGAGATTCCCGGTCCAGCTGGGTGGCATCTTTCTCTGTAACCACCACATTCAGGAAGTTCTGCCGCAGAGCATTGTCCCGGATCATATCTGTTTTAGTCTGAGACAGGTCTCTGGCGTCCACCCGTCCTGTCCCGTGAAGTTTGTCTGCAATGTAGAGGGTCTTTCCTCCCGGCGCAGCACACAGGTCAATGACATAGTCCCCTTCTTTTACATCGGCAATCTGAGCTGCCAGCATGGAGCTCACATCCTGTATCTGGATGCTGCCTCTGCGGAAGGCTGTCAAAGCCGGAAGATAATCATAGTTTTTCACGTAATAGGCCCGTTCCACATAGGGAGCCTTCTCTACAGTTACCTGTTCCTCTTTCAGATTCTCCAGCACAGCCTCTTCTTCCACCTGATATTCCCGTATCCGGATAGTAGCAGGCTGCTCTTCCAGAAAGGCTTCCAGCATCTTTTCTGTGGTCTCAAAATCATATTCCTTCAGAAATTTTTCTACCAGCCATACAGGCATAGAGTAGAGCACTGACAGATATTCCACCGGGGAATCTTTTCCCGGAAAATGAATGCTCCCGTATTCTCTGGCAATCTTTCTGAGGACTCCGTTTACAAATCCTGTGAGATTATAGAACCCTCTTTTTCTGGCCAGTTTTACTGCTTCATTACATACTGCGCTGTCCGGCACATGATCCATATAAAGAAGCTGGTATACACTGGAACGGAGAAGTTCCCGTATCACCGGTTTCATCTTCTCAGCAGGAACGGTGGAAAACTGATCCAGAATATAATCCAGGCGTATCCGGTACTCCAGAGTTCCTTCGCATACCCTGGTAATAAAGGCCCTTTCCTGTTTTTCCAGATACTGATATTTCTCCAGGGTACTTCTAAGTACCAGATGGCTGTACTGGCCTTCTTTGTCGATTTCCAGAAGGATATTCAGTATTAATTCTCTTAAATTTACTTTATTTGCCATATTTATCCAACCTTTTATCTGCCCTTTTGGACAGTTGCTTTTCCTGTGTTTCTCAGCCTAGAAGCTCTCCGGTGTTCAGATGAAATCCCCGCAGAAAGGCTCCTGTATCCATACGTTTCTTCCCCTCAAGCTGGACCTCTTTTATCTTCAACAGACCTTTGCCAGTCTTGACATAGAAAGCATCCTTCTCTACTCGAAGGATTTCCCCAGGCCTTCCCTCTTCTTCCTGTTCTTCCACCTGGGCCTGCCAGAGTTTCAGAGTTTTTCCCTGAAGTTTTGTATATGCGCTGGGCCAGGGATTCAGACCCCTGATGAGCTGTTCAATAGACTTTGCAGACTCATTCCAGTTAACTTCTCCCATCTTTTTACTGATCATAGAAGCATAGGCTGTAGTGCTTTCCTCCGGCTGTTTTTCTCTTACTGCCTTTCCCTCTTCCAGGTCTTTTAACACTTTCACACACAGTCCGGCTCCTGCCTGACTCAGTTTGTCAAAGAGACTTCCCCCAGTCTCATCTTCTGCCAGAGGAACAACCACCTTGTCGATCATATCTCCTGTGTCCAGTCCCTCATCCATCTGCATAATAGTCACTCCTGACTCTTTCTCACCGTTTATCACCGCCCACTGGATAGGCGCTGCTCCTCTGTAGGCAGGAAGAAGAGAGGCATGGACATTAATACAGCCATATCTGGGAATCTCCAGGATTTCCTTTGTAATGATCTGACCAAAAGCCGCCACTACGATCACATCCGGTGCCAGTCTGCGAAGGTTTTCTGTAAACTCTGTTTCCCGGACTTTTTGGGGCTGATATACTGGGATCTGATGTTTTAGAGCTACCTCTTTCACCGGTGTGGCCATAAGGCTCTTTCCCCTGCCTTTTGGCTTATCCGGCTGAGTGACTACGCCTATGAGCTCATGGCCTGCCTGGATCAGGGCTTCCAGAGTTCCCACGGCAAAATCCGGGGTTCCCATAAAAACTATTTTCATTCTTCCTCGTCCTCCTCATAATTGGTCCGGCGCAGTTCTCCTTCCACCAGTTCTGTGTACATTTTTCCATGGAGATGATCGGTTTCATGACAAATGGCTCTTGCCAGAAGCTCGGTTCCTTCCAGGATGATTTCCTCCATATTTTCGTTAAGAGCCTTTACCTTTACATAATTTGGACGGGTAACAGTACCGCTCATGCCAGGAAGGCTTAAGCATCCCTCATCTCCTGTCTGGGAACCAGAAGTCTCTATAATTTCCGGATTGATCAGCACATGGGGGTCTTCTCCTGTGGTGTCAATAACTACCACCTGTTTTAAAATTCCCACCTGGGGAGCCGCCAGACCTACTCCATAGGCGTCATACATAGTATCAAACATATCCTGGATCAATTCCTGGATCTTGGGAGTCATCTTCTCTATCTTTCTGCATTTCTTTGTCAGGATTGGATCTCCCTGTATTCTGATGTTTCTAAGTGCCATTTTTACGGCCTCCTTTTCTTTTTCGTATTTATATTTACACATTAAAATCAAATTGTATATAGATGTTCCGGAATCCCCGATTGACCTCTATATATTTTTCCAGAGCGTTTTTGATCCTTACCAGGACTTCCCGGTCCTGATGGCGCATGTAGAGGACACGGCGGTACATGTCCTGGACTTTCGCCACAGTTTCCGGTGCAGGTCCGATGAGTATCAGATCCTTTCCCTGATATATCCGCTCGATATATTTTCTGCAGTAGTCCATGGCCTGGTTCAGCAGCTCTTCTTCCTTTCCGGCGCCTCTGACAGCTGCCATAGCTGCCCTTGGGGGATAGCCCATCAAAGATCGGTAATCCATTTCCTCCTGGTAGAACCATTCATAATCCTGGGCTGCTGCAGCCTGGATACAATAATTGTCCGGGTGATAGGTCTGAATCACAGCCTCCCCGGCTGCCCTCCCTCTCCCGGCTCTTCCTACTGCCTGAAGGAGCAGCTGGAATGTTTTCTCTCCTGCCCGGTAATCTCCGCTGCACAGAGAAAGGTCCGCTGCCAGTACGCCTACCAGAGTTACCCTTGGAAAATCATGGCCTTTTACGATCATCTGTGTCCCAATGAGAATGTCCGCCTCGCCATTTCCGAAAGCCGACAGAATCTTTTCATGATCATCTTTTTTTCTGGTAGTATCTGCGTCCATCCGCAGGACTTTCGCCCCGGGAAAACTTTTCCGGACCAGACTTTCTATCTGCTGTGTTCCTGCCCGGAATCCTCCTATATAAGGCGATCCGCATACCGGGCACTGCTTCACATCCATAGTCTCATAACCGCAGTAATGGCAGATCAGTCTGCCGTTTCTATGGGAAGTCAGGGACACGTCGCAGTGGGGACATTTCATTACATGGCCGCAGGAACGGCAGCTCACAAAACCGCTGTATCCTCTTCTGTTCAGAAAAAGGATGATCTGCTCCTTTTTCTCCAGTCTTTCCCTTATTTTTTCAGTAAGAAGACTGCTGAATACTGAACGGTTTCCTGTCTTTAATTCTTCCCTTAAATCCACGATTGATACAGCCGGAAGGGTGCTTCCGCCATACCTCTGGTCCAGGCATACCAGGCGAAAAATCCCTGTTTCAGCTCTGTAATAGCTTTCCACACTGGGAGAAGCAGAGCCCATTACCACATAGGCCCCTTCTGCCTTTCCCCTCTGTATGGCAGTTTCCCTTGCATGATAGCAGGGAGTTTTTTCACTCTTATAAGAATCCTCATGCTCTTCATCTATCAGAATCAATCCCAGTTCTGGGAAGGGCGTAAACAACGCTGAACGAGGGCCGATCATAACGGAGATTTCACCTTTCTTTGCCCGCTCAAACTGATCATACCGTTCTCCCTGAGACATTCTGGAATGGATAAGAGATACTTTTTCTCCGAATCTGGCGTAAAATCTGGACACATTCTGGTAAGTCAGGGCAATCTCCGGAATAAGGAGGATCACCTGTCTCCCTCTTTCCAGAACATGGCTGATAAGTTCCATGTAAACCTGGGTTTTCCCGCTGCCGGTAACGCCTTTGATCAGACATGGCCGGGGAGCATCTGATTCCCATTCTTCCAGGATATCCTTTACTGCCTGCTGCTGTTCTTCACTGAGGACTGCCTTTTCTTCCGGAGAAATTCTTCTTGGAAGAGGCGTTCTGTAGTCTCTCTCCCTTTCAATAGAAACCAGTCCTTCTCTCTCAAAGCTCTTCACTGCTTCTCTGCTGATCTTCATTTCCTTTACCGCAGCGGAATACTCCAATGTCTTCTTCTGGAGCAAGGCCCGCATAAGGCGTTCCTTTGCCCGGTAGTGTTTTCTCACATACTCTTCCAGCAGGCTGTCGCAGACTTTCGGGTCTGCTTTGAGGCAGATATATTTTTTCTCTCTGGCAGCCGCTTTTTCCTTTACAGGAAGAACTGTCTTCAAGGCCTGGTTCATGGTAGAACCATAGTTTCTGGCTATCCACGCTGCAAGAGAGATCAGCCTGGATTCGATTTCCATTCCCTGTTCTTCCACAGCCAGGATCGGTTTTATTCTTGAAACTTCAATCTTTGGTTCCCGGGAAAGGCCTATCACATATCCGGTAATCTCTCTTCCTCCGTTTCCGAAAGGAATCCTGACCCTTTTCCCTGCCTCAACCTGGGCTGCCATTTCCGGGGGGACCAGATACTGAAAGGTCTTATCTAATTTTTCCTGAGAAATATCTACAATAATATCTGCGTATAAATCCTTCATTTATTTTCTGCTGTCTTCTTCCAGGATCTCCTGGATCAGCACTCTCTCATCCATAGGATATTTTTTCCCTTTGATCTCCTGATAATCCTCATGACCTTTTCCTGCAAGCACGATAATGTCTCCAGGCTGTCCATGGTGAATGGCATAGGCAATAGCTTCTTTTCGATCTATGATCTCCACATATTTCCCCTTGGTTTTTCCGATTCCCACTTTAATATCATCAATGATCGCCTGGGGCTCCTCGTTTCTTGGGTTATCAGAGGTAATAATAGTCAGGTCTGCCAGATTTCCGGAAACTTCTCCCATCTCATATCTGCGGAGTCTGGAACGGTTTCCTCCACAGCCGAAAAGACATACCAGCCGGTTAGGCTTATATTCTTTTAAAGTAGTCAGAAGGCTTTCCAGACTCATGGCATTGTGAGCATAATCAATCATCAGCGTAAACTCATTGGAAACCTTTACCATCTCAATCCTGCCCTTTACATGGGCGTTTTTTAAAGCCTTCTGGATATTTTCCACCGTCACGCCGAAATGACGGCATACAGCGATGGCTGTAAGAGAATTATAAACGCTGAACTTCCCTGGCAGATCGATCTCCACAGGAAAATCCATCAGACCCTTCACATTATACGCAATACCCAAAGTTCCCTTTCCGGTAACCAGACGGGTATCCTCTGCTCTCAAGTCTGCATTTGGTGAAAATCCAAATGTCTCTGCCTGGCAGGTATGTCCCTCCAGTATTTTTTCCAGATGGGGATCGTCTCCGTTAAAGATTCCTACCTTGCACTGTCTGAACAGGAGGCTCTTACAGTGGAGATAATCGTCAAAATCCTTATGCTCGTTAGGACCGATATGGTCCGGCTCAATATTCGTAAAAATTCCGATATCAAAAATAAAACCAGCTGTCCGGTGGAGCATCAGTCCCTGGGATGAAACCTCCATGACCACGCTGTCGCAGCCCGCCTTCGCCATTTTTGCAAAATATTCCTGGATCAGATAAGATTCGGGAGTAGTATTGGCAGAAGGTATTTTCTCCTCTCCGATAACGGTCTCGATAGTTCCGATAAGTCCTGTCTTGTGACCTGCGTTTTCCAGAATAGATTTAATCAGATAAGTTGTTGTGGTTTTTCCCTTGGTGCCTGTGATTCCGATAGTTTTCAGCTTTTCGGAAGGATAGTCAAACCATGCCGCCGAGATACAGGCCAGGGCGTATCTGGTATCTTCTACCTGGATCACAGTTACCTCTGGGCCTACCTGGACCGGATCCTGGACCACCAGTACAGAAACTCCCTTCTCCGTCACCTCTGCCCCATAACTGTGGCCATCTGAGACAGCTCCTTTAATGCAGACAAAAAGGGCGTCTTTTTCTGCCTTTCTGGAATCATATATCACGGCTGTAATTTCTTTATCTAAAGTTCCCTGGATACATTGGTACTCAAGTTTTTCTAACAAATCCCTTAATTTTTTCATCGTTGAATCCCCTTTCCATATACTATCTAGGATACCATAAAAGAGGGAGAAGGGGCAACCCCTTCTCCCTGAGGAATATCCACGGAAAATTAAGTATCCTTTCTTAAAACTTTAAGATACTCTTCATATGCAAAAACACGATTTCTGGAAGCATTCGTTGTTTCCTTTAGAATTCCAAGTTCCACTAATTTTTTTACAGCGGTAGAAACAGTGTTATAGCTTAGCCCCAAAGCCGCTGACGTTTTTTTTATTTCAATAATTGGATACTGCTCAATATAATCAAAAAGTGCTCTTAAATTATCCCTTTTACGGTTTGTTTTCGGCAATTTTTCCAGATTTTTTTCATGAAGTTCTGATAATGCTTCTATAGTCACCAGAGAATCTTTTGCAGCCGCTGACACCGCCTCAAGAAAGAATGCCACCCATTGCTCATAGTTACCACTTCTTCTCACTTCTGAAATCCGGTCATAATACTCTATCTGATTTTTCTTTAGAAAGTAAGAAATATATATAACTGGTTTATCCAGCAATCCCTGCACCATTAAATACAGTAAAATAATCAATCGTCCTACACGGCCATTACCGTCTAAAAATGGATGTATCGTTTCAAATTGATAATGAATCAGTGCAATCCTGATCAATGGATCATAATCATCACCTTCATTCATATATCTTTCCAAATCTGACATTGCCCGATTCATATCTTCTACATTAGGCGGTATATATCTGGCTTCCGATAAAGAACAATTTGCTGCTCCGATCCAGTTTTGTGATTTTCTAAATTCTCCCGGATTTTTTTCTTGTCCACGAACACCAGACAATAATTTCTCATGTACCTCTCTGAATAGCCGCCCACACAAAGGTAATTTTTTTATTCTTTGCAAAGCATAAAAGCATGCATCCACATAATTGATGACATCAATAACATCCAAATTAGCAGTATTGTCCAGCTCTGGATCCAACACATCGTCCAATGTACATTGCGTTCCTTCAATCTGAGAAGAAATAAGAGCTTCTTTTCGAACATACATGGAAATAAAAAGTTCAACATTTGGTATCAGTTTTGAGGCTGTATCCAATTTTACCAGTTCTCGATTGGCTTCCACCAGTTTTTTTACCATATCACTATTTATTTCTAATGCCGGATCTGGCGGTAAAGCTGCAGGCTTAAAAGATTTATACTGTGCACTGCCTGTTAAATTATTTACCCATTCTCCTGAACGGTTCATCAAAATCACCTCTTTTTGAAATATACATAAAATTATAGCCTTCTTATTTCAAAAAGTAAACATTATTTGAAATAAATAACTTTTTGGAAGTTTCTTATTTCAATTTCTCTCTAACTGTTTTCCGGCCAGAGCCGGAACAGTTCCTGCACTGCTGCCCGATACTCCGGCAGTCTCTGGGCCTTTTTTATTTTCTTCATAGCCTTTTTGTCCTCTCCAAAAAGGCTTCCCATATAGAACCACAGTTCCTTCATTTTAAACAGCACATTTTTATCTCCGGACATGACTTTTTCATATTCCTGGCATAAAGCGTCATGAAAAGCCAGAAATTTTTCTTTATCCAGCTTCCCTTCCCCTTTGATCTCCTGTACCAGGGCCGGATTTCTCAGAAGCCCTCTTCCCATCATGACCTTTTCCATCTGAGGGAATCTCTTGCAGAAATCTTCGTAAAGCTCTGCCGTAAACAGGTCTCCGTTATAGCAGACGGAAGCTTTAGCCTTTTCCAGGGCCATTGCAAAAACTTCCAGATTAGGAGAGTTTTTGTAGTAATCTGTCTGGATTCTGGGATGGATGATCAGCTCTTTTAAAGGATATTTATTGTAGATTTCCAGAAGTTCCTCAAACTCTTCCGGCTCATCCTTTCCAATCCTGGTTTTTATAGAAATTTCCAGATCCGTTTCCCCAAAGATCTCTCCTAAAAACCGATCCAGTTCATTGGGATATTCCAGAAATCCTGCTCCCTTTTTCTTGGAAACTACCGTTCCTGAAGGACATCCCAGGTTCAGATTCACTTCTTTATATCCGTATTCTTTCAGATCCCGGCACAGTCTCAGAAAGTCTTCCGACCTGTTGGTGAGGATCTGAGGGATCAGGGTATAGCTCTGGTTATTCTCCGGCAGGATATCCCGAAGCTCCTTCGGGGTCATAGTCTTCTTCGTCCCCGGGGAGAGAAAAGGTGAAAAATATTTGTCTATTCCGGGAAAAAATCTGTGGTGGACATTTCGGTAAATGTATCCTGTAATGCCCTCCATAGGGGCGAAATAATACTGCATTTTCAGAGGCTCCTTCTTCTGCTTTTTCTATGAAAAGCTGGTTTTGACTTTCCCATCTTATCACGGCAGTTTACGATTGACAAGGTTTCTTTCCCAGCATCCCGCCAGCAGTCTCCGGCACAGCCTCCCCATCACCAGGACCGCCAGACAGACCAGTCCCCCTCCATTGAGAAAAAGACCTGCATTTTTCCCCGGTGCCTGATAGGAAATGGAAATGCTGTGTACCCCTTTCGGAATCTTGGCTCCCAGAAAAGCTGTATTTACCTTTTTCTTTTCCACATTCTCCCCATCCACAGTAATCTTAAAATTCTTATCATAGGGAATACTTGTGATCAGATAGCCCTGCTTCTCTGTCCGGACTGCTCCTGTCAGTCTGTCTCCTCCTTCAGAAAACCAGATACCCTCCAGGGGATTTTCACAGAGTTTTTCTTCCCGCAGCTCTTCCAGATTTCCTGTAAAAATCTGGATATCTTCTATAATATAGCTGCCTTTTCCAAAAATAAAAACCGCCTTGTCTTTCTGCTTTTCTGTGGTTACTGTATAAGAAAAATCCTGATTCTTATTTGCGTATTCATAACCCTTTTCTGCCGAAAGCCGGTTGGTCTGTCCTTCCAGACGGATATACATATCTCTTTGGAGATTTTGATTTTTTACATGAAATTTTACTGCCAGAAGATCATCTGTCTCACCCCTTCCGGAAAGCTGTGCAGTTATCTCTGTCTCTTTTAAGGCATGTATCTCATATCCTTTCTCTGTTTTTCTGATCTGGATATTCTGGTTCTCTGTAACCGGCAGTTCCAGGCTGCAGGCTTTCATGGAAGAAATGGGCTTCTTTTTCCCCGGTTTTTCCTGATCTGCTTTTTCTATTACCCCGTATTGCAGCAGCACGCTCTGATTATCCGGAAAAGAAAGTTCCTGGTATTCTTTCTCGCTGATGACTCTGTCCGTAACAAAGGCCAGAGGAAAAGCCTTTTCATTTTCGTAAAGGCAGGTGTCACCTTTCTTTTTCAAAAGAGTATAGCCTGCCGGAGGCCTGTTCCCGGTCACATATCGCACACCCATCAGGTTTAGAAAAATCGGATTATCTGTTGCCGCCTCCATAAGGCAGTTCCGGAAATGCCGGTTCACCTGAAAGGTTTTATTCCGAAATCCGGCATAATCCTGATTGTAGGCGGAGGAGTATATGCTGGAAATGTTTTGCCCTATATCCCGGATCCGGTTCATATCCGCAAATTCCTGGGTGCCTCCTTCCAGTTCCTCCATACGGTACCAGCCTTTGTCTTTTTCCAATGTTTCTTTTATAAGATCTGTTTTTTCTGGCTTTATGATTTCCTCATAGTCCCCTGCCGGGAGCATTTTCTTCCACTGACTATTCATGGCCCACCCGGAGAAGAAAAGGATCCCAACGGAAAACAGCAGAGGCCACGGGAACCTGGGAAATTTTCCATATATCTTTTGAGATAATAAAAAAAAGGCCATGTCAGCCGCTACTGCTAGACCGATACCCCCAATGAGCCATTTCTGGGAAATTCCCTGGGCAGACTCCCTGAACAGGCTGTATCCAATGAGAAAAATCCCCGGTAAAACCTGAATCAGTAAATCTGCCCAACCTGATCTGTCCCTGCCTTTTCTGAGATTTTCTACATACTTCCCTGTTTCCAGACAGACCAATGGAAGAAAAGGAATAAACACTTTATCCTTCACATACAGTCCGCCGTTTAAAAGATATCCGAATACCGGAACAAACAATATAAGCAGAAGTCCTGCGGGAAGGATTTTTTTCTTCCAGCTTTCTTTTCTAAGAAGATTTCCCATAAGGCCGCCCAGGCTAAGATAGGTCAGGCCCACTCCATAAGGACTGTAAAAGAAACGAAGAGGAGATATAGAAAAGAGTCCCATTCCTTCTGTTGTATTTCCCCCACTTTCCCTTGACAGCAGCACCAGCGCCGTAGGAACCAGAAGTATCCCGCACAGGCAGACAGAAAGTATAAGGGGTCCGGTAAAACCTCCTGCTTTTTTTCCAAAGTCTTTCCAGGAAAATTTTTCTGTCTGGGCTATATAAGTCCCTGCGCCATACAACCCCAGTGCCAGAATTCCTCCCACACTGAAATAAAAGCTGGTCAGTATCATTCCTGTGGTTCCCAGGAGCAGCAGACCTTTCTTATTCTTCTGCAGAAATCTGTCTGTTCCTATAAGGGCCAGACACAGAAAGGGCATATAGTTTACAAACATGATCTGATTATAAGAGTGAAAGATCAGCGGTCCAGCCAGGGCAAACATACAGGCTGTCCAAAAGCCCGTATTGCCTCCGGAAAATTTCTTTTTTATCCATTGGTAAAACAATACCGCAGAAGCTCCGTAAGCAGCCATACTGCTTGCCATTATGTACAGGCCCATCGGCACAAAAGGCAGCAGATAGGAGAACAGGATCACCGGACTGAAAAGCCCGTAATAAGAAAAATTATAGATATTCTGTCCCCCGCCCAGGTTCCAGGCTATATCAGGAAAAAGATTTCCTGTAGCATAAAATCTCTGCCGGAAGTAATCCGGAAGCACACTGTGCTGGCTGATCCAGTCTACTCTGGAGCCGAAAATCCCGTACTGGAGGACAAAGAGCCAGCACAGTATCAGCGCAGCGGCCAGTAAGATCCCGGCTTCTTTATCTGTCTGTATTTTTTTCATCTTTTCTTCTCCTGCTTCTCTCTTCATAGTCCTCTTCACTGGATTCTTTCAATAGATAAATGGGCCGGTGCTTCGTCTCCAAATACGTTTTCGCCAGATACTCTCCTAAGATCCCCATGCAGAACAGCTGGATCCCACCCACCAGAAAAATAATACAGGCCATGGACGGCCACCCCCGTACCGGGTCCCCGAAGATCAGCGTCCGAAAAGCAATAAATCCGATCATCAGGAAAGAGATCACACAGAAAACCAATCCTATGACCGCAGCCAGAGAAAGGGGTGCCACCGAAAATCCGGTAATCCCTTCCAATGAATAAGAAATCAGCTTTCTGAAAGGCCACTTGCTTTTTCCCGCACATCGTTCCTGATTAGGGAACTCTATCCAGGCAGTACGAAATCCCACCCATTGAAAAATCCCTTTGGAAAACCGGTTATACTCGCTCATCTGCAGCACACTTTTGACCATCCGTCTGGTCATAAGCCGATAATCTCTGGCCCCGCTGACCAGATGAATCTTTGAGAGCTTATTGATCACTTTATAAAAACAGTCTGACAGAAAGGATTTCAGTTTCGGTTCTCCCTGACGGTCTTTTCGGCGGGTAGCCACACAGTCCCAGTCCTCCTGGCAAAGCTTCCTGTACATTTCCGGAAGAAGCCCGGGAGGATCCTGAAGGTCTGCATCCATAATCCCTATATAATCTCCGGAGGCATGGGAAAGGCCGGCATAAATAGCCGCCTCCTTTCCGAAATTTCTGGAAAAAGACAGGTACCTGCATCTTGGATCCCGTTCAGCCAGTTTTCTCAGCTTTATCAATGTCTGATCTACAGAACCGTCATCTACAAAAAGGATTTCAAAGCAGACTTCCTGCATTTTTTCCATAACTTTTTTTATCTCTGTGTAAAAATATTCCAATGCTTCTTCTTCATTGTAGCAGGGTACTACGATCGTAATCTTGTCCATATGCGCTGCCGCCTTTCTCTTCTGTTACCGGGAACTCCAGGATCACTTTAAATAAGTCCCCGTCAATCTCTACATGCAATGTTCCTCCCATATTTGCCGCATAAGCGGAAGCTATGGCAAGCCCCAGACCATGGCCCTGGGTGGTTCTGGCCTTATCTCCCCGGACAAACCGCTCCGTGATCTCTTCCGGGGCAAAATCCATTTCATAGGAAGCGATATTCTTGATTACAGCCTGGATCCGATTTCCCTGTCTTTTCGTTTCCATATAGACCCTGGTATTCTCTAAAGAATACTTCAGGGCGTTCTCCAGGAGATTCTGGACCACCCGGTACATTTTCAGATTATCTCCCAGGAAAGGAAGGGGCTCCTGGGAAAATTTCCGCCGGATATTTCTCCCGCTGGCTGTAATGGCATCTTCCATATCTCCCAGGGTCTGCTCCAGAAGTCGATTCATATCCAGCACCTCCATATTTAGCTGCTCGGAACCACTGGAAGCTTTAGAAAGATCAAAAAGATCCTGGATCATATCCTTTAACTGCTCCTGCTTTGCAGCAATAGCCTCCACATAATCTCTGGCCTGATCCGAAAGTTCTTCCTGTTTCAGCAGGTCCGTATAGCCCACCATAGAGGTAAGAGGCGTTTTCAGGTCATGGGACATATTGGTGAGAAGTTCCGCCTTCAACCGCTCTGCCTGGACCTGTTTTTCCACACTTTTTTTCATGACAGACTCAATATTTTCCAGAGAATTTTCTGCTTCTTTTAAGAAAGAATGCTCCGGGATCCGGTACTCTTCGTCCAGCTTTCTACCATCAGATACCTCTTGTATCTGATGGTACAGATAACCGGCGTCTCTTGCCAGCGGATTATTGAAACAGACTCTTAAAAGCAGACAAAACACCGCCAGACTAAAGAATCCTGCCGTTAAAGTCCCCCAGTTGGTATACCAGTTCCAGGGCCCTACTGTCAGCCATAAAACTCCAGCCGTAAGGATTCCTCCTGCTCCCAGAAGGATCCGGAACTTGTGCTGAAACTGTTTTTCCAAAGATGTTCTCTTTTGGTACTGCCAGATCTGCTGCCAGATAAAAGAGGTTTTCTTTCCGATTCCAAGACAGATCTTCCTGACCGCCAGAAAAAGAGACGGGATCAGCAGGATCAGATAGAAAGACAGTCTCGTCAGATATTGAACAATATCATAAGAATCGATCAAAACATATCCCCATATGTAGATCTCTCTTCCAAAGGCAGGAAAAGCCCGGAAATAATTTAAAATGCACACAGCTAGCAGGAACACGTTGATTTCTGTCCAGATTTTGTCCGGCTTTGAAATTTTGAAATTGGATTTTAAAGGCCCTCTTTTCAGATAGTCATGAAATATAAAACCAATCCCGATACTGCAGACCACTGTCAGGATTCCCAGAATCACAGCGGCTTTAAAGCAGGAGTCTTTCAGTTCCTGCTCCACGTAATAATAAGCTTCACTTATACCTGCGTAGCATGCATATATATAGGTGAGATTCAGAAAAATCAGGACTAAAAATAATCCGGCTCCCAACAGGATTTCTTCCTGTCTTTTACTTAATCTTTTCAATTTTGTATCCAATTCCCCACACCACCTTTAAATATTTTGGATTCTTCGGCGTGATCTCAATTTTTTCCCGGATCCGCCGGATATGGACCATTACTGTATTCTCCACTCCATAGGCCTGCTCCTGCCAGACCTGAGTATAAATCTCCTCTGCTGAAAAAACATAGCCGGGATGGCTCATGAGAAGTTCCAGAATTTTATATTCTGTTGCAGTCAGGCGCACGGGCTGACCATCTACAGTAAGCTCTTTGGTATTTCTGTCCAGTATCAGACCGCCGTTTCCAAGCTGGTTTTCGTCCTCCTGTACCCTGGCTGCTCCCAGTGCAAAATATCTCCGAAGCTGCGACTTCACCCTGGCCATCAGTTCCTGGGTATTATAGGGCTTGGTCACATAGTCATCTGCCCCCATAGAAAGTCCCAGAACCTTATCGCTTTCCTCTGTTTTCGCTGATAGTATGATAATCGGTATATTATTTTTTTCCCGGATCTTCATCAGAGCTGAAAGGCCGTTGAGTTTCGGCATCATTACATCCAGCAGGATAAGGTGGATTTCCTCTGTCATGAGGCGGTCCAGAGCCTCCATACCATCGTAGGCTTTATACACTTGATATCCTTCCAGTTCCAGCAGTTTTCCAAGGGATTTCACGATCTCCCGGTCATCATCTGCAAGCAATATATGGTAGTTATCCATTTTTCTGATCCTCCCTTTATTTTTACAGGCACATTGTAGCAAAAGAAACTAAGAATTTATTAAAGGTATTCTTACATTTTTCTTAACATTTCTGAAACAGAAAAATCGCCGCACATCAACCGGCAAAGGCTGTTGTGCAGCGATTTTCTTTCTCTATTCACTTTCCCGAAGCCGTTCCACCACGCTCTTTTTCTGAGTCTGCCGATAGGCCGCCAGGGAAATTCCCAGTCCTAAGACCATACACAGAGGAATCATAAGGACAAAGGGCAGAGCCGTATACCGATACTGGAAGCACATGATCACATCATTCAATGCACTTACCAGATAATAGGCCCCCAGGCTTCCAAAAGCCACGCTGATCACTCCTGAGATCAGGATATAATACCCGCTTTCCCAGAGGAGCATTTTCTTGATCTGTCCTTTCGTCATGCCGATGCTCTGCATAGTAGCCAGCTCCTGTTTTCGGGAGATAATCCCCGTAAGCATAGAATTGGCATAATTCAGGATTCCGATGATTCCGATCACCGCACACAGAGCATATCCTACTGTGGCCATGGAATTTACCATGCCAGAAAAGTCTTCCTCCAGACTGGACTTTGAAAGATAGCCCATAGAAGTATTTACCTGCTCTGTATAGTTTTCCAGATAACTTTCAAAAGCCGGCTGGTCTTTCTCATCCACTGTATAGGTTTTCGCAAACATAATGGCATTGGGAGATTTTTTCATATCCTCCAGAGGAACCACTACAGTTAGAGAATTAAGAGAAAAAGCATGCATATTCATGCTTGCAGGCAGCGGTTCAATAACTGCCATGACTTCATATTCTTTCTCTTCCGTATTGGTATAATGCCAGTTCACAACTTCCCCATTCTCATTGTATTCGAAAACTTCTTCTGATTCTTCTGTAGTATAGGAAAGAGTGAGCCTGTCTCCTGGTTTATAAATGCTGTCATTTTCACTGCTGTACCGGTCAAACTTCTGTACCAGTACATAATCTCCTGTGGCAAATTTTCCCAGATCTATGGTTCCTTCCACTGCTTTCAGCTTTGGCAGAAGGGAATCTGAGTAGGCGTATCTTTCCTCATCGATCTGTCCCTTACCGGCAATAGCCTCCAGAGCCTGCTCTTTTGTATCCTCGTATTCTGTATTCATCTTCCCAGCCTGATAAAGAGCCTCATACCTTTGCCTTCCGGTCTCGGTAAAGGTATGTTTCATCCCCCGGTCTCCCCACAGCTCTCCGCTTTCTAAAATTCCTGTCTGGCTGTCCGCTCCGGCAAGGTAGTTTTCATCTATGGTATACTCCATATTCATTGGAGAAGACCTGGTAAAATCTACACTTCCCACCATATAGTCTCCGGTAAGCCTGGTCTCCAGATACTGGTCTATACGGAAGCTTCCTACTGCAGTCATAACGATTTCCAGAAGAATAATACTCAACGATACTGACAATACCACAATGGCCGTTTTCTTTTTATTCCTCCCCAGATTTGCCAGGGCCATCCTGGATATTTTTCCGCCCTTCAACCCTTTCTTTTTTCTCCGCCGTTTCACTGTTCCATCTGTATAGCGGAGAGCCTCTACCGGGGAAACCTTTCCTGCAATCTTTGCCGGTTTCCTGCAGCTGATAAACACCGTTGCCAGGGAAAACAGAGCACCGAAGACAAAAATCCAGGGACTGAAATAAATCCCGGCAGGGCCTTCATATCCCGAAAGACTGGTAAGAAGGGGAATCAGCATCTGGCCTGCAAAGAACCCCAGGAGCAGCCCTAAAGGAATTCCCACTGCCGAAAGTTTCCACACCTGGCGGTAGACCAGTTTTTTCAGCTGCCTCTTGGTAGTCCCCACAGTTTTCAGAAGTCCATAAAAACGGATTTCCTTTAGAATGGAAAGCTGGAAAATATTATAGATAATCAGGTATCCGGTAACCAAAATCACCAGAAAAGCCCCGGCTAAAAGGGCCACAGTCCCCATATCCAGTTTTTCTGTCCGGGAGGTAAGATACGCCCAGTTTACCCCATAGCTGATTACTTTATCAGGGTCTGTTCCTTCTTCCGCCTGTCCTTCCGGCACATAGCCGGCATCCTGGATGATTTTCTGCACATTTTCCTCTATATTCCTGGCATCAGAAAAGAAAATATTGCCGGCAGTGAGGCCGCATATCTCTCCTGTTTCTCTGTAATGCTCCACAAAGTCCTGTTCTGTATAGCCCCTGCTCAGCTCTTCAAAATAAGCCTGGGACACATAAAGCTCACTGGCATGGCCGATCTCGTTCCCCTGGTACCAGCCGCAGAGGGTGAATTCCTGTTCTGTCTTCTCCCCCATAAATTCAAATTCCAGGGGAACTTTCTCTCCTATTTCCGCCGGTATTCCCAGAGCTTCCAGAGTAAGGGTATCTGCTGCCAGCTCTCCTTTCTCCCTGGGAAGCCTTCCCTCCTTCAGTCTGGAAAAACTCTGGTCCAGCTCTTCTATTCCGCTTGCTACCCGGATTTCTGCCTGTCGCTGTTTTACATTTTCTGCAATTCCCACATAGATGTTATAGGAGGAAGATTTTACCAGAGGATTATCTGTGATCTTTTCATATTGTTCCCTGGTAACATTCTTTAATCCGGCGTGAAACTTTCCTCCCACTTCCATCATAGTCTGCTCCTGGAATGCCTGCCCCATACCGATTCCCATGGAAAATACCGCAGTGAACAAAAGACTGGTCAGGCAGATAGCACCTATGGCAAAAAGGTTCCGCATCCGGTTCTTTTTCATGTTTCTGGAGGAAAGCTTTCCGATGACTTTTCGGTTATTATTACGCATCTCCTCACCCCCTGTTTCCTACAATCCTGCCGTCTTCGATCCGGATGATCCGGTCACAGAGCTGAGCCAGTTCCTCAGAATGGGTGATCATTACAATCGTCTGAGAAAACCGGGAGTTGGTCAGTTTCAGCAGTCCCAATACCTCCTGAGAAGTCTTGGAATCCAGGTTCCCGGTAGGCTCATCTGCTAAAAGGATGGCCGGTTTTGAGGCCAGAGCTCTGGCAATAGCCACCCGCTGCTGCTGTCCTCCGGAAAGCTGGTTGGGAAGGTTATAGATCTTATCTTTGATCCCCAGAGTTTCTATAATCTCCTCCACATATTTTTTGTCCGGTTCTTCCCCGTCCAGTTCAATGGGAAGCACAATATTTTCGTAGACATTCAATATAGGAACCAGGTTGTAATTCTGAAAAACGAAGCCGATATTCCTTCTCCGAAAAATCGTCAGCTTTGTCTCATTGAGTCCGAAAATATCCTTTCCTCTCACAAAAACTTTTCCCTGTGTAGGGTAATCCAGGCCTCCCAGCATGTGAAGAAGGGTAGATTTTCCTGAGCCGCTGGTCCCTGCCACAGCTACAAACTCCCCTTCCTCCACAGACATATCCACGCCATCCAGAGCCTTCACCAGACTGGCGTCTTTTCCATAATATTTTTTCAGGCCTACTGTCTTCAAAATTTCCATATAAGCACCTCGTTTCCATATTTTAATGCTTCTTATATTATACATAAGGTTCCTGACATTTCCTGGACATTTCCCGATATTTTCCTGACAATTTTGTCAGTTTTCCTCGTCCAAAGAACCATTCTTTTACAAGGGAAGAAAATTAAACTCAAAATTATAATCAGTAATTACATAAAATTCTTCTTTAATTATTGCTTTTTTTAATATTTATATAATGTTTACAGAAATCAATTGACAAAATAACCAAAAATGGTAAAATAAGCATATTAATATAATTATTTTCTACATGCGGGAGATAAAGGTCAGCATGGTAAAAACAGAGCTGTCGCATTAAATAACGATCAAAATATTTAATGCAGCAGCTCTGTTTTTATTCTTGACAATGAGCCAGACGGACATGCTTGCATCTGTGTCTTTGACCACTCTGCATCCCGCAGCAGTCGCCTGTAAACAGCCGAAACAGTGAGAGGAAAGATTCATGGGAGAAGTGCTGGTTTTTTGTCTGACCTGGATCATCGGGTTGGCTATGATGCTTTTTTTGCTGTATTTTGTATCGAAACATAATCTTTGGTTTCGAAAATACGGCCTGACATTATTTATTGTATTTCTTGTAATTGGATTCAGCGTTTATTTTTGGGGATATTTCTGGGGGTTCGCCGTAGATGACAGCAGTTTGCTCCACGCAATCGGCAGCCTATTTCTTGCTTTATTCAGTTCTGGCCGTATCATGGTAATGGAATTGGATATCGGATCTACAAAGGCTTCGGAAAATATAGAGCTGTATCGGGCAATTTATGGTGTAGTCATGTTTTCTGCAATGGTATTGCTGGCGGTCATGGTAGTCGCTAATATAGGTGGCGGCATTATGGGCAGGCTGCGTCTTCTGTTCCTGCAGACTATAGGAAGCAGACACAATGTTTACTTAATTTATGGCGTTTCCCAGGAGTCTGTTTTTCTGGTAAAAGATATCCACAAAAAAGACCCGAACGGAACCATCCTTGTTCTATGCGGCAGAGATGAATATGCAGATGACACGGAAGACAGAAAGCATCTGGAAAACGATATTTACCGGTATGGTGCATTCAAACTTTCTTTTGCATTGGAGCGGCGAAACCTTTTCCTCTTAAAGATTGCCTCCAGATGCAGAAAACATTCCTACATTATCTGTATGCATTCTAAAAGATGGAAAAACATTAAGCTTCTGAATGAAATATGCCAGGCTGAAGGCAAAAAAATTCCGGACAGGCTTCATTTATATGTATTAAGTGAGCGTGAGAGAATACGCAGGATTGCAGAAAATAATATCTATCAGAAATGGGATATTCATTGGGAGGATCCTGAAGAGCTGGCAGCCAGACAGTTAATCCTATCTAAAGAATATCTGACGGTCTTCCCCAAAAGTGACAATATCCTTGGGCGTGTGGAACGTGATTTCAATCTGGCAGTTATAGGTTGGTCCGGTACTGCGGAAGAATTGTGCAGATATCTGATCCCAGGAGTCCAGACAGCCGGAATGCATATACGAATCCAGCTTTTTGGTGCAGAAGCAGCGGAAAAAACTGCCTATTTTCAGGTCAGCAATCCGGCCCTCGGACAGGCAGTACAGCTTGATCTGTGCAGGGAAGAGCCTGACACAAAAGAGTTTTACGAATATTTTATACATACCTCCCATTGCCCGGACGGGATCTTCTTCACAGGGACTGACGCAGCAAAAAACATGGAGCTGGCTCTGCGTCTCGATGACATCCTGCAGCGGTATCAAAAGAAGGTTCCATTATTTGTAAAAGAAAGAAACATCAGTGAAGACAGCGGTATATTAAAAATCGAAGGGATTGCAGGTTTCGGCTGCCAGGAACAGATTTACAGCTATGATATCCTGATCAACGAAAAACTGGATGGAATGGCCAAGGCGGTACATTGTTTTTATAAACAATACTATGGGGAACAGGGAGATGAGGATACCTTCTGGAAAACTGCAAGTATTTACGAAAAATTTTCCAGCCGTGCCATGGCTGTCCATATTCCATGGAAAGTTTGCGCAGCAGGTTATGTGATCGTCTCCGGCCTTCCCGACGGTTCCTACGAACAGGATCTTGAAAAAAATCCTGTTCTTGTAGAAAATCTGTCCATAGGAGAGCATCTGCGGTGGGAAGCCAGCCTTTTCTGCGAAGGATGGAAAAGCGGGACACCGGAGCAGATGCCTCCCGGCTCCAACAAGGATCCGAAAAAACGGCTCCATACCTGTCTTGTCCCATGGGAAAAACTTCCTGAAGTCGGCAGGTACTATGACACTGACTACCAGTACTTGGATACGCACCTGGTAAAATCCATAGGACATATACTAAAAACTGCAGGATATGCAATGAAGAAGGAGGAGTAAATATGCGGAGCATCAATCCCAGAGATTATTACCATCCCCAGGACCAGAAAGCGCTGTGGGAGCTGCAGCAGATTCCCGGATTTTCCGCTGCACTGAAGGCTTTTATGAAAATGTTCAGCGAGAATATGATCCGGGGGATTAATATGTCAAACAAAGTGCAGATCGGCCCCCGGCAGCTGCCGGAACTTTATGCATTGCTGCCGCCCATCTGTGAAGTACTGGGTATCCGGGAACCTGAATTTTATCTGGAACTGGATCCGGCAGCCAACGCATATACCATGGGTGACAGTATTATCTCTATAACCGTTACCTCCGGCCTTGTAGATCTGATGAACGAAAAACAGATCAGCGCCGTACTTGCCCATGAATGCGGACATATTGCCTGCCGCCATGTCTTATATCAAACTATGGCAAGCATGCTTCTGTCTGCCGGGGCCAATATTCTGGGAGGAAATCTTATTACCAGCGGACTTCAGCTGGCGTTTTTCCACTGGCAGAGATGCAGTGAATTCAGCTGTGACAGAGCAGCAGCTATCTATATGGACGGTTCTGAAACCGTAGCACAGGTCATGGCCCTTCTGGCATCCGGAAGCAGGGAAATGGCTGAACGTCTTGACATGGAACTTTATATGCGTCAGGCGGAGGAATACCGGGATTTTATGGACGATTCTAACTGGAATAAAATGCTTCAGTACTATGCTTTAATGAGCCAGAACCATCCCTTCCTGTCGGTGCGGGCGCTGGAGATCAAAGAATGGTGCTCTTCCCCGGTCTTCAAAAACATTATGGATTTCAAATATGAGCGGGAACCTGCAAAAATCCTGGAAAAGAACCTTTGTCCGGCATGCGGCAAACCTGTGGAAGGCGACTGGGGATTTTGCCGGCATTGCGGAAATAAATTGCATTAAAAGGAGGAAGAAAACTTTATGAAACTATTTGATGCAGAGACAGGTTATTTATTGCTGGATGAAGTTGTGGAAAGCAAAGACAGCTTCAAAAAAATCATGGAAGATGGGATCATTACAGATGAAGAAATGGAAGATCAGGTAAATCGGGTGATCGACAGGCTGAAAACAATGGAGGAAATCCTGTCTGACTATGAGAAAACTCTGGTATTGGATGCCATCAGTGAATTGGCGGTACTTTATGAGATGAATGCCAGAAGAGAAAAACAGGAGGGGGATTATGGGAACATTTAATTCAACGAAATTCGTACCGACACAGATGCAGGACTATTCGGAGGTCATCCGGCAGACCGGAGAACAGCTTTCCCAACAGGGCTATACCTTTACTACCGGGGACAGCGCTCTGGGAAATTATTTCAGCATAACTAAAGGCGGTTTATTCAAGTCGGTTTTGGGTATGAAAACTGCACTTAATGTAGAACTGACGCCTGTCTCAGGAGGCGTAAACATCGAAGCAAAAGTCGGGATTTTCGGTCAGCAGATCGTCCCTACCATGATCATGCTCTTTGTGGCATGGCCGGTATTGCTGACACAGATCGGCGGCATGGTCCAGCAGGCAAAACTGGATGATCAGGTAATCCAAATACTGGAGACCAATATCCGGCTACTGGAAGGCCAGGCTTCCACTGCTGGCAGAACAGATACCTCCGGAACCACTCAGGACAGTCAGACGGCAGGCGGCGGCCAGTCTGAGTTCTGTACGCAATGCGGCGCAAAAGTACCTGTCGGTTCCAGATTCTGCAATTCCTGCGGAAGCAAGATAAGATGATTATTTAAGCCTGGAAATCGAAAACGAAGCAGGAGGAGATTATGGGAATTGGATCTAAAGTCTCGGAAAGGGATATAGAATTTATTGCCAAAGGAGTACACGAGGCCTGGCAGCAGGAACGTACCAGACAGGGCTGGAAATACGGAGAAACAACAGACAGGGCTCGCAAAACACATGAATCCATGATTCCTTATGAGGACCTGACAGAAGATGAAAAAGACCTTGACCGGCGTACTGTAAAACAGGTGATCGAAATGTTGGTTTCTCTTGGATACAGAATAGAAAAATAATGACCGAATAAAGACAGGCTTTGGAAATCCTCCCAAAAGGCAAAGCCTGTCTTTGTCACATATAACCGGGAGGAGGACAATCTTTGACCGAGAAGAGAAATATCACTGATTATCATTATGATGCCTTTATTTCCTACAGACATCTTCCAAAGGATATGGCTGTGGCAGATAAGCTCCAGAAACTTCTGGAAAAACATAAAATCGTTATCAAAGGAGAACACAGTACAGAAAAAAGAAAGCTGCGGATATTCCGGGATCAGACAGAACTTCCTACCAGCGGCGACCTGGGAGAGGATATCCGGCAGGCCCTGGCCCAGTCCCGTTATCTTATCCTCATTTGTTCCCCTAATCTGAAAGAATCCCGGTGGTGTATGGAAGAAGTCAATTATTTTAAACAGATATGGGGTAACAGCAATAACCGGATCCTCCCTCTGCTGATCGACGGTGAACCGGATGAGGTCTTCCCGGAACAGATCCGCTGGGAAAACCGGAGGACTATTGGGAAAGATGGAAAAGAGACCCTGCTGCGTGTAGAAGTGGAACCACTGGGGGCTGATATCCGTGGGGAGTCATTAAAAAAGCTGCTGCACCGCTTGAAAACAGAGTACTATCGTATTGCTGCCCCAATCCTGGGATGCCGGTTTGATGATCTATACCGCAGGGCCCAGAGAGCAAGGCGAAGAAATGTTTCCATTGCCGTTGCTCTGATTCTCTGCGCTGCTCTGAGTTTTTCTGCTTACAGCCTGTTTATGCTGGAGCAGATTTCAAGCAGGCAATCAGCCCTTTACGAAAACGAATCTCTGCGTCTGGCCTCGGAAGCCGAAACCGCTGCAGGTTCCGGCAACCATCGTCTGGCCATACTCCTGGCCCAGGAATCTCTTCCAAAAAATTTGGAAAATCCGGAACGCCCAATACTTCCTGAAGCAGAGGCTGCGCTGAGAAGCGCCGTCACCCAGGAAATCGCCGATGAAGGAAAGCTCCCGCTACTATCCCGGGCCGTAGTCCCTTTTAACGTAGTATCCTGGTGGATCTGCAAACCCTATGATGAAGGAAAAAAAGTCGCACTGACAGATTTCGATAATACCTATCTCTATGACACCTATAACGGCGATCTGATCTTTTCCTGTGATACAGAGCAGGTTTATTTCGACGAAAGTGCAGAAAGAGCCTCCAGACAAGAATGCCTGACAGAAGACGATAAAATATCTCTGCAACTGGATCTGTATTGGACAGACACCGGAGAAAACTATTTTTCCGGACAGTATGAAGCCCAGAATCGGGAAGATGCTTCTGTAAATCTTTTTGCCATATGGGAGGAAGATTCCCGAAACTGCTGGGTGGTAAAACAAACCTTCCCTTTAGGACAGAGAAATGGAGACGCCGTAGAATCGGAAATAGAACTGCTAGACAGAATTGATGAAAAGGGGCAAAGCCATACAGAAGAAACGCTTCCGGAAAAGATCCGGGAAATAGGGGAAAATTATCAGCATTCCTATCTCAATACGGATGACTATATCACAGCGCATTACGATTATATACCTGATAATACCGGAAGCACCGGAAATGAAGAAATTGATATTCTGGCAGAGGCGCTTATGTCTAACGGCTATAAAGTGCATGGGGTCAGAGAAATGAAAAACGGAAATGTACTTGCCTTTTCCTGTGGCTTTGCTGATAATTCTGAAATCACGTATAACGGTTATCCGGAAACCGCAGCCGCTGCTCTTTGGTCCAGAGAAGAAGAGCAATGGCTAACAGTCCTTCCCGGATTTGTCTATGAAGAACCGGAAAGCGGACTTCTTTATCAGCATACCTCCGTAGAATTCCGTACCTATTCCTGGATAGAGGAGAACTTTGGAATTGAATCTCTGGCAGCCGAACAATATCTTATGATCAGTGAAGACGGGGAAAAGTACGCAAATGTGGAGATGGAAGGAGAAAACCTCTATCTGTCTGTCTGGGAAGCCGATAACCTGAAGGAACCTGTGATCCGGGTTCCTCTGAAAAATCATAAGGCATATTATATAACTCCGGATTTCTCTCATGTTTTTCTGCAGACACCAGATGACCGCCTTCAATTATGGTCGGCTGAAGGAAACTGCCTGGCAGAACTGGAACCGGAGGTTGCTTCAGAGGAAATCTGTCTGACCGTTGACCGGGATCACCGGCGATTAGCTGTCAGTTACCACATCGGCGAGGGGGAAAACCATATTGTGATCTACAGCGGAGAAACCGGGGAGACTTTAGATTCTTTAGACATCCATGATCTGGGGAATTACGGGATCTCCCATCTGGAGTTTGAAGGAGACTTACTATTAGCAGCTTCTATGTCCAGATCAGCCGTCATTGATCTGACAGGTGAGAAGGATGTCTCTTTCTTTGAAGATTCCAACTATGGAAGCAGAAAGGACGGTATGCTTACCTCGGACGGTTTATTGATCTGTACCTCAGAAACCAATGTAGGAAATTCCCTGGAAGCAATCTATGATCTGAATACAGGGGAAAAGCTTTTCGATTATGCCAGCGTTTTCCAATACGACGAGTCCACCGGCACATTGGCATATATTAATCATGAGAGCCAGGCTACTCTCAGCGGCTCTGTATATGTCGCACATCGGGATGAAAACGGAGCATTCCGGGAACCCATAGAAATCATTTCCCAGAATGCAAATATGGCCTTTGGCAACGGTGGCCAGAATCTGGATGGCAGTTATCTGCTGCTCAATGGAGAAAACTGCTGCGAGATCTACGATACCGATACCGGTGAGAAAGTACTGGAACTGAATTCCGGAGGTTATGGGCTTGCAAACGGATTGATCTGCGATCTGCAGAAAAACGGAAGTAAAAAGGCTTTACAATTTCCTGTCTTATCTCTGGATGAGTTGTACTTAAAGGCTGATCAGATGTTAACCTCAGAAAACGGTATCCGAAGCCTTTCCAGCAAAGAAAAAGAATTATACTATATTGTTGATTAGTCAAAGACCCCGATGCAAACATGCCCCCTTGACTCGTTGCCCGCAGGAATAAAGAGGTAAAACAATAAAAATGGATAACTATAAATATGATGCATTTATATCTTACAGGCATTTACCCCTGGATATGTCTATTGCTATAAAACTTCAAAAACTTCTGGAAAATTATCGTCCTCCAAAAACTCTGAGAAAAGCAGAAAAAGCCAAAATCCACCGTGTTTTTCGGGACCAAAGTGAACTTCCTACCAGTGGAAATCTCGGAAATGATATTCGTGAAGCCTTGATGCAATCCTGTTATCTAATCGTAATCTGTTCAGAGAAAACAAAAGAATCTGCCTGGTGCATGGAAGAAATACGCTTCTTTAAAGAGATCCATCAGGGAAAAACTGACCACATTTTAACGCTTCTGGTTTCTGGAGAGCCTGAAAATGTATTTCCCGATCTCCTCAGGCATGTAACACAGGAAATGGTCATGGATAACGGCGAGATCCTGGTGCAGGAGGAATACATTGAGCCGCTAAGTGCCGATATCAGAGCCGATACTTTGCATAAGAGCCTGAGAAAATTAAAAGTAGAATTTTTGCGCTTGGCCGCTCCTTTGCTAGACTGCGGTTTTGATGAGTTATATCAAAGACACAGACGGCGTAAGAAAAAGCGGATCATCCGTGCCTCACTTGTCAGCACAGCAATCCTGGCCGGTATTTTTATCCTGGCTTCAGTGTCGGTTTTACGTGCCCGTTATCAGGATATTACGGAAAATGTATTAAAAATCCGTTCTGAAATTCAAATGGACAATATGCTGAATGCCCTTCAAAGCATTAAGGAACTTAATGATACTTATCCCGGTCAGCCATATACAGAATATATCCAGGCGCTGTTAGAATCTGAATACTTAAAGGCAAATTACAGAGAGGCATTCTCTCAGCTTGGCACAATCGAAACAAATGGCAGACTTCTCGGGAAAACGCAGGACAGCAGCTGTCTGTTTAGTGCGGCTGTGAAAGAAGATGGTATTTTTCATATAGAAATCTTTAACCGGTTACTCCAGCCTCTGGACAATTTTCTCCTGAAAGGAAACGATTATACAGAGGAGTGGTTCTTTTCAGAATATGTGTCAAAAGATAAGGTTCCTGAAATCGCCTATGATGCTGAAAGACAGCAAATCACCATATGCAGAAACGGACAGAATTATATTTACGGTTCAGATGGAGCGCTTTTAGAAGAAAAAGCTGCAGAAAACCTGGATGAAACGGAGAACTCAAAAGAAAAAGCAACCCTTATTGCCTCCATCAGTGAAAATCCTTCAAACGGCCCCCTGTATATAGAATCTCCGGATGCCATATATTATCTGCAGGCTCAAAGTTCTGCAGAGCCGATAAATCTTTTAAAGAACGCCTGCCTGGTACGTCACCCTTTAACATCCGGGAATCCAGAGATTTTATTTCCTGTTTCCGCTCCGGCTGACGGATATGCATTCAGTAAAATTTATATAACACCCGATAAGGCCTATGCTATCATCCTTGCAGAGCGAGGGATTTATTATACCAATATTTACGTCTATAATCTGGATAGCGGAAAACAGTGTTTGTCTATATCTGAATTTCCGGGTACGGCGAGCATCAGCTTTGATTTTTATAGCAATTCCGGCCAGATTCTAATATATAGTGACAGTATTTTGACCCGGGCAGTTCTCAGCGGTTTTACCATTCCCCATGATAACTCCTTGACCCATTATTCAGAATTTTCTTATGAATCCGCCTCTGGCCTAGCACCGGAATATGTTTTTGACCAAGAATCTGGATTAGCGTATATTTTAGATCATGGCGAGGGAGGAAATCGAATATACGCCGTTACCTTAAAAGATATTTCTCTGTGTGATCAATGGAAAAACTTGTCGGCAGTCCATCCGGACTTTGCTGCAAAAACAGAAGAAACTTATAATGAAAATGTAAGCCTTAAACCGGAGGATAATGACTTGATAAAAAATCCATCATCTTTTTCGGAAGAAAGTATTTCCGAATATTCCCTGACCACAAATTTTTTTCAAATCGAAGCTACCGGCACTGTTCACCGCACAGGACCTTCAGAAGCTGCATTTAGCGGCAGCGATATCGTTTTGAATGTTAAAGATTCCAACGGACAGCCATTGATACAATTCACTAATATGGATTTTGCTCACCCTTATTATAACGAATCAGATGCTATCTTTGGCTTCATAAATTATAGAACAAATAAAGTTTGCGCAGCCTACAAATTGTACACTTATCAGGAATTAATTGACTGTCTTTCTATTGTCGAGACATCTGATCTTTTAGAAGGAACAGGGAAAAACAGCTTCCCTGCCCTTCCCTGGAAAACACCGTAATATAGCCTTTCTCTTTCTGCAGGATAAGCTGGGCCAGATACAGCCCCAGACCGGTGCCTTCTTCCTGTTCCACCTGGCTGCCCCGGTAAAAACGCTGAAAGATCTTATTGAAATCCCTCTCCGGTATCCCCGGTCCCTGGTCCCGGATATTCACCTGTACATACATCTCCAGAGGCCGGACTTCTATTTTTACAGTGCTTCCGGCAGGAGAATACTTCACTGCATTTTCCAGGATATTCCCCATAGCCTCGGCAGTCCATTTGGGATTATGCACCGGAAAGCACTCGGTAAAAGGCCCTGCCTCCAGCTCTATATCCTTTTCTCTGGCCTGGGCATACACCCCGTTTATACTCTTGGCAATGGTCTCTCCCAGGGGAGCGGGACGGCTCTCAAAGGTCAAAATCCCCTGTTCCAGCCGGGAAGCCTTTACCAGATTTTTCATCAGCCACTGCATTTTCTCTGCCTGTTCCTGGTTCCGTTTCAGAAACACTTTCTGTTCTTCTTTTGTAAGCTTTTCCTCCTTTAAAATTTCTGTGTTCAGCAGAATATTTGCCAGAGGAGTCTTTAACTGGTGGGAAAGGTCAGAAAGAAGAGAAGCAATCTCCCCTTTCTCCTTTCCTGCCTTCTCCCGCTCCATAGAAGATCGTCTCAATACCCGGAACAGCTGGCTGAGAAGTTTGGATTCCATCTCTTCCTTACAGTCCTCATCACTTAAAAATCCTGTCTGTTCATAGGTCTGAAGAGCTCTGGAAAACCGCCTTAGTTCCCTTCGGTAATACAGCATCGTTCCCAGACAGCAGGCCAGACAGAGGAGGATACAGACGCCGCAGATTCCATATAAAATCCTCTCTGTCATGGCCGCTCCTCCCATATATAGCCGATTCCGTGAATGGTTTTAATAAATCTTGGTCTGGAGGGGTCTTCCTCGATTTTCTTTCTCAGCCTTCTGATATTTACCTGAAGGGTATTGGGATTTACAAACTTTCCTTCCCGGTCCCACACAGCTTCCAGGATCTGATTCTGGGTCAGCACCTGGTTCTTATTTTCCAGGAAGTATTTCAGGATCTTGAACTCCGTCACACTACATTCCATTTCCTGCTGTGCCTTCCATACCTTGATCAGATCCGTGTCCATCACTATATCCCCGGAGCTTAAAATATGAGATTTCGCCTTTTCTCCTTTTCTTCCCAGAAGCTTTTCCAGGCGAAGCTTCAGAACCGCTACAGAAAAAGGCTTTGTCATATAGTCATCTGCCCCGCTGGACAATCCCATGATCTCATCTGTCTCCATATCTCTGGCCGTCAGCATGAGAATGGGAACCTGGGAGCTTTCTCTGATCTTCCTGCACAGGTCATTGCCGTCCATATCCGGGAGATTCAGATCCAGCAGGATCCCCTGGGGAGCTTCCTGTAAAAAAAGCCGGTATCCCTCCTTTCCGTTCTGAGCCTGAAGAACTTCATAGCCTTCCTGGGCCAGAGAAAAGGCAATGCCCTGGCGAAGACCCTGGTCATCTTCAATGATCAATACTTTCATTTTCTCCTCCCTCTATACACCTAGTGTAATCCACTTTAAACATTCTCAGTGAAACGGTAAGGCATTTAAAGTGGATTACACTAGTTTTTTATGCTGTCTTACTACCGTTTCATAATCTCCATAGATAAAATAATAATCTGCCTGGGCCTCTCCTTCTGTATATACATAAGTACCATACATGGGAATATCACAGCCCAGCACCGTATGTCCCGCTCCAATGCTGATGCCATATCCCTGATAAGAATAGATCAATGGCATACGCATCTTTTTCCCGCCAAAGCTGATATATCTGGCCTTATGACTTAAAGGTTCCTGGTTGCCTGCCAGGATACCTTTGGCAAAAATCTTTTCTTCTTTTGGCCATTGAAAATAGGCCCAGGTTCTGGAAATTCCATCCAGCTGCCGGGGTATCTCCGGATTTTCCTCCAGCAGTTTCCGCCCCTGTCTGTCAAAAAATGTCAGGGCTCCTGTCTTCTTTCGGATCCTTACTATAAGCATATCTGTAGCAAGCTCCACCGTATCCTTTCCTGCCCTGGCGCTCCAGTTTACCCCGGTTTCCGGCTCACTGTCCCAGTAGCCCTGAGGGAATTTTCCCTCATTTTCCCGGACAAACTGAACCCGGATCACAGCCTCTCCCAGAGGCGTCAGCCGCAGAGTTCCATATGCTCCTTTTAGTGTCAGCCAGGCTCTGCTTTTCTTCACTTCTGTAATCTCCAGTTCCCTGGGATTTATCCCTTCCTGTATCATTAGATTCTTTAAGACCTGGGTATCAGGAATATCTCCGAAATGCCGTGGAGAAGGATTGACTGGAAGAGGTCTGGGGGCCTTCTGAATCAACCGGATATCCTCTGCCGGTTTCTCCTGACACTCTTTTTCTTTGTGGGAAATCTCTGGGCTTTTTGCTCCTGCCTTCCTACTTTCTTCTGAGGTTCCCGATCCAGCTGCCTCCCTCTTTTTTAAAGCCGGAATCTTACTGGAAACCTCTTTTTGGGGCTGTCCTTCCTTCTGTATTCTGTCTGTATTTCTGTCCTGTTTTTTCTCCGGATTTTTTTCTGTTTTTTGAGTTTTTCCTTCCAGGAATTCCATATGTTTTTCTCTGGATACTGGTTTTCCGATAAGCTCTGTCAGGTCTTCCCCATGAACCACTGCCAGCTCGTGAAGGGCTCTGGTAGCCGCTACATAAAGCAGCTTGACATAGCCGTCTTCCCAGGGATATTTCTCCTTCGACGGGTCGTAGAGAAGCACTGCGTCAAACTCCAGTCCCTTGGTATATTCCACTGGAAGGACCATGATCCCTTCCCCGAATTCTGCTCTTTCCAGGTCGCTCTCTGCTAAAGAAAGATGTTCTTCCAGACAGCTGCTGAGCCAGGAGGCTTCCTCCTGGTCCCGACAGATCACTCCAATAGTCTCATGGCCCTCTTTCTGCCAGTTCTGGAGGATTTTTACTGTTTCCAGGACCATTTTCTCCTTCCTGCAGGGAACCAGGGACACTTCTTTTCCATGGCGCTCCACAGGTTCTACAGGATATACCGGAAAGTTTCCATGACGGAGGATTTCTGTGGCAAATCTGGAAATTTCCACAGTATTCCGGTAGCTTTTCTTCAGTATCCCGAAGGTATCACGGGGGCCGGTAAGAAGCAGTTCCTGAAGCTCTTTCCAGTCATTCAGTCCCCAGCCGAAGTGTATATTCTGTGAAACATCTCCCATAACCGTATAGGTACAGCCCCTCAGACAGTAGTCCAGAACTCCGTAGGCCATCATGCCGAAGTCCTGGGCCTCGTCGATGATCACATGGCTGGCTTCCCGGATGCCGTCTGTCTCTTTGATCCGTTTATAAATATAGGCCAGAGCCGCCAGGTCGTACAGGTCAAATGCACTTTCCCGGAAAGGTACTGTTTTCTCCTTTTCCTGCTGTGTCTGGAGGAACTCTCTATAAAAATCATAGACAGATCCCTTCCAGTTTCTTCCGCCGAAATGTTTCCGGTAGGTCCGGAATAGTTCTTTTCTCTCTTCCAGTGTATAGATAGTTCCCACACAATTCAGTTCATTTTCCAGCTTTGCCATAAGAATTTTATTCAGCATACGGATCTTGCTCTGCATAGACATCAGAGGATTGTCTTTCAGATAATTTTCTATGGCTGTCCCGGACATGATCAGCCTCCTGCCTCTTTTCAGATGGATTTCTTCCCGGGGTATCTGCTGCCTTTCATATTCTCTGCAGAAGTTTTCCAGATCCCGGAACCACTCCAGACTTCCTTTCAGGCAGCTGCTTTTGTCATTCTTATCTGCCGGAATGATCTGGTATTTCTCTCCGTCCCATTCTTCATAGAGCAGCCTTACAAAGAGCTGTTCCATCGTCATCTGGGACACCCCGTATACATCCAGATCCGGCAGGACACTGGTAATATAGTTCAGCAGTATACGGTTGCTTCCGATAATATAAAAGTCCTCCGGACGAAAGGTCTCCTCATAATTATACAGAATATAAGAAATCCGGTGCATGGCCACTGTTGTCTTTCCGGAACCGGCCACACCCTGGACGATCATATTGGTCTTTGGGGATTTACGGATGATCTGGTTCTGCTCTTTCTGTATCGTTGCAATGATCTCTCCCAGAACTGCTTTCTTGCTCTTTGCCAGGTATTTGTTCAGCAATTCGTCTGTAGCTACAATATCTGAATCATAAAAATCTTTTAAATGATCATTTTCAATCTCGTAGGTACGCTTCCGCCGCAGGTCAATGTTATAGGTTCCATGATCTTTTACCGTATAGCTGCATGGTCCCAGAGCGTTCTCATAATAGACAGAAGCCACCGGCGCTCTCCAGTCTATGACCAGGGGGTCTGTACTATCTTTGGCGATCCCCACTCTTCCCACATAATAAGACTCCTCCCAGGGGATCTTGGAATCTTTAAAATCGATCCGCCCGAAATAAGGTTTTTTTCTTGCCCGCTCATATCTCAGAAGCTCCCTCTGGCTCTCCCTTAACTGAGACTGGGTATTATGGAGAAGAGACAGCCCCTCCTTGTCCTTTGGTCCATAGGTCTCTATCAAATCATGGATATCTTCAGACAGAGTCTGGATATTCTTTCTGGTCTTTTCAAGATTTTCCTGAGCTGTGTCCAGGATCAGGGCCAATTGTTTCTCTTCTGCTTCTCTGGACAGCCCTGGAACAGGGCGGAAAGTCTTCTTTTCATTCATATCTGTTGTCTCCTATTTTTTAGTATCATGCACAGAAATCCAAGGGTTTTGTACTCTGAGGGTACCACCTTCCTGCATAAAATTCAATAGGCTTCTGTCAGCTCCCGTGTGTCTGAGCCGGCTTTGTAAATTGAACTTTTCCTGTTTTCTCATATTTATTTTGAACTTTTCATTTTTTCTATTGAACTTTTAACTAAAATATACTATAATGCACTCAATCTATTGAACTTTCGGAGGAAAAACCATGTTAAAGGGAACTTTTGCAGAGCGACTAAAGACGGCAATGGACCTTCAGGGCAAAAAGCAGGTGGACCTGGTCCACATAGCTTCTGAAAAAGGGGTCAAGCTGGGAAAAAGCCATATCAGCCAGTATGTAAATGGAAAGACCCTTCCCAGAGGAGATATTCTCCACTTTCTGGCGGAAACCCTCCAGGTAGATGAAGAATGGTTAATGGGAAAAGAAAAAGAAAATCAAACCTTGGGAGAAAGAGAAATGAGAGAATTCAAAAAATCATCAAAATTACACAATGTATTATATGACGTAAGAGGACCAGTAGTAGACGAAGCAGAGCGTATGGAAGACGCAGGCATGCATATCCTGAAACTGAATATCGGCAATCCTGCCCCCTTTGGCTTTAAGACGCCGGATGAAGTAATCTACGATATGCGCCGGCAGCTTACCGACTGCGAAGGCTACTCCTCTGCAAAAGGCCTGTTCTCTGCCAGAAAAGCCATTATGCAGTACGCCCAGCTAAAGAAAATCCCGAATTTATCTATAGAAGACATTTACACTGGAAACGGGGTCAGCGAGCTGATCAACCTGAGCATGTCCGCCCTTCTGGACAATGGGGACGAGATCCTGATTCCTTCCCCGGACTATCCTCTGTGGACAGCCTGCGCTACTTTAGCCGGAGGAAAAGCCGTCCATTACATCTGCGACGAACAGTCAGACTGGTATCCGGATATGGAAGATATCAAAAAGAAGATAACAGACCGGACAAAGGCCATAGTGATCATTAATCCTAACAATCCTACAGGGGCCCTGTATCCAAGAGAAGTCCTTCAGCAGATCGTGGATATCGCCAGAGAGCATCAGCTTATTATTTTCTCTGACGAGATTTATGACCGGCTGGTCATGGACGGGGAAGAACATGTTTCCATCGCTTCCCTGGCTCCTGACCTGTTCTGCGTTACCTACAGCGGCCTGTCAAAGTCCCACATGATCGCCGGATTCCGTATCGGCTGGATGATCCTCAGCGGAAACAAAAAAATCGCAAAAGACTACATTGAAGGCATCAAAATGCTCTCCAATATGCGTCTCTGCTCCAACGTTCCCGCCCAGTCCATTGTCCAGACTGCCTTAGGCGGCCATCAGAGTGTAAATGACTATATCCTGCCGGGAGGACGGATCTACGAGCAGCGGGAATTTATCTACAAGCAGCTTACAGACATCCCTGGGATCACCTGTGTAAAGCCCAAGGCAGCTTTCTACATCTTTCCTAAAATGGATGTGAAAAAGTTCAATATCCTGGACGATGAAAAATTTGCCCTGGATCTCCTCCGGGAGAAGAAAATCCTGGTGGTTCACGGAGGCGGATTCAACTGGCACCAGCCAGATCATTTCCGCATCGTATATCTGCCCCGGGTCGAGGTCTTAAAAGAATCCATGGAAAAAATGGGCGATTTCTTCAGCTATTATCATCAGTAAAGGCTTTTTAGGAGACACAGACTGATGAAAGACCATAAAGAATTTTTTCAATATGTAATTCCCTCCATGCTGGCTTTCGCCCTGTCCGGAATCTACTCCATCGCCGACGGTTTCTTTGTGGGAAATGCTATGGGGAACAGCGCCCTGGCTGCCATTAACGTGGCCTATCCCCTCACCGCCTTTCTCCAGGCCACAGGCACCGGCATAGGCATGGGCGGAGCCGTAGAATACTCCATTGCCATGGGCAGCCAAAAGCCCAGAAGAAGCCGGGAATTTTTCAGCATGGCCCTTTTTCTCCTTCTGGGACTGGGGGTTCTCTTTACTTTTCTGCTTATGGCTATAGGAGCTCCGGTACTGAGACTTTTTGGAGCCACAGGAGAAATCTATACCCTGGGCAGAGAATATATTTTCTTTATATCTCTGGGAGCTGTTTTTCAGGTTCTGGGCACCGGGCTGGTGCCTTTCATCCGGAATATGGGCGGCTCCGTAACAGCCATGGCGGCCATGATCGCAGGTTTTCTCACCAACATTGTCCTGGACTATCTCATGGTATGGCGTTTTCCCATGGGAATGACGGGGGCCGCCATTGCCACAGACATCGGCCAGGGAGTTACTTTCCTGGTGTGCCTGGGCTTTTTCCTGAGAAAAAAAGAAAAGCCTGTCTTCTCCTTTGGAAAGCATGCTTTTCTACTTATCAAAAAAATATTCCAGGTAGGGATTTCTCCCTTTGGACTGACTTTTGCTCCCAACATCACGCTGATCCTGGTAAATAAAAGCGCCTCTGTTTTTGGAGGGGCCATGGCTGTAACCTGCTATGCTCCCGTAAGCTATATCTGCTGCGTAGTACAGCTCCTGCTTCAGGGAGTCAGCGATGGCTGCCAGCCTCTGTTAAGCCTTTCCTATGGTCAGGGGAAGGAAGAAAAGACCCTGCAGCTTCGGAATCTGGCCTACCGCTTTTCTTTCCTGGTCAGCCTGGTATGCGTAGTGCTGCTTTTCCTCCTCCGGGACCAGGCCGGAGCCCTTTTCGGCGCCTCCCGGTCAGTCACCATAGAGATCAGCCGGATCCTGCCGGTTTTCCTGGCAGGGTACCTCTTTGTGAGCATATCCAGAGTGACTACCTCTTACCTTTACGCCACTGGAAAGGACCTAAGGGCCTATACGCTGATCTACGGGGAGCCCGTGCTTCTGGCCCTGCTGCTTCTTTTTGTGCCTGCTCTGGCAAGTATCTGGGGAACCTGGGCCAGTGTGCCTCTGTCCCAGCTGTTAGCCATGATATTGGGAATTCTGTTTATACGTATAAAGTCATAACCCGGCCAGGAGGCAGGAGATGTTTACTCTTCCTGCCTCCTGGCTTTTCCAACAGTCAGAGCCACCGCTACACAGGCCAGAGCAAAGAGAATCTGGATTCCCATTCCCTGAAGCAGTGTGGTCTTCAGAGAGTCCGTCAGGGTTTCGTTAAAGCTGAGGATGGAAATATTCTGAGCATACCAGTAAGTAGGGAAAAACTGGCCGATTCTCCGGACCACTCCTGTTAATAATTCCAGAGGAACAAAAATCCCTCCCAGGAAGCAGAATCCCAGACTCAGCACATTGGCCATTCCATTTACCGCAGCCTCTGTCCTGGCCATGGATCCTACAAAAAAGGCTGCTGCAAGGGCTCCCAGCATAATGGTAAATCCATTAAGCAGGATCAGCCATTTATTAGGGCTGCTCCAGAATTCGGAAAAGCAGGTTGCTATCCCGATCCCCTCGCAGAGTATCCAGGAAAAAATCCCCACTGTGAGAAATGCCAGGAGGCTTTGGATATTCTTATTTTTCAAAGTCATGCTGGAGGCCTCCAGTCTCCGACGGATGTCTATATTCTGATATTCCTTCTGGATAAGTCCCAGGACAAAGCAGAGGATACTAAAGTACAGATAGGGCATAAAGCGGAATACATTGTAGATTCCCAGATCTTCCCTGGAACTTTCCAGCTCTACCTGGGCCTGGATATCTGCTGTATCCAGCACATTCTCGGCGGCTTCTTCCTGGGTATATCCCCCAGCCAGATATACTCTGGCACTGTTGATAAAATTATCTACACGGCTATTCACATAATATTCCCACTGACTTCCAGATTCGGTAACAGATTCTACTTTTCTCTCTCCCTGAATACACTCCTCGTAAAAATTCTCCGGTATGATCACTGCATAGCGGATACGTCTGCCATAAACCGCCTCTGCCAGCTCATCCATGTCATCTTCCATTACCGTCACATCATGATACTGCTCCAGATATTTCTCCAGAGCCTGGGACCACAGGCTGTTGTCCCTGTCTACAATTCCAATAGCAAGCCTTTCCTGAGAATAAGCCCCGGTGTTTTCTCCTCTGTTGGAAAGATATACCATAGAAACTGCCACGCCGAAAAAAATGGTGCAGTACAGAATAACTGTGGATACATTTCTTTTTAAAGCGATCAGATATCCTTTATATACTTTCATATCGCATTCTCCTCATTGATAAGACTGCCGCTCCCAGAAGCAGAATTCCGAAAAAAGTCAGCAAAGACAGGCTTCTGAAATATTTTTCTCCATCTTCGTAGATCAGCACGCTGTAAAAAGCATCAGTGATTAAAGCCCCCGGATTAATCCGGTTGATGACAGGCACATATGTCTCAATGGTCTCTTTCACTCCGCTGATCATCAAATCTGCTGCAAAAGAACAGGCAAGACTTTCTGCTACGATAATACCGTTTTTCAGGTTTGTACTCCAGGTTCCCACTGTTCCTATGACCATTCCGATACTGGAAGAATAAAGGGTCGCAGCAAAACAGATCAGCAGGATTTCTCCTCCCTGTTCTCCAATGTGGATATCTCCCAGAACTGCGTCCATGTAAAAAAGCAGTACCAGAACTTCTGCGAAACTTACCAGCCAGGAAGAAAGGAGGCTGGCGGTAATGGTCTTATAACGCTTTACGCATCCTGCCGCCAGCCTGGCCCCTAAGTCAGAGGTATTTGCCTGGACGCCTACTGTATTATACATTCCCATAAAACTTCCATAGAGGCAGGTCATAGCAATCAGGGCAAAGAAATAATTCTGGGTATAATCCAGGGAATCTCCCCGGAACGTCACTGTTTCTGTATAAGCTCCCCACTCTCCCATGGCTTCTGCTGCTGCCTGGAGATTTTCCGGATGTTCTTTGGCAATCTGGGCCAGCATATGTTCATTTTTCTCATAAATCTCCAATGTCTGGGAAAGAATGCTGGTGTATGTAGAGTCCTCTCCGATAACCAGCTTCTTCTCCTCCCCTCCGTAGAAAATCCCCAGAATTTCATCGTTTTTCAGAGCTTCCCTGGCCTCCTCCTGGCTCATGGGAATAATCTGAAACCAATCCTGGTCAAAGCTTTCCAGGTATTTCAGAAAAGCCTCTTCTTCCTGGCTGTCCGCATTTTGGTCTGTGACAAAAGCTGCCCGGATATCCTCCATGGCATGTTCTCCTATGGTCCCTCCCAGGGTAAAATGAAAAAGCGTAGACAGGATCAACGGAAAAAGCATGGTCCAGAAAATATTGGATTTCTCCCGGATATTTACCAGGATCTGTCTTTTCATGATCTGAAGCATTTTACGTCCCTCCTAATCTCTCAGCTCTTTCCCTGTGATCTCCAGGAACACATCGTTTAAAGTAGGCAGCTCTGAAAAACATCTGCCGCAGGTAAGATTTTCTTCCTCCATATAGTGGAGAAGGCCCAGAAGATGACTGCCGGTTCCCTGGAAACGCAGAGTAAGGTCTGCATCTTCATAAACAGTGGAAAATACCTGGGGCATATGGCGGATCACTTCCAGCTGCTCAGGTGTAAGATGGATACCTTCTACATGGACTTTCTCCCCGGTCTTAATCATATTTTTCAGCTCTTCCTTAGTTCCCAGGGCCAGACATCGCCCCTTATCCAGTATGGCGATCCGGCTGCAGATCTGTTCCACCTCTTCCATGTAATGAGAAGTATAAATAATGGTAGAGCCCTGGCGGTTCATCTGGCAGATTCCCTCCAGGATCTTATTCCTGCTCTGAGGGTCCACTGCCACCGTAGGTTCATCTAAAATGATCAGTCTGGGCTTATGGGCAATACCGCAGGCAATATTCAGTCTCCTTAAAAGCCCTCCTGACAGCTTTTTGGGCCGTTTTTTCTCATAACCCTCCAGTCCGGTGAAAGCTATGGCCTCCTCCACCAGTTTTTTCCTTTCCCTTTTATCCGGCACATAGAGACCGCAGAAATAATCGATATTTTCATAGACTGTCAGCTCATGAAATACCGCCACATTCTGCATGACAATTCCAATCTGCCGCTTGATCTCATAGCTGTCCGGCTCCATTTCCTGGCCAAAAATCTTAATGCTTCCTTTGTCAAATTTCAAAAGAGCCAGCAGACAGTTGATCACTGTGGTTTTTCCGGAACCGTTTGGCCCCAGAAGGCCAAAAATCTCTCCCTCCTCTATATCCAAATTCAGATGGTCCAGGGCTACGGTGTCTTTATATCTTTTTACCAGATTTCTGATTTCAATCATAGACATGTTCCAGTCTCCTTTCCTGTAAGGTTTCACAAAATCCTGCTGCGGACTGCTCCGCTGTCTGATTCTGAATTTATCATAACAGACTTCACGGCTCCTTCACAGTGTCTCCTGTCAGAATCCTCCATGACAAATGTCACATAGGCAGTTGGGAAAAATCATGATATACTGATAAAAACGGGAAAGGGGGATTGTATTTTGAACCGTCTTACAGATAAGGCTCTGCTTCTTCTCTATTCGCTGGGCTCCTGCCTGCTGCTCCAGACAGACCCTGTATATGTATGCTTCTTTTTTCTGGCCGCAGCCCTTTCTGCCTTTTTTGAAGTCTGCCCAAAGAAACCCTTTCCTCTTCTGGCTCTGGCCCTCTATGGCCTCATAACCCTGATTTTCCCTCAGGGAGTTTTCTTCTTTCCCCTTCTGGCCTATGACTATTTTTCTGCCGTCCTCTTTTCTTCCGGCAGACTCTGGGCTCTGATGCCTCTGGGAATCCTGTTTTTCTTACCTGCCTCTAAGTATTCTTCCTTTGTCATCTATTATCTTCTCATGGGAATCTGTCTTGGAGGGATTCTGTGGTATCGCAGTGCTTCTTATGAAAAACTTTCTCAAAATTACAAGAAGGTCCGGGATGATGGAATTGAACATAATCTGTTGTTAAAGGAAAAAAATAAGACTTTGATCGAGAAACAGAATTATGAGATCTACGCCGCCACCTTAAAAGAACGGAACCGGATTGCCAGGGAAATCCATGACCATGTAGGCCATATGCTCTCCCGGGCCATCCTGCTCACCGGAGCTATGAAAACTGTCTTCCGTGACCCTTCTGCCAAAGAACCTCTGTCTCAGTTAGAAGACACCTTAAATACTGCCATGAACAATATCCGGGAAAGCGTCCACGACCTTCACAATGAGGCCGTAAATTTAAGAGAAACTGCCGAAAATCTGGTAGCAGACTTCCATTACTGCCCGGTCTCTCTGGAATATGATATAGACAATCCGCCTCCGCCTCAGGTTCGTTACTGTTTTATCGCCATTTTAAAAGAAGGGCTTTCTAATATTTCTGCCCACAGTCAGGCAGATAAAGCCTGGGTGACTATCCGGGAGCACCCGGCCATGTATCAGCTCATCATCCGGGACAACGGCGCTGGAGGAACTTTCTCTCCCGGCAAAGGGATTGGCCTGTCCAATATGCAGGAGCGTGTGGAAGCGCTGAAGGGTACCATTCATTTTCAGGAAAATAAAGGATTTCAGATTTTTGTTACGATCCCAAATAAAAAAACGGAGAATTCTATTTTAGAATAACAGGAGATGTATTATGAGAATTTTGCTTGTAGACGATGATTTTTTAATTACCACTGCCCTGAAAACCATTTTAGAGGCAGATAAAGAGATTGAAGTCTGTGGTTCCGGAAAAAGTGGAAAAGAAGCAGTATCCCTGTATGCCTCCCTGATTCCGGACATTCTTCTTATGGATATCCGTATGGAAGAGATGGACGGTCTGGCAGCTTCAAAAGAGATTCTTTCCAGGTATCCCCAGGCCAGAATCCTGCTCCTCACTACCTTTTTGGATGACGAGTACATTATCCAGGCCTTAAAGCTGGGAGCTAAAGGCTATCTTTTAAAACAGGATTACAACAGTATCATTCCTGCTCTGAAAGCAGTATTCTCTGGCCAGACAGTCTACGGAAGCGAGATCACGGCAAAACTCCCGGGACTTCTGAACAATCAAAAAAGTTTTCCCTGGGAAGATTATCACATCGGTCCCAGGGAATTAGAAGTGATCGATCTGGTTGCCCAGGGGCTGAGCAACCAAGAAATTGCTGGCAAATTATATTTAAGCGAGGGAACTGTCCGGAATTATCTCAGCGCCGTACTGGATAAGCTGGAGCTTCGAGACAGGACACAGCTGGCGGTGTTTTATCTGAAGAACAAATAACAGTGCCGGCTCTTTCCCAGATAGAGCAATCGGGGTGCCGCAAAATTGCCAAATTCGGTAATTCTGCGGCACCCCGTCATTTCTGCTAATATTTAATTTTTACAATCTCGCCTGTTTTCCAGGCTTCTGTTGTGGCAAATCCAATCTGTGTAGACTTTGTTCCATCGTACACTGTAACTTCCGGTTTTCTTCCGTTCATTACGCAATCGATAAATTCTTCCATCTCCAATTGATAAGCTGTAGCAAATCTTTCAGGAAATCCACTGACACATTCTGTAACTGCACCGTTTTTGTCATAAATCATGCAGAGATTTTTCTCCGGCACCGGACTGTTCCTAAGAGAGCCTTCTGTTCCGATAATTTCTGTCTCTACATGGTATCCGTGGGCTGCAGTTCGTCCCACATGAATCACTCCCAAGGCACCATTTTCGCATTTATACATTGCAGCTCCAGTCTCGTCATCTCCTGCTTCCTTAAATTCCTGGTGTTTAAAAGTTGCACCAAGAGCGTATACTTCTGTAGGATCGGAGCCCAGGAACCAGCGCATGAGATCAATGTCATGAATCGCCATATCAATAAAAATGCCTCCGCTTGTTGCTGCAAATTTAATGGCTCCCTGAACTAATGCTTCCGGGTCGATGCCGGTAGCTTTTACCATATAAGGCGTACCGATAGCTCCTTCTTCTATTTTCTTCTTAGCATAAGCATAGGATGGGTCAAACCGGCGCATAAATCCCAGGAAAAAAACAAGCTCTGGGTGGCGTTCTACAGCTGCCTGAGCCAGCTTACATTCTTCTATTGTAACCCCCAAAGGTTTATCAGAAAAAACATGTTTCCCAGTCTTCCGAGTCCTGCAATACCCACTTTTACCTTTCTCATGTGTACCTCCATTTTTCAGCTGTCTTTCTATATTTTAGAAAAGCTTCTGTCAAATATGTCTTGCTGCTTTTTATATTTGCATAGCGCCATTGTATCATAGAAATCTGCCATAAAAAACTCTAATATTTGATATATTTTTCTTTCACTGCTGCACTTCCCTCTTGCCCCTGACATCGAAAATACCATCCGTAAAAATAATCATTCATGAGCAATTCCCTCCTGCGCCGGTCCGTCTATCAGATTCCCCTCCCAGTCAAATCTGGAGCCATGGCAGGGGCAGTCCCAGGAAAGCTCGTCCGGGTTCCATGTCAGTTCACATCCCATATGAGGACAGACAATATCCACCTGGCAGATTCTTCCCTCCTCAGTCTTATACACACCTACTTTTCCCTGGGGAGTATCAACTGCTGCCCCATGTCCCCGTTTCAGCTCAGCTGTTGTCTCCTCCGGCAGATGAAAGAATCTCCTGGTCAGTCCTTTTACGGCCTTTCCCCCGTCTTTCATAAGCTGAGGAATTTCCTCTGCCGAGAATCTGGAGGGTGCAAATACTTCTGTCCAGGGATTTTCAATTCCACAGATCATATCTTTAAGCAGCATAGCAGATACCATGGCAGAGCTCATTCCCCATTTCTGAAATCCCGTTGCCACATACCAGTTTGGGTGGTCAGAGGCGTACTGCCCGATAAAGGGAATCTTATCTGCTGTCATACAGTCCTGAGCCGACCAGCTGGCTGCCACCTGGCTTTGAGGATACATTTCTTTTGCAGCAGTCCTCAGCTTTTCATACCGTCCACCCTCACATTTCCCCGGGGAGTCTTTACCTGGTTTTCTCCCACTTCGGTCACCGGAGTATCCTCATAAACTGTCAGCTCCTCAGCCAGTGCCTTGAGAAATTTCAATGGATGAAATGCTGCCT
>ERZ1643250.102-NODE-102-length-112741-cov-18.996672_pt1 | contig 112741 bp, 111 predicted proteins | sample MGYA00579262_ERZ1643250 | MGnify/ENA primary metagenome ERZ1643250 (study PRJEB29033, sample SAMEA4952265) | chicken gut metagenome | biome: Broiler Chicken; feature: Gastrointestinal Tract; material: Caecum | place: Ireland | collected 2018 | study: Broiler... | reverse complement strand
ATCAAGGTTTTTATTATATTTTGAAACAAAAAAACAGGTAGTATTTGACACTACCAAGGAGATAACGGAGGAAAAGAAATGGTGTTGGATGAAAAGCTGCGCTGGTATGGCTTTTGGGCGGTTGATCGTCTGAAGGGCGGAAAAGTGCGCAAATATTATCAGGAGATCCGGGAAAGTTATAAAAGAGGAACCTCTGTGGCAAAAACAGAGGAAAAGATCAGGAAGCTGATCGCCCATGCAGTGAGGACCACAGAATTTTATAAAGATTTTCCGGAAGACACCCCGCTGGAGAAAATGCCTGTGATGAACAAGGACGCCTACCGCAGTCATTATGAGGAATGCCAGTCCAGTGTGTACAAAAACGCTTCGGACAACCGCGTCATGTATACCAGCGGTTCCACAGGAACGCCCTTTGCCATGATCCAGAATAAAAATAAAATTCTTCACAACACAGCGGCCAGTATTTTTCTGGGAGCGGCAGGCGGCTATTATATCGGCATGAAGGACGCTTTTATCCGGATGTGGGTGGGCGACCACGCAAAAAAGAGCCGTCTTGCCAGGATAGCGGAAAATCTGATCATGATGGACTGCTCCAACCTGGACGATGAGGCTCTGGGCGAAATGGTATCCATTATAAAAAAGAAAAAAGTAAAATGTCTCATCGGCTATTCCGCCGCTCTGGGAGAGATCAGCCGTTATATTGAAAAATACCAGATCGACACAAAGGATTTCTGTGTAAGATCCATTCTTCCGATTTCGGAAAGTATGCCCAGCGAGGTCAGGAGAAAGCTGGAGAAACAGTTCCGCTGTACAGTGCGCTCCTGGTATTCCAATGAGGAAAACGGCATCATGGGCCTTCAGAGGGAAGAGGACGAAAGCTACTATATCGATTCGGAAAGCTATTACTATGAGATTTTGAAGCTGGACAGCGACGAGCCGGCGGAGCCGGGAGAGCTGGGAAGGATCGTCATTACCGATCTTTATAACTACGCGATCCCTCTGATCCGTTATGACAACGGTGATCTGGCTGTGGCGGAACGGAAAGAGAAAAACGGAAGATTCAAGCTGTATCTGAAAGAGCTGTACGGACGCCGGGGAGACATGATTTATGATACAAAGGGAAGGATCGTGTCGCCTTTTGTCCTGCTCAACGGTCTTTCCATGGCGAAAGGGATCGACCAGTACCGCTTTATCCAGGAAGATGTGAAAAAATATACGCTCTGGCTGAACGGAGACCAGGAAGAGATCGACGAGAAAGCCATTCTTGATTTCATACAGCCTTATTTCGGCGAAGATGCAGAGATCACGGTGGAGTATGTGGAGGAGATTCCTGTTCTGAATTCAGGAAAACGGAAATCCTTTGAGAACCGCTGCGGGAAATATGCTGCAAAGAAAGCGGAACCTCGAAAGGAACAGACTGCACAGACAGAATAAACCGGAACAAAGACAGAAGGAGGAAGCTCTTTGGCTTCAAAAGAGAAACAGAAAAGAATTGTATCAAATACAGCTTACACCATAGGCGGCGCCCTTCTTATGAACGGAGTTCTGCAGATTTTGATCTATCCTCTGCTGAACCGGTTCATGGGAAGCAGCCAGCTTGGGGAGCTGCTGTATCTTATGGGGCTGGTGGCGATTCTCTGTCCTTCTGTGGGACAGGCGCTGAACACCAGCCGTCTTGTTGTGCGCAGAGATTTTCAGGTGACAAACGGGGATTACAACATTCTTCTTCTTGGCTTCGGCGGGATCGGGACCCTGGTTTCTCTCGCAGTGGCAAAAGAGTCCATGACTTCAGGAATGGTAGTCTTTTGGACGATCCTGCTGCTGATGACAACGATCTTCCGGTATTACGGAGATGTAGAATACCGTCTGAATCTGAACTATAGGAAGTATTTCTGCTATTATGCCGTTCTCACCGCCGGATATGTGGCAGGATTCGGGCTGTATTTTCTTACAAAAAACTGGTTCCTTGTATTTCTGACAGGAGAGGCGGCTTCGTTGATCTATCTGGCGGCTACAGGAACGGTTTTCCGCGGTTTCTTCCGGAAAAGCCGGTGGTTTGGGAAGGCGCTGCAGCGGGGAGGTTTTCTTGTATTTTCCTATCTGATCACGAATCTGACCCTGAATATCGACCGTCTTGCGCTGGAACACCTGATCGGGCATATGGCGGTAACGCAGTATTATGTCGCCTCATTGATCGGAAAGACACTTGTTCTTCTGGTGGCTCCTGTCAATACCATCATTATTTCCTATCTGACAAGGCGGCAGGAGAGAATGGGAAGAAAACAGTTCCTGATGTTTACAGGAATCGGACTGGGTGTGAGCTTTGTGTTCTTTATCGGATCCCAGATCGGGACGCCCCTTTTTGTATGGCTGTTTTACCGTGATCTTTTTGAATCGGTAAAGCCTATGATGACAGTTGTAAACCTCAGCCAGATCCTCGGCGTTTTGTCCGCGTATCTTTTTATTGTGGCGCTGACTTTTACAGAGGAAAAATGGCAGCTTATCCTTCAGATCCTGCATTTGGCCCTGATCACAGCCCTTGTATTGATTTTCACAAATAACAGCGGTATTATGGGATTTGCATACGCGGTGCTGATCGCAAACGCAGTCCGGGTGGCGGCGGTGATCCTGCTGGGCGTCTGGAAGTCCGGGAGACAGAAATGCGAAAATACGGGAACGGAAGAGCATAGTTGAGAAACTGGCGGGAGGACACCGGATGGCAGGTTAGGATGGAAAAGAGATATTTTGTTTGTGAAACAAAAGGGAAAGTATAGAACAGAAGGGAAGGAAATATGCAGGCAGGCGAAATTTTAAGAAGGACGGCTTTTGTAACTCTGGATATGCTCCAGGGCGGAAAGCTGGATAAAATAAAAAAAGTGAATAAACGCGAGATCGTAGAGGGCGTGACAAAGGAATATGTAGACCGCCGTATCGGCGCTCTTCTGGATTATGCGGGAAAGCACTCGGAATATTACCGGGAACTGAAAGGCGTGGAGGATATCACCAGATATCCTGTTATGACGAAGATGGAATATAACCAGAATAAGGACAGGATCCTCTGCGATACGTTTCAGGAAAAAAAGGACAGTCTGTTCCGCTTAAGCACCAGCGGATCCACAGGGGCGCCTTTTACAGTACTCTGCGACGGCGACAAAATGAACCGTGTCAACATGAACTTTATTTCTTTTATGGAGCTGAACGGCTTCCGCATGGGAATGAAAAGAGGAGAGTTCCGTGTCTGGATTCCCGGAAAAAACGTGATCTCCAAGTGGAAATCCTTTAAGAACAATCTGATCATGATCGACATTTCCAATATGGGGGACGAGGCTCTTGCGGCCATCTGCGAGAAGATCCGCCGGGAAAAAATACAGGTTCTTGTGATCTATTCCAGCGCCCTGATCGTGCTGGCCAATTATCTGAAAAGGAAAAATGTGGATATCACAAAATGGGATGTGGAGATGGTCTTTGCCATGGGAGAAGCCCTTCCCCAGCCCACCTACGATCTGGTAAAAGAGATCTTCGGATTTTCGCCGGTGCGCTCCTATGGAAATAATGAAAACGGTTTTCTTGCCTGCCAGGTAGGGGAAGAGGACAGATATACGGTAGATCTTTATAATTTTTATATTGAAATGCTGCGTCTGGATTCCGACGATCCTGTAAAGCCGGGAGAACTGGGACGCATTGTAGTGACGGATTTTTACAATAAAGCCTTTCCTATGATCCGCTATGATACCGGGGATACGGGGATTTATCAGGAGATCATAGACGAAAAGGGAAGGATACACGGATATTTTACGGAAATCTACGGCCGCAGAGGTTCTATGATGTACAACTGCAAGGGAGAACCTTTGTCCATCCATGTGTTTATGAACGTGCTTATCAATCTGGAGGGTGTTGTCCATCAGGCGAAATGCATCCAGTGGGAGAAGAAAAGGTATGAGCTTCTTCTGAACGCCGACCGCGCCAGAGTGGACGAGGCGGCGGTGGTGGCTTCCTACCGGAAGTATCTTGGCGGGGAAGCGCAGATCGACGTAACTTATGTGGATGAAATCCCTATCGAAGCTTCTGGAAAACGGATGGTATGCGAGCAGAAATGCCCGGATTATCAATAGAGCGGCAAAGGACAGGGAAAAGAAAATGAAACAGAAAGTATCAGATTATATTGCGGATTATATAGTAAAATGGGGGATCCGGGACGTGTTTACCGTTACCGGAGGAGGAGCCATGCACATGAACGACGCCTTCGGCCATCATCCCGGACTTCACTGCACCTATCAGCATCATGAACAGGCATGCGCCATGGCCGCAGAGGCTTACGCCAGAGTGGACAATCATATGGCGGCAGTCTGCGTTACCACCGGACCGGGAGCTACAAACGCCATTACCGGCGTTCTTGGCGGCTGGATGGACTCCATCCCGATGATCGTTTTTTCCGGACAGGCAAGATACGCTACTACAGTTCCGGCTTCCGGACTTCCTCTGCGCAGTATGGGAGTTCAGGAATGCGATATCGTTCCGGTGATCACGCCTTTGACAAAATATGCCGTAATGGTGATCCGTCCGGAGGAAATCCGTTATCATCTGGAAAAAGCCCTTTACCTGGCGTCAAATGGAAGACCCGGTCCGGTATGGCTGGATATTCCGCTGGACGTGCAGGGAGCCATTATAGAAACCGAAGAGCTGAAAGGATATGATCCGGCGGAAAATCCGGAACAGAAGCCCCGGAAGATCCCGGAAGAGACGATCAAAAAAATCCTGGATAAGATCGTGGAGAGCAGCCGTCCGGTGCTTTTTCCTGGAAACGGCGTCCGGCTTGCCGGCGCGGCAGAAGATTTTCACCGTCTGGCAGAGGTGTTGGGCGTTCCTGTGATCACAGGGATGAGCAGCGTAGACGCCATAGAATCGGATCATCCCTATTTTGTGGGACGAAGCGGCAGCACCGGAACTAGGCCGGGAAACTTTGCCCTTCAGAACAGTGATCTTTTATTGTCTATCGGAAACAGACAGGGATTCGCCCAGACAGGCTTCCAGTTTCAGGACTGGGCCAGAGAAAGCTATACGATCTTAAATGATATCGATGAAAACGAGCTGAAAAAGCCCAGCCTTCACGTAAGTCTTCCGGTATGCGGAGATGCGGGAGAGCTTATCCGCGGTCTTTTGAAAGCTGCCGGAGAGAGAGGCGCGGATCGGGAGCATCCTTTGTTCCGGGGAGAAAAATGGAGAGAACAGTGCCGTCTCTGGAAAGAAAAATATCCGGTGGTGACGGCGAAGCATTATGAAACCATAGAAGAGGGCTGCACCAATATTTATGCCTTTTACGAGGAGCTTTCCAAAGCTATGGAAGAAAACCAGAACCTTCTCGTCAGCGTGGGAACCTCACGTGTTGCGGGAAGCCAGGCTTTCCGGGTAAAGAAGGGACAGCGCTTTATCACCAATCCCAACACCGCGTCCATGGGCTTCTGCCTTCCGGGAGCGGAGGGCGTGTGTATTGCATCCGGCGGGAAGCCGGTAGTCTGCGTCACCGGAGAGGGAAGTCTGCAGATGAATATTCAGGAGCTTCAGACTATCCGGCAGAACAGACTTCCGGTAAAGCTTTTTGTGATAAACAACCAGGGATATCATTCTATCCGCCAGACACAGCAGAGTTATTTCGGCGAACCTCTGGTAGGCGTAGGGGAGGAAAGCGGCGACCTGAGCTTTCCGGACCTGGGAAAGCTGGCGCCTGCTTACGGATTTCCCTATCGGGAGATCCACAGCGCGGAGGAGCTGCCGGAAACGATCCGGGAGGTCTTAAAGCAGGAGGGCGCTTTTATCTGCCAGGTGTTTGTGACAAAATATCAGAAAACAGAACCGAAGACTTCCTCCAAAAAGCTTCCCGACGGCAGGATGGTGTCCGCTCCTCTGGAGGATATGTATCCCTTCCTTTCCCAGGAGGAAATGGAAGAGAATATGCGGATCTCCCGGAGCGGAAGGTGAATCTCTGCCGCAGCGGAGAAAAACTTAAGCCGTGAGAGAGCCGGGTATAAATGAAAAATTTAAAATCCGAGGAAAAGAAATGAAACGTATCGTTGTTACAGGAGCCACCAGTATGATCGGCGGGGCTCTTATTGAAGAATGTATGAAACATGACACAGAAGTATACGCAGTTGTCCGGGCGTCTTCCGGAAAGCAGAGCCGTCTGCCTTCCTGTCCGAAACTTCATCTGGTGGACTGTGACCTTGAGAATCTGCACTGTCTGCCGGAGAAGATTCCGGAAAAATGCGATACCTTTTATCATATCGCATGGGGAAATACCGGAGAGAGACGGAACAAAAGCACGGAGCTTCAGAGCCGGAATATTTTTTACACCCTTCAGGCAGTGCGGGTGGCGGAAGCCCTGGGGTGCAGGCGCTTTATCGGAGCAGGTTCCCAGGCGGAATACGGCCCCATGGATGTGGAAAAAATATCTCCGGACAGTCCGGTGAATCCCACAACCCCCTACGGCGCCAGCAAGCTGGCAGCAGGACAGCTTGCCCGGATGCTCTGCAGGGAACTGGGAATGGAATGTATCTGGCCCAGGATTTTCAGTGTTTATGGGATTTACGAGAAAGAAACAACAATGATCGCCTCCGGCCTTCGCAGGATGCTTGCCGGGGAGTCTACGGAATTTACCCCGGCCATGCAGCGATGGGATTATCTTTACAGCAAAGACGCCGGACGGGCCTATTATCTGATCGGTGAAAAAGGACGGAACGGCGCGGTTTACTGTGTTGGAAGCGGTCAGGCAAGACCGCTGAAGGAATATATTGAGGAAATGGCGCGGCTTACGAATGCAGAAGCGCCCGGAATCGGGGCGAAACCCTATCCCCCGGGAGCCGTCATGAATCTCTGCGCGGATATTAAAAGTCTCACAGAGGATACGGGATTTGTGCCGGAGCACACCTTTGAGCAGGGGATCCGGGAGACGATCGCGTGGCTGAAAGGACAGGGCGGAGAGCAGAAGAAAAATGCTCAGCCATATGATAAAAGATAAAGAAAATATCTCTGCGGACTGCGCAGGGGGATTTACAAAAAGATACAGGCAGTTTACAGGAGAATGATAAAAAGATGAAAAAGAAGATTTCAGTGGTGATTCCCACCTACAACGAGGAAGCCAACGTGGTTCCTCTGGCAAAGGCCATTGTAGAGGTGATGGAGAGGGATCTCAGCAATTACGACTACGAGATCCTGTTTATTGACAATCACTCCAAGGACAACACCCAGGCTCTGCTTCGGGGGCTCTGTGGAGAAAACAAAAGGATCAAGGCGATCTTTAACGCAAGGAACTTCGGGCAGGCCCGTTCACCGGTTTATGGAATGAAGCAGGCGTACGGCGACTGCGTGGTGCGTATGTGCGCGGATTTTCAGGACCCGGTAGAGATGATACCCGTTTTTGTGAGAGAATGGGAAAAGGGACATAAAATCGTCATCGGGGTAAAAAACGCCAGTCAGGAAAAGAAGCGGATGTACTGGCTTCGCGGCGTGTATTACAAGATGATCCGGAAGATCACGGATATCGACCATATCGAGCAGTTTACAGGCTTCGGGCTTTACGACAAAAAATTTGTGGATGTGGTGCGGGATCTTCATGATTCCATGCCTTATTTAAGAGGGATCATCGCGGAGCTGGGATTCGACTACAAGGCGGTGCCCTATACCCAGCCGAAGCGCCGGGCAGGAAAGAGCAAAAACAATTTTTACAGCCTCTATGACTACGCCATGATCGGTATTACCTCCTACTCCAAGGTTGTGATGCGGCTGGCAACCTTCGCAGGTTTCATGATCGGCGGATTAAGCTTTCTGGCAGGTCTTGTATATCTGGTGCTGAAGCTGATGTACTGGGACCGTTTTTCAGCCGGGGTTGCGCCTATGGTGATCGGAGTGTTTTTCCTGGGAGCACTGCAGCTTTTCTTTATCGGTTTCCTTGGAGAGTATGTGCTGAGCATCAATACAAGAGTGCTGGACAGGCCCCTTGTAGTGGAAGAGGAGCGGCTGAATTTTGAAGATGAAGAAGATATCGAAGCGGATGTGCAGAAGCTTCTGGAAGATATGAAGGCCGCCAGAGCCTACGACCGTCAGGGAAGAGCGGTTTCCGGCATTTTGCCAAAGGAAGAAGAAGCAGGAAAGATCACACCGGAAACGCTGGCGGCGCTTGGAATGCTGCTTAAGCAGTACACAGAGGCGGCGAAAAGCGCGGCGGAAACGGCTTCTGTAGAGGAGCCGGAAAAGACGGGAAAAGCCCCGGGAGAAAAGGAAGACGCTTTTTCAGGAGCTCGGGGATGAACGACAGGAGCGGAAAAATGAAGAAGAAAACAATGACAAAATCTCCCGGTTTTTTTGCGGGACTAAGGACAGAGTGGAGAGGAATGAAATTCTTCAGCGGGAATGAGCTGTGCCGTCTGGACTGGATCCTTTCTATTCTGATCCTTGCCTTTTTATTTATAACCTGCGCTCATTCAGACGTGAAGCTTACGGGAAACCGTTCTTTTCTGATGTATGAGCATTTTACTGATTTTTATCAGGCAAGCTATGAGCAGTCCGGAGGATACTGGGCAAATTATCTTCCCAGCACCTTTATTGCCTATGCGGTGTGGAATCTCCCTTTGTACCTTACAGGCCATGTGCCGGAGCAGATCCTTACCAACAGCTTTGTCAATATCATGTGGTATAAACTGCTTCCGGTGATCCTTTATTTTGCCACCGCCCAGCTTATGTACCGGATCGGAAAAGAAATGGGATTCGGAGAAAAGAAATCCCTGCTGTGTAAATTCGCTTTTCTGATCTTCCCCATGGGGGTGTTCAGCCAGTTTATTTTCAGTCAGTACGATATTTTTACCGTATTTTTTATTGTTCTGGGCTTCTGGCTTTATCTCAGAGGAAAACTGTGGAAAACAGCGCTGATGTTCGGGATCGCCGCTACCTTCAAATACCATGCAATCCTTTATTTCCTGGCCCTGATCCTTCTGAAAGAAAAAAAGATACGGAACCTTTTGAAATATACCGTGGTGATGGCGCTGCCTCTTCTTGTGGAGATCGTCCCGAACCTTGGATCGGAAGCTTTCCGCAGGAATGTGTTCGGCTTCGGCGCTCTGGAATACGTGCAGAAATCCTTTTCCGTGGGATTTTTCAGCGGTATCAACCTGATGGCGGCGGTGGCTGCCTTTGTGCTGGTATGGGCGTACCAGAAAAAGGCGCAGGATCAGGAGTCCCTTGCCTCCTGGGCGGTGTTTTTCTGCGTTGCCGTCAGCTTTTCCATCTTTGGATTTTCCACCTGGAATCCTCAGTGGATCCTTCTTATGGCTCCGTTTCTGGTACTGAATATCTTCATCAGCGAAAACGGAAATCTGATGCTGATGATCACAAATATCTTTATGCTTGCCATGTATATTTTCAGCAGCCAGAGTATGGTGGATGAAAGAGTCCTGAACGGCGGTATCCTGAAATATGTGCTGAAGGACAGAAACTTTGCCGTCCGTATGTGGGATCTTTACCGTTTTCACGACCAGGAGCTTCTCTGCACCGCCATGTGGATCGTGCTTGTTCTTTATGTGGTGTTCGGACATCCCCGCTATCACAGCAGAAAGGGAACGAAGATCGCAGGCGGCCTGATCTGGCAGATGCGGGCGGCGTTTTTGTTCGGCACAGCGGCTTTTATGGTTCCGGCTCTTGTCTGCGCGGCGGGAGTTCTCCAGGGAAAAGTGATCTTTTATGACAACAGCCGTCAGAATATGGAAATGGAGAACGTAGTCATGCTGGAGGAGGGAAGCCCCATTGTCCAGGAGTTCACAGCAGACGGAAGCACTCTTTCAGATATCAAGATCCGGGTTTATACGGAAACAGGCTCTTCTGACACGCTTCACAGCCTGAAAGTAGTGATCCGCGAAAAGGATTCCGGGAAGGCGGTATATGAAAGCGAAGGAGATACCTACAGTCTGAAGGAAAATACGGCTCTGTATTCTTTCCTGAAGGAGCCGGTAAAGGTGGAAAGCGGAAAAACCTATCAGCTTGAGATCACAAGCGACGCCCCGGCAGGCAGCGGGCTGGGACTTTACTGTGTGACGGATCCGGACGGAAAAGAACTTCTTACCAGTGAAAGAGAAGGAGAACTTCCAAAGGACAGCAGTCTGCAGATGTGCGTGACAGGCCGGCAGTGAAAAGGTCAGAAAGATTATAAAAAAAATGTAAAGTGTTGTTAAAATTCACAGGCATGTGATATAATGAACATATAAGCAGCAGAAGAGGCCGGATCTGCAGACCCGCCTGCTTATGAATTCAGCAAGACCCAAAATAAACAGCAAAGGGGATGGAAGTATGAAATTTATTATTAGCGGAAAGAACATCACAGTTTCAGAAGGGCTTAAGACAGCCGTTGAGGACAAGCTTGGAAAGCTGGAACGTTATTTCACTCCTGACACCGAAGTTGTAGTAACTTTAAGTGTGGAAAAAGAAAGACAGAAGATCGAGGTTACGATTCCTGTGAAGGGAAGTATCATCCGGTCTGAGCAGGTCAGCAACGACATGTACGTGTCCATCGACCTGGTAGAAGAGGTTATTGAGCGTCAGCTTCGGAAATACAAAAACAAGATCGTAGACAGAAAACAGTCCGCCGGAAATTTCCAGAAGGAATATCTGGACAAGGACTATGATGAGGATGAAGAGGTTAAGATCATCCGTACAAAGAAATTTGACATTAAACCCATGTATCCGGAAGACGCCTGCGTACAGATGGAGCTCCTGGGACATAATTTCTTCGTATTCTGTAATGCCGAGACAGATCAGGTAAACGTTGTGTATAAGAGAAAAGGCAATACCTACGGTCTGATCGAGCCGGAAGTATAAGCAAAAAACGGGCATAACCCCAGGCTCCATCTCTCATCTTGAGGATGGGGCCTGTTCTTTTCCGGAGAAAAGCGGAGGTTTTACAGTACAGGCATCTGAGAATAGATTTTGCGCATTGAATGATTAAAGGAAGTTTAGAATGAATAAAAAGAATCTGAAAATAAAAACAGTAGGCAGCGAATATATGGAACAGTACAACGCACTTCTCCGGTATGTGTTTCAGGTGACAGAGCAGGAGCTGAGTTCTATCGGATGGCAGGAACGGGAGATCATCCGGGCCAAATTCCCTACCATGGAAAAGGCTGATGTGATCGGATGGTTCGACGGCGACACTCTTGTGTCCCAGGTGGCGGTTTATCCCATGAAGGTGCGGATTTTTGGAAAAACCTACTCGATGGGAGGGCTGACCGGCGTAGGAACTTATCCGGAATATTCCAACATGGGACTGATGCATAAGCTTCTGGAGCAGGCCTTGAAAAATATGAAGAAAAAAGGTCAGCATATCTGTTATCTTTATCCCTATTCTATCCCATATTACCGCCGGAAAGGCTGGGAAATTATCTCTGATAAAATATCCTATGAAATAAAGGACTATCAGCTTCCGAAAAACAGACAGGTTCCCGGAGACGTCCGCCGGGTAAAAACGGACAGCGCGGAACTGAAAGAGACTTATGAGCGGTATGCCATGCATACTCACGGAGCGGTCTTAAGGGACGACCTTGCCTGGAACGAATACTGGCTGTGGGACTCCGACGATGTGATGGCGGCGGTTTATTACAACGAAAAAAACGAGCCGGACGGCTATGTGATCTACTGGATCGCGAACGACGTTTTTCACATAAAAGATATGATCTTCAACAATGAGGACGCAAGGACAGGGCTCTGGAATTTTGTCAGCGCGCATTTCTCCATGATCGACCAGGTGGAGGGCGATACCTATACGGACGAGCCTCTTGCCTTTCTGTTGGAGGACGCAAGCATAAAAGAGGTGATCTCGCCCTATTTTATGGGAAGAATCGTGGACTTTGAAGCATTTGTGGAGGATTATCCCTTCCGGCCAAGTGTGCTGGACAGGGAGTGGAAATTTACTCTGATCGATCCGGTAATGGAATGTAACCAGGGCAGTTTCCTTCTGACAATCTCCAGAGACGGACACGGGCAGGCCAGACGGATCATGGAACCCTGTGAGGATAAGATCAGTATTCAGACTATGACCACCATGCTTATGGGATACAAAAGGCCGGAATATCTGGCAAAGATCGGCCGTATCCAGGCGGCGGAGTGGACCATTGACATGCTTGAGGACGCTATCGAGCAGCAGACCCCGTATATTTCTGATTATTTTTAGCAGCAGACAGGCCCAGGGACTGTTTGAGAGAGAAAATCATGGCTGTATGATTTTCCCGGGCAGGCAGTCCTGGACGCCGTATAGCTGCAAAACATATCTTAGTTTTGAACGTTTCTTTTGTTGATTCCTGCAAAAACTGAATTTGTGCAATCTATATAAAAAATTCACGCCAAAATCTTAAAAAATCACGAATCTGAAAATTGGATAAGAAAAAATCTTGCTATTTGTTTCAGAATGTGCTATGTTTATCTCACGACCGGAAACGTTACCGGATACATTACCGGAAATGTTTCCAAAAAAAGAAAAGCTAAAATGAAAGGAAGGTAAGAGAGATGAAAAAAGCGAAAAAATGGGCGGCGATTGGTCTGACAGCTATGATGGCTGTTTCCGCAATGGCAGTTCCGGCATATGCCGGTGAAGAGTCAGGAGACGACTTTGACTACAGCTCTATTACAGGTAAAGTTTACTGGCTGAACCAGAAGCCTGAGGACGGTACGATCCTGGAGGAGGAGCTGATCCCTGCGTTTACCGAGGAGACAGGCATTGAGGCGAAGGTGGTAACTGCAGGAGCCAATACATATGAGAACATGCTCCGTTCGGAGATCGCCAAGGACGAACCTCCCACACTGTTCCAGATTGGAAGCAAGGTGGCTCTGGAACGCTGGAAATCCTACGCGCTGGATCTCAGCGATACAGAATGGTACGACAGCCTGACAGACAAGAGCCTGGCTATCTCTGACGACGACGGCGTATTCTCTATTCCCTATACTGTTGAAGGATACGGCATTATCACCAACAAGAGAATCATCGAAGATTACTGCGCTATGGACGGAGCGGTGATCGAGTCTATTGATGATATCAATAATTTTGACACTTTAAAGGCCGTTGCGGAGGATATTCAGGCCAAGGCGGACGATCTGGGAATCCTGGGAGCCTTTGCTTCCACCTCGTTCTCACCGGGAGAGGAATGGAGATGGACAAACCACCTGTTCAACATGCCTCTGTACTATGAGTACAAGGACAAAGGCGTAGATGATTCCGATACTCTGGACGGAACCTATATGGACAATTTCAAACAGATCTTTGATCTGTACATCAATAATTCCTGCACCGAGCCGGCAATGCTTTCCAGCATGACTATTGAAAACGCCATGGCGGAATTTGCGCTGGAAGAAGTTGCCTTTGTGCAGAACGGAAACTGGGCATGGACGACCATCGCAGAGAACAATGAAGACTTTTCCGCTGACGATATCTGCTTCCTTCCAATCTATATCGGCGTAGACGGAGAAGAAAACCAGGGACTCTGCATTGGCTCCGAGGCAAACCTCGGTATCAACAATCAGGTTTCCGAGGAAGACCAGGAAGCGACTCTGGCCTTTATCCACTGGCTGTTTAACAGCGAGACAGGTAAAGATTTCTGTATCAATAAACTTGGATGGATTTCTCCGTACGACACCTTCAGCGAAGACGAAGTTCCCAGCAATCCTCTTGCCGCACAGGTTATGGAATGGTCCAACTCCGGCAAGGAAACCGTATCCTGGGCTTTCAATACAATCCCGAACCAGTCCTACAAAGACAAATTCGGAGCTGCGCTTCTGGAATACGCGCAGGGAACCGGCGAGTGGGAGCCTGTTGTAGAAGCGGCTGTTGACAACTGGGCCGTAGAGAAACAGAACATTCAGGAGGACGCGGAAGAGTAACCTGCGTTCCGGACAGAGAGGATGAGGGAGCAGAAGAGGCCTTATCCTCTCTGTCAAAATGATCTCACAAGGACGCAGGTGTCCCAGAATAAGGGAGGAAACAAAATGAACAACAGATCAATGAAAAGATATTTTCCAATCTTTGCCCTTCCTACCTTAATCGCATTTATCGTTGGATTTGTGGTTCCGTTCATCTTGGGCGTGTATCTTTCATTCTGTAAATTTACAACCGTGACGGACGCACAGTGGATTGGATTTTCTAACTACACAAAGATTTTTTCTGATGGTGATTTTCTTCATGCCCTTGGCTTCACAGTACTGTTCACCATCGTCGCGGTGATCACCATTAATGTTCTTGCTTTTGTGATCGCCCTGGCCCTTACAAGAGGGATCAAGGGAACCAACATTTTCCGTACCGTATTTTTTATGCCGAACCTGATCGGCGGTATCATCCTTGGATATATCTGGCAGCTTATCATTAACGGCGTGCTGAGCTATTTCGGAAAGACTATCACTTTTGACGCAAGCTACGGCTTCTGGGGAATGATCATCCTGATGAACTGGCAGAGTATCGGATACATGATGATCATTTATGTGGCGGGTCTTCAGAATATTCCCGGGGAACTGATCGAGGCGGCCCAGATCGACGGAGCGTCAAAATGGGCTACTCTGTTCAAGGTGAAAATACCGATGATGATGTCGTCCATCACTATCTGTACTTTCCTGACGCTGACGAACTCCTTCAAGATGTTCGACCAGAACCTTGCGCTTACAGCAGGAGCCCCCTCCAATAAAACACAGATGCTGGCGCTGAACATTTATAAGACGTTTTATGACAGACCCGGCACTGAGGGAGTTGGACAGGCGAAGGCGGTGGTATTCTTCCTGATCGTGGCGGCTATCGCCCTTCTGCAGCTTCGCGCCACAAAAAGTAAGGAGGTGCAGCAGTAATGGTAAAAAATAAAAAAGGAAATGTAGTTCTGACAGTTCTCTTTACCCTGATCAGCCTTCTGTGGATCTTTCCCATCGTAGAGGTAGTGCTGAACTCCTTTAAGAGAAAAGCATATATCAGCAGGGAACCCTTCGGCCTTCCCACCGGAAAAATGTTTGAAGGACTGAAAAACTACATAAACGGAATCGAGAAGACAGACTTTTTCCGCGCGTTCGGCCTGAGCCTTCTGGTTACTGTCCTTTCCGTGGCGGTACTTCTTTTATGCACCTCCATGTGCGCGTGGTATATCGTCCGGGTAAAAAGCGTGATCTCTTCCGTAATGTTTTACGGATTCGTTTTTTCCATGATCGTACCTTTCCAGATGGTAATGTTTACCTTGTCAAAGATCGCCAACATGCTGAGACTGACAACTCCCCTTGGACTGGTGCTGGTATATCTGGGCTTTGGAGCCGGCCTCTGCGTGTTTATGTTTACCGGCTTTGTGCAGTCCATTCCGCTGGAGATCGAGGAGTCGGCCATGATCGACGGCTGTAATCCTATTCAGGCATATTTCCGGATCGTTCTTCCGATTATGAAACCGACCTGCATTACAGTGGCGATCCTGGAAGCCATGTGGATCTGGAACGACTATCTTCTTCCGCTGCTGGTGCTGGACAGCGATTATCAGACCATTCCCATTGCCATTCAGTATCTGAAGGGCGGACATGGATCTGTGGATATGGGAGCAATGATGGCTACTCTGGTACTTTCCATTATTCCCATCGTTATATTTTATATGATCTGCCAGAAGCATATTATCGAAGGCGTTGTAGCAGGTGCTGTAAAAGGCTGAGACGTTTTTGAAGATCTCCTTAATTGTTGCTTTTTTACCCTGTAGTTGATAAAATATATCTGTTCAGATAGAGAAAAAAGAAGTCGTGTAAACAGTAGAAAAAGCATACAGACAGGAATGAAGTATATGGAATCAGTTACGATCAAGGATATAGCAAAACGATGTAATGTGGCAGTCAGCACCGTGTCCAGAGCCATCAACAATCATCCGGACATTAATCCGGAAACCCGGCGCAAGATCATGAAGGTGATCGAGGAAAATCATTACATTCCCAACAACAGCGCCCAGAATCTGAAGAAAAGCGTCTCCAAGACAATAGGAGTGGTGATCAAGGGGGCGGACAATCAGTTGTTTGCCAAAATGCGGCCTGTGCTGGTAGAGGGAATCGCCCAGTACGACTATGATTCCGACATAGAATACATCAGTATTTCCGGCGACGAGATCCGTGAAGCCCTGAGGCTTGTGAAGGAAAAGCGCCTGAAAGGACTGATCTTTCTGGGAGGAAACCATAACAGGACGGAGGAAGACCTGAAGGCTGTTCCTGTGCCTTTTGTGATGTGTACGGTGGATATGGATGAAACAGTCCCCAAGGATCTTTATTCTTCTGTTTCCGTGGACAGTTATCAGGAAAGCTACCGGATGGTGGATCATCTGTGCTCCAAAGGCTACAAAAAGATCGTGATCTTCAGCGGCAGCAGAGGAGACGAAAGCGTGGGAAGACTTCGCCTGAACGGTTACAGAGACGCATTGAAAGCAAACCGCATCGAGGTGGATGAACAGCGGATCTGGTACAGCCAGGACTGGGCGGAGGATGTGTTCAGTATGGCCAATGGATACCGGATGGGAAAGAAACTGATAGAGTCCGGAATTGATTTTGACTGTGTCTACGCTGTGGCGGATTCTATTGCCATCGGCGCCGGAAGGGCGCTTCTGGAAAGCGGCATCCGGATACCGGAAGAATGCGGACTTGCAGGATTTGACGGACTGGACGAGACGCTGTACTATCATCCGTCCATTACCACAATGCGGCAGCCGGTGAAGGAGATGGCGGAAGACGCGGTGAAAATCTTGTTTTCCATGCTCCATAAAGGAGAAGCGAATCAGCACCGCGTGTTTTCCTGCAAACTGGAAGCGCGGGAATCAACACAAAAAGAATAATAAGAGGAAATTATGGCAAAAGAAACGAAAAAGACGTTGAGAAATCAGGTAATTTATTCAGTATATGTAAGAAACCATTCCACAGAGGGAAATTTTGCCGGAGTGGAAAAGGATCTGGACAGGATCAAGGCTCTGGGAACGGACATTGTCTGGCTGATGCCGGTTTACCCTATTGGAAAGAAAAATAAAAAGGGCTCTCTGGGCTGTCCTTACGCGATCTCCGACTACAGAGGAGTAAACCCGGAATACGGCACCAGAGAGGATCTGGAACATCTGGCGGAGGAGATCCATAAAAGAGGGATGAAGCTTATGATGGACATTGTTTATAATCATACCTCGCCGGATTCCTGGCTCAGCGAAAACAAGCCGGAGTTTTTCTACAAAAAGCCGGACGGCTCTTTCGGCAACAAAACGGGAGACTGGGGAGATGTGATCGACCTGGACTACCGGAACAGAGATCTCTGGGATTATCAGATCGAGACGCTGTGCCAGTGGGCAGAGCTGGCGGACGGCTTCCGCTGCGACGTGGCTCCGCTTGTGCCGCTGGAATTCTGGATGGAGGCCAGAAGAGCCGTGGAAAAAGTGAAGCCCGGATTCATCTGGCTGGCAGAGAGCGTGGAACCTGGATTTATCCGCGACAACCGCAGACTGGGCCAGGTAGGGCAGTCCGACGGAGAAATGTACCAGGCTTTTGACATGGAATACGATTATGATATCTGGAGTTTCCGCGACCAGTATCTTGCAGGGAAGATCAGCCTGGATATGTACGTACAGATTTTAAACCAGCAGCATATCACTTATCCTGACAATTATGTGAAGATGCGGTGTCTGGAAAACCATGATCAGAGAAGGGCAAAGGCGGCTGTCCCCAATGAAAGCGATCTTATAAACTGGACGGCCTTTGTGTTTTTCCAGCAGGGGGCAGCACTGATCTACGGAGGCCAGGAAACGGAAAATGACCATACCCCAAGCCTTTTTGACATTGACAAAGTAGAATGGAACACAGGAAAGGATATCAGCGGTTTACTGACGACTCTTTCCGGAATCAAGAAAAAGGAGATCATGGCGTATGGAGATTATCGCTTATACGCAGACGATCTTACAGATACTGTGGTCGGCGTCTATGAAATGGACGGAAGAAAAATGGTAGGCGTATTCGCGCTCAAAAGTCAGGACGCAAAGGTTAAGGTAGACCTGAAGGACGGCGAATATACCAACCTGATCGACGGAAGCACAGTTACTGTAGAGGCGGAGCGTATGAAAACATATGGAAAGCCGGTGATCCTGGAAGCCTGAAAGATGCCTGCCGTTGTTTTTTTGACAGCGGCAGGTATATTTATCTTCATATCTGCCAATACTTTTCTAACGAAGAACACTGCCGCCGATCCTGCGGCAGAAATCTGTCATAGAGAATAAATGAAAAGGAGAGCAGATATGCCGGTAGATTTCAGAAACAGTGAAACGAAAGAAAATTTGATGAGAGCTTTTGCAGGAGAAAGTCAGGCCAGAAACCGTTATACTTTCGGCGCAGCCCAGGCCCGCAGAGAAAATCAGGCGGCTGTGGCCCAGGTTTTTCTGTACACGGCGGAGCAGGAAAAAGAACATGCGGAGATCTTTTATAATCATCTAAAGGAACTGGCAAAGGAAACGATCCATGTGGACGGAAGTTATCCGGTGGATATCACAGACAGTCTTCCGGAGCTTTTGCGCATGGCGCAGCATAATGAATATGAAGAACATGATGTGGTGTACAAAGGTTTTGGAGACAAAGCGAAGGAAGAAGGCTTTGACAAGGTGGCCCGCTCCTTTTACAACATCGCGGAAATTGAAAAATACCACGGAGACCGTTTTGGGAAATTCGCCGGGTGGCTGGAAGAAAACAAGCTTTATGTTTCCGACGCGGCTCAGGGATGGATCTGTCTGAACTGCGGTTATATCTGCGAATCCCGGGAAGCTCCGGAAAAGTGTCCGGTCTGCAGCCATGACAGAGGATATTTCATACGTCTGGAATTATCTCCCTTTGCGGAATAAAAGAACGGGCGCCTTCTGACGGGCGCCTTTATTTTTTTTGCAAAAATGAAAATTTGCCGCAAAAAATTTGAAACCTGCTCTTGACAGCAACGGAAACGAGTGTTATATTACATATAGAACATATGAGACAGACAGGGGATGCGATGGTAACTTGCCGGCATCTCTTTTTTGTGAAGAGTGTTCGGAAAAAGAGGGGGTGTGTTTCCGAAACTTCGGAGGCACAGTTTCCGGGAAAGCAGCATTCAGGTCGGAGTTTTAACCGGAGGTGGCATTATGGCTAAGAGAGATTATTATGAAGTCCTTGGAGTCGGAAGAAATGCCGACGCAAAGGAAATCAAACGTGCATATAGGAAACTTGCGAAAAAATATCATCCGGATACAAACCCGGGAGATAAGCAGGCGGAACAGAAATTTAAAGAAATTACAGAAGCGTACAATGTGCTCAGCGATACAGAAAAGAAGAAATTATACGATCAGTTTGGCTTCGCGGCTTTTGACGGAACGGCTGGAGGCAGTACCTACAGCGGAAACGCCGGAAAGAACCAGGGAGGCGGTTTCGGCAAGGGATTCGGCGGATTCGGATTTGGAGGAAACGGCGGAACCTACCGGGAATATCATTTTGAAAACGGCGGCATGAACGGAAATATGGACGATATTTTCGGAGACATTTTCGGAGATATCTTCCACGGACAGGGAAGCCGCGGCAATTACAGCGGAGGATTTGAAGGTCAGAACGGAGACTTTTACAGCGGATACGGAAGCGGATTCCATGGAGAAAGCCGTCAGAGACGGGGCAGCGATCTCCAGTCAGAGGTAACGGTCAGCTTTGAGGAAGCGGCTTTTGGATGCGAAAAGATGCTGAGGATTTCTGATCCGGAAGGAACCGGAAGAACTCAGACACTGCAGATCCATGTTCCGGCTGGAATCGACGACGGCAAATGTATCCGTCTGAAAGGAAAAGGCGCGCCGGGATACGGAGGAGCGCAGTCGGGAGATCTGATTCTGAAAGTACATGTAGCGCCAAAAGCAGGATATGAGAGAAAAGGCATGGATGTGTACACAACGGCCCAGATCCCGTTTACGACGGCAGTGTTCGGCGGAGAGGCCAAAGTTTCCACACTGTATGGAGACGTGGTATGCAGGATCCCGGAGGGGACACAGTCCGGCGGAAAGATCCGTCTCAGAGGAAAGGGCATCGTATCCATGCAGGACGCTTCCGTCCGGGGCGATCAGTACGTGACAATACAGATCCAGGTACCGAAGGCCATGAGTCCGGAAGCAAGAATGAAACTGAGAGAATTTGAACAGGCTATGCGGCAGGGCCGCAGCAGAAGAAAGGGAAGCGCAGCGTAAGAGGCGCTTCCCTTTCTGTTTTCCATGGATTGGAGCGTGTTGCCCCTTGTACATTAACGATATGCTGTAAAAAAGATTACCATATGCTATAATGTGAGGGAAAACGGCCTGAGAAATAAAATACTTTTTTCGGAGGATAAAGAGAATGGAATTATATAACGGAAGACCGCAAAACACAGAAGGAAGACTGGAAAAAGAGATCAGAACCTATGATTTTCTTGATTCTCTGGGCGTGGAATACCAGAGAGTGGATCATGAGGCGGCTATGACAATAGAGGCCTGCCAGGAAATTGATAAGACACTGGAAATATCGATCTGTAAAAATCTGTTTTTATGCAACCGTCAGGAAACCAGCTTCTATCTTCTGATGCTTCCCGGAGACAAAAAATTTAAGACAAAGGATATTTCCGCCCAGATCAATTCATCGAGACTTTCTTTCGGAAAACCGGAATATATGGAAAAATTCCTGGATATCACTCCGGGTTCGCTAAGCGTACTGGGGCTTATGAACGATAAAGACCAGAAAGTGCAGCTTCTGATCGACGAGGATGTATTGAAAGAACCTTATATCGGATGCCATCCCTGCATCAATACGTCCAGCCTGAAGATCCGGACGGAAGACATGATGAAAAAAATCATTCCGGAAATGAAGCATATTCCTGTAATGGTTCGTTTATAAAGATAGAAGACCTTTCCAAAGAGCTCAGGAAAAGGCGGTACCGTAAGGGAAATAAGAACTGTATAAAATAAATATGAAATTTTTGTAAAACCGGTGATTTTCAGCAATTTGAGCATTGATTAAATAATATAATAAGGTATACTATTAGCAACAGACAGACAAATTTTTTTGAAGGGAATTTCCGGTGAAAACCGGTTTATTCAGAAGGTGATAACTTTGAACTGGCTAAAAAAATCAAAACATATCTGGATCATTCCGGCATACGGCGTATTTTATATGATCGCTTTTATGCTCATGGAGAGCAGCGGAGCAAAGACGCATTTGATCCATTCCCTTGTGGATGATAAAATCCCGTTCTGCGAATATTTTATCATCCCTTATGTGATCTGGTACTTTTTTCTGCTGGGTTCGGTTCTGTATTTTACTTTCGCGTGCAGCAGCAATAAGGAATATTACCAGTTTCTCGGCACATTGGGAGTGGGAATGACGCTTTTTCTGATCGTGTCCTATGTGTATCCAAACGGACAGAACCTGCGTCCGGAGCTTACAGGAGACGGCCTTTTCATCCAGGCGGTACAGTTTCTGTACAAAATAGACACTCCCACCAATATTTTCCCGAGCATGCACGTATTTAACGCTACGGCAAGCTGCGTTGCCCTTCTCCAGAACAGACAGTGCAGAAAGCATAAGATTTTTTCAGCAGGAGTCCTGGTCCTTACGATTTCCATTATCCTTTCGACCATGTTCCTGAAGCAGCACAGCGTGGCGGACGTACTTACTGCTCTTATCCTGAACATTATCTGCTACCAGGTATTTTACAGGATCATCCCGATGAACCAGGAGAAGCTCGGACGGATACTGACCAGAAAGGAAATCTTTACATTGCCCAACGCCATAAGCATTGCAAGGCTGGCAATGGCGATACTGTTCCTTGGGATTTTCCAGAGACAGGGGATAAAAGACCAGAAAACTCTGCTGTCGCTTCTTCTGATCGCGGCTGCGGCCACAGACTTTCTGGATGGAAAGATCGCAAGGATTTTCCGTCAGGAAAGCAGTGTGGGACGGATATTGGATCCCGTTGCGGATAAGGCGATGCAGGGAGCAATTCTGATCTGCCTGAGTTTTCATTATACACTGGCAAAACCAGTGTTGATATTTTTCCTGATAAAAGAAGCTTATATGCTTGTTTCCGGCTGGAGAGTCCTTACAGAAACAAGCGAAGAATGGAGCGCCCAGTGGCATGGAAAGCTTAACACGGCGGTAAGCTACGCAGTTGCCATCATCATTTTTGCAGGCCCCGGCATTCCAAGAGCTACGGCGGATATTCTCATCGGCGCAGGCGCGGTCTGCATGGCTATGTCGCTTCTGATGTACATAGACGAATTCCGGGTGCTGCTGGGACGGGTAAAACGTCCCAACAGAAGAAAAGTGGCGGAAAGAGTCCGCGGAGAGAACCCGGTTCCGTAAGAGCGGTCTGGGGAAAGAAGAAACGGGAAGAGCTTTTGCTCTTTCTGTTTTTTTATACCTTTTTCCGGGCTGCAGCCGCCTGGGGACAGTAACCAATGGAGAACGGCTTTTACAGTTTCGTCTCTCTTCGTATTTACAATAAGATTACAGACAGATATAATAAGTATCAAGGCGGCGCAGGTGAGCCGCGCGCCGGAAACGACACGCTGACCTGGTTTCTGCAGGTCGGAGAATGAGGCTGCAGAGGAATCCGGAAGAAAGGGAGGAAGAGTAAATTGGGACTGTTTGACAGAATGAAGGAAGTAATTACCGTTGATATATCAGAAAAGATATCCTATGGGACCAGCATACGGAAGCTTGCCGGGGAGATCAGGACGAATGAATCGGAGATCCGAAGACTGATCAATGAGACAGGAAGCCGATGTGTGGAGAAACATCTCCATGAAACCGACACGGAATATGAAGATCTTTTTGCAGAGATCCGTTCGCTGCAGGATAAAAATCAAAGCCTTTCCACGCAGATACAGGAGCTGAAGATACAGCAGGCGGAGGAAGAGAGAAAACGCCGGCAGGCACGTGAGGAGATGCAGCTTGCCAGACAGCAGGAAAAAGACAGCCTTAAGGAGCAGCAGCCTCCATTAGAAGAAACAGGAAAAATCTGTTCACAATGTGGAAAATCCAACGACGCGGACGCGATATTCTGTGTTTACTGCGGAACCGCGTTCTCGGCGGAGACTGAAACAGATAAAGCAGACACGGGAGTAGAGGAGAATAAGGATGTACTGTAAAAATTGCGGAAAAGAAATCAAAGACGGAATGCGCTTCTGCCCCAGATGCGGGAAACCGGTAGGTCAGACAAAGGGAGGAAAAAAGCAGACCGGCGGTTCCGGGAAAAAGAAACCAGATAAAAAATTGATCGCAGGGGCTGCGGCTGTCGCTGTTGTCATAGTGGCTGCCGCCGTTGGAAGAGGTATTGCCGAAAAAGATCCTGCGCCGGAACAGGCTCAGGTTACTGCCGCGGATGCGGCGGCCGACGGCAGCGATCCCGCAGAGGACACGTATGAAAGTCAGGAAACTTATGAGGAGCCTGCCAACGAGGAGGCAGCCGAGGAACCGGCAAATGAGGAAGACGCTGCTTACGAGGAACCGTACGATCCTGGGACGAACGATCCGGAAAGTGCAAAGTGGGCGGACACGAAAGCCTATCAGTCAGCGTATGAGGAAGAGTACGCATCTTTTGAGGAAACCGTACGTGCTTACTGTCAGCAGAGAAATGTTGAATATATGGAAAACGTGGATGAAATCGCAGGGCAGTTCAGTGACTTGTATGAAGATCTGAACGAAGAAATCCCAGGTCTTTCTGATGCAATCTCAGCGGATATCGCATCCAACGCAGATAGTTTTACAGGATTTACGATCGTTGATCATATCGCAGGAGAGGCGCTTGCCAGTGAAGAAGTTCGGGAGACGGCTCTGAAGGGCGTGATCCTTGCCGCCGGCTCGGCTTATTCCTATCTGATGGATTATACAACTACGGATTATCCCTTTGGATTTGAGGTTTATGAGGTCAATGGAGATTATGCCCTGATCCGGTCCAATGGAACCTACAATGATTTTTATAAAACTGTGACCAAAAGCCTGTCTTATGATGCGCGGACAGGGGCGGCCCAGGATCGGATCCAGAATCTGGAGGGGGAAGCGGCCGATGCCGCAAATGACGACGAGTATGCGGCGATAATGGGAAGGATTGCCGCAAACAAGGACAGGGCGGAAGAGACAGAGACCCTGCTGGCAGAGGCGATGACAACGATTGCATGCGGAGGAGTACAGTACTGTGAAGAAAGTGCGGATCCTAAACTTTATCTGCTGACAGACAGGAGCGGAACAGTGCTGCATGCGTTCTGGATGCCGGGAAATCCGGAAGGCTGGGACGGCTATGAACTGGGGCTGGGAAGCGACGGAAGCTTCATGGTCAACGGAGAGTATGACAGGTTTGTGTCTGACTGCAGCGGAAACATTCTCTTTGAAGGAAATGCGCTTTGGGAAAGAGAAGATGAACCGGTGGGAGAATCTGTAATCTATACCCATGGTCCGGAGGGAGTCGCGCTTCGCGAGACAAAAGTAAAGGACGACACATACGGAACTTATTTTGTACTGGAGGTTGTCAGGGAAAACGGCGAGGCTGAAGAAGTCCTGAAAATGCGGGACTGCAAAGACACTGACGAGATAAAATCCGGTCTTGAATATGGGGGAGAAAGAAGCGGAATGTACTGGAAAGACTCTGTCTACTGCAGCAATTATGCTCTGGTGGAGTATATTCCTCTCGAAAATGAAGATCAGGAGATTACCGTTGTTATAGACCTGGAGAAGGGTAAGGTTTATTCAGAGGAAGAGTTTAAGCAGATGTGTGCCGATGAGATAGACAAGGTCGGGGCAGAGAACGCGCCGTTCTGCGAAGAAGGCAATCCCAGGGATGGATGGGTATGGTTTTCCGGGGACGGAAGCATTTATGAATGGAGAACTTTTGACAATCAGAAAGAAGATTACAGCACAATGCCCGTCAATACCGGCGGTGTGGAATTTGATCAGGAAGCGCTTTTGGAACGGATCGGGGAAACAAGGGAGATTACATGCTGGTACTGTAAAGACGATCTTCTCTGGGTTTTCACCAGAAGCGGGCTGTTTTATACTTACGATCTGAAAAACGATAAAAAGAATAAGGAAACAGAGGCTGGAGAGAACGTGCCTTACCGTTTTACCCCTTATGGCCTGCTTGTATGCAGAGAAAGCCCATCGGAAGAAAGCGGCGGGAAGCAGCAGAATACCGGATGGGAAACACCGGAATACCGGGTATATCAGTACAATGCGGACGGAGAAGTGGTACATGAATATTCCAACGGCGTGAATGACAGCTTAACAGACAGCGTGTATGGAAATCTGTTCTGCAACGGCCGGGACACCTATAATCTTGAAACAGGCGAGGCGTTCAGTCTGGCGTAAATACCGCGCCCGATGCAAATGTGGAAATTAATCAGGAAAGGATAAAAAGCTGCTATGGACAATGTTTATATTATGGAGCACCCTTTGATCCAGCATAAAATTTCTATACTGAGAAATAAAAATACAGGAACAAATGAATTTCGCAGACTGACGGAGGAAATCGCAGTTCTGATGGGATACGAAGCGCTGAGAGATCTGCCGCTGGAAGACGTGGAGGTAGAGACTCCTCTGGAAAAATGTATGACTCCGATGATATCCGGAAAAAAACTGGCTGTGGTGCCGGTGCTGCGGGCGGGGCTTGGAATGGTAAACGGGATCACTACCCTGGTTCCGTCTGCCAAGATCGGACATATTGGCCTTTACAGAGATCCCCAGACCCATGAACCCCACGAATATTACTGCAAGCTTCCGGATCCCATTGACCAGAGACTGATCGTGGTCACAGATCCTATGCTTGCTACAGGAGGATCTGCTGTGGCTGCAGTGGATTTTATCAAGCAGCACGGAGGCAGAAATATTAAATGTATGTTTATCATTGCCGCTCCGGAGGGACTGGAGCGCCTGCATAAAGCGCATCCGGACGTTCAGATCTATGTAGGGCATGTGGACAGGGAATTAAATAAGGACGCTTATATCTGTCCCGGTTTGGGAGATGCAGGAGACAGGATCTTCGGAACAAAATAAACCGGAACAGAAAAAGTTTTCCTGTGGAAAAGAATCAGAAAACAAAAAGAGGAAGTGGAAAAATGTCAGTTGAGAGAGTGAAGGACTTTTTTGAAAAGGAAGGAATCGCGGACCGGATCCAGGAGTTTGATGTTTCCAGCGCTACAGTGGAATTGGCGGCAAAGGCCCTTAACTGCGAAGGATGCAGGATCGCCAAGACGCTTTCGTTTCATCTGGACGATAAGGTGATCCTGATCGTGGCGGCAGGCGACGCCAAGATCGACAACCGCAAATATAAAGATAAATTTGGAAAGAAAGCGAAGATGCTGGCCTACGAGGAAGCGGAACCTTTGATCGGACACGGGGTAGGAGGCGTCTGCCCCTTTGCGGTAAACGAGGGTGTGGAGGTATACCTGGACGAATCCCTGAAACGGTTCGAGACAGTTTTCCCCGCCTGCGGGAGCTCCAACAGCGCCATAGAACTGACGATTCCGGAGCTTGAAAAATATTCGCACTATAAAGAGTGGGTGGACGTGTGCAAAACAGCCCAGTGACAGGCATAGCGTTAATGTACAAAGGGACAGCAGCGCCAGTGTACAAGGGGACAAAAGAGAAAAGGAATGAGAAAATGACGAAAAAAGAACTTGCTCTGGAAGTTATCCAGAGATTGAAAGAAGAGTATCCGGACGCGGGATGCACCCTGGACTATGATCAGGCGTGGAAGCTTCTGGTCAGCGTACGCCTTGCGGCTCAGTGTACGGATGCGAGAGTGAATGTAGTAGTTGAGGATTTATATGCGAAATATCCGGATGTAGAGTCGCTGGCAAAAGCAAAGCCCGAAGATATCGAGGCTATTGTAAAACCCTGCGGGCTGGGAAAGAGCAAGGCGAGAGATATAAGCGCATGTATGAGAATCCTTCACGAACAGTATAATGATAATATCCCCACAACCTTTGAGGAGCTTTTGAAGCTTCCGGGAGTGGGAAGAAAAAGCGCCAATCTGATCATGGGAGACGTGTTCGGAAAACCTGCCATCGTAACGGATACACACTGTATCCGGCTGAGCAACAGGATCGGACTGGTGGATAATATCAAAGAACCAAAGAAAGTGGAAATGGCTTTGTGGAAGATCATTCCTCCGGAAGAAGGCAGCGATTTCTGTCACCGCCTTGTGTATCATGGAAGAGATGTCTGCACTGCCAGAACCGCGCCGCATTGCGACAAGTGCTGTCTCAGCGATATCTGCCGTAAGAATATCTGAATCTTACGGCAGAGCCGCTCTGTCTATTTTATCTCTCTTATATCCCTCTTAAAAACAAAAATTAAATATTCTTTAGAGATTCATTTGCATATTTTTCTGAATAATTGGTATGATAAACAGTAAAAAAAGAAAAAACTGTTATGAGGAACATTGATGACGGAAGAATCCTCCTATATAATTCTTATATTACGGAATAGGAATTTGGATAAGGCTCCTGCATACAGACGTAGTGGTGACGGTATATTTCCGATGATGCGGCGGGACAGATGAAGGGGCAGCGGCAGAAAAAGGGAGGAATGCCTGTGATCATTCCAAGAAAACAGATGCAGAAAATCGTGGAGGAGCTGGTGATCAGCGAGGAAGACCAGTATGCCGGAGCAAAAAACAGCATTAAGATTGTTTAGTGCGGGGCTCCACAATCATTTTTTGAGCCAAAATTCGACAAAACCTTTCATTTTTCGCTCTTGCGGACTATTTTCGGTCGTGATACTATAAAAGAAAAAGCTGTTCTATTTGTTCTGATCATTTCTGTTTTATCTTATTTTGCAGGTAACGTGGCCTGCCCTTTCTTGATATTCTGTATCTTCTCAGGTATCCTGACATAACCGCGGTGAAGTGCGACGACATTTAGGATATGCCGGAGAGGTTTTTATGAATAAAACAAAGTGCGCTGCCGCTGCTGGAAAAGGATCAGGACAAAAGCAGATTCTTCAATGGCATCCTGCATTTTATGCTGATGTGCAGATTGAGTTGGCGGAAAATGCCTCGAACCTAATGTTCGAGAATGAACATCAGCTTTCCACAAAACCGATGGAAGTAGATGTAGTGATCATTAAAAAAGAAGCAGAATATCCGATTCATAAAAATATAGGACGGATATTCCGAAAATATAATCTGATAGAATATAAATCTCCAGAAGATTATTTGAGTATTGATGATTTTTATAAGATTTATGGCTATGCTTGTTTTTATAAGGCAGATACGGAAACAGCGGAGAAACGGTACGAAAGCTTCTGAAGGACTATCGCGGGAAACAAAAGAATCCGTTATACCGCTCTGTGATGGATATTATTGTACGTGCGAATAAAGCTTATTTTGAGGAGGTGAACGGTATGTGCGATGCGTTGGAAGAAATGATGGAAGAAATGATGAAAGATAAGCTGGAAGAAATGATGAAAGATAAAGTGGAAGATATGATAAAAGATAAGATGGACTGTATGAAGGAGCAGGCAGAAGAGCAGGCGCGAAGTGAGGTGACCGCGCAAATGAATACCCTGATCTTGAAACTCTCCCAGCTTGGAAGGATTGAGGAGCTTGTAAAAGCCGCATCGGATGAAGAATATGAAAAAAGGCTTTTTGAAGAATTTGGATTGCTGCCCTGTGCCGATATAGAAAAATAATAAATAAGTCCCTTTAGTTTGATTTCAAATACTAAACGGGACTTTTAATATGCGCTTAAGTTAAGAAAGGAGGACATTTCCATGGCAAAAAAACTGGGGATCATTTCAGATACTCACGGTCTGCTGCGGCCTGAGGTAATGGAGGTACTGAAAACCTGCGACTGCATTCTACACGGAGGAGATATCAACAAGCCGGAGATCCTGGACGAACTCAGGCCTCTGGCATCCATTTATGCCGTTCGCGGCAACAATGACCGGGAATGGGCGGAGGGACTGGCAAAAACCCTTCGTTTTACCATAGAGGGAGTGGAGTTTTTTATGACTCATAATAAGAAAGATGTAGCCTGGGATCTTGGCAGCGCTCAGGTGGTGGTGTTCGGCCATACACATAAATATTTTGAACAGATGATCGATGGACGCCTGTGGCTGAATCCGGGAAGCTGCGGAAGAAGCCGGTTTGGACAGGAGCCTACTATGGCTGTGATGACGGTGGACAAAGGCTCCTGGAAGGTGGAAAAGATCGTGATCCCGGCGGGAAAGCAGTAAAACAGAAAAAAGAATATATGTTCTGCGAACAAATATTCGATAAAAATTGATTCATCCCGTTTTATTGGACATTTCTTATGGTATAATGATCCTGAAAGGAATAAATGTTCGGAAAATATGTTCGGTAAAAGGGGAGGAATGAAGCATGTGGAGCGGACAGAGAGGATACAGAAGCGATAAGATCATTGTGCTGGCAGATACAGGATATTATACGGAGCGGGAAAAGCCGAAGCACACCAGAGGCAGAAAAAAGCTTTCCCGTATTATGGCGATGCTTTTGGGAGCGATCGTTACCATAGAACTGCTGATCATAGGAGCCATGCTTCTGAAGATTGATTTCCGCTCCGCGGACAGTGTGGCGGTGATCCTGGGGGCGGCAGTTCTTTACTGCGGAGTAGTGGCTTCACTGACGGACAAATAATCCCGGAGTATTGCAGAAGGAGTACGATCATGCCGAGATCCTTTAATCAGAAATTGAAAATATTGTTTTTGATGAAAATTTTCCAGGAGAAGACAGACCCGGAACATCCTGTTCCTGTGCGGGATATCATTACGGAGATGGAAGGCTATGGAATCAGCGTGGAGCGAAAAACCGTCTATGACGATATCGAGACGCTCCGCATATTCGGAATGGATATCCGCAGCAGAAGAGGGAAAAAAGCAGGGTATTATCTGGCTGACCGGAGGTTCCGCCTGCCTGAGCTGAAATTTCTGATGGACGCGGTCCAGTCATCGAAATTTATCACGGAGGAACAGTCCAGAAGGCTTATGAAAAAGCTGGAGAGTCTTACCAGCATTTATCATGCCAGAAATCTGGAGAGCCAGGTGATTGTCCGGCCAGGTATCAAAACCGCCAACGAGGAGATTTACGCCAGTATAGAGACGATCTATGACGCTGTGGCCAGGAACCGCCAGATCAGTTTCCAGTACTGCGAATGGACGATTTCCAAGAAGCTGGTGCAGAAGCGGGACGGAAAACGCTACAGAGTCAGCCCCGGGAAACTTCTGTGGAAAAATGAAAACTATTATCTGTTGGGACTGGATGAACTCAGCGGAGTGGTCAAGCATTACAGAGTGGATAAGATGAGGCGGGTGGAGATTGAGAGCAGGAAGCGCAGCGGGGAAGCTGTCTTCCGAGATTTTGATCTGGGGAAATTTTCCTCCGGTACCTTTGGGATGTTCGGAGGAAAGGAGATCAGCCTGAAAATAAAATTTGACAACAGCCTGATCGGGGTGATCCTTGACCGCTTCGGACAGAAGGCGGTGATCCTGCAGTCCGACGACAGTCATTTTATCCTGCAGGCGCCTATCCATGTCAGCGGACAGTTTTACGGCTGGCTGGCCGGACTGGGGGCGGAAGCCGAGATCATCGGACCGGAAAAAGTACGCCGGGAATATGTGGATTTTCTTAAGAAAACTCTCAGAAAATACGAGGATTAGCCCCTTGATCTTATAGAAACTTAAATATGTATTTATTAAACAAAAAAACAAATATTGGAAAATAAAAAGAAAATAGTGATTAAATACAGAAAAAAGATATGGGCGTTTTGCACAAAAAAAACGCCTTTTTTTGTTGAAAATAGTCAGGTACGATATTGACTTTCGACAGTTCAAAGAGCAAAATAAAGAAATCAAATAAGTCGGTCTGACCAAACATACGGACTGAGGAAAGGGAGGGAGTGAAACGAACAGTTTAACAGAAACGCTGAAGGAAGAACTAAACTGTCAGACAGTATTTACCATTCCTGTTTTCGACGGAATTCCGGTTTTTGAATCTGTAGTTGTCACCTGGGTGATCATGGCGGTGCTGCTGGTGCTGTCGCTGATCCTGGTTCGGAATCTCAGAGTTGAAAACCCCGGTAAAAAACAGCTTCTTCTGGAAGCAGGCGTTGATTTTCTTCGTAAATTTTTCCGCGGCCTTCTCGGCGAAGACGGAGAACGCTACATCCCCTATATGATGACAGTACTGATTTATCTGGGAGTAGCAAATATTTCAGGGATTTTCGGTGTGAAACCGCCCACGAAGGATCTGAATGTCACACTTGCTCTGGCAGTGATGAGTATGTTTCTTATTGAATACTCCGGCATTCATAAAAAGGGACTGAAAGGATTTTTCAAAAGTTTCCTTGATCCTATACCGGTAATGCTGCCTATGAATATCATGGAGGTTTTGATCCGTCCCACGGCTCTTTGCTTCCGGCTTTTCGGCAACATCCTGGGAGGCTTTGTGGTTATGGCTCTGGTAGAGTTTGTATGCCCTACGGTTCTTCCGGTCCCGTTCAGTCTGTATTTTGACTTCTTCGACGGATTCATACAGGCGTATATTTTTGTATTTTTGACATCCATGTTCATGAGAGAGACCATGGACTGACAGAGAAATTTTCATTTTTTATTTATTTTTAGGAGGAAAAAATCATGACAAGTTTAATCGCTATTGGAGCAGGTATTGCAGCTTTAACAGGTATCGGAGCAGGTATTGGTATCGGTCTTGCCACTTCTAAGGCAGTAGAGGCTATTGCAAGACAGCCGGAAGCGGAAAGCAAGATCAGCAAGAACCTTCTTCTTGGATGCGCTCTTGCCGAAGGTACCGCGATCTTCGGTTTCGTAGTTGGTCTTCTGATCGTTGTTATGCTTGGCTGATCATTTATGACAGAATAAGAAAGGCAGGTATAGACAATGGTCCAAATCAATCTGAATCTTGTCTTTACGATCATTAACCTGTTGATCCTCTATCTTCTCATGAAGAAATTTTTATTCGGACCGATCATGCGGGTAATGGATGAGAGAAAGGCTATGATAGAGCAGCAGTTTCAGACTGCCAAGGAAACAGAGGATAAGGCCAACGAACTGCGTCAGCATTATGAAGACGCTTTGAAATCAGCAAAAGAGGAATCTTACCAGATCGTAGAACAGGCGCGGCAGGAAGCGAAGCTTCAGTCTGACAGAAGCGCTCGGGAGGCCGAGGAACGCACAGAAACTATGCTGGCAAGTGCCCGGGAAGATATCCGCAGCGAGAGAGAAAACGCCATGCGGCAGATGCAGTCCGAGATTGGAAAGCTGGCCATGGAAGCTGCAGCCAAGATCATGGAAAGTGAAAGCGGAGCTGAAAAGGATCTGGCCTTATATGATCAATTTATAAAAAAAGCAGGTGATCCCGATGACAACAGCGGCCGTTAATTACGCAGAAGTCCTGTATGAATTGTCCGTTCCCCAGAGTTCTGTGGAAGAGGCAAAGGAACTGATGAGAAAAGCCCCGGAATTCCTGGAGGCGCTGAAAAATCCATTAATATCCTTTAAAGAGAAAGAAAGAGTGATCGACCGGCTGCTGCCGGAAGAGGTCAGGAACTTCGTAAAGACAGTCTGCAGACACCATAAGGCAGGAATTTTAAAGGAAATCCTGGACGAGTATGAGGAACTGTGCAGAAAGCAGCAGAGAATCCTGACGGCAGTCCTCAGATATGTAACGCCTCCGAAGGAGGAACAGCTTGAAAATATCCGGGGATTTCTGTGCAGGGAGTTTCATGCGCAGAAAGCGGATATAAAGCTCACAGAGGACAAAAGTCTGATTGGCGGTTTCATCCTCCAGGCAGGAGGAATGGAATATGACTGGAGTCTGCGGGGACGTTACCGCAAACTGGAACAGAAATTGACCCGGAGGTGAACGCGTTGAGTGCAATCAATCCAGATGAGATTATTTCCATTTTAAAAGAAGAAATAAAAAATTACGATGAAATCAGCAAAAACCAGGAGATTGGCACTGTCATTTCCGTGGGAGACGGGATTGCCACAGTCTACGGAATCGACCATGCCATGTATGGTGAAGTTGTTGTTTTTGAAAACGGGCTGAAAGGAATGGTGCAGGATATCCGTACAAACAGTATGGGCTGCATTCTTTTCGGCAGCGATACAGGAATCCGAGAAGGAACAAAGGTATCAAGAACCGGAAAACAGGCCGGAATTCCTGTTGGCGACGGATTTATCGGAAGAATTGTAAACGCCCTGGGAGCGCCTATCGACGGCAGGGGCGAGATCAAAGAAAGCGAATACAGACCGGTGGAGTATCCGGCTCCCGGCATTATTGACAGAAAATCAGTCAGCGTACCCTTGGAGACAGGGATTCTTTCTATCGACTCCATGTTTCCTATCGGAAGAGGCCAGCGTGAGCTGATCATCGGAGACAGGCAGACAGGAAAAACCTCTCTTGCCATTGACGCGATCCTGAATCAGAAAGGCAAGGACGTGATCTGTATTTATGTTGCCGTTGGACAGAAGGCTTCCACAGTTGCCAAGGTGGTTTCCACTTTGGAGAAACACGGAGCAATGGAATATACAACGGTATTCTCTTCCACAGCCAGCGACTGCGCGCCGCTGCAGTATATTGTGCCTTATGCAGGTACAGCTCTGGCGGAATATTTTATGTACCGGGGCAAAGATGTGCTGATCGTATATGATGATCTTTCCAAGCATGCGGTTGCCTACCGTGCCCTTTCCCTGCTTCTGGAGCGTTCTCCGGGACGTGAGGCATATCCGGGAGACGTATTTTATCTCCATTCCAGACTGCTGGAACGCTCCAGCCGCCTGAGCGATGAGGCGGGCGGCGGCTCTATTACCGCCCTTCCGATCATAGAGACTCAGGCCGGAGATGTGTCGGCATATATTCCGACCAATGTGATCTCCATTACAGACGGACAGATTTTCCTGGAAAGCGATCTGTTCTTTGCAGGTATGCGTCCGGCGGTAAACGTAGGTCTTTCCGTATCCCGAGTAGGAGGCGCGGCACAGACAAAAGCCATGAAGAAGGCTTCCGGAAGTATCCGTATCGATCTGGCACAGTACAGGGAAATGGAAGTATTTACCCAGTTCAGTTCAGATCTGGACGACGCCACAAAGGCTCAGCTTGTTTACGGAAGCTGTCTGATGGAGCTTTTAAAACAGCCTCTCTGCAATCCTCTGAAGCTTCATGAGCAGGTGATCACACTCTGGACAGCTACTCATAAGAAGCTGGTACATGTGGAAAAGAAAAAGATCAAGCAGTATCAGATGGATATGCTTGCTTATTTTGACAATGTATATCCTGAAATCGGGAGAGAAATCAACGAGACAAAGCAGCTCTCTGACCAACTGGGTGAAAAGATCCTTCAGGTGGCCGACGAGTTCAGCAGCCGTGCGGCAGACACGGACAAGGCGGTTCATTAAAAAAGCAGGAGGGACCTATGGCAAGTGCAAGAGAAATACAGAGCAGAATAAGAAGTGTCAAGGACACGATGAAGATCACCAATGCCATGTATATGATCTCCTCTTCCAAAATGAAGAAAGCAAAAAAAGTTCTGGAGGATACGGAACCATATTTCTATAATATGCAGGCGGCGATCGCCAGGATCCTGCGCCATGTGCCCGATCTCCAGCATCCGTTTTTCAGTGTGCGCCACCTTGTTCCCCAGGAAGAGCGCAAGATAGGAACCATTGTGGTCACCGGGGACAAAGGAATGGCGGGGGCTTATAATCATAATATTACAAAGATGACAGATGAATTTATGGAAGGCCCCGGACATCATAAACTCTATGTACTGGGAGTGGTGGGACGCCAATATTACAGCAGGAAGAAGGCGGACATGGACGGCAGCTTCCGGTATACGGTACAGAAGCCTACCATGCACCGGGCGAGGGTGATCAGCGATGAGATCGTAAGGGCTTTTCTGGAGAGAGAGCTGGATGAGATCCACATTATCTACACGCAGATGCAGAATGCGGCGGTAATGGAACCTGTGAATATGCAGCTTCTTCCTCTGAAAAAGACAAATTTCACCCCTTCCCAGATACCCATGGGAACTCTTCAGGAAGAAATCGAGATGTTTCCTTCCGCAGATGCGGTACTGGATACCATTATCCCCAGTTATCTGACAGGCGTGATCTACGGCTGTCTGGTAGAAGCCTATGCCAGTGAAAACAACGCCCGTATGACAGCTATGCAGTCCTCTACGGACAGCGCGAAAAAAATGCTGGCAGATCTTTCGATTCAGTATAACCGGGCCCGTCAGGCGGCGATCACTCAGGAAATCACTGAGGTTATCAGCGGAGCGAAAGCGCAGAAGAGAAAATGACGGTTTCGGATAATATCCGGAACTGCCTGAATGACGCGGCGGGCGCGCTAAGAGGAGGAAAGAATGAATAAAGGTAAAATCGTACAGGTCATGGGGCCTGTTGTGGATGTTGTTTTCGAAGAGGGCGAACTGCCGGACATCAAGGAAGCCCTTGAAGTGGAAAACAATGGAAAAAAATGTGTTATGGAAGTTTCTCAGCATCTGGGAAACCGCATAGTGCGCTGCATTATGCTGAGCGCCAGCGAGGGACTTCAGAGGGACAGAGAAGTAACCGCTACAGGAAGCGGTATCAAAGTTCCGGTTGGAGACTGCACTCTTGGAAGACTTTTTAACGTGCTGGGAGAAACGGTAGACGGAGGAGAGTCTCTTGAGCAGGAGGAACACTGGGTTATTCACAGAAATCCCCCCAGTTTTGAAGATCAGAGTCCGGCGGTGGAAATCCTTGAAACTGGAATTAAGGTAATCGACCTTCTGGCGCCTTACGCAAAAGGCGGAAAGATCGGTCTTTTCGGAGGAGCCGGAGTAGGAAAGACAGTGCTGATCCAGGAGCTGATCCAGAATATTGCCACAGAACACGGCGGATATTCCATCTTTACAGGTGTAGGAGAACGTTCCCGTGAAGGAAATGATCTCTGGACAGAAATGAGAGAATCCGGCGTTCTGGAAAAAACGGCCCTGGTGTTCGGACAGATGAACGAGCCGCCGGGATCCCGTATGCGTGTTGCGGAAACAGGACTTACCATGGCGGAGTATTTCCGTGATACGGAACACAGAGACGTGCTGCTCTTTATTGACAATATTTTCCGTTTTGTGCAGGCCGGATCGGAAGTTTCCGCTCTTCTGGGACGTATGCCTTCCGCAGTAGGCTATCAGCCTACGCTGGCTACGGAAATGGGCGAGCTTCAGGAGCGTATCGCTTCTACAAAATCCGGATCCGTTACTTCCGTACAGGCGGTTTATGTGCCTGCCGATGACCTTACGGACCCGGCGCCTGCCACAACTTTCGCTCATCTGGACGCCACTACCGTACTGTCCAGAAAGATCGTGGAACAGGGTATCTATCCTGCCGTGGATCCGTTGGAATCTACTTCCCGTATTCTGGAAGCGGACGTGGTGGGAGAAGAACATTATGAAGTTGCCCGCCGTGTGCAGGAGATCCTCCAGAAATATAAAGAACTGCAGGATATTATTGCGATCCTTGGTATGGAGGAGCTTTCAGAGGAAGATAAAAACACCGTATATCGCGCGAGAAAGATCCAGAGATTTCTGTCCCAGCCCTTCCATGTGGCGGAGAACTTTACCGGTATTCCCGGCAAATATGTGCCTCTGAAGGAAACGATCCGCGGATTTAAGGCGATCATTAACGGAGAGATGGACGAATATCCGGAGAACGCTTTCTTTAACGTAGGAACTATAGACGAAGTGATCGAAAAGGCGAAAACCCTTGAAGAATAAGGAGTGAAACGTATGGATAATACATTCGGCCTGGAGATTTACGCCAGCGACAAGCTTTTCTATTCGGGAAGAGCCCGGTCCCTGGTGATTCCGGTGGAAGACGGACAAAAGGCCTTCCTTGCTCATCATGCCAATACGATTTCCGCTATTGTTCCGGGAGAGATGCGTTATCAGGATCCGGAGGGAAACTGGACTACAGTGGCGGTAAGCTCCGGATTTGTGGAGATGATCAACAATCGTGCGAAGCTGTTCTGCCTTACAGTGGAACGGCCGGAGGAGATCGACGTGCGAAGAGCCCAGGAGGCGCTGGAGCGGGCGGAAGAACAGCTCCGCCAGAAGCAGAGTATTCAGGAATATCACCGGAATCAGATGGCACTTGCCAGAGCAATGACAAGACTTCGCGTGACAAAAAAACTATAAAAGACTGTGGCGGAAGCTATACTTATGGGGTTATCTGTTTTTGGATAGCCCCTGTTTTAATTTCAATATATCATTTGGTGCGCAATCCACACATATAAGATGAAAAAAGGTGGTTTAATAGCCGGATAATCGGTATAATATTGTTAACGATTCAGATAAATTCAGGGATGAGTTGAATAAATGGCACTGTTTATGATATCAGATTGAAAGAGTAGGAGTGAAAGAATGGTAGAGAATACATTGTTCTCCGGCGAATCGAAAAATGTAGAGTACAAAGCTGCTTTGCCAGATAAAAGCGAAAAGTATATGAAAACAGTTATAGCTTTTGCCAATACGCAGGGGGAAAACTGATTATAGGGGTAGGTGATAAAACACATCGGGTTGTTGGTGTAGAAAATGATATATTGTTTCAATTGATGGATAGAATTGCCAATGCTGTTTCAGACTCCTGTGTGCCGCAGATCATCCCTGATATTGAACCGCGGACGGTAGACGGAAAAACAATCATTATTGTGTCTATAGAACCTGGGAAGAACAGACCGTATTACCTTGCATCAAAAGGAAAAGAAAATGGCACGTATATCCGTGTGGCAGGTACATCCAGGCTGGCATTTCCAGAGAAGATAAAAGAACTGGAAATGGAAGGAGCAAGAATTTCATGGGACGAGCTCACTTGTGTGGGATATTTTGTTTCGGAAGAAGCTACAGAAAAACTTTGTTATGATATTGAAACATTTCGGAAAAAGGCTGGGATGATAGATCGTTCTGTGAAAAAAGAACAGCTTATTAACTGGAAAATCTTAAAACAGAGTGACGGAGAATATCTGGCAACAAATGCTTATGTGCTGTTGACATCTGACTATTTTTCATTTTCTAAAACTCAATGTGCAGTTTTTAAGGGAACGGACCGGGCAGTGTTCCTGGATAAAAGAGAATTTACAGGACCAATTTATACACAGATTGAAGATGCTGTGGAGTTTGTACTGAGAAATATAAGACTTGGGGCAACGATTGATGGATTAGTGAGAAAGGAAAAATATGAGCTTCCAGTAGAGGCGATTAGAGAGATGATAATCAATGCCCATTGTCATCGTAATCTGCTGGATGAATCCTGTATTCAGGTTGCTATTTATGACGACCGGTTGGAAGTGACTTCTCCGGTTGGAATTATTTCGTAATTCATTGCCGACGATGAGTGGAAACGAAAGTATCGGAGAACTATCGGAGAAGCATCGGAGAAACATCGGAGAAACATCGGAGAAACATCGGAGAAGCATTGGAGAAATATTGGAAAAAGAACGGGGAATAAGTCTTACTGATACCCAGAAAAAGATAGTAAAGTTGCTTTCAGAGGATAACCGATTGTCGGCGGTTAAATTAGCGGAAAAGATTGGTATCGCCGGCCGAAATATAGAGAGTAATATTAAAACATTAAAAGACTGCGGCATTCTTGTCAGGCATGGTTCTCCCAAAAATGGCTATTGGGAGATTGTAGACGAAGGCGAAAAAGACTGAGAATCATAGTCCATTAAGGGCCGGTATAAATGAAAAAGAGCTGAGATACCTTGGATCTGCAAGGAAAATCAGCTCTTTTTATGTGGTGCGGAATTAAAACGCTATAGGGCTGTCAGTCCGCCTTTTCAGAATCTCCGGCATCCGGAAGGATTTCCTGTCCGGAAGACGCTTCCGCAGGGGAAGATGTCCCGGCGGATGGCTGTAAAGAAGCTGCGTCCGCTGTCTCCGTCCCGGGGGTTCTGAAAGTCTCCGTAGGGGGGGTGCTTTTTTCTGAGTCAGGTTCTGACGGCTGCTGATAGGGTCGGTAGGGTTCCCAGTAATGCTCTTCCTGGTTTTCCTTTGCCAGCTCCTCGTCTGTCTCCTGTTTCCCGCTGCGGAGCAGATAAACGCCGGCGGCGATGATTGCTATGGCAATAACGGTTCCCGGAAGCTGGTAAAAGATGGTGGAAAGAAAATCCCTCAGAAAGCCGGGGAACAGCCAGTACAGGATATCCGTCACATTATTCCACAGGATGGCAACGCCGAATATGATCAGAAGTACGGCGGCGACAGTGCTGTGCTTTTTAATGGCGCCGTCAGTTCCGATAAACTGATCCAGATGAAGGATGTATGTATCCTCCACGGAATAGAAGTCATCTTCTGACAGCGATTTCAGATTGTGTACGTTAAAAAAACTGTAAAGCCACAGGATGGGAAGGAAAAAGATCAGCCAGCCGATGCCTGTGATGGAGCCGAAAGCCAGAACACCCCAGAAAAGGAGCATGATGCTGACGCCCTGCTTCCGAAATCCCATATACATCTCCCCTGCTCCCGGGATCAGAGACGCAAGGAATAACAAGAATCCATGTTTTTGCTTTGTCATTTTACTCTCCTCCTTTAAATATCTTATTTGGAAAACTCCTCAGATAGTCTGATACTTTATCGGAACCGCTGGAAATTCCCGAACCGATCGCTCTGGAAAAATGAGCCAGACCGGATCCGCGCTCCCATGCCTGCTTACCGGATGAAAAATCCGCCGTCTGCTCAGCCGGAACAGGACGGGGCGGAGTAAAATCCACATGGCCCGAAAGGAACAGGAGGACCAGCGCCGCAGCCACCCCCGCGGCAGTTCTGAGCCTGTAATGAAAAAGCTGCGTCCTGCGTGAAGCAGTACGGATGATCTTTGAAGGCTGCGCATCGAAAGAAGCGGCTTTTTCAAGGATTTCTTCGCGGAGATAAGCGGGAGCGGTTGCTGTGGGAGCAGAGTTTTCTTCCCCTTCAAGCATTTGCTCCAGACAGAAATCACACTGTTCCAGATGCTCCAGAAAAGCGATCATTTCACTGGTGCTCATTTTATCATTCTGTTCAAAAATATCCATGCTTTTTTTCTGAATGTGCATATCAACCGCTCCTTTCCTTTGGATTTTCAGGTGGGATCAGAAGTTTTTTCAGCATTGCCTTGGACCGGTAAAGCTGGGTTTGGATCGTTTTCGGATTTTTCTGCATCCGCCGGGCAATTTCCGTCACAGAAAGCTGCATACAAAAATGTGCTGTTGCAACTTCTTTGTAGGGGCTCTTGAGCTGCTGGCACAATGCGTATACCTGCCGTTCGGAATCCGTCTTCAGACAGAGGGCCTCCGGTGAGGAAGAATTGTCCGGTATCTGAGAAAAATACATATCCTCAGTAGGAATGCAGCGCCGTCCCGCCGCCTTCAGATAATCCAGACATTTGCGGACGGCGATTTTGCTTAACCAGGCTTTTTCATAAGTGCCGTCGAAACGGGACAGATTTTTGTAAGCGGACAGAAATACTTCCTGGGTCAGATCTTCTGCATCGAAAGGATTGCCGACAGATTTCAGACAGATGGAATAGATGAGATTTTGATACTGTTCCAGCAGATATTTCAAATATTCTTCCTGTGAAATACGATCAGCCCCTTTCCTTCCGGCGGATATTGCCGTGCCGGATCATTTCCGGTTTATGTCCCGCTCATATATTATAACGCGGGAAAAGAAAAAAACACTTCATGATCTGAAAAGAATTTTAAGAAAGAGTAACGAAAAATAAAGGGATTTTTCTTACAGCCTGTTAATTGTAAAGGATTGTCCTGTGTGCTATAATTTCTGATGTATATCGAAGAAAAAGAAGTACTTTCGGCGCGTACTTTTGCCGGCTGAAGCATGGGACGCTCCGAGATGCGGCAGGTGAGAAGAAGTATGGCAAGTATCAGAGATGTGGCACAGAGAGCCGGAGTCGGCGTTGGCACTGTGTCGAGAGTTTTAAATGGAAACGGCTATGTGGCCGAGGATACGAGAAAAAAAATAGAGATGGCTATAAGCGAGCTGGAATATACGCCTAATGAGCTGGCCCGTAATCTGTTCCGCAATAAGACAGGGCTTATCGGAGTTCTTGTTCCCGACCTGGATCATCCGTTTTTTTCTTCTTTTGTAAGAGAAACGGAGATCGCCCTCTACAAAAAGGGATATAAGGCCATGATATGCAACACCATCGGAAACAGCAGCCGGGAGATGGATTATCTGAATATGCTGGACCGGAACATGGTGGACGGGATCATAACAGGTTCTCATACTCTGCATGTGGAGGAATACCTGAAAAGGAAGGGAAAGATCGTCTCTCTGGATCAGGAATTCGGCCCTGGAATTCCAATGGTAGGCTCCGATCATGTATCAGGAGGAAAGATCGCGGCGGAAGTGATGCTGAAAAACAAATGCAGAAAAGTTCTTCACATCACAGGAGTGGCTCCCAACGTGGCTGCCAATGACCGTCATGCGGTTTTTGAGGCTATGCTCAGTGAAAACGGAGTGGATGTGGTAGATGTGATGATGGCGTGGAACCTTTTTGACCACCAGTCCTATTGGGACGCGGCGGAAGAAGCCATCCGCAAATGCGACGGCATCGACGGAGTGTTTGCAGCCGACGAGCCTGCGCTCTGCTATATGCATATGGCTATGAAGGCGGGACGGCGTGTTCCGGAGGATTTAAAGGTGATCACTTATGACGGAATGGACATTACAAAGCTCTGCTACCCGGAGGTAACCTGTATCTGCCAGAATATTAAATTCCTGGCGGAAACATGCGCGGATACAATGATTAAGTTGATCGAAGGAAAGGAACCCGTTCCACAAAAACAGATTTTATCTGTAGAATTACGCCAGGGTCAAAGTACGCTTCCAGTGGAACTGGATGGGAAATATTGAGAAAATATTCAGATAATATGCAAGGAGAGACGGCTTAAATTATTGAGTTGTCTCTTTTTTTAACTGATTTAATGGGAAAACAGATCAATATTGGGGAAACAGAAGATGGATTTTATAAGAATGAAAATGTGTGGGATTTTGTTTATTGATGAAAAAGAAACAGTCACAAAACAAAATAGAAATGGTGATAAGGGTTTCAGAAATGCGATAATTCAAAATTGTGCATTATATACAATAAACGTGTGGTAGAATTGTAAAAATATACAAAATTACAATAGGGGAGGGTAATTTTGCGAAATACTATTGACAAATATGAAAAATGAAACTATGATATAGACACAATATGAAACGGGCTCCATATTTGAACCGCTGAAGTTTTAAAAAAACAGGAGTGGTTCGAGCAATGTGGAACGGGTTCTATAAATTTCCAGGCGCGCGGTGGAAATGATATCTTTTAAGGAGGAAGAGAACATGAAAAAAGCAATTAGTATGGCAATGGCAGTAACAGTTGCTCTTTCAACAGCAGCTACTACAGTTCCGGTAATGGCGGACGATCCGGTGGAACTGACAATCTGGAGTCCTACGGATACAGAGGCAATCGAAGCATGGTGGGAAGAAAAGATCGCTGAATGGAACGAAGCAAACCCGGACATTCAGGTGAGCCGTGAGGCCATTGACCGTTCCGATTCCTATGCATATGACAACAAGATCGCTACGGCAGTAACTTCCAACGATCTTCCGGATATCTTCTATGTAGACGGACCGCAGGTTTCCTACTATGCGGCAAACGGAATCACGGTTCCCCTGGATGATTATTTCTCAGAAGAGGATCTTTCAGATTTTGTAGATTCAGCAGTAGCACAGAATACATACGACGGTTCCCTGTACGCTATCGGCGCAACAGAGTCTTCCGTAGCCTTCTACTATAATAAAGACTACCTGAAGGAATGCGGCGTAGACGTGGACGACCTGGATTCCCGTACTGTAGATAATCCGATCACCTGGTCCGAATTTGCCGAGATCGCAGAAAAATGTACTACAGACGATTATGTAGGCGCTCACATCATCATGGACCACGGCGAAGGGCTTCCCTACGCGCTGGAGCCAATGTACATTTCCGCAGGTAAAGACTATATCAGCGAAGACGGTACAACGGCAGACGGCTATGTAAACAGCGAAGAAGCTGTAGAAACAACAGCATACCTGGCCGACATGATCGCAAAAGGCTACGCAAACGTAGAACCGATCACAGACGAGTTCCTGAACGGCGCCTGCGCTACCATGCTGGGCGGTTCCTGGGAGATCGCAACACTGACGGCAAACGCTGATTTCGACTGGGGCGTAACATATTATCCTGTAAACGATGATACTAAAGAAGCAGTTTCTCCCTGCGGCGACTGGGCGGCGGCAATCAGCAAAGACTGTGAGAACGTAGACGCAGCGGGCCAGTTCCTGCAGTGGCTGATGAACACAGAAAACGTTGCTACATATGCGGCGGCAATCGCAAAACCGGCGACACGTACTTCTGCTTATGACGAAGAAGTTATGGCGGATTATCAGGAAGGAAACCTGGCTCTGATCAAAGCGCAGCTTGAGAACACAGCAGTTCCCCGTCCGAGAACTCCTTCCTACGCAGTATTCTCCTCTGCATACGCAGAAGCGATGACAAATATCTTCTCTGACGCAGCCAGCACAGGAGAAGTGGATAACGACTATATCCAGTCCGAACTTGACACAGTTTCCGACACCTTTACAGATGATTACGAGACCTACTACGCTGAATAAAAAAAGGTCATAAAATCTGGCCGCATCGCATGGCGGTGCGGCCTCTTTGTTTGAAAGGGGGAAAGGTTATGGCTAAGACGAAAGCAAAGAAACTTACTGGCAGAAAGCGTGACGAAAGAATTGCCGCGTATTTCTTTGTTGCCCCGGCGGTGATCCTTCTGATCGCGTTTCTGGTAGTGCCGATGATCTATACGGTTTACTTTTCTGGATTTAAGTATCAGATCATGCGCCCGGACGCCATGAAATTTATCGGTATTGAGAATTATATAGAACTTTTCCAGGACAAAAACTTCTGGCAGGCGCTGAAAAATACTGTGTACTTTACAGTCATCGTTGTTCCTGTCCAGTGCGCCCTGGCTCTGGGGCTTGCCCTTCTTGTATCCAAGAAGTTCCGCGGCGTGGCGGTTTTCAGGACCATGTATTTCAGCCCGCAGCTTACTTCCATGGTAGTTATCTCCGTTCTGTGGTCCGTGCTTTATAACGCGAACCCCAACACGGGTCTTTTTAACTCCATCCTGACGTCTCTGGGACTTGATCCTATCAGCTTCCTGAATGACGAGCATACGGCCATGAACTCGATCATCTTCATGTCCGCATGGCAGGGCGCCGGATATCAGATGATGATCTTCCTGGCCGGCCTGCAGGGAATACCCCGGGATCAGTACGAGGCCGCGTCTGTGGACGGAGCTACGAAATTCAAACAGTTCCTTTATATTACCCTTCCGGGATTGAAGGGAACCATTAAATATGTTATCATGATCACCATGATTCAGGCAATGAAGCTCTTCACCCAGCCTTATATCATGACACAGGGCGGACCGAAAAACTCCACTAAGACTCTGGTATACTACATTTACTCAGAGGGCTTCCAGAGAGGTAACTTTGGTTATGCCTGCTCGATCGCGGCGGTATTCTTTGTCATTGTCGTATGTATGTCCATGGCAATGAAGAAAATTACCACGTCTACGGATTAAGGGAGGGGGAGAGATCATGACGAAATCAATGCAGTTTTCAGCCAAATTCGGCAAATTTATGTTTTATTTCGGGAACATCATCATCGGCATCATCTTTGTTTCCCCTCTGATCTGGATGATTTCCGCTTCTCTGAAGCCGGAGGCAGAGATTTTTGCCAATATGGATTCCCTTACAACCTTCCTGCCGGTGCAGGCGTCTCTGAACAACTATGCGGAAGTGTTCTCCAGACTGAACCTGCCCCAGGTATTTAAAAACACACTCCTTTATATTGCCCTGATCCTGGTTTTTGACCTTCTTGTAAACTCTATGTGCGGTTACGCGCTGGCGAAATTCGAGTTCAGAGGCAAGGGAGCGATCCTGAATCTGGTCGTTGCGCTGATGGTTCTTCCTATGGAAGCGATCATGCTGCCGCTGTATATCGAGATGTCTCAGCTTGGCTGGGTCAACACTCTGGCAGCCCTGGTAGTGCCTTTCATCGCGAAGTGCTTCTCGATCTACATGTTCCGGCAGTTCTTCTATGATATTCCGGACGATCTTATCGAGGCGGCGGCAATCGACGGATGCAGCCCGGCCGGAACCTTTTTCAAAATTGTGGTTCCGATCTCCAAGACCGTATATGCTACGGTATTCATCCTTGACTTTGTAGCCCACTGGAACGACTTTATGTGGCCGTTCCTGGTTATGACAGGCGAAGACAAACGTACGATCCAGCTTGCGGTACAGTCCTTCTTTGGAACAAACCCGGTTCATTACAGCGCGATCATGGCAGCTCTGGTCGTTTCTGCGATACCGATGATCATTATGTTCATCTTCATGCAGAAATACTATGTGGAAGGTATCGCGTCTTCCGGTATTAAAGGCTGATATGGCCGATATTCGCTGAGAAAGCCTTTTTCCGGCTGCTTATTGTGACTGTGGGAATGCTGGCCGGCGGAAAAAGCAATAATGAGTAATGGAAAGGCAGGATCACCATATGATCAGTAAACTTTTACAGCAGGCAAGAGACTATGAAAGAGAAAAGAGACAGGAGGTACGTCCTGAGGAGCGGCCCTGTTACCATGTGACAGGAAGCCGCGGATGGATCAATGATCCCAATGGATTTTCCTTCTACAAAGGTGAATATCATCTGTTTTATCAATACTATCCTTATGCCAACGAATGGGGGCCCATGCACTGGGGACATTCCGTGAGCAGGGATCTGATTACATGGGAATACCGTCCGGCGGTTATGGCGCCGGATAAAGATTATGACAATGCGGGCTGTTTCTCCGGCAGCGCCCTGGAAACGGACGACGGACGCCATTTCATCATGTATACAGGCGTTGGAAAAGTGACGGACGAAAACGGTAAAGAACAGCATTATCAGACACAGTGTATCGCTACCGGCGACGGAACCGATTATGAAAAATATGAGGGGAATCCTGTGCTGACGGCTAAGGATCTTCCCGAGGGCGGAAGCCCTGTGGATTTCCGCGATCCGAAGATCTGGCGCGGCGAGGATGGAAAATTCTACGCGGTGGCGGCTAACGCCACAGAGGACGGAAACAGCGCGATCCTTCTTTTTGAAAGCGAGGACGGATTTGACTGGCATTTTGCCAATGTCCTGGATTCCAGCACCAGGGAACTGGGAGGGATGTGGGAGTGTCCTGATTTCTTTGAACTGGACGGAAAGCATCTTCTGATGGTCAGCCCCATGGAAATGATGCCTCAGGGACTGAAATATCATGTGGGACACTGTACCCTATGTATTTCGGGAACCTATGACAAAGAGACGCACAGATTCCGGAGAGAAGCCGTGCAGCCTGTTGACAGCGGGATCGATTTTTACGCTCCCCAGACAATGGAAACGCCGGACGGCAGAAGGGTGATGGTAGCCTGGATGCAGGCATGGAGTAATTCCAAATTTGTTCCCCGGGGTGTGAAATATTTCGGACAGCTTACAGTTCCGAGAGAGCTGAGTTTCCGGGAGGGAAAACTGATCCAGAAACCAGTCCGGGAGCTGGAAACATACCGCAGAGATCCGGTCAGCTACGACCGGGTGGAAATATCCGGGGAGACTTCACTGGATGGAATCCGGGGAAGGGTGCTGGATATGACGGTGCGTATTCAGGCTGACGGAAAATTTGAAGAGTTCCTGATGAAAGTGGCCTGCGGGGAGGGATATTATACTTCTGTGTCCTATGATCCGAAAAAAGAAGCGCTCTGTATTGACAGAAGCCACAGCGGTTATATGTATGATATCGTACACAGAAGAGAATTCCAGGTATCTCCTCTGAACGGAGAAGTGACGCTCCGATGCCTTATGGACCGGTTCAGTCTGGAAATCTTTGTCAATGACGGAAGCCAGACGGCGACGGTTACATACTTTACACCCCAGGAAGCGGACGGCATTACCTTTGCGGCAGAGGGAAAAGCGACTGTAAGTATTGAGAAATACAACCTTTCTTTTGAATAAAATATTCGGTAGACAAATGCGGCTCTTTCAGGGGCCGCATTTGTCTGTTTGCCCACAGAAATCTTCTGACCGGGGAGTCATTTTCCGGGAAATCTGTTCATGACGGAAAAGCTGTGTTATACTGAAAATAAGCAGAGCTTCCGCAGAAGGGAAAATAAGATCTGCCGGGGCCTGCGTTTATGATCGATTACAGGAGAAAGAAGGCGGCTGAAAGTGACAGAGACAAAAAGATTATATTATGAAGACGTATACACAAGAGAGTTCCACGGGGAAGTCCGGGAATGCAGGAAGGCGGAGAAGGGTTATCAGATCCTTCTTGATCAAAGCGCCTTTTATCCGGAAGGAGGCGGACAGCCCTGCGACCTGGGAACGCTGAATGGCATAGCGGTTACAGATGTCCAGGAAGAAGGCGGGGAGCTGATCCACTATACAGAGGAACCTCTGGAACCGGGAACAGCAGTGGAAGGACAGATCGACTGGGAGCGCAGGTTTGATCTGATGCAGCAGCATTCCGGCGAACACATGGTAAGCGGGCTGGTGAACAGCATCTACGGATACCATAATGTGGGATTTCATATGGGAAGCGATGTGATCACCATTGATTTCAGCGGCGTTCTGACCAGAGAACAGCTTATGGAGATAGAAGAAAAAACAAACCGGAAAATATGGGAAAACGCTGAGGTGAAGATTTTTTATCCTGACGATGAAGAGAGAAAGAAACTTCCGTACCGCAGCAAGAAGGAACTGGAGGGAAAAATACGCCTGGTGGAGTTTCCCGGCACAGATCTCTGCGCCTGCTGCGGAACCCATGTGACGCATACCGGAGAGATCGGTATGGTAAAGATCCTGGGAGTGGAAAATTTCCGGGAAGGCGTCCGTGTGACCATGATCAGCGGAAAAAGGGTGCTGGATTATCTGAACGGGATCAATGAACAGAACCGCCGGATTTCCGTAAAGCTCTCTGCCAAAACAGAAGAGACGGCCCAGGCGGTAGAAAGACTCTGGGAAGAGAATTACCGTCTGAAAGGGCAGCTTCTCCATCTGGAGCAGGAGCTGTGCCGGACGGAGGCAGACAGATGGGAAGGAGCAGGAAGCGTGCTTTTGTTCCACGAAGGTCTTGACGCGGACGGCGTGCGGAGGATGGCCGACGCAGTGATGCAGAAATGCGCCGGGTGCTGCGCGGTCTTTTCCAAAAATCCGGACGGAACATATAAATATGCCATTGGCGAAAAAGACGGGGATCTCCGTCAGTTTGTAAGAGAAATGAACCAGGCGCTGAACGGACGGGGCGGCGGCAGGCCGTTTTTTGCCCAGGGATCGGTAAAAGCCACAGAGGAAGAAATCCGGAGATTTTTCCGCCAGTAAAATATCTCTGGCGGAGCTGCGGGTTTTGGCGGAAAATCTTTTCAGGAAGAAAAACTCAGAAATCAGACGGAAGACAAAAGATATATGAGGTGACAAAAAATGTTCGGGGAATGCCATGCCCATGTAATTATGGACGGAATCAATTATCAGGTAGCGGTAAAAAGGCACGAACATGGGCCGGATGAACAGCTTGTGCGAAAGTGCCTGGAGACTTATCAGAAGGCGGGAGTCTCTTTTGTAAGGGACGGCGGAGATGCGCGGGGGGTATCGGCCCTAGCAAAAAAGCTTGCTCCGGAGTACGGAATTGATTACCGCACTCCCGTTTTTGCGATACATAAAGAGGGGCATTACGGCGGAATTGTGGGGAAAAGTTTTGCTGATCTCAGAGAATTTCATAGCCGTGTGCTGGAGGCCAAAAGTCAGGGCGCGGATTTTATCAAGATCATGACCACAGGGCTTCTTGATTTTAAAAACCACGGAAAGGTAACAGGGACGCCTCTGGACGGGAAAGAGGTTAAGGAAATGGTGCATATCGCCCATGAGGAAGGCTTTGCCGTAATGAGCCATACAAACGGGATTTATGGAGCAAGGGCCGCCATAGAAGCAGGGGTGGACAGCCTGGAACACGGAAACTATATGGATGGAGAAACAATCTCCATGCTGGCGGAAAGCCATACCGTCTGGGTGCCGACACTGGTAACGGTAAGAAACCTTCTGGGCTGCGGGAGATATCAGGACGAGGTGCTGAGGCCGATTATCAGAAGCGGTGAGGAAAATCTGAAGAAGGCTTATGACAAGGGAGTAAAAGCAGCTCTGGGAAGCGACGCCGGAGCCTACCGGGTAATGCACGGCGCCGGAATTCAGGAAGAGTACAGGGCTTTTCTGGATATTCTGGGAGATTCCCCGGAGGTAAAACAATGGATCAGGCAGGGCCAGGAAGAGATAGAAAAAAGATTCCGCCGGAACTGAGAAAAGGAAGAAGAAAAAAGTTTTTAAGGAGGCAGACAAAGGGGCGGATTCCGCTCTTTTTGTCTGCCTCCTTAAAAAATAGAAAATTTCAGGCGTCCTCAATTTTCAGACAGGTATATATGTTGGATTCTCTGGAATCCGCCGGATTGAAAGTAACCTTGACAGAGCTTCCGGTCAGCAGTCCGCCGGTGGAAGTGTTGTCGGCTCCGTCTGTACGGCAGGTGACGCTTATGCCGTCGGTGGTCAGTAGAGTAATGGTATTGGCCGTGGAGGCGGTGATTTCTCCTGTAACAGAAAAGCCGATCTCACGCTCATTCATATTTTCGGGAATTTCTCCGGTGACGCCTAAAAGAGTGATTCCCTCAAGATTTTGCCCGTTAAAATCTCCGGTATAGGTGACGGTCACGCCGGAACCGGGAGCGGCTCCGCCGCTGAAATAACATGGAATCCCGGAAAGATTCAGATTCAAAACGGTATTGGAATTCTCTACAGTTACCTGCAGAGTATTCAGCCGGATATTCTGAATGACTGCCTGGAACTTTTTCTCCTGTACGGTATTTTCTCCCTCTTTGGGAGCAGGAGTAGGCATCGGGGAAGGAACAGCAAGAGGATCTATGTCCGATACGCTTAGCACCTTCAGATGAGACGCGTTAAGTACCATGGGATCATCTGATTCCGACTGGCCGAAGCTGCCTTTATAATGGAGATAGACCCAGGAGCCGGAACGGATTCCGTTTTGGTAATACTGTTCTGTTCCGGTGATCGGGTAGGCGGCCACCCGTCCGGTACGGGACTTCAGGGTAATGGAATTGGCAGTGAGATTCTGTACCTGCCCGTAGGTGGTCTTTTCCTCAAGCTGTATTTTTTTATGATATTCGTCCACTACCTTCAGCGCCTGGACAGTACTTGTATCTGTGCTGTTAAGCTGTCCCTGGTAGATGACACTGATCTCGTCTCCGGTGATCATGCCGCCCTCGCATTCCAGAGTGGCGTTGGAAACGTCAAAAACATAAGTGCTCTGGTCGTTCAGAAGGGTGATGCGGTTTCCGTCAAAATCCTCCAGCGTCCCGTGGATTTCGTCCATATAGACGCGGGTGCTGTCGGGAACAGGCTCCTGTACAGCGGGATCCCCGGCGGATGTGAACCGTTCCAGAACAGCTCCGGGGCTGCAGCCGGTGAGAAGTACGGCGCAGGAAAGGAAGGTGCATACGATGCGTAGTTTTTTCATTTGATTCCTCCGGCAGAATAAAATTACCGGAATGTCAGGCTCTGCATTCAGTCCCGGGACTTCTCTGATTCTGCCGGGCGTGCTGAAAAATCAAAAATCTCGCGGTATGCTTCCCACTCTTCCCTGTTTTGGGCGGCGTTCTGCATAAGACCGGTACATTCTGTACAGGCGTTGGTATCCAGGTAATTTTCATATGAGATATTATAAGGATTTTCTCGTTGTTTGTCTGAATTTTTATTCATCATACATCCTCCATAAGAATGATCTGTAGACTGCACTTAAAATAGTATATGAAAAAAATTCAAAACAATACAAAAGAAGAAAAACTTTCGATCTGCTAAGCGTTTTCATTATAGCAGAAACAAAAATAAACTTCTATAGAAAAAATTCTGTGATTTCTTTAACAAAACATATTGAAATATCCATAAAGTGTGCTATACTTAGGGGCAAGTAAATAATAGCGAAGTAGGAATTTATGCGTTAAGTGTTCATTGGCTGGGGAGTCGCCGTGAAACGAAAAGCTGCAGGATGGAGAAGGCTTACGATATATTTTCCGCACCCGTTGCTACATATGAGAACATCTCATAATGTGGAGGGATTATTATTTATGGTAACTACTCTAACTCTGTGAAAACATTATGGAGGTGTTTTTATTATGCAGAAAAACAATTACAAAACTTATTGGAACGTAAAAACTCTGGTCTTTATGGCCCTTCTGGTAGCCATGCATCTGGTGCTTACCAGAGTGTTTGTGGTGGAGCTGGGAGCGTACCGTATTTCTGTAGGAAGCGTGTGTACCATACTGGCAGGACTGTGGATGGGTCCGGCAGCCGGAGCTGTCTGCGGACTGACCGCCGATATCCTGGGATGCTTTATGAAAGGATATCCCATTGACCCGTTTATTACGACGGCGGCAATCTGCTGGGGACTGATCCCGGCGCTGGCAAAGCCGCTGTACGCCAACAGGACAAAGAAAGGCAAAACAGCAGGAATCGTGCTTTCTGTTTTCGGAACGGCTGTCGTAAGCTCTCTTGTCCTGACTACCATGGGTCTGGTGCTTTTTGAGGGATATAACTTCTATACGATCATTCCGGGAAGGCTGGTTCAGTTCGTAGTCCTGATCCCGATTTACAGTGTGCTGACCTGCCTTCTGTATTTCAGCCCTCTGACTTCTCTGGTCGTGGGCACAGTAACCCCGGCGGTCCTGAAGAAAAAAGCCGTCTGATCCCGACGGCAGGAAGCTACAGTACATAATAAAGAATAAAAATTAAGAAATAAATACGATTCCCCGAAACAGGGCGCGGCATATTGCTGCGCCCTGCGGTAATTTGGGGAAGAATTGTCCAGGTTGTATGTCAGCCGGCTTTACCTGCGTTCAGAAGGCTGCACACGAAACCAGTAAGTATAAAAATGACGGAAACCAAGGGAGGAGTAAAGCTTCTGGGCGGAAGCGTTGCCCTCGACTACCTGGAGATAGGCGTTTTCCGCTCCGTGTTTCCTGCCTTCCGCCAGAAGTCCGGTGCAGATCTGCCGGGCAAGCCCCTGACGGCGGTACTGTTCTTTTACATGGATTGCATAAATTCCGATGTAATCGCGGTCCAGAATACCAAGTCCTGTGGCGATGATCTTTCCCTCCTTCTGGATGAAGGCGCAGATCGTTTCCTTGGGAATGGCCCGGTACATAGACGGAACCACGGTGCGGTGAATGATGCTGGTGGTTCCCTTCAGGTCAAAAAGACTGTAGATCCACAGGTCGGGTATGGAAGAAGAGAAAACCACGTCCGGACAGGGGGCGTCAAGCCGGGCGTCGGCAAGACAGACAGTCATAACATCTGTGGTGTGCTGGATCTCATATCCTCTGTTTTCCAGAGTATAATCAAAGTCCGGAGATACCAGGGGGCTGATCTTGAAGATCGCCGGAGTTCCAAGCCGCCTGTATTCCTTCTCACAGTAGGGGATTTTTTCTCTCCAGGGAAGGGAGGAGATGCCGAACTGCTCTACGCTGTTGGTCCTGTGGGTGTAAAAATAGGAGAAACGCAGGATCCAGCCGTCGTAAAGTTCCATTTTGTGAGACGGCCATGCGTTCAGCGACATGTCTTCGATCTTCTTGATATTTGTTTCCATGCTGTCCTCTCCTCTGTATGTGAAATGCACTGCTCTGCCGGGGCGGAGCAGAAAGACTTTTTATCTTTCAGTATTATACAGAAAAACAGAGCGGTATGCAATAAAATACTGGCTGTCCGGGAATGTCAGATCCTGTTGTCAGGATTTGACGAACGAATTTTCTGGACATTCTTCCACAGGTCTTCTATAATAAAACTCACCAGAGATCTTCTGGTATTCCTGCCGTCAGATCAGACGGATAATCCCATTTTTTCATTTTTCACAGAAAGTATTTTTCCGCGTTAATGTATGTGGCGCCGGACTTTTTGTGAAACAAAAATAAGAAAGCTGCATGGAAAGGAGGCGGTAGCCGGATTACGATCGACAGAATACTGGTCCTTACTATAGCCGGAGTGTCTGTTGCCATGGATCTCTCCCATATGCGCATCAGCAACGGATGGATCCTTTGTTCTTTTCTTGCCGGGTTCGGCCTCTGTTGGACAGGAGCGGGAATAGGACCTGCCGGTTTTATCCTTGGAACACTGTTTCCTCTGCTGCTTTTAGGCTGGCTGTTTTATTTCCGTATGCTTGGGCCCGGAGACATCAAGCTGTTCTGCGTCCTCGGAGGGATCATGGGGCCTGAAAAAGTACTGTACTGTATGGGCGCGGCTTTTGCGGCCGGGGCCCTGGTTTCCCTTGGAATTCTGATCGTCTGCGGAGGATTTCAGGAAAGAATACGGTATCTCCTGGAATTTCTGGACCAGTATCAGAGAACAGGAAAAAAGAAGCCCTATTACAGAACAGGGCCGGCCTGGGAAAATATTCATTTTACAGTGCCTATTTTTATGAGTGTGATGTTCTATGCAGGAGGTATATATTGAAAAAACAAATTTTTGCAGTCTGTGATACAGAGGCGGAATATGCCCGGAATTTCATGGATTATCTGAACCGGAAAAAGAGTATGCCTTTTGAAGTGCAGGCGTTTACCAGTGCGGAAAGCCTGATTGCTTTTGCCGGAAAGAATCATATCGAGGTGCTTCTGATTTCTGCAGAGGCAATGTGCAGGGAGATCCGGGAGCTGGATATAGGAAAAGTGATCATTCTTACAGAGGGTGTGAAACCTCCGGAGTTCGGCGGTTACGCGGGAGTATACAAATATCAGGCTTCCTCTCAGATCGTACGGGAGGTGATGGCCTGCTACGGAGAGGAGAAGTCTGTTCTTCCCGTGCAGTCTCCGGCCATGAAGAGATCTACGGATATCCTGGGGATTTATTCTCCTCTGGGACGCTGCCTGAAAACGTCGTTTGCCCTGACTCTCGGACAGATCCTTGCAAAAGAACGGCCGGTACTGTATCTGAACCTGGAAGAATACGCAGGATTTGAAGAATTATTCGGGCGGAGCTTTTCCGGCACCTTAAGCGATCTTCTGTATTTTGTGCAGCAGGGGGAGAACAATCTTTCCGTAAAGCTTGGCGGAATGGTTCAGACAGCAGGTATTCTTGACTTTATACCTCCTGTGCAGTCCCCTCTCGATATCAGGGGAACTCCGTGGCAGGACTGGATCCGTCTGCTGCAGGAGATATCCATGCACACTTCCTACGAGACGGTGATCCTGGATATCGGAAACGGCATCGACGAAGTGTTCCAGCTTCTTGATCTGTGCCGGACAGTCTATATGCCGGTACGGTCTGACCGGATGTCCGTATGCAAGATCGCGCAGTTTGAAAAGCTTTTGCAGATGCTGGACTACTCTCAGGTGCTGGCGAAGACGGTAAAGATGAAACTTCCGTTTTACAGCGGCGTCCAGAGAGGGGCTTTTCAGCCGGAGCAGCTTGTATGGAGCGAGCTGGGAGATTATGTGCGGGAGATGATACAGAAAGGACTGGTATGAATAAAGAGATTTTTCAGATGCTCAGAACACTTCTGATGGAAAAGCTGGATATGTCCAGAGAAGTGACGGACAGGGAGATTTTAAAAGAGATCGACGGACTGATCCTGGGGCGGCTGAGAGAATCCTGTATCCCGCTTAAGGAAAAGGCAGAGCTGCGTCAGGAATTATTCTATTCCGTACGGAAACTGGATGTGCTTCAGGAACTGATCGAAGACGAATCGGTGACAGAAATAATGGTAAACGGGCCGGAAGCGATCTTTATAGAGCGGGATGGAAAACTGGAAAAATGGGAGAAAAGCTTTACCTCGCAGGAAAAGCTGGAGGACGTGATCCAGCAGATTGCCGGCAGATGCAACCGGGTGATCAATGAATCAATGCCCATTGTGGACGCCCGTCTGGAAAACGGCGCCAGAGTAAACGCAGTGATTTCTCCGGTGGCCCTGAACGGTCCTATCCTTACCGTCAGGCGCTTTCCGGACAGGCCGGTTACAATGGAAAAACTGATCTCTCTGGGAAGTCTGCCGCAGCAGTGCGCGGAATTTCTGGCCTCTTTGGTAAAAGCCAGATATTCCATGATCATCGGAGGCGGAACGGGAAGCGGAAAAACAACGTTTCTGGGAGCCCTGTCCAATTACATTCCAAAAGACGAGAGGCTGATCACGATTGAAGATAATGCGGAACTGAAGATCCAGGGCGTGGAGAATCTGGTAAGGATGGAAGCCAAAATGGCAAACATGGAGGGAGGCGCATCCATTACGATCCGGGATCTGATCCGCACGGCGCTCCGGATGCGCCCGGACAGGATCATTGTAGGAGAAGTCCGGGGAGAGGAAGCGGTGGATATGCTTCAGGCGCTGAATACAGGGCATGAGGGAAGTCTGAGTACGGCCCATGCCAACTCTGCGCGGGATATGCTGAGCCGCCTGGAGACAATGACGCTGATGGGAATGGATCTTCCTCTGGAAGCAATACGAAGGCAGATCGCCTCGGGAGTAGACATACTGATCCATCTTGGAAGGCTCCGGGACAAATCAAGAAAAGTTCTGGAGATTACGGAAGTATGCGGATTTGAAAACCATGAAATATGTACCAGAACACTTTATCAGTGGAAGGAGGGCTGCGGCCTGGTAAAGACCGCGGAACTTTTTAACAGGGAAAAGCTGAATCGGGCAGGAGTGAAAATATGAAACAAGATTACGGACAATATCGCTACACAAAAAAAGAACTGCTGAAATACAGCCTTCAAAGTATTATGCTCTGCGCAGCCGCAGATTATCTTTTTTATCAGAACTGGTGGGCTATGGCGGCGGCGGTTCCCATTACCGTCTTTTTTCTGAAATGGAAGAAGAGACAGCTTATCCGGGAAAGAAAAAAGCTTTTGAATTATCAGTTTAAGGACGCGCTGAATGGTCTGAGCGTGGCTGTGCAGGCCGGATATTCCGCGGAAAACGCAGTGTCGGCATGCACCCGGGATCTGGAACGGCTTTATCCGGAAGATTCGGATATCGTCAGGGAATTCCGGTATATAGAAAGCCAGCAGAAGGTCAGCGTACCGGTGGAAGAGCTGTTTTTGAATTTCGGAGAAAGATGCCATATAGAAGACATTGAGAATTTTGCCGCCGTGTTCAGCACAGCCAAGCGGTCAGGAGGAGACATGGATAAGATCATACAGACATCTGCAAGAATGCTTGGAGACAAAATCGACGTAAAAAAAGAGATTGAAGCTACTCTGGCGGCAAAAAAAGCGGAACAGATGATCATGAGCATGATGCCAGCCGGAATTATCCTGTACCTGCAGCTTACTTCTCCGGGATTTCTGGAGGTACTGTACGGGAACCTGTTCGGCATCTGCGCCATGACGGCATGTCTTGGCATATATCTGCTGTCCTGGTGGATGGGACGCAGAATCGTGGATATAGAGGTGTGATGGGATGAAGTAAACGAAAGGAGAAACAATGTGGATCCATATTGTACTTTTTATTCTGACTTTCGGATTTTTGATACTGTACAGAGCGGGATGGATACATCTGGAAGCTTTGAAAGACACAAGCAGCCGACGGCTGTTTGTGACAGTCGCCCTCTGCGGAAATCTTCTGGGACTGGCGTTTACTTTGATGGGAAACGGAGAAAACATACATACCCGGGGACTGCGTCTGGAAAAAGAAACTTCAGGCATGTACGAAGAAGAGTTCCAGGTATCTGTAGCTGGCGAAAAAGAAGAATCCGTCAGGATTCAGGTTCCGGGAAAAGAAGAGGAAGAAGCTGACATGGAGCCGGAAGAGGAGGAAAGGGAGACAGAAGAAGACAGATACAGAAAGGAACTGCAGGAAATGGTGGAGCAGTATAACCAGAGCAGGCAGGATCCCGATTATTATTATCTTCCTTCCCAGTGGAACGGCAAGGCGCTGGAGTGGAGGCTTCCGGAGGATCATTCCGGCGCGTTTCTGGCTTCCATGAGTTTTTTTGCGGCCTTTGTGGTCCTGATGAAGAAAACCCGGGAAAAGCAGGAAAAAGAGGTAAAAAGAACAGAGCAGCTCCTGATGGATTATCCTTCTATGGTGATGAAATTCGCTCTTCTGATCCAGGCGGGCATGACGGCAAGAAAGGCGTTTCAGAAAATGGCGGCCGACTACCGCGCAAGGACGCCGGATGCCGGACGTTTCGCTTATGAAGCAATAGCGGCGGCCTGCTATGAAATGGACAGCGGGATAGCGGAAATGGAGGCTTACAGAAGATTTGGAGAACGGTGCGGACAGATGAAATATAAAACTTTTTCTACGCTCCTGATCCAGAATCTGCAGAAAGGAACCAGATGTATGGCGGATATCCTGGAGAAAGAAGCTCTGGAAGCCTGGGACGAACGAAAGAGAAAAGCCAGGATTCTGGGAGAAACAGCGGCTACCAAGCTTCTTTTTCCCATGCTTCTTATGCTGGCGGTTGTGATGGCGGTTATCATGATACCGGCGTTTCTGTCCTTTTATGGATGAGCGTTTATCTGCCTGGGGAGGTGAAGCAAAATGAAAAAAATCTGGGAAACTTTGAGAGAATTTGTACAGGAAGAGGAGGCGGTAGGCGTTGTGGAGATCATTCTGATACTCGTGGTCCTGATCGGCCTGGTAGTTATCTTTAAAGAACAGCTTACCAGCCTTGTAAAGAATATTCTTTCCAAGATTACAAAACAGAGTAATTCGATTTAAAAAACGTCAGACAGCGGCGGATTGAAAAGGAGGGTATCTCATGGCAAAAAAAGGAAGCATTACAGTATTTCTGGCGCTGATATTAAGTTTGATCCTTTCTCTTGTATGCACCAGTATCGAATCAGTCAGGATGGCGGCGGCCAGGACGCAGATCCTGAGCGGCCTGGATATAGGGCTGTATTCCCTGTTCGGACAGTATGACAGAGAACTTCTGGAAGACTATGATCTGTTTTTTCTGAATGCTTCCGGCGACTCCGGAAATCTGAATCTGGGTGCGGTATATGATGAGCTGGAGTCTTATATGAAACCTGTTTTAAATCAGAACAGCCAGAATCTGTCAGTCGCGCAGGGCGGTTTTACAGGATACCGTCTGGCTACTGATGAAGACGGCGAAGTTTTTTACAGGCAGGCGGTGAAATATGTCAGGGATACCCTCGGAAGCCGCGGTGTGGAGATGATCCTGGACAGATTCCAGGAAAAACAGGAACAGGTCGGCAGGGCGGAAGAAGCGGGAAAACAGGCGGAAGAGAAGAACACGCTGGAAAATTATGACACAGAGATGGAGGCGGCTGCAAAAAACAGCGAGGAGGCAGCGCGCCAGGAGGAAGAAGCAGCCAGGGGAAACGGTGAAGAAGGGAATTTCAGCAGTGGGGAACAGACATCAGGGGAAAGTTTTTCCGATGGTCAGACAGATACCCAGGTGGTAAACCCTATTCCTGTATTGAAGCGAATCCGCAAAATGGGACTTTTGGATCTTATCGTTCCGGCTCAAAAGGGCATTTCTGATAATCAGGTGGAAAAAGGAGAGCTTTTGTCAGAACGGAGCATCCAAAAGGGAATGAGTATGCCGGGAACGATAAAAAAGGATACTTCTTATTCTTCCCGGCTTCTGTTCCAGCAGTATCTTTCAGATAAGCTGGGAAATTATATGGAACCGGCGTCAGGAGGTCTGCGGTATCAGATGGAATATCTTCTGTGCGGAAAAAACAGCGACAGAGAAAATCTTAAGTCTGTAGCCGGAAGACTTTTACTGATCCGGGAGGGTGTCAATGCCGCCTGTCTGCTGGCAGACTCTGGAAAAAGAGCCCAGATCCAGGGCCTTGCGCTGGCCATTGCGTCCGGTTTTCTGATCCCTCCTGCCGCGGTCATTATCGAAGCGGCTCTTCTGCTCTGCTGGTCTTTCGCGGAGAGTATTCTGGATCTGCGGGAGCTTATGCATGGAGGAAAGGTTCCTCTGATAAAAAGTCCGTCTGACTGGCAGATCTCGCTGGAGAATCTTCCAGATCTGCTGGAGGGGCTGGATACGCAGAGAAAAAGCAGTGAGGACGGTATTTCCTACGAAGATTATCTTCAGATCCTTCTTCTGTCGCAGTCAAAAGAAGATAAACTGGAGAGAGGAATGGATATGGTAGAGCTTTCGGTGAGAAAAACAACGGGACGCGAGGGATTCAGGCTGGATCACTGCATTGAGGCGGCGGAGATATCTGTAGATGTAAAGGCTAACGGACGCAGAACATATACGGTAACAAAGCAGTACGGATACATATAAAAAAGAGAAAAGAGGTGCAGAAAGATGCTTTTTCAGAGGACAAAACATAAAATGAATGGGAAAAAACAGAAGATAGACAGAAAAGAAAAAGAAAGGAATCGCTCTCTGTGGGGCCTCGGAAGTTTGTCTTCCCCGATGGGCAAAGCTTCTGAAAAGTTCTCTGGAAAAGCGTCTTTCTGCATCTTTTTCTTAAGGAAGGCCAGTCTTGCGGTGGAGACGGCACTGGTGCTCCCGGTTTTTTTCCTTGGTATGGTTACCTTGCTCTCCTTTATGGATATTTATAAGATGCAGACGGAACACCTTCAGGCCCTCTGTGAAAAAACAAAGGAGGCGGGTATGTACGCCTATGTGCTGAATGAGAAGGGATCGGAAAACATCACTCTTCCGGACGTTTATTCTTACACGCTGCCGGGAGGAATTATCGGGCTTCCCAAAATATGGATGTACAATACCGTAACGGTTCATGCCTGGACAGGGGCGGACATAAAGAATTTTTCTCAGGAAAAGGAAGAGACGGAGAAAATGGTTTATGTTACGGATTCCGGAACGGTTTATCACAGAGATCCAGGATGCCGTTATCTGAATCTTTCCCTGAACCAGGTGCCGGGGACAAGGGTATCATCCATGAGAAACGCTTATGGAGAAAAATATGCTCCCTGTGAGATATGCAGCAAAAATCAAAGTCCTGCGGGAAGCGTTTATATCACGGAAAATGGAAACAGGTATCATAATCTGGAAACCTGCAGCGGACTGAAACGAAACGTGAAACTGGTCAAATATTCAGAAGTCCGGGGAAGAAAGGCATGCAGCAGGTGCGGATAAGGAGCGGAGAATGGAAATAAGACATATTTGTACGCTGGTTTTTCTTCTGGCAAATGGATGGAAGGACTGGAAAAGACATCAGATTTCTCTGCTCATGACAGCGGCGTTTGCTCTGGCGGGGATTGTTTTCAGCTTTTTGGAACAGAGAGCAGTCCAGGATCTTCTTGTTCCGGGAGGAACAGGACTGATGTTTCTTGCTTTGAGTATTCTTACCGGAGGAGCTCTGGGAATGGGAGACGGGTGGATTCTGCTGGCGCTGGGAACGGCGCTTCATACAGGGGAATATGTGCGGATGCTCTGTCTTGGAATGATCTGCGCGGCGGTTTACGCAGGCTTTCTGCTGATCGTCCGCAGAAAGGACAGAAAGACGGAGATACCGCTGGTACCGTTTTTGTTTCTGGGATATCTGGGAGGCTTTTTATGGTGAGAAAAAAGAAAAAATACGCAAAAGCCAGCTTTACTATCGAGGCGGCCTGCGTAATGTCCCTGATCCTTTTCGTGATCGTAGGGACTATGTATCTCTGCTTTTTTGTACATAATCGGGCATGGCTTACTGCGGCGGCCTATGAGGCGGCTCTTGCGGGAAGCTTGGAAGGAGTCCGCGAGGACGGTAAAGTATCGGAAACGGCACAAATGCGAAGCAGAGAGCTGGGAAATACCGGCTTTTTCGGAGCGGAAAATCTCAACGTTCACGTAGAGGCGGGAAAAAGTGTGGAAGTCTCTTATTCTGCCGATACAGTTTCCGGTTTTGGAGGTTTTTCCTGGAAGTTAAAGGCCGAGGGAGCCTCAAAGGTGATCCGGCCGGTTGAATGGATACGGAAAGTAAAATCTCTGGCCGATATAGCGGACAGTGTTCAGAATGGATCATGACAAAGAGAACAGGCCTGATAAGCGAAATATGGAGAGAAGGAAAAATGAAGGCGGAATATAAAAGAGATATAAACCATAATTATCTGATATTTGAAGATGAAAAAGGAATAGACAGATCTTCCTATCAGGTGCGTATGCTGCTTGGAAATGTAATTCCGTCTATTCTCAGATGTCATCTGCAGAATCTTGACGGAAAAAATTTTTACTCCTATGAGATCACCTCCAGACAGTCGGTGGCGTCTTATTATGAAGGCAGAAAATTTCACGGGGAAGATATCCGTATGCTTCTGGAAGGATTCCTTCGTGTGATGGAAGAGCTGGCGGAATATCTGATGAATCCGGAACAGCTTCTGATCAAGCCGGAGTATATCTATCTGGACATAGAGTCCGGAACGGTTTTCTTCTGCTGTCTGCCGGAACAGGGCGGAGAGGTGCAGACACAGCTCAGGGAATTTATAGAATATATGCTCCCAAAACTGGATCATGAAGATCAGGAGGCAGTATTTCTGGGATATGGAATTTACAGAAGAGTACTGGAACCGGGATTTCAACTGGAAATGATCAAAGAAGCGGTTTATCACTCAGAGCAAAAGGGCGCCGTAAGAGCGGCGGATACGGGAGAAGAGGACGCGGCGGAAAAAGAGGCGGCCGTTTTGCCGGAATCGGAGGAAAAAGGAAAAGAATCCCTTCCGGATATGCCGGTTTATGCAGTCTCTTCGGCAGAAAAACATTCAGGATGGTGGTGGGCGGCCGGATGTATAGCTGCGGCGGCAGCCATGCTGGGATTACTGGGAGCCGGGGCAGCGGGAATCCTGCCCTGGCTTCCTGCCGAGTTTGTGATCGGAGGCGGGATTGCTGCGTTCGGCGTGGGAGGATTTGCCGGATGGATAACGGATAAAAGGAAAAAGAAACAGGAGACAAGCGCGGTGTGGGGAAAAAAAGAAGAAAAAGGACAAAAAATCTCTCTGCCCAGCGGCGAACAGAGGACAGACAGTCCTGACAGGAAAAGAAAAGCCGCTGAAGAAAGCGAAATGGCAATATATCCCGATAACAAGAATACCTCTTATGCAGAAATAAAATATACAGAAATAAAAAATCCGGAAGAGGAAAGAGCTGTATATGGGGAAACGGTAGCTCTCTGTGAGGGAGGGCGCTCAGGCCCTGCGACACTGGTAAGCCGGGAACCGGGAGAGTTTGCGACAATTTATCTGGAACAGGAGCTTACGGTTGTGGGAAAGCTGGCAAACGCTGCAGACGCGGTAATTCCTATTCCTACGGTAAGCCGTGTCCACGCACGGATCCGGAAAAAAGACGGGGAGTACTATCTGGCGGATCTTAACTCAAGAAACGGGACGACAGTAAACGGCCAGATTCTGAAAAATGGAGAAGAGTATCAGCTTCAGGATGAAGATGAGGTGGATTTTGCACAGGCAAGGTATATTTTTCTGAAATAAGATAAAAACAGACGTTTCTGATCCGCAGCGCCTCAGAAAAAATATGACAGGCTCCGGCAGGCGTGATAAAATAGACATATCCAAGTATTTAAAGAAAAAGGAGATTACATTTTGGAAGAATTTCGTAAAGAGCCTGTTACAATATTACTGATAGTCCTGAACATTCTTGTCTTTCTGGCAGTAGAAATGACGGGCAGTTCCCAGGATGTATTTCATATGCTGAACTGCGGCGCGTCTTATACGCCTCTGGTCAGGGATCAGGGAGAGACATACAGATTATTCACCAGCATGTTTCTTCATTTCGGGATTTCTCACCTGGCTAATAATATGCTGGTACTGTTTGTTCTTGGCAGCCGCCTGGAACGTGTGACAGGAAAGGTACGATTCCTGATTATTTATCTTCTGGGCGGCCTGGCGGGGAATATACTATCCATGCTGATGGAACTGAGCAGCCGGGAATATGCAGTGTCGGCAGGGGCTTCCGGAGCTGTATTCGCAGTTATGGGAGCCATGATCTATGTTGTCGTCCGGAACAGGGGATGGCTGGAGGATCTTTCCATGAGGCAGATCCTTGTGATGGCCATATTTTCTCTGTACTTTGGGCTTACCAGCAGCGGAGTGGATAATGCCGCGCATATCGGAGGAATGATTTCTGGCCTTCTGCTTGCGGTTATTTTATATCATCCGCAGAAAAGAATCTGAAAGACAGTTCCCTGATCCGGCACACTGTGTACGGTGATCTTACCGCCGTGTCCCTCAATGATCTGCCGGGTGACAGAAAGACCCAGGCCGGTGCCGCCCTGCTTATAAGTGACAAAAGGCTGAAATATTGTTTTCTGCTGCTCTTCTGTCATACCGCATCCGTTGTCTGAAACAGTAACACGTACGCCCTCAGGAACGGACCGGGCGGAAATATGGATAACTCCATGAGAATGACAGATCGCTTCCTGGGCGTTCCGAAGCAGATTAAGAAATGCCTGCCGGATTTTTATGCAGTCCAGATAAAGAGGCGGAAGCTGTTCGGAAATGTCCGTTTCCAGAGCAATCCCAAGATATTCCAGAGAAGGACGGAAAGAGAGTATAATACTTTTCAGAAGACAGGACAGATCTGTCTTTTCAGGAAAGATCTGCCCGGCGTGACTGTAATCCGCTGTTTCCTTCAGCAGATCTTTGACATATTCCAGATTTTCTGTGATGTCTTCCCACTCTCTGTATCCTGTTATTTCCGGATGGGAAGCCGCCATCATCTGCAGTCCGCTTTGGATCAGCGCCAGGGGATTTCTGATCTCGTGAGCAAACTTTGACAGAGTAAGCTGAAAATCTTCTTCCTGCTGTTTCAGGGAAATAAGATCCTGCATATGAATCACCTCATCTGCAGTTTATCATTCACATTTTGGGGAATCAACAAATTTCGTATTGAAAAAATCGAAGAAATACGAGACAATAGTAAGGGAAAACTAATAAAAGGAGGAGATTGTTGTGGATAATTGTATTTTCTGTAAAATTGCAAACGGGGAAATTCCATCAGCTACTTTATATGAAGACGAGGAATTTCGTGTGATTCTGGATCTGGGTCCGGCAAGTAAGGGACATGCGCTGATCCTGCCGAAAGTTCACGCCGCGGATATTTATGAGCTTCCGGAGGAGACTGCCGGAAAAGCAATGATCCTTGCCAAGCATATGGCGCAAAAAATGAAAGACGCCCTGCACTGCGACGGATTTAATATTGTCCAGAATAATGGAGAAATTGCGGGGCAGACAGTATTCCATTTCCACATGCATCTGATTCCAAGATATAAGGGAGATCAGGTTGGTCTGACATGGACTCCCGGAAAACTCAGTGATAAGGACAGGGACGAAATTTTGGAAAAATTAGGCAGATAAGCCGGGAATATTACAAAAGATGAAATGTGAGAATTTTAAGGATATTTACAGGAAATACCGGGGATTCTCTACCAGCGTTGCCGAGAAAGTGCTCAAGGACGACGTGATTGCAGAGGATATCAGTCAGGAGGTATTTTCTCATTTGTATGAGATCAGAGCAACGCTGGATTTTTCAAACGAGAAGATGATAAAATCGCTGATATTTACTGCAACTGTCAATAAGTGCAAAGACTATTTCAAAAAGTCATGGAAGAAACGGGAAATTTATCAGTTGGATGAAGAACGCTACAGAACTGTTCCGGACAACAGAGCGAATCCGGAATCGATTCTGATCCGCAGGGAAGAGATGAAATATTGGAAACTTGCATTGGAAAAGCTTCGCTGTGAACATCCAATGAATTACGATATTCTGATCAAAACAAAATATTTTGAGATCCCACCGGAATTCGTCGCGGAGGAGTATGGCATAACGAGACATAATGTGAACAACAGAGTCCTCCGGACGAAAAAGTGGGTGAGAAAAGAGGCGGAAAAACTGCAGAAGAAGCATTCGTAGCTTCAGTTTCCGCATTTTATCTGGAATTTACACATTCTTCAATAAGAGAAACAATATGATGGATGGAATCCATCTGCTTTCCGGACGCCATAGCTTTTTCATAAACATGCCGGTCCTCATATAACCTGCGGATAGAGGAAAGGAGTTTTTCGTCGGTGATCTCTTCTTCCTCAAGAACCATACTGAAGCCCTGGCGCTCGAAAGAACGGGCGTTGAGGATCTGATCCCCCCGGCTTGCATTGGCGGAAAGGGGGATCAGCAGATTTGGTTTGTGCAGGGCGCTGATTTCGCAGATCGCGTTTGCTCCGGCTCTGGAAATAACAATATCCGCAAGAGCAAACAGATCGGCCAGTTCTTTTTTGATATATTCGTACTGTACATAACCGGCTGTTCCTGTAAGCGATTCATCTGTTTTTCCTTTTCCGCAGAGATGGATGACCTGAAACTCTTCCAGAAGCTGGGGAAGTATCCTGCGGATATGGTCGTTTACGGAAGCGGCGCCCAGACTGCCGCCGATGACCATGATAACAGGCTTCTCTGAGGTGAAGCCGCAGAACTGCCGGCCCGCTTCAGGATTTCCGTTCAGAAGCTCCTGGCGGATCGGCGTTCCGGTAAGAACAGCCTTTTCTTTTGGAAGACTGTCAACTGTTTCAGGAAAATTGCAGCAGATTTTTACGGCAGAAGAAATACACAGTTTATTCGCAAGACCGGGAGTCATGTCGGACTCGTGGATAATGGCCGGTATTTTGCATTTTTTGGCAGCGATCACTACAGGGACGGTGACGAAACCGCCTTTGGAAAACACCACGTCCGGCTTTAACTGCTTGAGCAGCTTCTTTGCCTCATAGAAGCCTTTCAGTACCCGGAAAGGGTCTGTAAAGTTTTTTACATCGAAATACCGTCTTAATTTACCGGACGATATACCATAGTAGGGAATATCCAATTCTTCAATGAGTTTGCGCTCAATACCTTCGTAGGACCCGATATAAGAGATCTGATATCCGGCCTCCCTGAGAACGGGAACCAGAGCGATGTTTGGTGTAACGTGTCCGGCAGTACCGCCGCCGGTGAGTACAATATGCTTCATAGAGAACCCTCCTGCAAAATCTTTTGTTACCAATAATATGAACCAGCCGGGGATAATTGTCAAGAATAGATAAAAATCAACGACAGGCCGGAAAAGTGATGAAGGGAAGACTCGAGAAGCGAGGCAGTACCAGGAGAATACCATGAGAAAAAAGTTTAAAGATGATAAAAAAGAGAAAACAGCAGAAACGTCTGGTAGAAAAAATACTCTGAAGCTGTCGAAAGAGTGGGAAGAGCAGTATATAGCGAGGACGGAGAGAAGGGAGAAGGAGCTTTTCGGAGGAAAACAGCCCAAAGAACGCGAAGTCTCCGACGACGAGATAGAAGAATCGTACCAAAAACTGGTGAACAGCCTGAAGGAAAAAGGAATTTACAGTGAAGACGAACCGAAGATCATTCCCATATCCGAAGTACACTCTTCCGGGAAAGAAGATACTTTTGCAGAAAGCGGCAGGAGGAGAAAAAAGAAAGCCGAAAAAGTTTTTCAGGGAAGATACCGCAGCGGCATTCATTTGGGGAAAATTGCCGGAATAGCTCTGGTCTGCTGCGCCTGTGTATTTGCGGCAAGTATGACAAGCGAAGCGAACAGGGCGTATTTTGTAAAGAATGTGCGTTATCTGATGGGTGATGATACAAGAATTATATTAGATAACGATGATACGAATGAAAGTGCAGATATGGAAGAGTATCAGGCAGTTCAGGATATCGAAGAAAAACTGGGGATAGATATGCCGGAGTTTTATTATCGGCCGCAGGGACTGAAATTCCGGGGGTATGAGGTGAATGTGACCGTTGATAATGCAAGGATAGAGTATGATTATCAGCAAAATATTATTGCCTTATTTATTAATAAAGAGAGAGAAAATACAGCAAGCAATATTAATAGTGCTCATGGGAAAAAAACAGAGACAATAATAACGGTTGGTGATGGGATAGAAGTTACGCTTGAAGAGATTATGGATGATCAGGATGAAAGACCAAGTTATACTGCGCAATGGCAAAGAGAAAACGTTTATTTTCATTTGTCTGGAAAAATAGAAATAGAAGAGTTGAAACAGATGGTTGAAAATATGGTTTATTAAGTGTGATTTTAGAATGATTTTGTCGTATTAATATTGTAAGGTATGTTTGCAAAGGGAAAGGAGTGAGAGTAATTAGCAGGTGGAAACGAATCCTGGGAATCTGTATGGCTGCAGGGCTGCTGGCATCTGTGGCAGTAACTTCCGTGCCAGTGCAGGCTTCCAGCATTCTGGATGAGGTGACGGAGCTGGAGACAACAGAAGATTATGCGGAGGATACGGAATACAGCCGTCTCAGAGGAAATAATTTAAACTATGGGAATGTGAAGGTGCAGAAAATATCCAGTAATGAAATAGGAATTCATGGGCTGACACAGTGCCACCATGTCTGTGATACCGTCTATTTATACCTTTACTTGGAGAGAAAGGTAAACGGAAGCTACGGTACCTATAAATACTGGAGATTTGAAGCCAATAATGTGACCAGCCTCAGCAGAGAAATCAACGTTATAGTCCCCAGCGGCACCTATTACCGTGTAAGAGGCTACCATGCCGCAAAGGACGGTTCCAAGGAATCAACGTCTACGTTGACGAGCGGAATCCTGATCAAGTAAAAAGTCTGCCCCAGGAGGCAGAGCTTTCAAAACGGACACATAGGAAACATACATAAACCAAAACGCTGTAAATAAAAATCCCGGCACAGGCGGGCGGCAGAAGCGGCTGAAAGGGATGACATGAGAAACGTGAAAGAAATGTAAACTGCCTTACCGTCCCCAGAAAGAAGTTTTTGCGAGAACCGGCGTGCCGAAATCCACAACACACAACACATACAAATCTTGCAGGCACCTTATAGGCGCCGAAAGATAGGAAACAGTAAAAAAAGTATACGGCAAAATCTGGCAGCAGGACAGAAGACGGTATTCTGTCCTGCTGTTTTTATGGAATAATGCTGTTAAAAAACTGATTTCTCGTGTATAATAATTATAAAATCAAATTCTTCTGAAAATGATCAGATAAAGGGGGCCGGCATATGAAAATTACATTTATTGGGGCAACACATGAAGTAACCGGAAGCTGCTATTATCTGGAGGCGGCAGGAAAGAAATTTCTTGTAGACTGCGGTATGCAGCAGGGTCCGGATTATTACGAAAATAAGCCGATTCCGGTAAATCCCGGAGAACTTGATTTTGTTCTCCTGACCCATGCGCATATGGATCATTCCGGTAATCTTCCCGCAATTTACGCACAGGGATTTCAGGGTCCGGTCTACGCCACCGAGGCGACCTGCCATCTGTGCGACATTATGCTTCGGGACAGCGCTCACATTCAGATGTTCGAGGCGGAATGGCGGAACCGGAAAGCCAGACGGCAGGGAAAACCTGAATTTGTTCCGGCCTACACCATGGAGGACGCTATGGGGGTCATCCGCAATTTTGTGCCCTGTCCTTATGAAAAGCCAATGGCATTGGGAGAGGGGATTTCTGCGCGCTTTGTGGATGCAGGCCATCTCTTGGGCTCTGCCAGTATTGAGCTTACTCTGAAAGAGGGAGAAGAAGAAAAGAAAATTGTATTTTCCGGAGATATTGGAAATACTAATCAGCCCTTGATCAAAGATCCTACTTATCTTCACCACGCGGACTATGTGGTAATGGAATCCACTTACGGAGACAGAAGCCATGGCGAACGCCCGGACTATGTGTCCTGTCTCAGTGAAATTATACAGAGGACCTTTGACAGAGGAGGAAATCTGGTGATCCCCTCCTTTGCCGTAGGCCGTACACAGGAAATGCTTTACTTTATCCGTCAGATCAAAGAGGAGAACAGGGTAACGGGACATGGAAACTTTAAAGTTTATGTAGACAGTCCTCTGGCTAATGAAGCTACTACGATTTTCCGCGAGCATATGTACGACTGCTTTGACGAGGAAGCGGTAAGCCTGATACAGAAAGGTGTCAATCCTTTAAGCTTTCCGGGCCTTCGTACCTCTGTGACAAGCGATGATTCCAGAGCGATCAATAATGATGAGGACTGCAAAGTGATTATTTCCGCAAGCGGAATGTGCGATGCAGGAAGAATCAAACATCATCTGAAACATAATCTGTGGGACAGCAAGAATACGATTCTGTTTGTCGGCTATCAGGCTATAGGCACCCTGGGAAGAAATCTTCTGGAGGGAGCTACGGAGGTAAAACTTTTCGGAGAAGAAATCCATGTGGCGGCGGAAATCTGCCAGATGCAGGGAATCAGCGGCCATGCGGATGTGAACGGCCTTCTGGACTGGATAGGAGCTTTTGAGGAAAAGCCCCGGAAGGTGTTCGTCACTCACGGCGATGACGAGGTAACAGAAATATTTGCCCGCAGGCTGCGGGAAGAGAAGGGAATAGATGCGTCCGCTCCTTTCAGCGGAACAGAGTATGATCTGGCGGCAGGGGCGTTTATCTGCGAAGCACAGGGAATACGGATGCAGAAAGCGTCGGCTTCTCCAAAGGCAGGACGGGCGGCAAGAGCCTTTGAAAAGCTGGTGGCTATGGGACAGCGGCTGATGTCTGTAATACGGAAAAACGAGGGATGCCCGAATAAAGATCTGGAAAGATTTTCAAGAGAGATTCAGTCCCTTTGCGATAAATGGGACAGAACAGATATATAAAAAATAGGATATCCCAAAAACAATTACAACAGTTGCCATTGATTTTTCCATACTTTTAGAAAGGTGGTGCATGATCATGGCAGCAAAGGTATTTGCAGACTCTGGAATTAGTCCCTGTTCCAGCCGATGAAAAAACGTCGGAAATACAGATCCGGGATGTAAACGACCGCCCTATCCTGCGGGCGGCGATAGAGGCAAAGGCATACGTCCTTATTACCGGCGATAATGACGCCGGCAGAGTTTTTAAAATATTGATTATTGAAAAGGCGGGGCTGTCGCATCAATTTAATGCGACAGTCCAAAGTATAAAAAGAAGGGATATTCTATGGAAAAATTATAACGAAAAGGGATTGTAACTGTAGAAATCCGATGCGGTTTACGGTTGAAATTGGGAATCCTAGGATTGTAACCGTAGAAATCCGATGCAATTTACGGTTGAAACAGGAAATTTTGGGATTGTAACCGTAGAAGTATGATGCAATTTACGGTTGAAACAGGAGAATTTGAGATTGTAACCGTAAAAGTTCGGTAGAGTTTACGGATGAAACAGGAAAACCTGAGATTGTAACCGTAAAAGTCGGATGCAGTTTAGGCAGGCAGAGGGGGCTGCCGCACTAATTATTTAGTGCGACAGCCCCGTTTCAGCGGCGGAAAGCCGCCGCAGGTTATACATCAGAACAGCCAGCACTGTCCCGGTTCCAGTTCAAGAGTCAGGATCCTGGCGGCATCGGCGGGATCTTTCGCCTGGTTAAACTTGAAAAGCATTTTTCCGTCAGGAAGCTGGCCCAGGATCTCGATCTTTCCCCGGGGCGTGGACATACAGTAACGGATGCATTTTCCCTGCCCGTTCTGCATATTTTTCGCCTCGTCTACAATGCGGACGCCTTTTTCCAGAGGAACCTGGAACTGATTTTTGACTCCGCGTACCGGACGGCACTGGAAAATATAATAGGGAACGATTCCCGCTGCAGTAAGCTTTCTCAGAAGAAGCCCAAGCACTTCAGGGTCATCGTTGACGCCTTTAAGAAGCACCGTCTGGTTTTTGACTACAATACCCATCTTCAGGAAAAGACGGATCACTTCTCTGGCTTTGGGCGTCAGCTCTCTGGGGTGATTAAACTGAGTGACAATATAGAGCTGCTTCTTGTCCGCGTATTCACGAAACATGTCCTGAAGCTCTTTATCCTGCAGGATCCGGTCCGGGAACACAACGGGAACCCTGGTGCCGAAACGGATCAGATCAAGGTGCTCCATAGAAGTCAGTTCCTCCAGATACCTGCGTATCATTTTGTCCGGCATCATAAGAGAGTCTCCGCCTGATACCAGTACGTTGGTAAGTTCTTTATGCTCCCGGATATACCCCATCATATTTTCAAAATTTTTTGCGGTTTCCTTATCGTCAATTCCAACGAGTCTTTTCCGGAAACAGTGCCTGCAGTACATTGCGCAGCAATTTGTAGAAAGAACCAGAGCTGTCTGCGTATACTTGTGCTGCAGTCCGGTCTGTACCGTGTTGTCAGCCTCTCCGCTGGTGTCAAACTCTCCGGACAGATCCGTCTCTGTCAGAGAAGGGATACACATACGGCGGATAGGATCATCGGGATCATCTTTATTGATCAGGGAGAGGTAGTATTCCGGAACAGACATTGGAAAATGTTCCAGAATGACCTGCATTTGTTTTTCTTCCTCTTCCGACAGACCGAGATAATCTTTGATTTCGGATGCTGTTGTATAAAATTTTTCTGTTGTCCAGCTCATGAAATCCTCCTTTCTGATTTTCTGACATTTTATCTCTTTTTAACTTTAGTATACTACAATTTTCGTTGTTTGAACAGAAGCTTTTTTTTCTTCATTGGAAATTAAATATCTTTTAGATAAAAGCAGAAGAAAAAGAGAGGAGTCTGTGATCTTATATCAGGAAAGAGCTTCCTTTAATGCCTTTGACAACTGATCAGGGCAGGATGTGGGACGGCGGCCGCAGCGGATTCCCTCCAGACGGCTGATCGCCTCATTTACGTCCATTCCCTCTACCAGACGGGCCACTCCCTGGGTATTTCCGGAGCATCCGCCGTCGAATCTTACGTTGCGTACTTTGTTTTCGCTGTCTATCTCAAAATCAATAGCTCTTGAGCATACGCCGCTTGTCTTGTATGTCATTTTATCTTCCTCCTTAATAAGTATATCTGCGGCCGTTTTCTCAAAGAAAAAAGCCGCTTTTCTGATTTCAACATAAGTCATTATAGCAGAAGTGAAAAAAAGTTTCCATATAAACTGAAGTTTTGATATAATGAATCTGTGACGAAAGAATGATATCCGGCAAAACGGCCGGAAGACAGGAGAAGAAAATATGAGATGTATAGGTATTATAGGAGCAATGGATGATGAAGTTGCGGAATTAAAAGAATATATGCAGGATGTGAAGGTCACTACGATAGCGTCCATGGATTTCTATGAGGGAATACTGGAAAACCACAAAGCAGTGGTGGTTCAGTCCGGCATTGGAAAAGTCAACGCCGCCATATGCGCCCAGATCCTGATAGACCGGTTTCAGGCGGAAGTTGTGATCAACACAGGTATCGCGGGAAGCCTGAACAATGAAATCAATATCGGGGACATTGTGGTTTCCACAGATCTGGTGCAGCATGATGTGAACGCGCTGGCATTCGGGTATGCCAGAGGACAGATTCCGGACATGGAGCAGTTCTCTTTCCAAAGCGATGAAGTGCTCCGGAAGCTGGCTGTCCGCGCCTGCCGGGAAGTAAATCCGGAAATAGATGTCTTTGAGGGAAGAATTGCCTCCGGCGATCAGTTTGTGGCGGATCAGGATGTAAAGGATCTCATTGTAAAGGAATTCGGAGCTTACGCGGTAGAAATGGAAGGCGGCGCTATTGCGCAGACGGCTGTTCTGAATCATGTGCCGTTTCTTGTTATCCGGGCTATTTCAGACAAAGCGGACGGAAGCGCCCATGTAGACTATCCCGCTTTTGAGAAACTGGCTATTGACCACAGCGTAAAGCTGACGAGAAAAATCGTAGGCGAGATCCAGGACTGACAAAAGGGTATGCACCTTAAGGCCGGGGCCGCATATGCTAAAACAGAGGATTGGTAAGTATGCGGGAGACAGTCTATGTATGATAAGCATAAATTTTTTCCGTTTTATACGTCTATAGGAGATCCGGTGCTTTTATCGGGAGAAAACATGCAGGAAAGAGAATTCGCTCTGATGAAATCCTATTTTCCGGAAACAGCGCGGAAGATCCAGGAAAAAGTAGAAGAAGAATGTGAGCTTCTCGATTACGAGGGAAGCAGGATCTACGATGAATATCCTGACCGGCTTATGATGCGCGGCCTTGGAGACGGGATTTTCCGCCGTATGCAGAAAGAGACGGCCGCCCAGGAGCTTCCTTCCGGATTTCTGGAGGATCTGGTTCAGGTGCTTCTGTATCAGGAAATCTCCAGAAGACGGTGCAGGCGGAAAAGGTGCAGAGGATACTAAGGCAGCGAAGGCCCTTCTGTGACGGGAGAAAGAAAGTATATTTTATGATGATAAAAACAGTTGAAGAATTTTTAGAGGAAGTTATCAGTGAAGATCTGATCCTTGCCGTCTTAAGCGGATGCCGGAAAAAAGAGCTTCCTTCCAGAGTCCGCATACGTCCGGTGGAGCTGAAGGGGGAAATCCTTTATCAGGCTTCTGCGACCCAGGGTACAAAGGTGATACACACCAATTACGGCAGGGATGCGCTTCTGGAATATATGAACCAGTGTCTGAAAGGCGGATATTCCCAGCTTCAGATCCAGGGACGCCGGATGGACGGAAGTATTCTGGTCAGCAAAAAAGGAAAACATACTATAAAAGTAAAACAGCATCCGGAAAAAAAGGCTGTAAAGATCATGTCCCACAACCGGGTAAAAAAATACATCCTGCCGGAGGGCAGGCCGGTTCCCTTTCTGATAGATCTGGGGGTGATGAGCCCGGAGGGAAAGATTCACGCAGTCTCTTTTGACAAATACAAACAGATCAATCGTTTCCTGGAATTTATTGAAGATATTCTTCCGAAGCTTTCCAGGGAACGGGAGATCACCATTGTGGATTTCGGATGCGGAAAATCTTATCTCATCTTTGCCATGTATTATTTCCTGAGAGAATTAAGAGGGTATGACGTAAATATCATCGGCCTGGATCTGAAAGCCGATGTGATCGAAAACTGCAGCCGTCTGGCGGAATCCTACGGTTATGAAAAACTGCGTTTTTACCAGGGGGACATTGCAGGATTTGAAGGGCTTGAGAAGGTGGACATGGTAGTTACCCTCCACGCCTGCGACAAAGCTACGGACTACGCATTGGCCAAGGCTGTCCAATGGAACGCCCAGGTGATCCTCTCGGTTCCCTGCTGTCAGCATGAACTGAATGGAATGATAAAAAACGACCTTTTGTCGCCGGTTCTGAAATATGGGATACTGAAGGAAAGGATGTCCGCCCTTCTCACAGACGGGATCCGCGCAAACCTTCTGGAATCAAAAGGCTATTCTGTGCAGATCCTGGAATTTATCGATATGGAACATACGCCCAAAAATCTGCTGATCCGTGCGGTAAAAACGGGAAAAGAGAAGTCTGTAAAAAAACTGGGAGAAATGACAGAAGCGCTTCATGCGGAGCTGACTTTGGAAAAGCTCCTTTATCCCCAGGGAATGCCTGCAGAGAAGGAGGTATAAAATACCATGAAAAGATTTCTTGGCAGGCTGGCGGTACTTCTGCTGGTATTTGTTCTGGGTGTGGCGGGAACCGCCTTTTTGCTGAACAATGAAACCACGGACGACAGGTCGGATATGAACAATCCTGTTCTTCCGGAAGTTATGGTGGATTTCGGAGGAACCCTGTCCAATCTGATGCACGGGTACAGGCAGCCCATGCAGGCTGATTTTGTCAGGGAGTGTATCACGCCTCTGGACACTGCGAAGACACTTTCCCTTGTAATTAATCCCCATGAGTCGGAAGTAGAAAGCCTGTCCTATGAGATCAGAAGCTCAGACGGAACAAAAGTCATTGAAAACAAGAGAGTCAGCAGCCTGGAATCCGAGGAGGATTATCTGAGAGCCTCGGTGCAGATTGATTCGGGCCTTCTGATGAACCAGGAATATTCTATGCAGATCACACTGGATACAGACAGGGGAGAGGCGTATTACTATACAAGAGTTGTGTCCAGATCTTCCACTTATACGGAAGAGTATGTGAAGTTTGTAAAAGACTTTGCCCAGATGTGCATGAACAAAAATACAGCCGATCAGCTTGCCGCTTATCTGGAATCCCAGACCACCGGTTCAGGGGATTTTTCGGAGATTTCCATTACTTCGCCTCTGTCGGATATAAGCTGGGGCGATCTGAACCCGCAGATATCCAGAGAGGGAGTGCCGGTGATCAAGGAAATCAATGAGACAACGGCCAGTATATCTATGGAATATGAGATTTCAGCCGTAAATGAAAACGGAGGAGTGGAATTTTATAACGTATCGGATTTTTACCGGATGAGATATACAGAAGAAAGGATCATGCTGCTGGATTTTCAAAGATCCGCAGGCCAGATCTTTAATCCGAATCTTCCTGTGATCAGCGACAGCGGGCTGCTTCTCGGCGTCCGAAGCAGAGACGTGGACTATATGACAAATGAAGAAGCCGCTGTGACGGCCTTTGTGCAGGAGGGAGAACTGTGGACTTACGCGCCGGAAAACGGCAAATTCGTAAATGTGTTCAGCTTCCGGAAGACAGAGAACAGAGACGCCCGGGACGCCAGTCTGGAACATGGGATCAAGCTGCTCCAGGTAGGCGATAACGGCGATGTGGATTTTATGGTATACGGCTATATGAGCCGGGGCGCTCACGAGGGAATCTGCGGCATTGGAATTTACCACTATAATAACGATCAGAACATGATCGAGGAAGAGGTGTTCATTCCCAGTACGGAATCTTATGAATTCCTGAACTCGGATCTTGGAACCCTGTCTTATGTGAATAAAAATAAGCAGCTTTTTCTTTTAATGTCCCAGAAGCTGTATCAGATCAACATTGCGCAGGGAGATTATCAGATCCTGGCGGAAGGGATCAGCAATAAAGATTTTTCCGTATCAAAAACCAGCGCTCATGCGGCCTGGAGGATTTCCGAGGGAGAAAACGCGGGGCAGATCCGGTTTATTGATTTTGAAACTCTGGAATCCAGGATGATACGGCCGGAAGAATCCCAGGAACTGCGCGTTTTGGGATTTATGAATGAAGATCTGATCTACGGTATCCTGAAAAGCGAGGATATTCTTACAGATGCCAACGGACATGTGACGGAAGGGCTGACGGCTTTTCGTATTGAAGATTTTGACGGCAATCTGAAAAAGGAATACCAGAAGGAAGGCCAGTATATCATTAATGTGACGATAAGCGGAACGCTTATGCAGTTCGATCTTGCGGCGAAAGGCAACGGCGGATATACAGTAAGAAACAATGACAATATCATGAATAACAGCAGCGCGGCGAAAAATCTGGTAACTGTGGAGCAGACAAGCTCCGACAGGCAGGGTACGATAGTGCGTCTTGCTTTTGAAGAGAAGCCGGGAACAGACGAGCCGCTGATCTTAAGGGCAAAGATCCGAAGCGGAAGCTCCAGTATCGTGGAACTGGATATTGAACCTCCGGAAGAAGAGATATATTATGTATATGGAAAAGGAGAACTGGACAGCACATGGTCCGATCCGGCGGACGCCGTTATCCGGGCGGACGAGCAGACCGGAGTCGTTCTGAACCGCGCCCAGCAGTATGTGTGGGAGAGAGGAAATATGAAGACCCGGCTCACATTAAATACTTCGGATATCCCGGAAATCATCCGGACCGGCTCCTGGGACAAAGCGGCTCTTCAGGAAGGGCTGGGCGATTCCGGAACAGTCATAGACCTGTCGGGGTGCAGTCTGGAAAATGTTCTGTATGAGATCAGCGCCCAGAGAGCAGTCATTGCGAAAACGGGAGACAATTCCAGCGTGGTGATCGTAGGGTATGATGAATACAATACTTATCTTCTGGATCCGGCTACCGGAGAAGTGAAGGCTTACGGTATGAACGACAGCACCGCCCTGTTCCAGAAGGCGGGAAATATTTTCATTTCCTATCTGGAGTCGGCATCTTACTAGAAATACCTATTCGGGGATACCTGAAAGATATAAAAAGAAAAGGAGGAAGCATCATGGAGAAAAAAATGCTTGAAAAGTTCAACGAGGTATATGGAGAAGGCGGCGATATCCGGGAATATTTTGCCCCGGGCCGCGTAAATCTCATTGGAGAGCATACAGACTATAACGGAGGCCACGTATTTCCCTGCGCGCTGACGCTTGGAACATACGGCCTTGCGCGGAAAAGAGAGGACAGAAAGCTTCGTTTTTATTCCATGAACTTTTCACGGCTGGGCGTCCTCGAATCTTCCCTGGACGATCTCGTTCCGTCAGAAAAAGCGGGATGGACCAATTATCCAAAGGGAGTTATGTGGGCTTTTGAAAAACGAGGATACACCTTTGACACAGGCGTTGATTTCCTGATCTACGGAAATATCCCCAACGGCTCCGGGCTTTCCTCCTCTGCTTCTCTGGAGGTCCTTACAGGACTGATGCTGAAGGATCTGTACGGGGCGGAAGAGCTTACGATGCAGGATCTGGCTCTTATCGGACAGTACTCTGAGAATAACTTCAACGGAATGAACTGCGGCATTATGGATCAGTTTGCCAGCGCCATGGGCAAAAAAGACTGTGCGATCTTTCTGGACACCAGCACGCTGGAATTTGAATACGCTCCGGTGAAGCTGAAGGACGCAAGGATCGTTATCACCAACAGCAAAGTAAAACACAGTCTGGTAGGCTCCGCCTATAACGACAGGCGCAATGAATGTGAGACGGCTTTAAGAGAGCTTCAGACTGTTCTGGATATCGAGGCTCTGGGAGAACTGACAGAGGAGGAATTTGAAGCCCATAAAGACGTGATCAAAAGCGATATCTGCCGGAAGAGGGCGAAACATGCGGTATATGAAAACCAGAGAACGATCCGGGCGGTAAAGGCGCTGAAAGAAGACAATGTAGAGGAATTCGGCCGCCTGATGAATGCTTCCCATGTGTCTCTTCGCGATGACTATGAGGTTTCCTGCCAGGAGATCGACATTCTGGTGGATCTGGCCTGGAAGATCCCCGGCGTTGTAGGCTCACGTATTACCGGAGGCGGTTTCGGAGGCTGTACGGTCAGCATTGTAAAAAACGACGCGGTGGATACCTTTATCAATACTGTCGGAGAAAAATATAAAGAAGCGGTAGGTCATGAAGCGGAATTTTATGTGGTGGATATCGGAGACGGCGCCCACAAGATCGCATGATCAAAGATCTGCAAAAGAAACCCGGAAACAACGCGAACATATGATTTTATCTACATGGGGAATTCAAAATGTTAAATGAAAGTATAAGAAAACTGGTTCAGTATGGAATAGAAACAGGGCTGACGCCGGAGTGCGAAAAAAATTATACCACCAACCTTCTGCTGGATTTATTTCATGAGGAAGAGTATCAGGAGCCGGAGGGGACGTTTTCAGAAGTGGATCTTGAGGAAACCCTGAGAGAGCTTCTGGACGAGGCGGTGAAAAGGGGAATCATCGAGGACAGTATTGTGTACCGGGATCTTTTCGACACCCGTCTGATGAACTGTCTGATGCCCCGTCCTTCTCAGGTGCAGAAGGAGTTCTGGGAGAGATATGAGGAAAGCCCCCAAAAGGCTACGGATTATTTCTATAAATTAAGCCAGGACAGCGACTATATCCGCCGCTACCGTGTAAAAAAAGACCAGAAGTGGAAGGTAGAAAGCCCCTACGGAGATATCGATATTACCATCAATCTGTCAAAACCGGAGAAAGATCCCAAGGCCATCGCCGCGGCAAAGAACGCGAAAGCCAGCAGCTATCCCAAATGTCTCCTCTGTCCGGAGAATGAGGGATATGCGGGCCGTGTCAACCATCCGGCAAGAGAGAACCACAGGATCATCCCCATTACCATCAATGACAGCCCCTGGGGATTTCAGTATTCTCCCTATGTATATTATAATGAACACTGCATTGTGTTTAATTTTCAGCATACGCCTATGAAGATTGAAAGAAACACTTTTATCAAGCTGTTCGACTTTGTAAAACTGTTTCCGCATTACTTCCTGGGATCCAACGCGGATCTGCCCATCGTAGGCGGTTCCATCCTGAGCCATGATCACTTCCAGGGCGGCCACTATACTTTTGCCATGGCGAAAGCGGAGATTGAAAAGCCGGTGACGATCCCGGGATACGAGGACGTGGAGGCAGGCATTGTGAAATGGCCGCTGTCTGTGCTGCGTATCCGCCACAAGGATGAGAAGCGTCTGGTAGACCTGGCTTCCCACGTACTGGAGGCATGGCGGGGCTATACCGACGAGGATGCTTTCATCTATGCGGAAACAGACGGAGAACCCCACAATACCATTACGCCTATCGCAAGAAAGAAGGGGGATATCTTCGAGCTGGACCTGACTCTGAGAAACAATATCACCACAGAGGAACATCCCCTGGGCGTATATCATCCTCATGCCCAGTATCACCATATCAAGAAAGAGAATATCGGCCTGATCGAAGTTATGGGACTGGCTGTCCTTCCGGCAAGGCTGAAAGAGGAAATGGAGATTCTGGAAGAGTATATTCTGGCGGGAAAAGACGTGGCTTCCAATGAAAAGATTGAGAAGCATGCCGCCTGGGTTGCGGAATTTCTTCCGAAATACCCGGATATAAATAAAGACAACATACATGGCATCCTTGAGAAGGAAATCGGAAAGGTCTTTATCCATGTGCTGGAGGACGCTGGCGTCTACAAATGCACCCCTGAAGGCAGGGAGGCGTTTATGAGATTCATTAAAACGCTGTAGGAAATTTCCCGGAGATATACCTTGCAGGAACAAGAGGAATAGGCTATACTAGAAAGCGAAGCGGATGAAGGCATCTGCTTCGCTTTTTACACTGATTTTTTGAGCGGCAGACTGCTCCGCACAGCCCGGAAGTATGCTGGCGCTAAATAAAACACAGAGAGGAAATAGATCATGAATCTTACAACTGTAAAAGAAATTTATAAAGACAGAGAGAAGTTCCTGGACAAAGAGGTGTCCGTAGGCGGATGGGTGCGCAGCGTGCGCGGATCCAAAGCCTTTGGATTTATCGTTCTCCACGACGGCTCCTGTTTTGACACTCTTCAGATCGTTTATCATGATTCCATGGAGAACTTCGCTGAGATCAGCAAGCTGAACGTAGGGGCGGCGATCATTGTAAAGGGAACACTTGTCGCTACGCCGGAGGCAAAGCAGCCCTTTGAGATCCAGGCGGAAGAGGTGCAGGTGGAAGGCGCGTCCGCTCCGGATTATCCTCTTCAGAAGAAACGTCATACAATGGAATACCTTCGTACAATGACGCATTTAAGACCAAGGACCAACACTTTCCAGGCTGTGTTCCGCGTCCGTTCCCTGTGCGCTTATGCGATTCACAAGTTTTTCCAGGAAAGAGGGTTCGTATATGTGCATACGCCTCTGATCACCGGAAGCGACTGCGAGGGCGCTGGAGAAATGTTCCGCGTGACAACTCTGGATCCGCAGAATCCTCCGCTGGATGAAGAGGGAAAAGTCGATTTCAGCAAGGATTTCTTCGGAAAGGAAACAAACCTGACGGTCAGCGGACAGTTAAACGGCGAAACATATGCCCAGGCATTCCGCAACATTTATACCTTCGGGCCCACTTTCCGGGCGGAAAATTCCAATACTACCCGCCATGCGGCGGAATTCTGGATGATCGAACCGGAATGTGCCTTTGCGGATCTGAACGACAACATGGATCTGGCGGAAGCCATGCTGAAATATGTTATCCGGTATGTACTGGAAAACGCTCCCCAGGAGATGAATTTCTTCAACTCCTTTGTGGACAAGGGACTTCTGGAACGGCTGAACCATGTGCTGAATTCAGAATTCGGCCATGTGACTTATACAGAGGCTATTGAACTTCTGGAGAAGAACAATGACAAATTCGACTACAAGGTATTCTGGGGCTGCGATCTTCAGACAGAGCATGAGCGCTATCTGACAGAGCAGATCTTCAAAAAGCCGGTATTTGTTACAGATTATCCGAAGGAGATCAAGGCGTTCTACATGAAGCAGAATGACGACAACAAGACAGTTGCGGCTATGGACTGTCTGGTTCCGGGAATCGGCGAGATCATCGGAGGAAGCCAGAGAGAGGACGATTACGACAAGCTTAAGACCCGTATGGACGAGCTGGGACTGAAAGCCGAGGATTATCAGTTTTATATGGATCTTCGCAAATACGGCTCCACCCGCCATTCCGGATTCGGTCTTGGCTTTGAGCGCTGCGTCATGTATCTGACAGGAATGGGGAACATCCGTGACGTGATCCCATTCCCGAGAACAGTCAACAACTGTGAACTGTAAAATACCAGGGCAAAAGCGTGAGCCATCGTCTGGTATTCGTGTCAAAGGAGCAGTAAATGATTAGATTTATCCATCTTGCAGATGTACATTTAGGAGCGGTCCCGGACCGGGGCTGCCCCTGGAGCCATGGGCGGGAGGAAGAAATCTGGGAAACATTCCGCCGGGGCATTGCATCGATAAGCAGAGATCCGGTGGATTTGTTGTTTATAGCAGGAGATCTTTTCCACCGGCAGCCCCTTTTAAGAGAATTGAAAGAAGTAAATTATCTGTTTTCCACCATACCGGAAACCAGAGTGTTTCTTATGGCGGGAAACCATGATTATATAAAGAAAGATTCTTTTTACAGAAATTTCCAGTGGGAGCCCAATGTGACGTTTTTCCGGGAAGAGACGCGCTCCTGCGTCAGGATACCGGAACTGAATACCTTTGTGTACGGAATGAGCTATCACCGCCAGGAGATCCGTGAGGCGCTGTATGACAACTGGAAGCCTGAGGATGAGCCGGGGTTTCATGTTCTTCTGGCCCATGGCGGAGATGAAAACCATATTCCCATAGACGCAAAGCGGCTTGCGGCATCCGGATTCACCTATCTTGCCCTGGGGCATATCCACAAACCTCAGGCGGTGCTTCGGGGAAGAGCTGTATATCCGGGCGCTCTGGAGCCTATTGACAGGAATGATCTGGGAAGACACGGGTATATAGAGGGAGGATATGAACAGGGAAAAATGCGGCTGAAATTCATTCCTTTTGCCAGCCGCAGCTATCAGAATCTGGTGCTTGCTCTGAATGAGAATTCCACTCAGTATTCCACAGAGGAGATGCTGAAAAGCGAAATCCTCCGCCGGGGAGGAAAAAATATTTACCGGGTGATCCTTCAGGGAGGACGGGCGCCGGAATTTGTCCCGCTGACAGAACGTCTTAAAAGGCTGGGAAATATTGTGGAGGTGCTGGACGAGTCGGCGCCTGCTTATGATCTGGAAGAATTATACAGACGGTACAGCGGCACGCTTATCGGCGATTACATCGGATACTTCAGAGGCAGAAAAATTTCTGTGGTGGAGGAGAAGGCGCTGTATCACGGCCTGCAGGCTTTGCTGGAAACAAGCATATTGAATCGGTGACGGGAAGAAATATGATAATCAAACGTGTTGCAATTAAGAATTTTGGGAAGATCCATAATAAATCCATGGAATTTTCGCCGGGAATAAACGTACTTTACGGGGAAAATGAAAGCGGGAAAACAACGACCCATGTCTTTGTGAAAAGCATGCTTTACGGAATACAGAGGCAGAGAGGGCGTGCCGCCCGGAAAGACGCCTATACGATCTATCTTCCGTGGGAGAATCCGGCTGTGTACGGCGGAATCCTCTGGTTTGAAAACGGAGGAAAGAATTTCCGGCTTTCAAGGAACTTTTATAAGGAAAACCAGGAGTGCCGGCTGCTTTGTGAGGATGACGGGGAGGTTCTGGAAAGCGGGCAGGATGATCTGGAGGCGGTGCTGGGAGGCGTCAGCGAAACAGTTTATGAAAACACGGTTTCCATTGCTCAGCTAAAAAGCACCACAGGAGTAGAGCTGGTGCGGGAAGTGCAGAACTATATGGCCAGCTATCAGAAGGCCGGGGACAGCTCGGTGGATCTGGGGCGTACCATGCAGATCCTGAAAATGACGCGAAAGGGTTTTCAGGTACAGGCAGACCGGAGGAAAAAAGAAAATCAGCAGGAAAAAGAAAAAATTGCTTCTAATATAGAATACCTGCAGAAGGAAATAGAGGAGCTTATGGACCAGGACTCCCAGATAGAAAGCCAGGAGACGGCTCTCTATACCGGAGAAGAAGAGAATGGAGGAAGAATCCTGGATGAGAAGATACACAATCTCCAGAGCAGAAAGAATACCTGGAATATGATCGGAATTCTGTGCTGCGCCGCAGGAGTGGCCGGGGCGGCGGTTACAGGACTGCTCCTTCATCGTCTTTCTTTCTTCTGCCTGATACCTCTTGCCATAGGACTGGCGGCTTTGCTGGCAGTGACCGGCCTGAAAAGGCGTACGGAAGAGGAACTGGAAAAAAGAAAAAGGCAGAAAAGCCGCTGGTCGGCAAAGCAGGAGAAACTGCAGTGGAACCGAGAGAAGCTGGAAGAAACAAAAAAAGAAAAAAATACGGCTCTGTCGAATCTGATGTCGGAATACCAGGAGGCAGAGGAGCATGTATATCTTCCCCTGGCGGAAGAACTGGAAATCGAGTCCCTGAACCTTGCCATGAAAACCATTGAAAAGCTGTCCAGGGATATTCACCGGCAGGTAGGCGGAAGGCTGCGCAGAAGAACGTCCCAGATCCTCAGCGAGATCACGGGAGGAAAATACGCCGATGTTCTTATGGACGCCGATCTCCGCATGACGGTAAACACAGAAGGCCGTACAGTGTCTCTGGATCATTTGAGCAGGGGAACGGTAGAGCAGGTTTATTTTGCCCTTCGTATGGCGGCAGGAGAGCTCCTCTGCGGAGAAGAGAAGTTTCCGGTGATCCTGGACGAAGTGTTCGGAATGTATGATGAGGAACGTCTTGCAGCGGTGCTTTCCTGGCTGGCGGGAGAAAAAAGACAGGTGATCATCTGTAGCTGCCAGCAGAGAGAAATGGAAATTATGGAAAAGCTGGGAATTCCCTTTCAGAAAGTAGTTTTATAGAACGAAAAAAGAATGTTTAAGAGAAACGCCGTAAGAACGGAAATCTCATAAACATTCTTTTTTTGCAAAAATATTTATTTATTATAGCGAGCCATGTAATTATTTACGCAGTTCTTGATCCTGTCAACCGGGTTCAGCAGATGGCTGACGGACAGATCGTGATTCAGAGTGTCGATGATCAGGGCGATGTATTTGCTCATGTCGCAGTTGATATAATAAGGCTTTTCCAGAAGCTCCGGTGTCTGGTATACCAGGTTGGTGGTAAGCACCTTGTCAAACACTCCTCTGCTGTAAGCGTCGTCGAATTTCTCAAGGCCGTCTGTAAAAAGACCGAAGGTAGAGCAGATATAAATCCTTCCCGCTCCGCGTTTTTTCAGAAGGGCCGCTGTCTCGATCACCGTATTTCCGGAGGAGATCATATCGTCAATAAGGATCATGTCCTTGCCTTCCAGTTTAGGTCCAAGGAATTCGTAGGCTGCGATAGGATGACGTCCGTTTACCCGTCTGGAATAATCCAGACGCTTGTAATACATACCCATATCCACGCCCAGGATATTTGCCAGATAGATGGCGCGTCCCATGCTTCCTTCATCTGGGCTGATGATCATAAAATGCTCATTGTCAATGCGCAGTCCGTCTTCATGGTTCAAAAGCGCTTTGATAAACTGATAAGAAGGCTGGACAGTTTCAAAGCCATGGAGAGGTGTTGCGTTCTGCACCCGGGCGTCGTGAGCGTCGAAAGTGATGATGTTCTCCACTCCCATGCTGGTAAGTTCCTGCAGGGCTGTGGCACAGTCCAGAGATTCACGGCCTACGCGCTTGCTCTGGCGGCTTTCATACAGATAAGGCATAATGACATTGACGCGGCGGGCTTTGCCGCCGATAGCGCCGATCACACGCTTGAGATCCTGAAAATGATCGTCCGGAGACATCAGATTCGTAAAACCGCTGATGCGGTAAGTAAGGCTGTAATTGCATACATCTACCATCAGGTAAATATCATCCCCCCGTACGGACTCCGTCACTACGGACTTTCCTTCTCCGGATCCGAAACGGGGATTCTGAACTCCGACGATGAAGGAATCCCTCTGATATCCGTCAAAAGCAAAAGAATCCATTTCCCGGTGATTGCGTTCGTTTCTCCATTGTACAAGCCAGTCGTTGACCTTGGCTCCCAGTGTCTGACAGCTTTCCAGGGGAATCAGCCCCAGCCGTCCTACGGGAAGAGTTGTCAGATCCTTGGTTCGTAACTGTGCCATGCTTTATTTTCCTCCTAAAAATATTTTCTGTATACGGATGTCCTTTCCGATCAGCTTCAGCATCTGAAAATTGCTGGCAATCCGGGAGAATGTCCTCTCCGAATAGGTCGCCGAGAAATCCTCAAGCTTCAGATTTGTGGAAATGACAGTGGATTTGCGCCGCGTAAGGCGCTCGTTGATACAAAAAAACAATTCTGATGACACAAAGCTGTTGGTAAGCTCTGTTCCCAGATCATCAATGATCAAAAGATCACAGTCGTAAACAAAATCTTCATCCGTGTCAGTTTCGGATTTTCGTGAAAACGCAGTGTGCGCCAGCCTGTCAAAAAGATCGTAGGCGGAAAAATACAGCACACAGTGCGCGGTTTTCAAAAGCTCGTGGGCGATACAGTGCGAAAGAAAGGTCTTGCCCACGCCGGTACTGCCGTAGAGAAAAAGATTCTGGAACCGGGTGTCAAAATCCCGGACAAAATTCCAGGCAGCGTCATAGGCATGCCTGGCCGTTTCACGGGCGCTGAGCCCCGTCGCCTCATTTTTTATTGTATCAGAATACCAATCAAAAGAAAAGTGTTCAAAATTCTCTTTTTCCAGAATTTCCCGGATGTTGGACTGGGTGTATAAAAGCTCGATCTCCGCCTTTTTAAAGCAGGAGCATTTTTTATTCCCGATATAGCCGGTATCCTGGCAGAGGGGACAGATGTAATGCGGTTCCAGATAATCGTCAGGAAAGCCGTTTCCCTGCAGAAGAGCCCGGCGTTCGTCAGCCAGAGCAGCCACCTCTTTTTTCAGATCCGCCACGGAACCCGTACCGTTCTGGAGAAGAGAGCGCGCCCGCTGCGCGCTTAAGGAAGCCACCTCCCGGTCGATCTCCGCCAGACGGGGGATCTTCCGGAAAGCCTCCTGCCTGCGCTGTTCCAGTTCGCGGCGTACCTGAGCCTGTCTGCGGCTGTATTCTCTCATTATGATATCATACTGAAAATTCTGTAAAGCCACGATGTATCTCCTTTTACTGGTTCAGCAGCCGTTTTTCATACTCGTCAAAATCATATTCCCGCTGCTGGAAATTATTAAAGCGGTTATTGGGAGAAGGCGTCTGTTTTTGAGGCTTCTTCTCCTGGCGGCGTTTCTTGTGTTCGGCGTCAAGAGCGCGGACATCCTCCAGACTTGTTACCTGCTTTTTCTTCCAGCCTTCCAGTATCTTATCGGTATACTGAAAGCTGGCCTGTCCGGTCTGCAGAACTGTCCTGCTGCAGGCCTCCTGGATGATCTCCATGGAAAAGCCGTATGTTTTCAGCCAGGTATCCATCAGCGTGATCTCTGTTTCCACAGGACTGCGGTTGGTTATGCCTAAGGCCTTCAGGATCGTATAGTATTCCCGGCTGTACCGCGCGTTGGCTTTTTTGGCGTCGGATACGGAAGATATGCCTTCTCCGGCCCAGGCAAGGGCGACGGTCTCGATATAACGGATGCTTTTATGACTGCGGCTTACGCAGTATTCGATCAGGTATTCGATAAGATCTGTGGAAAATCCAAGCCCGTCATAGAAAAACAGGATTTTCTGTATTTCTGTGGGGGATAAGGTTTTTCCCAGATATTGTTCCGCAATATAAAGAAGCTGGATCATATCCTCGTTCTGCTTCAGTTCCTTCACCCTGTCGGGGGTAAGGGAGAAAGAACGGGGAGCGGCCTTCGGCTCTGCGGCAGCCGTTTCGGAAACAGCTTTCTCTTCCGGGGAAGTTTTTTTCTTCGGTTCCAGAATGGTGATGCCGCTTAAAACCTTGTCTTCTGTAAACTCCAGAGTAAGAAGCTCCTGACGGGACCAGTATTTAAGGCCGCGCAGGATATCGCGTTCCGTACAGAGAAGGCGGTCGGCCATTTCTTCCAGACTGAAAGAAACCGGAGAATTGGAAAGTGTTCGCAGAAGGTAAATATATACTTTTACGAATTCTCCATTTGCCTCCGGCATATAGTCATCGATAAATATATTTGATAAAAGTGTAGCCTCCTGCCAGGAGGGATTTCTGAGTGTGATCATACCCATACTTCATCGCTCGCTTTCTGAAATTACACGGCGCGGAGCGTGCTGCCCCTCGTACACTAACGCTAGTATAGCATAAGATTTTTCAAATGAGAATAGGCTATTTTTTACGGAATTCTTTCCACATAGATATGTGGAAAATGTGGATAATGTGGATAATAAAAAGAAAACAGAATTATGCGCAACCGCGCAAAACAGCGGAAATTGTTATAAATCCGTGAAATATCAGTAAAAACGCTGTGGGATTATGTCGAGCGGCGCAGACAAAAAAATCCACATGTCATGCGCAAAAAAGAATGTGCATAAACATGTGGATAATGTGGATAACTATTTTCCGAGAAGCTGTTCTCCAATATTTACAACGTCTCCGGCGCCCATAGTTATCAACAGGTCACCCTGTGTACAATTTTCCAGTAAAAAATTTTCGATTTCATCAAAAGTAGGGAAATATTCGCAGGGAGTTCCCAGAGCGGCGATCTTTTTCTGCAGATCTTCCGAAGAAATTCCCAGCGTATCCGTTTCCCTGGCCGCGTAAATATCCGCAAGGACCACATGATCCGCCAGAGACAAGGCGTCGGCAAATTCCGGCATAAGAGCCTTGGTACGGGTATATGTATGAGGCTGGAACACGCACCATATTTTCTTGTGGGGATAATTTTGGGCAGCATGGAGAGTCGCCCGGATTTCCGTGGGATGGTGCGCGTAATCGTCAATAATGGTAACACCTGCCACAGTTCCTTTGTACTGGAACCGGCGGTCCGTACCGGTAAAGCTTTCCAGTCCCCTGGAGATCACTTCCCAGGAAAGATCAAGGACGCGTCCGGCGGCAATGGAAGCAAGGGCGTTGGACACATTGTGGATCCCCGGTACCTTCAGAGCGCAGACGCCCAGAGAAGAGCCCTGGTAATTTACGGTAAAGGAAGCGTGTCCATACTGGTCATAGGTGATATTGGAGGCCGTGTAATCGGCACTGCCTGTAAGACTGTAGGTGATCACCCGGCAGGGAAGACCTTCTATAATAGAGCGGTATTCCGGCGTGTCGGCATTAATGATCAGCGTACCGTCTTCGGGAAGAAGCTGGGCAAATTTCCGGAATGAACGGCGGATATCCTCGATATCCTTAAAGAAATCAAGATGATCTGCGTCTATATTCAGGATAATGCCCATGGTTGGGAAAAAACTTAAAAAGCTGTTGGTATATTCGCAGGCTTCCGTGAGGAAAACCTCGGAATTTCCCACCCGGATATTTCCTCCGATGGCAGGAAGGATCCCTCCTACGCTGATCGTAGGATCGCATTCCCCCTTCAGAAGGATATGAGAGATCATGGAGGTTGTGGTTGTCTTTCCATGTGTTCCCGCTACTGCTATGGAAGTATGGTAGTTGCGCATGATCTGCCCCAGAAGTTCCGCCCTTGTAAGCATGGGAAGCCCTTTTTCCTTTGCGCAGGCAAATTCAGGATTGTCCGGATGAATGGCCGCGGTGTACACCACTGCCTGAACAGAATCGCTGATATTGGAAGCACGCTGTCCATAATAGATTTTGGCGCCTCTTTTCTCAAGAGTGTCTGTCAGAGGACTTTCTTTGGAGTCGGAACCGGAGATCTGAAATCCCTCTTCCAGAAGGATTTCGGCCAGACCGCTCATACTGATGCCGCCGATTCCGATAAAGTGAACAGCGATAGGTTTGTGAAAATCTATTTGATACATGTTGAGAATCTCCTTAGTTTTTTATTTTGTTTTGCTGAAAACTGTTCATATTTACTATATGCTTTGCGGCAGATATATAAAAGATATATAAATATGTAGGCATTATTATTATACCTCCATCGGGCTAAAATGAAAAGGGCAATATGTTGTGGATGAAATATATAATACGCACAAAAACTTGTATGTATTTTATGGTTTTATATGCAAAATATATAATAAAAAAGAGGAAAATAAATCCTGTCTGCTTAAAATATGTGCAATAACGATATAAAAAAGTGAAATTTAAGCAAATTTATTATAAAAAATGTTCACTATTCTGGTAAAGTATGTTATAATCAAAAATCATATCCCATTATCAGCCGTTTTTTCACCGGCAATGGGAAAATGCTTGAAAAGTATAACATACAAGGGGTGAGTGCAAGATGATCAAGAAAGAAATGATTGCCATGCTTCTTGCAGGCGGTCAAGGCAGCAGACTTGGTGTGTTGACAGAGAAGGTTGCAAAACCGGCTGTCGCTTTTGGCGGGAAATACCGTATTATTGATTTCCCCCTAAGCAACTGTATTAACTCCGGCATAGATACAGTAGGCGTCCTGACGCAGTACCAGCCTTTGCGCTTAAATACGCATATCGGCATCGGTATCCCGTGGGATCTGGACCGGAACGAGGGCGGAGTCACAGTTCTCCCTCCTTATGAAAAAAGCACGAACAGCGAATGGTATACCGGAACAGCCAATGCGATCTTCCAGAATCTGGATTATATGGAACAGTATCATCCTGACTATGTTCTGATTCTGTCAGGAGATCATATCTATAAGATGGATTACGAAGTGATGCTGGACTTCCACAAGGCGAATAAGGCGGATATCACCATTGCATGTATGCCGGTTCCCATTGAGGAGGCAAGCCGTTTCGGTATTATGGTAACAGACGAGACGGGGCGTATCACAGAGTTTGAGGAAAAACCGGAAAAGCCCAGCAGCAACCTTGCGTCCATGGGAATTTATATTTTCAACTGGCAGGTGCTTAAAGACGCTCTGGTGGCTCTGAAAAACCAGACGAACTGTGATTTCGGAAAACATATCCTTCCGTACTGCAAAGAGCGGGGACAGAGGCTGTTTGCCTATGAGTACAACGGCTACTGGAAAGATGTGGGAACCCTTGGCTCTTATTGGGAAGCGAATATGGAGCTGATCGATATTATCCCGGAATTCAATCTGTACGAGGAGTTCTGGAAGATCTATACAAAAGGAGACATTATCCCTCCCCAGTATGTCTCGGCGGACGCGGTGACGGACAGATGTCTGATCGGCGAAGGAGCGGAAATCTACGGCGAGGTGCATCATTCGATCATAGGCCCCAATGTGGTGATCGGGAAAGACTGCGTGATACGGGATTCAATCATTATGCGCAATTCCGCCGTAGGCGAAGGCACTGTCATGGATAAATCCATTGTGGCGGAAGATGTTGTTATCGGAAAAAACGTAGTTCTGGGCTGCGGAGAAGAGGCGCCTAATGTGCTGAAGCCGGCGGTATATTCTTTCGGTATTGCCACCGTGGGAGAGAAAAGCTATATTCCGGACGGCGTCCGGATCGGAAAAAATACAGCCATATCCGGCATTACAAAGCCGGAGGACTATCCGGAAGGCAGGCTGGAAAGCGGACGGGTAATAAAGGCGAAGGACGGTGATAAGGCATGAGAGCGCTTGGGATCATTCTTGCAGGCGGAAACAACAACCGGATGAGGGAACTGTCGAATAAGAGAGCCATTGCGGCCATGCCGGTAGCCGGAAGCTACAGGGCCATTGATTTTGCCCTCAGCAATATGGCGAATTCCCATATCCAGAAAGTGGCGGTGCTTACCCAGTATAACGCCCGGTCGCTGAACGAACATCTGAGTTCCTCAAAATGGTGGGATTTCGGAAGAAAGCAGGGCGGTCTGTATGTGTTTACACCGACGATCACCAAGGAAAACAGCCTGTGGTATCAGGGTACGGCAGACGCGATCTATCAGAATATCTCTTTTTTAAAAAACAGCCATGAGCCTTATGTGGTGATCGCCTCGGGAGACGGCATCTACAAAATGGATTACAATAAGGTTCTGGAATTTCATATTGCCAAGAGAGCGGATATCACCGTGGTCTGCACCACCTGCAGGGATCAGTCGGAAGTGGAGCGGTTCGGCGTGCTCAGAATGAACGATGACTGCCGGATCGAGGAATTTGAGGAAAAGCCCATCGTATCCTCCTACAACACAGTATCCACCGGGATTTATGTGGTGCGCAGGCGGCAGTTGATCGAACTGATAGAAAGAGCGGCCCAGGAGGGCAGAAATGATTTTGTCAACGATATTCTGATCCGTTATAAGAATCTGAAACGGATCTATGGCTATAAAATAGATTCCTACTGGAGCAACATCTCTACTGCGGAATCTTATTACCGGACGAACATGGATTTCCTGAAACCGGAAATAAGAAATTATTTCTTCAAACAGGAGCCTTTTATTAAAACGAAGATAGATGATCTTCCGCCGGCGAAATATAACCCCGGCGCAGTTGTGAAGAACAGCCTTGTTGCCAGTGGCTGTATTATAAACGGAGTGGTGGAAAATTCCATTCTGTTCAAAGATGTATTTGTGGGCAACGGCTGTGTGATCAAAAATTCTGTGATTCTCAATGATGTTTATATAGGGGACAATTCCCATATTGAAAATTGTATCGTTGAGAGCCGCGATACGATTCGGGCGGATTCCGAATTCCGCGGCGACGGCGAAGTAAAAATCGTCGTAGAAAAAAATGAGAGATATGTGCTTTAAGAAATAGATGTTCCGCAAAGGCGGACAGGACGCATATCTGAAACGAAAGGGGCAGAAAAAGATGAATATTACAGATGTACGTGTGAGAAAAGTTGCGAAAGAAGGTAAAATGAAGGCTGTGGTTTCTATCACCATCGACGATGAATTTGTAGTTCATGACATCAAGGTGATCGAAGGGGAAAAAGGCCTGTTTATCGCCATGCCAAGCCGCAAGGCCACGGACGGCGAATACCGCGACATTGCACATCCCATCAATTCTGTAACGAGAGACAGGATACAGAAGATGATTCTTGACAAATATCAGGATGTTATGGCTGAAGAGACGGGCGTACAGGATGAGGCAGCAGCAGAATAACACCGGATATCTGTAATAAAAATGCAATGAATGTAATGAATTAGTAAAAGAAGGACTCTGGTAATGAAAAAATAAGTTTCCAGAGCCTTTCTTTTTTACGTTTATATGGCAAATGTTACATACTTATTACAGAAATGAAATAAAAGTGTTGATTTTTTGAAAAAATATGTTATACTTGACCCATAATACATTTATGAGGTGTTAATTATGAAGATGAAGAAAGTTCTTACACTGCTCCTGACCTGCGTGCTGACCTGCGCTATGGGATCACCTGTACTGGCTTCCACTCAGGACGAGATCGCGGCGGCCCAGGCTCAAAAGCAGGAAGCACAGGCGGGACTTGCTCAGGCTCAGGCGAACATCAGCAGTCTGGAAAGCAAGAAACAGGAACTGGAATCCTATCTGGCGGAACTGGATGTACAATATAATGAACTGACAAACACGATTTCCCAGCTCAGTGTAGAGGCTGCGGAAAAAGAAGAAGAGCTGAAGAATATACAGGCGGAACTGGAAAAGGCGAAAAAGAAAGCCCAGGACCAGTATGAAGCGATGAAGCTGAGAATCGTTTACATGTATGAAAAAGGCGGAAGCTCCATGCTGGAAATGCTTCTTTCATCCCAGAACATCGCCGATTTTCTGAACCAGGCGGAAAATATCTCCAGGATTTCCGAATACGACAGAGATATGCTGAAACAGTATGAGGCGATACAGAACAACATTAAAGAACAGGAAGAAAAAGCAGAAGAGGAAGCGGCCTCCATCAACGGCCTGCTTGCGGAGAAAAGCACGAAGCAGCAGGAAGTACAGACAATGGTGGCGAATACAAACAGCAACATCAGTTCTTATGTAAGCCAGATAAGCGCAAGCCAGGAAGAGGCAAACGCTCTGATGGCTCAGGTGAACAGCGCGGACAGCAGCATCTCCGCTCTGATGCAGCAGGCTGAAGCGGAACAGGCAGCCGCAGAGCAGGCAAAGGCAGAAGCCGCTGCCCAGGAAGAAGCTGCACAGGAGGAACAGGCTCAGACCGAAAGTACAGAAGAAACCGTATCAGAAGAAACGTCTGAGGAAACGGCGGATGTTCCGGAATTTGATCCGGAAACAGACACAACAGAATCTGAAAGCAGTTCTACAAGCAGCGATGTTATTGTAGAAGAAGAGGCGGAAGAGGAGTATACGGAACCGGAAGTTCAGGAAGAGGAGACATATACGGAAGAAACAGCGGAAGAAACCACCGACAGCTCAGATTCCTCATCCGGACAGGGTACATATCTTGGAAACTTTATGCTGACAGCTTACTGCAACTGCGCGCAGTGCTGCGGAACAGCAGGAAACGCAACAGCCAGCGGAACTACGCCTACGGCGGGCCGTACAGTGGCAATGGCAGGCGTGCCTTTTGGAACACAGCTTCTGATCAATGGAAATGTTTATACCGTAGAGGATCTCGGAACTCCTTACGGCCATGTGGATATCTACTGCGGAAGCCATGAAGAGGCCCTGAGCTTCGGCCTGCAGTACGCTGATGTGTATCAGTTGAACTAAAAAGAAAAATTCCGGCTTTGGACCGGAAAAGAGAAAAACGGAGAGCGGAGAGGACATGCCTCATCTGCTCTCCGTTTTTTTTACAAACATAGGAGAATAAAAAAGAAACATCAGACATGATCCGATGTTTCTTTCTGAAGTCGAAGCGACAGGATTTGAACCTGCGGCCTCTGCGTCCCGAACGCAGCGCTCTACCAAACTGAGCCACGCTTCGATCTTTTTCGCCAGCCGCAACTCGCGACTGCAAAGGTTATTATATTCACTTTCCTGTGTTTTGTCAATATCTAAATTAAAATTTTTTTAATTTATTTTTTGAAAGGTTCTCTTTGTTGAAATCTCCAGGTGAATACGTTATACTAACGCTATAGAAGAAGGAGAATCCTATGGACGTAAAAAGCATCAGCACACACTGTACAAGAACAGAATTTGTGGGGACTACCGTACTGGATACCATCGGTCTGGTGATTTCCGGCATCGACGGCCAGCTTTTAAAAGAAATGAATATAGGCACCCGTTATCACGCGCTGGGACTTTTAAGCTCCCGTACCGGAGCGGCGGGACAGATCACGGCTGTAGACGATGCTGTAAAAGCCACAAATACAGAAGTCCTGTCCATTGACCTTCCCCGGGATACAAAGGGCTGGGGCGGCCACGGCAATTATATTGTGCTCGGAGGAGACGACGTATCCGATGTGCGCCATGCTGTCCAGCTTTCTCTTGAACATACGAAGAAATATGCCGGAGAGCTTTATATCAGCCAGTCGGGGCATTTGGAATTCGCTTATTCGGCCAGCGCCGGACCGGCCATACAGAAAGCCTTCGGAGCGGTTCCGGGAGAAGCCTTCGGATTTATGGCGGGATCTCCCGCCGCCATCGGTTTAGTGATGGCGGATATTGCTGTCAAAGCTTCCGCTGTGAAGATCATACGTTATATGACTCCAAGTATCGGCACCAGCCATTCCAACGAGGTGATCCTGGCTTTGTCAGGAGACGCGTCGGCTGTCAAAAACTCCGTCCTTGAGGCGCGTCAGGCCGGCCTGGAGCTGCTGATCGGAATGGGAAGCTACCCGGACATTCCCGGTACGCCTTATCTATAGAAAAAAATAAACAAAATATAAAAAATATAAACAAAAAATAAATTTTTTGATTGACTTTATTGTGGCTATTTGCTACAATGGGGGGGATCAATAAAATAAGCAGCGGATTGTTACTGTTAAGCAGGCAAAACCAAATTTTATGAACAGCACTTGTGTGCGTGTTTATAAAGTTTGGTTTTTTTATTTCTGCGGAAAGTGCTTATTTGAGCAAAGACAATGTCTTTAGGGAAGGTTATTATGGTTATACAGAAAGTAATCAATAACAATATTGTTTCCGCTTATGATGAAATGGGAAGAGAAGTCGTGGTAATGGGCCGGGGCCTCGGGTTCGGCGCAAAACCGGGAATGACTGTGGATCCCTCCCGGACAGAAAAGATTTTCCGTATTGAAAGCAGCGGCGTGGTCCAGAAATTTAAGGAGCTTATCGCCGATATGCCTCTGGAACATGCGGAAATCTCCAATGATATTATTGCTTATGCAGAAAGCACTTTGAAACTGGAGCTGAATCAGAGTATTTATGTGACTCTGACCGACCATATTAATTTTGCTATTGAAAGATACCGGAAGGGGATCGTGTTTGAAAACGCTCTTCTGTGGGAGATCAAAAGGTTTTACGCCCAGGAATATGAACTGGGCCAGTATGCGGTCCGCCTGATCGGAGAGAAACTGAAGATCTTTCTTCCCGAGGATGAGGCGGGTTTTATTGCCCTTCATTTTGTAAACGCGGAATACGGGACGAATATTCAGGACGCGGTTCGCTTCCCCAATCTTGTACGGGATATCCTGGATATTGTGATCTCGGAACTGAAAATCAGTCTGGATGAGAAATCTCTTCATTATGAAAGATTTGTAACCCACATAAAATTTCTTCTGCAGCGGATCTACCGCAAGGAACTTCTTCCCAACGAGGAGGAAGAGCTGGCGCAGATGATGCAGAAGAAATATCCCCAGGAATATGCCTGCAGCCGGAAGATTGCAGCGTATATAGAAGAAACGGCAAATTGCAGACTGTCCGGTGAGGAAGTCATGTATATGGCGATCCATATCCGGCGTGTGACAATGGCAGAAAAGGAGGAGGAATAGACGATGTTTCATTTTTTCAAGAAAAAAGACAATAAATTTATTCTGGGAGCTCCGGCAAAAGGAAAAGCCGTTGCTCTGAAAGAAGTCAGCGATCCGACTTTCGCGGAGGAGATGCTGGGAAAAGGAATGGCGGTCATTCCGTCAGAAGGCAGGATCTGCGCTCCGGCAGACGGAGAAGTGGGAATGGTGTTTGATACCCTCCACGCAGTCAGCCTCACTACAGATTTCGGCGCCGAAGTCCTGATCCATGTAGGTCTGGACACAGTGAAAATGAAAGGGGAAGGTTTTACCGGACATGTCAAAGCAGGCGACCATGTGAAAAAAGGTGATGTTCTTCTGGAAGTGGATCTGGATAAGGTGAAAGCCGCGGGCTACGATGTGATCACACCGATGCTGGTGTGCAACACAGATGAATTTTCTTCTGTGACAGGTATTTACGGAAAAGATGTGGAAGCCGGCGACGATGCGGTAGTGATCGAAAAATAAAATGATTTTGACCGGCAGGGCCTCCGGAAAGAGGACAGACGGCCGGTTAAAATAGAGAAAGGGATTAGTGAAAAATTTAGAAGGAGGAAAATTGTATGAAGTTTTTACAGAGACTGGGAAAAGCCTTAATGCTTCCCGTAGCGGTACTTCCTATCTGCGGTATCCTCATGGGTATCGGATATGCTCTTTGTCCTGCCACTATGCAGGGCGGCGACGTAACCGGTATTTTACAGCAGATCGGTTACTATCTGGTAAAGGCAGGCGGCGCCCTGATCGACAACATGGCGATCCTGTTTGCGATCGGTATTGGCGTGGGTATGTCGGATGACAACGACGGAACAGCCGGACTGGCGGCTCTTGCATCCTGGCTGATGATCACAAACCTGCTGGCAACAGCAAACGTGACAGTTATTATGCCGTCCATCGCTGAAAACGCTGACGCGACTCTTGCTTTTGATAAGATCGCAAACCCGTTCATCGGTATTATCGCCGGCGTTATCGGCGCTATGTGCTACAACAAATTCAAAGGAACAAAGCTTCCGGACTGGCTGTCATTCTTCAGCGGCAAACGCTGCGTAGCCATTGTAGCAGGTGTTGTTTCCATCGTTGTATCCGTAGTGCTTCTGTTCGTATGGCCTATCGTATTCGGCGCTCTGATCGCGCTTGGCGAGGCTATTGTAAGCCTGGACGCAGTAGGCGCAGGTATTTATGCGTTCTTTAACCGTCTGCTTATCCCGTTCGGTCTGCATCATGCTCTGAACAACGTATTCTGGTTTGATACCATTGGTCTTGGAGACCTGACACATTTTTGGGCAGGAGATACTTCCGCGGACGTTACCTGGAGTCTTGGTATGTACATGTCCGGATTCTTCCCCTGCATGATGTTCGGTGTTCCGGGCGCGGCTCTTGCTATGATACATACAGCTAAGAGCAACAAAAAGAAAGTTGCCATCGGCCTTGTGGCATCCGCGGCAGTTGCGGCTTTTGTCTGCGGTGTTACAGAACCCTTCGAATTTGGTTTCATGTTCCTGGCTCCCGCACTGTATCTGATCTATGCTCTTCTGTATGCGATCTTTACAGTGATCACCGTACTGGTGGGCTTCCGCGCAGGCTTCAGTTTCTCCGCCGGAGCTACTGACCTTGTATTCTCCGCTTCCCTTCCGGCGGCGCAGAATACATGGATGATCATTCCTCTTGGCATTGCGGCGTTTCTCGTATTCTATGTTGTATTCCGTTTTGCCATCGTAAAATTCGACCTGAAGACACCGGGACGTGAGGATGACGATCAGGAAGCTGAGAAGAAAGTGGTTCTTTCCAACGACAACTTCACTCAGGTGGCTTCTATCATTCTGGAAGGCGTCGGCGGAAAAGACAACGTTGCCACAATCGACAACTGTATCACAAGACTTCGTCTGGAAATCAAGGATTACACCAAAGTTGACGAAGCAAAGATCAAATCTGCCGGAATTGCCGGAGTTATCCGTCCTGGCAAAAATTCCGTACAGGTAATCGTGGGAACAAAAGTACAGTTTGTGGCTGATGAGTTCAAGAAACTGTGCAGATGATCTGTAAGTAAAAAAGGAACCGGAAAGGCCGGTTCCGGTCATAAAATTCATACATGAACAATCCCTTTTCAGGCGGGAGGACAGGAAGCGAGGAGTTTGCTGTTCTCCTGCTTTTTTGTTCTTTTTTTTCCGGAAGTTCATATATATTAGTGAATTTAAAAACAGGAGGACGCTTTTGGCGAAATATCGGCGTTTTGTCGCATATGTATATGAATATCAAAAGGGAAGAAAAGGAAGAAACTGCGGTTTTATCCGGGTGGAGGCATGGGAAGAGCGGTGCAGGATGGAGGTGCATCTCCTCTGCCCGGGGCTTTTGCCGGATGTCCGCTGCGAAGTGCTGGGATTTGTAAGAAACGCAGGGCTTATGGACGGGAGGCTTATCGGAACCTGCAGGACAAAGGAGAGCCGGGCCGACTGCATCATTGAGACAGAACGGAACAGTCTGGGAGGTTCGGGGGTTTCCCTGGACGCCATCGGCGGAATGATCCTGACTACGGAAAACGGCGGCTTTTTTGGAACGGAATGGGACGATCAGCCTGTCCGTCCGGAAAATTTCAGAAGAATAGAGCCGGAAAAAGAAACAGGCGTTCCGGAGCAGAAAAGGAAGGAGAGCAGTCAGAACCGCGAAAAAGAACAAAAGAGCGGCGGGGAAAATAGCGGAGAATGCGTCCTGAAAGATACGAAGGAGGAACCGGAAGAAAGGAAAGAGGAGCCCTTGGAAAAAGCCGGAGAGAGCCAGGGTGAAGAAACGGAAATACAAAAAAAGAACCCGGAAGAAGAGCGGCAGGAGATACAAACGGAAGAAACGGAGGAAGCGCAGCAGAAAATACAAGAAGAGGAGCCGGAAGAAGGTCAGAAAGAAGTTCAAAAACAAGAAGAGAAAGAAATGCAGAGCGAAGAAGTTTCGGCGAAGGAAGTGGAAGAAACGGAGCGGCCGGAAGAGACGGAAATCTTTTTTGGCGAAGTTTGGGATCCTTTCGGGGATGGAGAAGTTCTGGACTGCAGGAAAATACAGCCGGGAGACTTCCGTTATTTCCATCCCCGGGACTGCGCTCTCAGGAATAACCGGTTTCTCCAGTATGGATTTTACAGCTTTGGACATCTTCTGGTCGGAAAACTGAAAACAGGAGGATATATTCTGGGCGTACCGGGAGGATACGACCAACAGGAGCGCTTCATGGCAAATATGTTCGGCTTCCCGTATTTTAAACGGAGCGGGCAGATCCGGCTGCCGCAGAACAAAGGAGGCTACTGGTACCGCTTGATCAATCCCCCGAAGCTTTGCTAGTGGTATCATCTGCCTGAGGATATCCCGGAAATGCAGGAGCTCATCCAGCGTAAGCTTTCGGTTTAAAAAAAGTATACCTGATTCCCGGCGGGGATTCCACATTGATTTTGTTATGCGTATTGGCTATAATACAGGATATGACCCGGGAGGAGGTGCTTTTGTGACAGAACAGGAGCGTTTTATGAAAGAGGCGGTCCGCCAGGCAAAAAAGGCGAGAGCCTTGATGGAGGTTCCGATCGGATGCGTGATCGTTTCAGAAGGAAAAATCATTGCGAGGGGATATAACCGCAGGAATACGGACAAGAACACGCTGTCCCACGCGGAGCTGAACGCTATACGAAAGGCAAGCAGGAAGCTGGGAGACTGGCGGCTGGAGGGATGTACCATGTATGTGACTCTGGAACCCTGCCAGATGTGCGCTGGAGCCCTGGTACAGTCAAGGATCGATGAAGTCGTCATCGGCAGCATGAATCCGAAAGCAGGATGCGCGGGCTCTGTTCTGAACCTTCTCGAAATGGACGGATTTAACCATAAGGTAAAAGTAACGAGAGGAGTTCTGGAAGAGGAGTGTTCCCGGATGCTTTCTGATTTTTTCCGGGAGCTGCGGGAAGAGAAAAAGAAGCGCAGGGCGGAACAGAAGAAAGAAGAGTCCCTGGCGGCAGAGAAAGCCGGAGGGGAAGAAAAGAATAAGGTCAGATAAAAAAAGACACCCTGCGTTTTTCGCAGGGTGTCCTGATATTCTCTTTTACGCGCGCCGCACTTCGAAATGCTTCCACAGACGTTACCTTTACAGTTAACTCGGCCCAGGCGCCCTCACGGCACACAGGAGCGTCTGCTTAGTGCTGCTGCATTCCTGCCCTGACACGGTTCACAGATTCCTGTTGCGTAAGACCCAAACGTCAACGCCACTTATAAAGGGCAGCTCCACAGATAACAAGCCTCGGATTGGCATCACCCCTGCTGTAGCGGATTGCAGGTACAGGGCACCGCTAACTCCCCGGCTGCGCGGAATTTAAGTATAGACGATTTTTCAAGGCTTGTCAAGAGGGGGGGAAGTATTATATAATAGAGAAAACTATAAATGAGAAGCGGGGTGCGATCAATTATGATTAAACGAATTGGATTACTGACAAGCGGCGGCGACTGTCAGGCTCTGAATGCAACCATGAGAGGTGTGGTAAAAGCCCTTTCCAATGCAGTGGACGATCTGGAAGTTTATGGATTTGACGATGGATACAAGGGGTTGATCTACGGCAAATACCGTATGCTTACTTCCAAGGATTTTTCCGGTATCCTGACCCAGGGCGGAACCATTCTCGGAACTTCACGCCAGCCGTTTAAGCTGATGCGCGTGCCGGATGAAAAGGGCCTGGACAAAGTGGAAGCCATGAAACAGACTTATTATAAACTCTGTCTGGACTGTCTGGTGATCCTGGGAGGAAACGGAACCCAGAAAACAGCGAATCTGTTAAGAGAAGAGGGACTGAACATCATCCATCTTCCCAAGACGATCGACAATGATATCTATGGCACAGATATGACCTTTGGATTCCAGAGCGCGGTGGATATCGCCACCCATGCGATTGACTGCATCCATACTACGGCTACTTCCCACGGACGTGTGTTTATTGTGGAGATCATGGGACATAAGGTAGGAAGTCTGACTCTTCATGCAGGTCTTGCAGGCGGAGCGGATATCATCCTGATTCCGGAGATCCCTTACGATATCAAGAAAGTGGCCGCGGCTATCGAAAAGAGAAATAAGGCCGGCAAACGGTTTACGATTCTGGCAGTAGCGGAAGGAGCGATCTCCAAGGAAGACGCAAAGCTGTCCAAGAAGAAATACAAGGAGCGTCTTGCGGAGAGAGCCAAGAAGTATCCTTCCGTATCCTATGAAATCGCCGATGCTATCAATAAGGAAATCGGAAGCGAAGTCCGCGTAACTGTTCCCGGACATATTCAGAGAGGCGGAGAGCCCTGCCCATACGACCGTGTACTTTCCACAAGGATCGGCGCAGGCGCTGCGGAAGCGATCCTGGATGAAGAATACGGAATCATGATCGCCATTGTCAACAACAAGATCAAGAGAGTGCCGCTGGCAGAGTGCGCAGGCAAGCTGAAGATGGTTTCTCCGAAAGATCAGACCGTAAAAGCGGCAAAAGAGATCGGCATCAGCTTCGGCGACTGATAACAGTAATGACGGATAGAGAATGAGAAAGGGATGTTGCAGAACGCATCCGGCGCTGTTCTGCGGCATCCTTTTCCTTTGAGAGAGGAGAAGTTCCATGAGTTATACTGCCCTGTACAGAAAATTCAGGCCCGACAATTTTGCAGATGTGAAAGGGCAGGACCATATCGTGACCACCCTGACAAATCAGATAAAGGCAAACCGCATCGGACACGCCTATCTTTTCTGCGGAACCCGGGGAACCGGAAAGACTACGGTGGCGAAAATCCTGGCAAAAGCGGTGAACTGCAGCCATCCTGTAAACGGAAGTCCCTGCAACGAATGTGAGATGTGTAAGGCGATCCAGGCTGGAACAGCGATGAATGTGATCGAGATCGACGCCGCATCCAACAACGGAGTGGACAACATCCGTGAGATCAGGGAGGAGGTTACCTACCGCCCCACAGAAGGAAGATATAAGGTTTATATCATAGACGAAGTTCATATGCTTTCTACAGGAGCCTTTAACGCTCTTTTAAAAACCCTGGAGGAACCGCCGTCCTATGTGATCTTTATCCTGGCTACGACAGAAGCGCATAAAATCCCGGTGACTATCCTGTCCCGCTGCCAGCGATATGATTTTCACCGTATTTCCATCGACACCATCGCCGCCCGTCTGACCGAGCTTCTGAAAGCGGAGGGAGTGGAGGCGGAAGAGAAGGCGGTCCGCTATGTGGCAAAGGCCGGAGACGGTTCCATGCGTGACGCCTTAAGCCTTTTGGATCAGTGCATTGCCTTTTATCTGGGGCAGAAGCTGACGTATGACAAAGTGCTTGATGTGCTGGGAGCTGTGGATACAGAGGTTTTCAGCAGGCTTTTGCGGAAAGTCCTTGCAGGAGACGTAACAGGTTCTATCCATATCCTGGAAGATCTGATCGTAGGGGGAAGAGAGCTGGGACAGTTTGTAGGAGATTTTACCTGGTATATGAGGAATCTCCTTTTGGTAAAGACCTCGGAAAATCCGGAAGAGGCCATCGACGTATCATCAGAAAACCTCCGGCTTCTTCAGGAAGAAAGCCAGATGACGGATGTGGAGACGCTGATGCGCTATATCCGTATTTTTTCGGATCTTTCCAATCAGATTCGCTTTGCCACCCAGAAAAGGGTGTTGGTGGAGATCGCCCTTATCAAACTGTGCAGGCCTTCAATGGAGACGAATCTTGATTCTGTTCTGGACAGGATCCGTGTACTGGAGCAGAAGATAGAGGAGCGGCCGGTGCAGCAGACAGTCGTACAGGCAGAGTCTATTTCGGAAAACAGGAGCGCCGTTCCGGTTCAGACAGAGGAGAAAAAGCCTCAGAAGGCGGCTCCGGAAGATCTGAAAAAGGTAATGGAGGGATGGAAAGTCATTGTAGGACAGACAACAGCGGCTTTTAAACAGGCACTGCTGAAATCGATTCCAAAGTATAACGGAGAAACGGGAGAACCTGTTCTTTTTGTGGAATTCCAGACGCCTCTGGGAAGAAATTATCCTGACGGATCGGAGGCCGCGAAAGAACTGCAGGAAATCATAGAAAGACAGATCGGAAAAAGAATAGAACTTCATATGCTTGTGGCGGAAGACCACCAGCAGACGAATCTTTCCAGGATCACTGTGGACGAAGCAATCCGGGAGAACATCCATATGGACGTAGTGATAGAAGAAGACCCCGGGGCTCTGTCAGGGGAATAGGCGGAATATATTGACAGAGAACCGCCGATAAAATATACTTTTGAAGTATTAAATGAAAAAAATAATCGTTGCCTTTCCGGAAAGCAGGAAAGAGACAGAAAACCAGGAGGAAATAAAAATGGCAAAACGTGGAGGATTCCCGGGCATGGGAATGCCGGGGAACATGAATAATCTGATGAAGCAGGCGCAGAAAATGCAGCGCCAGATGGAGGAAAACCAGAAAGCTCTGGAGGAAAAGGAATTTACCGCTTCTGCAGGAGGCGGCGCCGTTGAGGTGACTGTTTCCGGAAAAAGAGAAGTGACGAAGGTGACGCTTTCCGAAGAAGTAGTGGATCCGGACGATATCGAGATGCTGGAGGATCTTATCGTAGCAGCTGCGAATGAAGCCCTTCGGAAGGTGGAAGAGGAATCCGCCGCAGTGATGTCAAAGCTTACCGGAGGACTGGGAGGTCTTGGAGGAGGCCTTCCCTTCTGATGGAGTATTACAGCACACATATCAACAAGCTGATCGAACAGCTTTCCCATCTTCCGGGAATCGGAGCGAAGTCCGCCCAGAGGCTGGCGTTTCATATTATGAATATGCCGAAAGATCAGGTGGAACAGCTTACAGCTTCCATTACCGGGGCCAGAGAAAAGGTGCGCTACTGCAAAAAGTGTTTTACCCTTACCGACCAGGAGCTGTGTCCTATCTGCAGCAATCCACGCAGAGACGCGGGAACGATCATGGTGGTGGAAAATACCCGTGATCTTGCCGCCTATGAAAAAACCGGGAAATATGAGGGCGTTTATCATGTGCTTCACGGGGCGATCTCGCCTATGCTGGGGATAGGACCCGATGATATCCGGCTGAAGGAACTGATGCAGCGGCTTCAGAAGGATGAGGTAAAGGAAGTGATCATCGCCACCAACTCCAGTCTGGAGGGGGAGACAACGGCAATGTATATCAGCAAGCTGATCAAGCCTACGGGAATCAAGGTCAGCCGCATCGCCAGCGGCGTGCCCGTAGGCGGCGACCTGGAATATATAGACGAGGTGACTCTTCTCCGGGCGCTGGAAGGCAGGGTGGAGCTGTAAAGCAGCCGCGGAATGAGGAATGAAGAATGGCAAAAAAGAAAGTAACCTCTTCTCAGGTGGCGGAAAAGGCGGGGGTATCCCAGGCTACCGTATCTATGATCCTGAACCGGAGAAATAATGTGTCGTTTTCGGCGGAAACTGTGGAGAAAGTGGAATGTGCGGCCAGAGAGCTGGGGTACGAGCTGCCGAAAAGAAGAAAACAGAAAGAAAGCCGGAAGGAAAAACTGATCGTGGTATTCTGCCCCACCCTGACAAGCCCTTACTATGTGCTGCTCCTTCAGGGAATCGAAGCAGTCGCCAATGAGAAGGGATACGGGGTTTTTATCTGCAATACGCAGAGAGACGCCCGTCTGGAGGAAAAATACCTTCGGATGATACGGACGATCCATCCCCAGGGAATCATTTATACCTGCAACCCTCATCCGGACTTTCAGAAAAAGGTGGAGGAGACCGCCAGAGAGATCCCTCTGGTAATTATCAGCAATAAAGAAAAGACTACCACTGTGGACGCTATCAATCAGGACAATACAATGGTGGGCCGCCTTATGGCGCGTCATCTTCTGGATCTGGGACACAGGGATGTAGCTTTTATCACTCCGCCTCTTACAAGGAGACAGTGGCAGCGTTCCCGGAGGATCGATGGATTTGTAAAGGAATTTGAGAAGGAAGGGCTGAAAGGCCATGTGCTGATCAAGGCGGCAGATGAGTCTATGGACCGCCGGCTTCCCCGGATGGACTCGGAATACTCCATGGGGTATCAGCTTACCATGGAACTTTTGAAAGAGGGACATCATTTTACCGCTATTGCGGGGCAGAACGATATGATGGCCTTCGGCGCTATCGACGCTCTGGAAAAATCAAGGATCCATGTTCCGAGAGACGTATCTGTGATCGGATGCGACAATATTTTCTATTCCAGCATCCGAAGGCTTTCCCTTACGACCATTGACCATTTTGTGGCTCTAAAGGGACGGGACGCCTGCGACATCATTATCCGGAAGATCGATATGAACGATCAGTTCTATACAGGGCTGCAGCCCACCAGTCTTTACAATATTGAATATACGCCGAAGCTGATCGCCAGAAAGACTACGGCGTACGCGAAAACGGAAAGAAAGCCTTCTTCCGGAGAAGAAGGGGAAACATTCCGGTACAGTGAAAAAAATAAAAAATAAATGTGATAATAAAAATTATTAATAATAATTTTGCCGCTTCAGGAAGCCTGGACACGAAAAATAGAATATTTCGCTGTGAGATATTTCACAATCCTTATAATATCGTTGCTTTTATTTATAAAAATCATTTTTATAAATAAAAATTTTATTAATAAAAAAGTGGGGCGCTTGACCTGGAAAAACTTTTTGCTATAATGAAATTATCAAATAAATCAGCAAAAACTTCAGGAGGGAAAAGCAATGAAATTCTTTATTGACACAGCAAATGTAGAGGATATCCGTAAAGCAAATGATATGGGGATTATCTGCGGAGTAACCACAAATCCGTCTCTGATCGCAAAAGAAGGAAGAGATTTCAACGAGGTTATCAAAGAAATCACATCTATCGTTGACGGACCGATCAGCGGCGAGGTAAAGGCAACTACAACAGATGCGGAAGGCATGATCGCAGAAGGCCGCGAGATCGCGAAGATCCATCCGAACATGGTTGTTAAGATTCCTATGACAGGAGAAGGATTAAAAGCTGTTAAAGTTCTTTCCAAAGAAGGCGTCAAGACAAACGTAACTCTGATCTTTACCGCAAACCAGGCTCTTCTTGCTGCCAGAGCAGGAGCTACATACGTATCTCCGTTCCTTGGCAGACTGGATGATATTTCCACAGACGGACTTCCGCTGATCCGTCAGATCGCCGACATTTTCGCAGTAGCTGGAATCGAAACAGAGATCATCGCTGCAAGCGTTCGTCATCCGATCCATGTAACAGAGTGCGCTCTGGCAGGCGCTGATATCGCAACTGTTCCGTACAAAGTTCTGGAGCAGATGCTGCATCATCCTCTGACTGACGCCGGAATCGAAAAATTCCAGGCAGACTACAGAGCAGTATTCGGAGACTAAGAAAGTATTTATCAGGCGGCATATAACAAGGAGAAAATTAACATGGAGAAATTAGAACTTCAGAAGATTGCCAACGAAGTCCGCAAGGATATCGTGACGGCAGTCCATGCTGCAAAGGCCGGCCATCCGGGCGGATCTCTTTCTGCAGCAGATGTATTTACATATCTTTATTTTGAAGAAATGAACATTGACCCCAAGGATCCGAAGAAAGCGGACCGCGACCGTTTCGTCCTTTCCAAAGGCCATACGGCTCCAGGACTTTATTCCGTACTTGCGGAGAGAGGATACTTCCCGAAAGAAGACCTGAAGACGCTCCGCCATCTGGGATCCTATCTGCAGGGACATCCTGATATGAAACATATTCCCGGCGTGGATATGTCCAGCGGTTCTCTTGGACAGGGAATTTCCGCGGCAGTGGGAATGGCTCTTTCCGCAAAGCTCAGCAACGACTCCTACAGAGTGTATACCCTTCTGGGCGACGGCGAGATCCAGGAAGGACAGGTCTGGGAGGCGGCTATGTTCGCCGGTTTCCGCAAGCTGGACAACCTGGTAGTGATCGTGGACAACAATGGCCTGCAGATCGACGGAAAAATAGATGAAGTATGCTCCCCCTATCCCATCGACAAGAAATTCGAGGCTTTCAATTTCCATGTGATCGATGTGGCAGACGGCAATGATATGGATCAGTTAAAGGCTGCCTTTGACGAGGCAAGAACTGTGAAGGGAATGCCAACCGCTATTATTATGAAGACGGTGAAGGGCAAAGGCGTTTCCTTTATGGAGAACCAGGCCGGATGGCATGGAAAAGCGCCTAACGATGAGCAGTACGCTCAGGCGATGGAAGATTTGGAGAAGGTAGGTGAAGCATTATGTCAGAAGTAAAGAAAATTGCTACAAGAGCCAGCTATGGAGCAGCTCTGGTAGAACTTGGAAAAGAGCATGACGACCTCATTGTTCTGGATGCTGACCTTGCTGCAGCTACTCAGACCGGAATGTTCAAGAAGGAATTTCCGGAGCGTCATATTGACTGCGGTATCGCAGAGTGCAATATGGTAGGTATCGGCGCAGGTCTGGCAACCACCGGAAAGGTTCCTTTTGTCAGCACATTTGCTATGTTTGCGGCAGGACGCGCCTTTGAACAGGTACGCAATTCCGTGTGCTATCCGAAACTGAACGTTAAGATCGGAGCAACCCACGGAGGTATTTCTGTAGGAGAGGACGGAGCGACTCACCAGTGCTGCGAGGATTTCGCGCTTATGAGAAGTATTCCGGGAATGATCGTCGCATCTCCTTCAGACGACATTGAGGCAAAGGCCATGGTAAAAGCAGCTTACGAACATGTAGGCCCTGTTTATATGCGTTTCGGACGTCTTGCTGTTCCGGTGATCAACGACAGACCGGACTATAAATTTGAACTTGGCAAGGGTATTGTCCTTCGAGAAGGCAAGGATCTTACCATTGTGGCAAACGGTCTCTGCGTTGCGGCTTCGCTGGAAGCGGCGGAAAAGCTTGCGGCAGATGGAATCGAGGCAAAAGTGATCAATATCCATACGATCAAACCGCTGGATGAGGATCTGATCGTTGCAGCAGCAAAAGAAACAGGCAAGGTTGTGACAGTGGAAGAACATTCCATTATCGGCGGTCTTGGCGGAGCTGTATGTGAATGTCTTTCTGAGAAAGCTCCTGTACCTGTAAAACGTATTGGTATCAATGATGTATTCGGGGAATCCGGTCCGGCAGCAGCCCTTCTGGAAAAATATGGACTGGACGGACAGGGTATTTACAATCAGATCAAAGCTTTTGTATAAGAGCCTGAACAGGATAGGAAGAAGGAATTGTTGTCAGGATACCCTGGGTGATCTTGTCGGCCAGGGAAATCACTGTGGACAGGCGTGTGGTCTGTAATGTCAGATGCTCCAGCACGCCGGAAGTATTTACAATTCCTGTAATATGAATATCGCCAACAGGCGGCAGTTCTTTACGGACGGCAGCACCTGGGTAAAGCGCGCCATTTGCAATGGTCACGTAGCCCAGGTGCTTTTTTTGTCCAAGAGAGGCGTCTATGGCGATCACAAGCGCTTCCGGATGACGGCGGCGTATATCGTCGCAGGTGATCTGCAGATTCAGAGCATGGACCGGCCGAAAAAGGGTGCCGTAAACATAGACCCCATGGACGGCATGGCTGAGAAGCTGCTGGCCGATATAAGGCCCCAGACAGTCTCCGGTGGTCCGGTCTGTGCCGATGCACAGGAAAACAATCTCCGTCCATTTTTCCGGATGGCACAAAATACATTTTTTTAGAAAAGCGGATATCCGCCGCGGAGAATCCGCTTTTTTCGAATCAATATAAAAAGTCATAATTTTCCTCTCTCTGGATCAGTCTGTTTTGTTTCATTTTATCCGGAACGAAGCCGGATTATGCATGATGCAAAATCTGTCGTCAAATTCTTGGAACAGGCTCTTAGATTCCGCTAAAATCCGCATCCGGGATATGATATCCTGATACCCGAAGGGGTGATATAAAATGATAGAGGTCATCTATAAAGATGAGAAACAGGAGGCGAAAGGCAACGAAGGGGTATTCTCTGTGCCGAAAAATATACGACAGATAGGAATGATCGGCGAGGACTACAGGATCTATATGGAAGATTATGTATATACTTTTCTGAGAAAAGCTGCCGGAGCGGAAAAAAACGGGGAAGACGAAAAAAATTGCCTTGCCGTTCTTACGGGGGAGTGCAAATGGGCGGCAGGGATCACGTACATTTTTATAAAAGGCGCCCTGACGGTGGAAAATACGGAAGCGACTTCGGAACATATTGATTTTTCAGAGGAAACCTGGCAGAAGATACAGGAGGAAGCGGGAAAATATTTTGAGGGACAGGAGATCGCCGGATGGTTTTTCGCGCAGAAATCCCTTCCTATGGAAGCATCGGAGCTGTTTCAGAAAATTCACCTTAAGTATTTCGGCGGAGGAGAAAAGGTGCTGATGCTGATGGATCCGGCAGAACGGGAGGAAGCTTTTTTCCGGTATGAGAACAGCTTTCTGGTCAGACAGAGCGGATATTATATTTACTATGAAAAAAATCCGCAGATGCAGGCGTATATGCTGGAAAAGAACCCGGAGCTTGCCGGTGAAGGCAAAGAGGAGATTCCGGATGAAGCGGTAAAAGCCTTCCGGAAGATTATAAAAAAGAAGAAAAGCAAAGAGACAGAGGAGACGGAAGACAGGACCTCTGTTTTTTCCTATGCGGCTACCGCCTGTCTGGTACTGGCTGTAGCGGCTGTGGGCATGAAATTTTATCAGAATTACCGCGGAGTACAGAACGTAAATACAGAAACAGAGACAGTATCTGCTATGCTGGAAAGCGAAGAAAAAAATACCTCTGTTGAAGATAAGGAGGAAACGCAGAGAGAAGAGACAGAGAACGGAGGGGAAGACAGCAGAGATCTGACGAAAGAGACGGCTGAGGAAAATGAAAGCTCTTCAGATACCGTTTCCGGGAAAGAAAAAAATGAGAAGACAGACGATGCAGAAAAGAATGCAGAAAAGGATACAGATAAGGATATAGATAAGAGTACAGATGAGGCGGCGGCCAACGGAAATCATATGCAGGAAAACCAGGAGGAGGGACTTTCAGAGGAAGACGCGGCTATCTACAGAGAGGAATCAGATGTGAGAAAGGCCAACAGAAGGGTTCAGAGCGCGCGGGAAAGCGAAGGACAAACAGAGAAGACGGATACTGAAAATCAGGGCGCTGCAGACGCCGCATCAGCCGGAAGCACTTCTTATGTCATACGCCCGGGAGACACTTTATATCAGATCAGCATGGAAAAATACGGAAATATGGACGAGGTGGCTGAAATATGCCGTCTGAACGGCATATCAGAGGATGAAATTATTTATCCGGGACAAATAATTGTATTACCATAGAAAATTTGGTATAATGAAGCACAAATGCGGCGGCTGCCTGCGGACATGCTGAGATAAAGAGAGATGTCCGCAGGCATGGCTTTTATTTCATCGGAAATACTTTCAGGCGTTCGCGTATATTTCCGTGAAACAGAAACGCACCTACAAAAACAGAGTACATAAGGTAAGGTATATTATGGCGAATATATTTAAGAAAATCAGGAAAAAAAGAAGACGTAAAAAACTTCTTGCCCAGAAAGAGAACCTGGAACATGTACAGGCTGCAGAAAAAGATGAAGAAGATTATCATCAGAGGCTGAAACGGCACAGATATGCCGCAATGCGCAGAACACTGCTTATTGCAGGCGCGGTTGTGGCGGCAGCGGCGGCTGTTCTCATTTTTATAGAAAAAAGGAGCTATCATAATTACAGGGTTGTTCTGACCAGCGAGCAGGAAGACGTTGTATCTACGAATTATGAGGAAATGGACGGCGGAATCCTGCGGTACAGTCCGGACGGAGCCGCACTGGTGAATTCCAATCTGGACGCCTCCTGGAGCGTTTTATATGAAATGCAGAATCCGGTGGCGGATGTAAACGGAGATAAGGCGGTTATTGCGGATGTGGATGGAACAACACTTGAAATTTTTGACAGCGACGGGGAAACGGGAAGTGTCACGACGTCCTATACTATCGTAAAGGCGCGTATATCTCAGAGCGGTCTGGTGGCTGCTATTCTTGACGGCGGAGATTCCACCTGGATCAATTATTACGACTCCGACGGAACCCTGCTTGTAGAAAATCAGACGCATATAGAGGATCCCGGGTATCCTATGGATGTCGCTCTTTCTGACAGCGGGAATATTATGATGGTAACGTATCAGTTTGTGGATGGAAGCAATACCACCAGCTATGTGGCCTTTTATAATTTCGGAGACGTAGGGCAGAATGAGGATGACAGGATTGTAAGCGGATACACTTATGATGGAGTTGTCATTCCACAGGTCGAGTATCTGGACGCGTCGCATTCAGCGACGTTAAGAGACGATGGCTTTACAATCTACAGCGGTCAGCAGATACCGAAGGAAAGTACCACAGTGGAAGTGGATGAAGAAATTGTCAGCACCTTTATTGCCGAAGATACCATAGGAATGGTATTTAAAAACGAGGACGGAGAGGACGCCTATACAATGAATGTCTACTCGGCAGGCGGAAAACTCCGTTTTTCCAAAAGCTTCAATATACCGTACACGACAATTAAGATAAGCGGCGACAGCATTCTGCTTTACAATGACTCCCAGATCTGCGTCTATAACAGCAGAGGGGTGCAGAAGTACAGCGGAACAGTGGATGGAAGTATAAATGATTTTATCAAAATAGGCTGGAACCGGTATCTGCTCGTGATGGACAGCGGCGTCAGTGTGATCAAATTCAGTTAAGAGGTGAAATATGACATTAACCTGGCTGGGAATAGTTGTGATCGGCATACTGCTGCTCAATGGATACAGAGGATACAAAAGAGGGTTTGTCAGAGAAGTGGTGTCATTTTTCTTTGTGTTCCTGGCTCTTGCGGCGGCATGGGCGATCAATCCTTATGTAAATGATTTCTTTATGGAAACTACTCCTGTATATGAAAAAATACAGGAAAGCTGCCAAGAGTTTGTCAGCGCGAAGGAGGAAGAACTTCAGGCGGACAGCGGGGAAAACAAAAAAGAGGAGCAGAAGAATTTTATTGACGGGCTGGAACTGCCGGAGCTTCTGCAGCAGAGCCTTAACGCGAACAATACAGAGGACGTATACAATTATCTGGCGGTAGATACTTTTGGAAACTATGTTTCCAGCTATCTGGCAAGAATAATTGTGAACGGACTGTCGTTTCTGGTATCCTATTTGCTGGCTTCCGTTATAATCAGAGTGGGAATGTTCCTTCTGGACCTTATCGCGGGGCTTCCTTTGATCAAAGAAGCGAATAAGCTTACCGGGGGCCTGGTGGGAATTGTAAAGGGAGTCCTTTTCGTCTGGATCGCGTTTCTCGTTCTTACAGTGCTGTGCAGTACGGAAATAGGAAAAGCAGGACTGGATCTTATTGAGAAAGACGCGTTCCTCAATGTTCTATATGAATATGATATTTTTGTAAACTTCTTTATGAGTATTTTTTATGGCGGCTGAAGCCGGAATACATTTTATAGAAAAGATTGTTTTTGCCTGAAAATCCGCTTCTGAAAGAGCGGATTTTTGTGTTGCTCCCAATAGAAAATCAGGGCTTCTCGGGCAAAATGGAAAAAAATAAAAAAAATTGAAAAAAAGTGTTGACATATGTTTTGGATTATGATAAATTGATTAAGCTGTCTGAGGGACACGAGTTACAAAACATCAGAAAGCGCCTGGGACTCCGGAAAGCCTTATGGCTGGCGGAGCGGGGAAAAGCCTTTGAAAAACTTCTTCAAAAAAGTTGAAAAAAGTGCTTGACAAGATCTGGAAGATGTGATAAAGTAAACAAGCTGTCTGAGAGACAGAAACCTTGATAACTGAACAGTGAGACACATACGATTCTCGAAAATTCTAAAAGATT
>ERZ1643250.97-NODE-97-length-117065-cov-7.875942_pt1 | contig 117065 bp, 83 predicted proteins | sample MGYA00579262_ERZ1643250 | MGnify/ENA primary metagenome ERZ1643250 (study PRJEB29033, sample SAMEA4952265) | chicken gut metagenome | biome: Broiler Chicken; feature: Gastrointestinal Tract; material: Caecum | place: Ireland | collected 2018 | study: Broiler... | reverse complement strand
TGAAAGACAACGGAGTTAAGGTTATATCCGCTATGGAGTATATCCCCGACAGTCCTGAGGCAATCATACTTGAAAGTATGCTCGAAGGCATGGCGGAATACTACAGTGCGGAATTGTCGCAAAAAGTCAAGCGCGGAATGAACGAAAGCAGACAGAAAGGTACCTTTACAGGTGGTTTTATCATATTCGGTTATCGTGTGGAAAACAAGAAAATCATTATCCACGAAGATGAAGCGGAAGTCGTCAGATGGATGTTCAACGAATGCGCGTCGGGTAAACTTGTAAAAACAATCATTGAGGAACTGCACGAAAAAGGTATTTTGTACCGCGGAAAACCTTTTGCGAGAAATACCGTGTATCACCTGCTCGCCAATGAAAAATACAGTGGAATATACAGGCACGGGGAAGAAGTATTCACTAATATGTACCCACGTATTGTACCTCAAGATATATTCGACGCAGTAAAAAGCAAAATCGACAGCAACAAATACGGCAAGCATAAACCGAATATTGTTTATTTGCTTAAAAACAAAGTGAAGTGCGGTTATTGCGGTAAACCAGTTAATTCAGATGCAGGTACTTCTAAAAACGGAAGTATAATGCGATATTACAAATGTTCCGGCAAAAGAGTCAGTAAACAGTGTCAATTAAGACCTATACGAAAAGAAACACTTGAATCATTAATTCTTGAATCAGTGCTGGAAGCATTTGCGACTCCTCAAAACCTATTAAAATTTGCAGACGATGTTATGCTTCTTTTGAAAAAGCAATACCACGACCACTCTGTTTTGAACTTGTTGCGGAACGATCTGGCAAAAGTTGAAAAATCCATTTCAAACCTGCTTGATTGTATGGAACAAGGCATTTCCACTGCTTCTACAAAAAACCGGTTAGAAGAGTTAGAAGAAAAGCGTTCCCTATTGACCGAGAAAATTCTGATGGAACAATACAAGGAACGGCAACTTCTGACAAAAGACGAAATCGTCAAACATATCAGTACTGCCTTACGAAAAAATCCCAAACAGCTCATTGATCTGTTGGTCAAAGAAATCCGACTATACAACGATAAAATAGAAATTGACTTACATTTCACAGACAAGAAAAGTCCCGATGATGAAAATCATTGGGACTTTTGTTTTTATCGGTGTGAAAAGAGTTATATCGTTGATACGCACATTTTCAAATCGAAACCGAAAGAATATCGCGTCAAAATCAAGTTAAAAGTATAAAAAAGCACCCAACTAAACCTTTTTACGGGTTCAGTTGGGTACCGCTTGGCGGAGGCAGAGGGATTCGAACCCCCGTGGGCTTTCACCCAAACGGTTTTCAAGACCGCCTCGTTGTGACCGCTTCGATATGCCTCCGTGTTGAGCGGTTTTATTATATCAACTGCAAAACGTGTTGTCAAACACTTTGACTGCTCACGCTTTTTTCTTGGTACACTTTTGCTTTTTAGTGTAGCCTTTTTTGCCTGCTGTTGAAACGGCTTAAAGTACCTTGCGTCTTTTGCTTGTTCCTTGCGTATCAATTAGTTTGAACTCTCTTCGACACTGGTTTTTTCGTCGTTTTTATATTTCGTTTTTAACAAGTGCCGTTGCTTTTACCGCAGGTTCGCTATTTGTGGTTGTACATTTGGGTAAATGGGCGTCAAAAAGCCAATGTTTTGGATTTTCACAACATTTTGCTGACCGTTTACCAATGAAACTTCTTTTTAGCAACCGTTTACTTTCACCACACGAAAAAACACCGTTTTTCAAACGATATTTTGCCGTGTTTGTCTTGAATTTTTGCAACCGTAGTGAAAAATTTGTTACATGCTAAAACTTTGTGTTTTACAACATGCCTTCCTTGAAACAGGTCTGTTACGTTACTAGTGGGGTACACTTTCAACGGTGAATTTCAAAAATTATCTTTTATCACAAAAATTATCGGCGAAAGATTCGTTTTTTGCTTTTTGACCGTTTTTATTGTGCTAGTCGTCTTTTTCGCTGCTTTCAACTTTCGTTGCTGGTTCTTTCAAAGTGTTTTCACTACTTTGCGCCGTGGTGCATGCAACTTGGTTTTTCACCGTCGCCGCTACCGCCGTGCCTTGTTGCTTTTGTTGTTCCGCCTGCTTTTTTGCCAAGTCGTTGGTGTCCTCGCTTCCACGGAAAACGACAAATTTGTCATACAAAAATTCCGTTACGAAGTTTATTACCATTGTTACTGCAAGCACAATGTATTCGTTTACGTAAAGCGTTTCCACGAAGTAATCCGTCCACCACGTGGAAAGAGGCGTGAACACGAGGTAGTAGCCTGCAACTTTCAGCATGGCAACAGGCACGTTGTTTGCCGATTTGAAGGTAAACTTGCGGTTGAAGGTGAAATTCCACACCACCGACGCCACCAACGCTACAAGATAGGCAAGCCATGCCAATCCTTTTTCGCCAAAGCCGAACACTTCCAACAGCAACGTGTCCACCAAAATTTGTATTATTCCTGCGGATACGGAAAACAGAGTAAATTTCAACGCCCGAAACCATTCTTTCTTATTCATTTGTTTCTCCGAGTTGCCCTCACGGGGCTTTTGCCTCAGTTTACACCAAAGAAAAGGCTTTGTCAAACATTTAACAAATGTTTAATGTTGCCGCAGTTGTAGTGTGTTTACGGCGTTTTTGATTGTTTTTTATCTTTTGCCTGATAGTTGGTTTTTTGTGCGAGTTTTTTGCAGACAAATTTTTGTTTTTGAATTTTGTCAAAGCCTGCTTCTTTCAAACTCGGTAGTTGCAAAAAAAACTGAAAGAAAAAGCACGTTGTTGTTGAACCTTATTAAAGCAAACTCTTTCGGTTTTGCTAATACTCATAAGCATTATTTTATCTTTTGAAAACAGACAGACCTTTTGTTTTTTTGCCACAAAATTTCTTCCCTTTTTACGCATAAAACGGTGCCACTTTCTGAAACTTTTTGCAAATAATCTCACCTTTTAACAATTTTCCGTTGTGTTTTGCAGATAATTTTCTGTTACGCAAAAACGTTCTTTTCAACCGTTGCCCCTGAAAACCTTTTCATTCAAACATGTTTCAGCAGAAACATTCAACATTTGTTTTGTAAAAAAATACCCCGCACTGTGTTTCGTGCGGGGTTATTTTCTGTTTTTTCCAATTTTTACTCTTTCAGCAATTTGTCCAGATCTTCCACTTTCATTCCCCAACAGCGGTGGCGTTTTACCAACTTTCTGTCGTAGTTTTTCCAGAGGTTCTGAACGTTGAGGTTGTCTTCCAACTCGGGACCCGTTTCCAGGTACTCCACCCCCAACTTGATGCATCCACGCAAAATTTCATCCATTACTATGGAAACGGCACCCAACTTTTTGTGTTCGGCTGTTACGCCCACCGACATCATGTCGGCAACCTTGGGATGCGTCATAGTCTGAATGTAGGGAATTATTCCACAGGGGAAAATGCGTCCACGCCCTTTTTGCAGTACTTTGAGCATGGAAGGCATACAAAATCCGTAGCACACCACTTTGCCGTCCTTCATTACGGCGCAGGCAAGTTCCGGCACAAATACCTGCAAAAGCGTTTCCATTTCACGCTGTTTTTGCTTTTCGTTTAACGGGCTTGTGCCGTACAAATCGGCAAACGCTTCGTCCAGCACTGTCAGACACTGCATCATGATGTCTTTCAGACGCTTTTGTCCACGTTCCTTCGCCATTTGTTTGACGTCGGCTATTTCGTAGCCGTTGCGTTTTGCAACATGCGTTGCAATTCGTGTCAGCCTTTCGTCGTACTGTTGCGGCACTTTGATGACGTAGCAGTTCCAATCCACCACCTTGTAGGCGTGAAGTTTTTCCATGTGCGTTACGTAGTAGGGGTGATTGTAAATTTCGATGTAGGTACTGTCCTTGTCGAAACCTTCTATCAACATACCCTCTTCGTTGAGGTCGGAAAAACTCATGGGACCGATTATTTCTTCCATGCCTATTTCTTTTGCCCACTCCACCAACTTGGAAAACAGCGCCTTGGTTACTTCAAAGTCGTCCACCACGTCGAAACGGGTGAAACGCAACTGCTTGACGTTGTTTTTTTGGTTGACGCCCTTGTGCCAGATGCCGGCAATTCTGCCCACAATTTTGTTGTTGCGGTACGCCAGAAACATTTTGCACTCGCAAAAACGGAAGGCGTCGTTTGTTTGAGGGTCAAACTCCGCAAACTCGTCCATGTACAAATTGGGTGAAGCGTGCGGATTGTCGCTGTACAGGTCAATCAGAAATTTGAAAAATTTGTGCTTGTCCTTTTTGGAAGAGATTTCCTTAACGATGATGTTACTCATTTTCCTCTTTCTCCAACGGAATGGGGCGTTTGTCGGCAATGAAAATAACGCCTATTGTACCGGGGCCGCAGTGTGCTCCGATGACGGGACCTACCGTCTGACGCACGACTTTGGCATCCGGCCTTTTTTCCTTTATCATATCGGCAACCATGTCGCCCTCTTTGGGAACGTCGGCATCCACAACGTACACGTTGTACGCCGTGCCAGTGAGATCCTTTATTACCTTGTCGGCAATTACTTTCAGCGCCTGCTTTTTGCCGGAAACCTTTTGCAATACAGTGAGGCTTCCCTTCTTGTCGAAGGTGAGAATGGGTTTCAGTTGCAACATGGTGCCTGCAAATGCGGCAAAACCGGAAAGACGTCCGCCACGTTTCAGATGCATGAGGTCATCCACTACAAAGTACACCGCCACCCTGTCGGTGAAGTCTTTCAGCGCATCAACTATCTCCTCGTCTGTTGCGCCTCTGTTTTTAAGTTCGGCGGCGTATTCCATTTGAATTCCCGCACCCAAAGAAATTCCTTTGGTGTCAAAAACGGTGCATTTTCTTTCGGGATACTTTTCCTTCAACTGTTTCAATGCCGTTTCGAGGTGTCCGAAGGTGCCGCTCATTGCGTGGGAAAAACTGACGTACAGCACGTCTTCGCCCTTTTGGAAGTAGGGTTCCAATATTTCTACGTATTCCTGCGGGTTGAGCGCCATCGTAGTAGGTATCACACCGCTTCTCACTGCGTCGTAAAACTTGCGGAAATCGGTGTTTTTGCCCAGGTCGTAGTAGTAGGTTTCATCGTTGTAGGCATAGGGCATTTTGATGTAGTCTACGCCAAGTTGTTCCTGACGTGTGTACCACAATTCGCCGTCTGCGTCAATTAAAAGTACGCTCATACTATTCTCCTTTTGTTTTGTGTTGTTAGTTATTTTACCATATTTTGTGCCATCGTTCAAGATTTTTGCAACATTTTTTGTCTTACCGCTTTTTTATGCACCGTTTTGCTTTTCTTTTACCTTTCGGTTTTGTTGTTTTCGTGTCATTTTCTTTACGGGATTTTTCCCTCTTCAACAGGTTGATTTCCGCAAAAAAATGTTTTCCCCTTTTTGCCGATTTTGCAATTTGTCTTGCTTTTTGACTGTATTTATAGTATAATTATTAAGTACTAAAAAGGCGTCCGAAGAAGTTTTCTTCAACGTCGGGGACTTTTTACACGGCGGAATGTGGATATCCACATTGTTTCTACACCGTACACGGAAAAACAGGCAAGGTTTTCCACACAAATTATTTTAGACATACCACTAGATATGGGACAAGCCTTCCTGAATTTTTCAAAATGTTGTAACGGACGAGGGAAAAACAAGGGTTGTACACATTTTCACACCCCCTGATACTGCTACTACCAGAAGAAAAGTATCATTGAACAAGGACGCACTGCACCAAAGGAGAGGTATATGAAAATTATTGTAAACAGTCTGGATTTGAACGACGCAATTTCCAAGGTATCCAAGGCTTTGCCTGCAAGAGATGTCGCTCCCGTATTGGAATGCATCAAAGTTACTGCGGAAAACGACAAACTTACCTTTTTTGCCACCGACAAAGACCTTGCAATAGAAAAAACCGTGGACGCCAACGTTATTGTCGGAGGTGCGATGCTTGTTCCGGGAAGAGTGTTCGGCGATTACATCCGCAACATTGCCGGCACCGACACGGAAGTTTCGTTGGAAACGGAAGACAACAGACTTACCATTTCCACTTCGGGAAGCGAATGTAACATCACCACGATGAACGTGGAAGATTACCCCGAAATTGAAGAGATAAGCAACGAAAGTTACTTTACTATTCAGGAAATAAACCTGAAAGAGATAATAAACAACGTTATTTTTTCCGTAGCCACCGACGACAGCCGTCCCATGCTTAAAGGCGTGTTTTTCGAGGCTGACGGATACACTCTGACTGCGGTTGCCACCGACGGCTACCGTTTTGCAATGAGCAAAAAGGCTTTGGAAGAAAAGGCGGAAAACATTTCCGCCACCATTCCCGCAAGAAGTCTTTCTGAACTGTCCAAACTGTTGGAAGACAGCGAAAACCTTTTGCGAGTGTTTGTGGAAAAGAACTATCTTTCGGTAGTGCTTGCCAACACTCGCCTGCAAACACGCTTGCTTGTCAGCGGACAGTACATCCGTTACGACAACATAATTCCCAAGGAATTTGTGTCCACGCTGCTTGTAAACAAAGAAAACTTCGAGCGTTCGCTGAACACCGCTTCCATCATGTCCCGTGGTGACAAAAACAATCTTGTCGTGCTGGACATAGAGGAATACAACATGAACATTTCTTCCACCAGCCAATACGGCACGGCAAAGGAAAACATTGCCATTTCTCTGACGGGCAAGGACGTGCGTTGCGCCTACAATGCAAAGTACCTCAACGACTGCCTTAAAGTGATAAACGCCGAAGCCATAAAAATGCAGTTTGCCCAACACAACAGTTGTGTGATAACGATAAACAACAGCGACGAAGTGTTGTACTTCATTCTTCCAGTAAAACAAATTGTGTAAAGAAAAATATAAAAACTTATAAAATTGCCGTGATGACCGTGAAAAAAAACAGTTGTTACGGCATTTTTAATGTGAAAATTTTTTATTTTTAATAATAAATTGTAAAAAATAGAACAACTGTTACAAAAAAAATTTGTAAAATAAAACGGCAATTGCCAAGAACTACAAGAGGGATTTTCTTGCAATGTACATGCACGGCTAGCGGAATGCCGCAAAAAGGCAAAAAGTAAGCAGTTTTCGGTGAAAATGCGGTTGAAAAATCAGCCAAAAATCTTTCTGTAACAAAAGGGGAAAAGTAACGCATATTTTACAAGAATAAAAAACAAAGTTGCAACAAGAAAAAAATGCAGGCAAAAACATTTTGATAAACACAACAAAAAACAAGAGTTTGTGGCAAAAAAAAGCGTTTGAACAAACCTTTACTGAGAAAAAGGAAAAAGTAATGTCTGCATTTACAATTATAAAAACAAAATCGCAACAAAAATAAAAAATTGCAAAAAACCATTAATAATAATCGACAAAAAGTAAAAGAAAGCGTTTTCGTGTAAATGCGTTTAAAAAAAACGTTTACAAAACTTTCCTGTAATAAAAAGGATTAAAAGTAACGCAGATATTACAATTATAAAAACAAAGTTGCAACAAGAAAAAATGCAGGCAAAAACATTTTGTAAAACACGAAAAAATGGCAAAAGGGAATGATTCATAAATAAGTACTAAAACAATACTGAGAAAAAAGCATTTGAAAAACACGACAAAAAACGACAAAAAAGAAAAATTGTGTGTAAAGGTGCGGAAAAATTACGAAAACCAAACAATTTCTGACAAAAAACAACAAAACGGCAGTAAAAACATGTCTTCTGACAAAGTAACCGCCCCAACAGACGATTGAAACAAAACACCGACTTTTACTCTGCCGTTACCGCCTGCAATACAGGCAGAAAAAATTTTCATCGTACTTTTGCAAAAAAAAGTTGTGAAAAGTGAAAAAAACAACTTTTTCGGTGGAAAAAGCCGCACAAAAAAGTTGTTTTAATACAAACTGCCCTGCCCAAATTTGTCTGTGAAAAAGTTTGGGGTAGTGTCCGTTTAAGAAAGTTTACCGCAAATTACAAATGAAGCATTACAGAGCCTTGCTTTGCCTTACAAACGGGACAAACCTGCCACGGCTCGTTTCCCGTGTGACGGTAGCCGCAATCGGCGCACACCCATTCCACGGGCTTTTGTTTTTTGTACAAAGTACCCTCTTTAAGTTGCGTGTACAGTTCTCTGAACAGTTTTTCGTGCGCTTCTTCCACCTTTGCCGTCATATCGAACAAAGCGGCAATTTCCGTGAAACCTTCCTCTTTGGCAGTGAGGGCAAAAGATGGGTAGATTACCGTCGCTTCTTCCTTTTCGTCTTCGGCGGCAAATTTGAGGTTGTCCAAAATTACCCATTTTTGCTTGAAGGGGTAGCCTGTGCATATTTCTACGTTTTTAATGGGGGCGTTGTCCGCCTTTTGCAAAAAGGTGTAGAACATGCGTGCGTGGTTGAATTCCTGATAGGCAACGGTGTCCACAATTTCCGCCATGGCTTTGTAGCCTTCGTTTCTCATTCCGTATTCCATAAATTCGTAGCGTGTGCGAGCCTGCGTTTCCCCCGCAAAGGCCTTTGCAAGATTGACAAATGTTTGACTTTTCAAAAGATTCATTGTTTGCTCCTTCAAGACAAGGTGTCTTTCAATGTGTTTTGTGAAAGTGTTTCCCAAAAGAGAAAAAACAAACGGCAAAGGAAAAATTTTTTGCAAAGTTACAGTCGGTAACGGTTGTTGACAAGGGCATTTTTGCTGTGATATTCTATACAAAAAGGTGAAAAATGAAAGAATACGCAAAACAAATTGCACGTCGGAAGTCCGTGCGCAAATACGACGAAAGCCTCAGCGTTTCCGCCGAAGAAATGAGAAAAATTCAGCAACAAATCCCCCTGTTGAAAAGCCTGTGCGACGGAATAAAGGTGGAAATTGAAATTACCGAAAGGAAAAACACAAATTGCAAGTGGAACGCACAGTACTGCGTGTTGTGTTACAGCGAGGAAAAACCCCGTTGGAGGGAAAACGCCGGCTACATGCTGGAACAGTTGGATTTGTTTTTGGCGTCGCTGGATATCGGGTGCTGTTGGTACGGCTGGGGCAAGTGTCCGCAGGAAAAGGAAGGCATGAAGTTTGCAATAATGATGTGTTTCGGAAAATGCCGAAAGGAAGACTTCCGTACGAAAAAGGACGAGTTTTTGAGAAACGGTGTAGAAAAAATGTACAAAGGTCTGCACGGTGAGGAACTTTCCGACGCATTTTTGGCACCCAGCGCCTGCAACAGTCAGCCGTGGCGGGTGGAACAAACGGACAACGTCATTAAAGTGTTTCGCCTAAAAAGCACGTTGAATCCTCTTTCGAGGGTGCTTGCGGCACACTTCAACAAAATAGACATGGGCATTTTCCTGGTGTTTCTGGAAACCGTTTTGGAAGAAAAGTCAATAGAATTTTGTCGGGAAACGGTAAAAGAAAGCAAAGAAAACCCCGAGTTGGTGGCAGTTTACACGTTACGTTGAGTTTTGAAACACCGCAAAGGGAAAAACCGCCTTTGCAAGCAAACGAAATGCATTTTGAAAAGTAAAAAACTTTGCAATCGGTAAAAAGGCAAAATGTCTGGCGTTTGCAAACGGCATCGCCGAAACGGTGTTTGAACAATTTTTTTTGCGAAATTTGCAAAAACATGCATGCTAACAAAAATTTTCCACCGAACGCCTGCCTTTTTGCGTAAAATGTAACGTTTCTGCGACGGAAAATTTCTTGAAAAACAGGCAAAAGGAAAGCACGAAAGGTGAACGGCAATAGATTCGCCTTGCCAAAAGTATTTTGACGGCAAAAAGGAGTTTTATCATTGCAAAACTTGCCGACAAAGTGTATAATAAAAGTACTATGCTGAAACTGAATCAAATTTGGAACAACATTCTGCTGGAAGCGGAAGCAAAGGTACAAACGCTTGTTTACGATTTGTACATCAACACACTTCAACCTGTCGGGCTGTACCACGACAGGCTTATTTTGCTTGCCGAAACAAGGGCAGTGAAAAACATTGTGGACAACAATTACAAGGACATTTTGCGCAGTTGCACCAACGTCGTTTTCCCTTCCATTGTGGACATAGAAATTATCACGGAAAAGGATCTTCCCAACGTAGGCAACGTGGAAAAGGAAGTGGACATTCCCGTCAGCGCCAACTACATTTCCGTAGTGGAAGAAAAAACCAACTTCATTTCGCAGTACACCTTTGAAAACTTTGTTGTTGGCAAAAGCAACGAGTACGCCGAAGCGGTGGCAAGGGCGGTGGCGGACAACCCCGGTACCAAGTACAATCCCGTGTTTTTGTGGGGAGGAGTGGGTCTTGGAAAAACCCACCTTATGCACGCAATAGGAAACCGTCTGCAACGCAACTACCCCGAAAAAAAGATAATGTACGTTACCTGCGACCAATTTATGAACGAATTTATCGAGTCGCTTCACGACACATCCAACCCCAACGCCAAAAAGGTGTTCAGGGACAAGTACCGCAAACTTGACGTGCTGATGATGGACGACGTGCAGTTTTTGGCAAACAAGGAAGGCACGCAGGAGGAAATTTTCCACACTTTCAACGAATTGTACCTTTCGGACAAGCAGATTATTCTCAGCAGCGACCGTCCGCCAAAGGAAATAAAGATTGAAGAACGGTTGCGCACCCGTTTTGCCATGGGCGTCATTGCCGACATTCAACCCCCCAACCTGGAAACGAGAATTGCCATTTTGCAAAAAAAGTGCAGTCAAAAGGGATACAACGTCAACATCAGGGTGCTTAGCCTCATTGCGGAAAAAATAACCAACAACATCCGTGAAATGGAAGGAATGTTAAACCGCATAATCAGTTACTCCACACTTGTCGGAGGCGACCCCAACGACATGAACATCGTCAACGACGCTTTGAGAGATTACGCCGAAGCGACAAGCGACATAATCACCATCGACCACATAGTAAACGCTACCTGCGAATACTTCCACGTCAAAAAGGAAGAACTTGTGGGCAAAAAGAAAAACAAAGAAATTGTCGTTCCCCGTCAGATTTGCATCTACCTCATTTGCGACATTCTGGGGCAAAGCGTGCCGCTGGTATCCATAGGCGAGTACTTTGGCGGAAGGGACCACACCACCGTCATGCACGCAAGGGACAAGATAAGCGAGGACGTGAAAAACAACGATTTTTTGGCGTCGCAGGTCAAGGACATTAGGGACAAGATTTACAACAGATAAAAAGCAAGGGCAGACACCGTATAACCCGTTTGCCCGTGTATTCCACAGAATTTACAACAGATAAAAAGCAAGGGCAAACACCCTTGCTTTTTTAACGCAATTGTAAAAGTTCTGAAACAGACGGTTTTTGAAAAAATGCAAATAAAACATGTACCGTATGCAAAAATTTGCAACAGTAAGTTTACATTGACAAATTTGTTTGGTAGTTTATCACGGTTTATCACATCCCCACAGAATGTCTATATAGTAGTTATCTTGAGCCCAATCGTCATGCCAGCCTTCGGGCTTTGAATCTACTTCGCAATACACAGTTAACTGATTGAAAGTAAAAGCAACGAAAGCCGCTTCTCCGATGTACGTTACGCTTTTTGGAATGAATATTTCTTTTAAGCTGCTAATGTAGAAAGCTTTAGTTCCAATCTCTGTAAGATTTTGAGGCAAAACAATAGTTTCAATGGCACATTTGGAAAAGGCATTTTCACCTATGACGGTTACGCTTTGCGGAATTGTTAATGAAACTAGCGATTTACAGTTTGAAAACATGTACGGTCCTATTTCCGTAAGATTATCGGGAAGTATAACGGATTTCAAACTGAAGCAATTTGTAAAAAGATTTTCCGTGTCCAATTCCGTAACGCCGGACAGGTCGATTGATTCAAGCGATTGACACTGCTCGAAAGTGCTTTTCCCGACTTTTTTGACGGATTCGGGCAACACGACAGATGTCAGATTGTAAAAACCACGGAAAGTTCCGTCAAGTTCCCTGACTTTGCATCCGTCCTCAAATGTTACGGTGGAAACGGTGTTAAATTCGTTGACGGAGCCATGGTGTTCAAACAAATTGAAATAGGTAGCGACTTCCACGTCTTTTCCTATCACAAATTCCAGGCCGTTGGCGGTTTTTGTGTCTAAAAGGTACCAAGAATACTGCATAGTTTCGTTACCTGGCACGTTGTTGCAGTTTAATATTACTTTTTTCAAACCGCTCAATCCTGAAAAAGAGGACACGTAGGATGTTTGGAAACTGTGTCCCAAGTACAATTCTTCAAGGGAAACGCAACCTTTAAACGCCGATTCGCCCACAAAGTTAAGGTTGTCGCCCAAGTTTATCCTTTTCAGGTTGGTACAGTTGTAAAAGGCTCCGTCTCCGATTTTTGTAATTGTCGAAGGCAACACGACTTCTACAATGTCGGACCTGCTGAAAGTGCTGTCAGGAATTTCCGTAAGACCTTCCTCAAGAACGATTTTGGAAGGCATGTGATCGTAACTTACAAATCTTTTGATGTCCGTTCCCTTTATGTACAAGGTTTGGACCTGTTCAAAGTTTTTCCACTCTACCTGTCGCACGGGAAGTCCTCTCAATGTTGTGCTGACGGTAACTTCGGTGAGGTTTTCGTCGATGGCTGTTACTTCGTATTCCTTCCAGTTTTCCGTTACCTGATAAGTAACGCCGTCAACGGTCAATTTGCTGAAGGGAAACAGCGTTGCAAAGGCCGTTCCGCCTGCGATTACGCACACCAAAAACAGCGACACCACCACGACGGAAAGAACACGCAGTTTTTTGTTGACGGCGTCCCTCATGTGGCGAAAACAGCCTACGATAAAGGCCGCAAAGGCGGCAAAAATTTCCCCCGCAATCAAAAATATGAAAAAGGAAGCAATGGGATTGCCGAATCCGAACCCGATGACGGGCAAAGTTTATTCCGGCGGGAAAATGAAGGGAAAGGCAAATCCGAAAATACCGAAAAGCACTCCGAAAACGACGGAGAAAATTCCGTAAATTTTCAGGTCGGTGTCGGTATCCACCTCTTTGCCGCTGCTTTTGCGGTACAGACTTCCGCTCACCACAAAGTAGTAGTTGTGCTTTTCCCCCGTTTTAACGAGTTTCGCTTGCTTGGGCTTGAAGTCCGATTGCGAAGGCGCTCTTCCCCCGGTGTCGTAGTTGTACCAGTTGTTCCAGGCACTATCGTAATCTGCCTGCGCCTTGGCGTCGTTTATTTCCTGCCTTGCCTGTTGGTCGGCGTAGTCCTGATCCGTGGCGTAGTAGGTAATTTCGTCCACAAGGCGGAATTTTGCCGAGGAAAAACCGTCCTGTTTGAGGCGTTTTGTAAGGTAGTCGTTCATGAGAGTAACGACGCTGTTTTTGCCCTTGTTGACGGAAGCCTTTTCTTGGTAATAATCTGCCGAAACGGCGTCTTTGAAGTGGAAAGAGAGATTTCCTTTCAGAATGTGCTCCTTTATTTTTTTCCACGTAACCGTCGTACAGTTTCACCCATTCGTCGGGGACGTGTCCCTCTTTGACCTGTTGGGCAAAAGCGTCGAAGGCGTCCTCCTTCTGCTTTTGCAGTTGCGCCTTTTGCTGTTTGTAGTTTTGTTCCCGTTGCAAAGAAAGGGCTTTTTCCTCTTTTGCCTTTTCTCGGTTCTTTTGGCTTTGTTCCTTTTGCTGATTTACCAAATCGTCACGTAAAGACATTGCGTTTACCCCCCGTTTGTGTTTTAACAGAAATCTCCGTCCGTTGCCAGATTGATACTTGATAAAATTTTATTAAACAATAATTTACAAAATTATATCAAAAATAAATTACACAAGCAAGAAAATAACGTCAAAAAAGAAACCGCATTGTAAAAAGTCTTTTTGTAAAAATATCCGCAGCGGCTGTCGGCAATGGAAAAATACTTTTTGGCAAAAATTTTGACAATAATTATCAAATGACAAGGGAAAACCGTTGTACATCGCTTGGAAAACGGCGTTTTGGAAAAAACGGAAAAAAATGAAGCAACCTTTGCCCGTCAAAGGCAGGCGTGTGCGTTGCAAACACTTGACTTTGAATTGTGTATTTGATAAAATAGGGTGAATGCTATGGTGGTAGTGTGTGTCTTTACCGCCGAAATGCTTTTTTTACTACTACAACGCACAATTTTTTGTGCAGAAATAAGGAGAACCAAAATGAAAAGAACCTATCAACCCAAGAAAAGACAAAGAAGCAAAGTTCACGGATTCCGTGCAAGAATGAAGACAACCGGCGGCAGAAGAACGCTTGCAAGAAGAAGAAACAAGGGTCGTCATTCTCTTTCCGCCTGATTTCGGGGCAGAAACTTGAAGTCTATTTACAGGCTTAAAAAGAACTATCAATACAACTACGTCTACAAGCATGCGCAAAGCGTAGCCGACAAATACATTGTGTTGCTGTACTGCAAAAACAACAAAAAATTGTCTCAGGCAGGCTTTTCCATAAGCAAAAAGTACGGACACGCAGTAAGCCGAAACAGAATACGCCGTCAGATGAAGGCTGCGGCGTCGATGTTTATGCCCAAAGTAAAGGAAGGTTACAACCTGGTGTTTGTGCCTCGCAAAAAGGAAGAGTACGCCTTTGCGCAAATATGCGAAAGCATGCAAAAACTGTTGCAAAAGGCGGATTTGTTACTGTGAAATACGTGGCAATTTTTCTTTTGAAGGTGTACAAAGCCACCTTCTCCCGCTGGAAGGGCAAAAAGACATGTATCTACACGCCGAGTTGTTCGGTGTATTCCATGGAAGCGTACAGGTCTTTCGGTTTTTTCAAGGGAAGTTGGCTGACTTTTTTGCGTCTTTTGCGTTGCGCCCCGTGGGGAAAGGGTGGTTTCGACCCTGTACCAACAAACCTCAGGGGAAATATGAAGTGGTTTGTTTGATGGATTTGTGGGAGTAACAATGAAAAGAAAAAAGCAAATTTTTGCGCTTGTAATGCTGTTTGCATTGCTTTGCGTGTTTGTGCTGGCAAGTTGTCAGACGGAAAAAGCCGACTACTTCAACTACACCGAGGCAAACCTCGGCGTAATGGGCAAGTTGGTCAAACTGATGCACGGCCGGATTGGCAACTACGGCTGGACGGTTGTTGTATTCACGCTGTTTTTGAAGTTGGTAACATTGCCGTTGGACATCTGGCAGCGTGTGGCATCTCGCAAGATGACGCAGAAAAACAAACAAATGCAACCCTTGCTTGCGGAAATTGACAAACGTTACGGAGCAAATACGCCCCGTGCAAACGAAGAAAAGAAAAAGGTGTACGGAAAAGCGGGTTATTCCATGTTTTCCTCCTGCTTGCCCATGATAATTTCCATGGTCATTTTCTTTGTAATGTTTGCCGGCTTGCGTGATTACTCCACCTACAGCAGCGTGAAGAACTTTCAGGGACTTTCCGACACCTACTACGAAGCCTACTACACCACTGTACAACAGGAAGGCGGCGAAAAGTGGGACTATCTGCAAAACGAATACAACACGGTGTTTGAAAGCAGTCAGGAAACCAACGAGTACAAAAAGCAGACAAACGCCTACATTGTGGGCATCGACCACTTTGAAAACAAGTACGGAGTGGCATTTTGCGAAACCTATCGCAACGCCTCTTTGGAAAAGGTGAAAGAGTACTACATCGGCAACCACGAAAGTTGGCTGTGGATTCAGAACGTTTGGCAGCCCGACACGTGGGTATCCGTCATGCCTGCCTACAACGACAGCACAAACGGATTCAGCGCAACGGTTGACATGAGCGAATTCGGCGTGGACAGCGGACTTACTCACTACGAACTTATTCGCAGCGCAGTGTTGCAAACGGGCATCCGTGGGAAAAACGGCGCATGGAACGGGCTTATGATTTTGCCTCTGCTTTCCATCGGGCTTTCCTTCCTTTCCATGTTTTTGTCGCAGTATCTGGACAAAAAGAGCAAAAACAAGGCCGAACAACCCACCCAGCAGGACATTCAGACGGCAACTACCAACAAAACAATGATGATAATGATGCCCCTTATGATGGCGATTTTCGGATTTATGTACACCGGAGCATTTGCCATCTACATGGTGGTAAACTACACTTTGAGCATTCTTTCCACCGTTGCATTGCGTAAACCCGTGGAAAAGATTGTGGACAGAAGTTTTGCCAAGGAGGAAGCAAAGAACAAATCCGGCAAAGCAAGTTATATGAGGTAATTATGAGAAAAGACAACTCTGAAACCGCAGTAACGGAGGACGTTACCTCCGTTGCACAAGCGGAAGTTTCCACCGAAACTTCTGCCGAGGGAGAAAAAATAAAGGACTTTTTGCAAAACGTGCTGGAAAAAATGGGTTGCACCGATTGCGACGTGCAAATTTACGAAAAGGAAGACGCAGTTTGCCTCAACATTTTCGGACAGGACGCAAACAGCGTTATCGGAAGGCACGGCGAAGTGCTGGACGCATTGCAGTACCTTTGCAGTTTGCTTCTCAACGGCAAGCACGGCAACTTCCGCCGTGTGGTAATCGACACCGAAGGCTACCGTGAAAAGAGGGAAAAGACCTTGAAACGCCTTGCTTCCAATTTGGAATCCAAGGTTAAGCGCACGGGTAAGGCTGTGAAACTTGAACCCATGAATCCCTACGAAAGACGCATTATTCACACCGCTTTGCAAAACAGCAAGTACGTTACCACGGGAAGCGAGGGTCAGGGAAACAACAGACACATCGTCGTTTCCCCCAAGGAACAAAGCGACATTCTCAACGCCCCCAATGCGCCGAGAAAAACCCTCAACTTCGTGTACAGAAGCGACAAGAAAAGAAGATAAGTAAAGGTAGCAAAATCGGAAACGTAAACGGCAGGGCAGATGAAAATGCCTCTAAAAGCGCAGGCAATGCCGACTTTGTGCAAACTGCCTACAAGGCAAACGTCATGTTGCGAAAACAACTGTGGCAGTTGCAACCGTTTCAAAAGTTTTCGTTAATCTTGCAAAAACAAAAAGCACGCAATTACTGCGTGCTTTTTTCTTGTTTTGACAAAATTTTTACAGACGTATAAACATTTTGCACACAAAATCTTGAAAATGCAAGGCTTTGTGAGCGAAAATTCTGAAAGCAAAAACGTGTTTTTTTTGTAAAACTCAACAGTACTGTTTTTGAAAGGAACAACTTACAAAGGCGATTTTCTGGGTTTGTTTTGCCCCCTGGGGTACTGCGTCGGCGTGTGCGTTTTTTTGACATACTGCAAAATGCATCGCCTGCTTCCGTCGGGTAAGGTGAAGTTTTTGCTGTCGGCAAGAACCAATCCCAGCACCTTGCAGGCGTTTTTTGCCGTGAGGCTTTCTTCCAAGTCCGTTTTGTATGCCACTATGCTACCGCCAACTTTCACGATTTGCGCCGTGTATTCCAACAAAACAGGTAGGGGCGCAACTGCTCGGGCGGTTGCAACGTCAAAGGCTTCACGGTTCGTTTTGGCAAAATCTTCCGCACGTTGGTGGTAGAAGTTTGCCGAAATACCCAACTTTTGGCAAAGCATCTGCGTGAAATTTATGCGTTTTTGCAGGCTGTCCACCAGCGTTACGTCAATGTCGGGACGGAGTATTTTCAACGGTAACGAGGGGAAACCCGCACCGCTGCCTATGTCGCACAGCGATACGCCCTTTTTCAGAAACACGCTACCCAACATACTGTCGGCAAAGTGTTTTTCCCACACGGCTTCTCTTTCCGTGATGGCGGTGAGGTTGTACTTTTCGTTTTCTTCCAGCAAAAAGTCGCAGTAGCATTCCAACTGCTTTTCCTGTTCTCCCGTCAGGGCAATGCCCGTTTGTTGAAAAATAAAGTCTTTCATGTTTTCCTTTTTGTCAATTCCCGTTGTTTTGTCGTGTAAAATTCCTTCCAAACGCTTTTTGTGTAGCAAAAACACGCAAACGGTTGCGTAAATGTTGTCAACCTTTGTAAGGCAGTCGCAAAAATTTTCATTGCCTGCATTTTTGGAAAAGTTCGCTTTGTTTTTTCGAACCATTTCAAAGACGCTTTTCTGTTTTCGTTTTTTACTTTTCGGTAAAAACATCGTATAACAAGCCGGCACAACAAAATGTCTGAAAGACCGTTGTGCAAAAGAGTTGAGATGGCGCCTCAAATCTGCCTGTAAACACTTGCAAAATTTTTTTGCGTTGTTGATACATCTAAAAAGCCTGTGCAAAGCACACAGTAAGGTTTTTGCTCGTTTGTTATAATACCCTAGACTCGTTTCGTATCAAAAACACACAAACGGTTGCGTAAATGTTGTCAACCGAGTTTGTTTTGGGCAAGGTACACGATGAGAATTTGCACGTCTGCCGGCGAAACGCCGCTTATTCTTCCGGCTTGTCCCAGGTTTGCGGGACGGATTTTTTGCAGTTTTTGTCTTGCCTCTATGCGAAGTCCGTCAATTTTGTCGTAGTTTATGTCGGCGGGAAGAGGCTTGTTTTCCAATTTTTGTGCCTGCGCAATGGCTTCCTTTTCTTTTTGAATGTAGCCACGGTATTTGCATTCCACATCCACTTCGTACAAAATATCGTCGTCGACACCTTCAAAGTAGCCCAGCGTTTGCAAATCTTTTGCAAAAATGTTGGGGCGACGCAGTATTTCTTCCAAGGTCAGCCCTGCGTTTGTGTTGACTTCTCCCTTTTGTTCAAACAACGGTGCGTACACTTTGGGCGAAAGCGACGTGTTAAGTTGCGACATTGCCTTTTCCAACTGTTGTTTGCGATGAAGAAATTTGCCGTAGCGTTTTTCCGTTACCAAACCAATCTCTTTGCCAATTTCCGTAAGACGGAAGTCTGCGTTGTCCTGTCGCAACACAAGGCGGTGTTCGGCACGGCTGGTCATCATGCGGTAAGGCTCGAAAGTTTCCTTTGTGGTGATGTCGTCCACAAGCACCCCGATGTAACTGTTGTCTCGGGGAAAAACTACGGGCGTTTTGCCGTGAACGTACCGTTCGGCGTTTATTCCTGCCACAATGCCCTGCGCCGCCGCTTCTTCGTAACCGCTTGTTCCGTTTATCTGTCCTGCAAAAAACAGGCCCTTAACGTGTTTTGCCATAAGTGTTGCGTTAAGTTGTGTTGCGTCGATGCAATCGTACTCTATTGCGTAGGCGTCACGCATGATTTCCACATTTTCCAGCCCTTCGATGCTGTGGTAAATTTGTTCCTGCACCCACGCAGGCATGGAAGAGGACGCCCCCTGAACGTAAAATTCGCAGGTGTCGGAGGATTCCGGCTCCAAAAATATCTGATGACGTTGCTTATCGCTGAAACGCACCACCTTGTCTTCTATGCTGGGGCAGTAACGTGGACCTACGCCGTTTATGGAACCGTTGTACAGCGGCGCCAGATGTTTGTTTTGTAAAATTATGCGTTTTGTTTCCTCCGTGGAATAGGTGAGGTAGCAACTGCGTTTTGTTTCCGGAAGTTTTTCCGTCATGAAGGAAAAGGGCGTGGATTCGTCGCCCGGTTGCTCCACCGTTTTGGAAAGGTCTATCGTTTGCAGACGCACCCTTGCAGGCGTTCCCGTTTTGAAACGGCGCACGGTAAAGCCTAAATCGACCAGGCTTTTGGTGAGAAACTGCGCATTGGCAAATCCGTTCGGACCGCAGTTTCGCACACATTCCCCCACTATTATACGAGAGTCGAGGTACACGCCGCAACACAGTACTACGGCTTTTGCCTTGTAAGTGAGGTTCACCGCCGTGGTAACTTCAAACCCGTCGTCGGTTCTGACTACGGAAACGGCTTCACCTTGGCGAAGATGAAGGTTGGGCGTGCTTTCCACCGTTTGTTTCATGTTTACGTGATACAGATTTTTGTCCACCTGCGCCCGTGGCGAGTACACGGCGGGGCCTTTCCCCTTGTTTAGCATTCGCATTTGAAGCAGGCTTTTGTCGGCATTTACCGCCATTTCTCCGCCCAAAGCGTCAATTTCCTTGACTATTTGCCCCTTTGCCGTGCCTCCGATGCTAGGATTACACGCCAAAAAAGCCACCGTGTCCAGGTTGGTAGCCAGCATAAGGGTGTTGCACCCCAATCTTGCAGTGGCAAGCGCCGCTTCACAGCCGGCATGTCCTGCCCCCACTACGATAACGTCAAAATCTCTCAAAATTCACCTTCCGATGCGTTCAAACGCATGCTTTTGTTTTTTGCTGTTTTTTTGTATTGTTTTGTATTTGTTTGTTTATTTGCTTACCTTTGACAATGCGTAAACGCATTACAACGTCTTTCGCAGTACAGTTTGCAAAAGGCAAAACCGCATTTTGTTTCCGGACGGCGAAAAACTAAATTGTAATTTTTAGTCAATTTCCTTTGCGACGGTTTACCGCAAACAGGGTAATGCGTTTGCCGTAAACAGGAAATGCGTTTGCCGTTGGTTGCAAACACCGTTGTTGAAAGCAACGCATTGTTTTGTGTAATGATATACACCGATTTGTAAAAAGGACACATGTTGCGAAACTCGTTTTGCGCTGCGGTAATTTTCCGCTTAGCGTTGCGGAGAACTTACGCTTGAAAAGTAAGCTTTAATACAAGCATCTTAATATCACTGCACCGTTAAATGGGTTGCAGACAAAAGTTGTCTGTCAATGTACGTACCGTTAGAGGCGCATTACCTGTTACACCGTTGTGCAAAGCAACGCATTGTTTTGTGCAAACAGACGCACTGCTTTGTTGAAAGGCTACACGTTGAAAGGTTCCTTTTGTGTTGCGGTAATTTACTAATTTATGTTGCGACACCCTACGTTTCATGGCGTAAACGGTAACGCAGTATTTTGATTTACGGCAGATAAACGGTAGCACAAACGCATACATCGTCCTTTTGCCGTATCGTTTAATTTGGTTATCGCAAACGCCGTTAGCCAAACAAAATACCGACGGGCATGCCGTAAACACTTACATTGAAGCATTTTTCTTTCACACAAAAGGAATTTTCAACGTCCTGCTTTTTGTGTTGAATTTTGCGGTTGAAGTTTCTGTTTTCGTGTAAAAATTTTGTTGTTGAGGCTTTTTGAAACCGCTTCGACGGCAACAAGGAACAACTTTCAAACATCTCAAAAATACACAAAAACGCATTGATATTGCTCAAAATGTACATTATCACTGCTGTTTTGTGTAATTTGCGTTATTTCCCCAAACAGAATTTGCTGTAAATGTTGTCTATTATGTCTTCCTGCGTGTTGGTGCCTGTTATTTCTCCCAATTTCTCCCACGCAAGGCGTATGCCCGTGGAAAGAACGTCCAGTGTAGATTGAGTCTGTCGCAACAAATGTATTTGTCTTTTCGCCTCTTTAAGGCAGGAAAGGTGTCTTTCGTTGGTAATAAGCAGGTCGCTGTTTTGAATTTCTCCTGCGTCAAACATGTCGTACAAACGCTGTTTCAACTCTTCAACGTCGCCACTTTTTGCCGAAAGGGCAATTTGATTTTTTTGCAATGCGGGAGCCTGATACAGGTCGCTTTTGTTGTAAATTTTTATCACCGGCTTTGTGCTTTCAAAGGTGGTTTGGTCGTTTGGCGTTTCCACCAGGTACAGCACTACGTCGGCTTTTTCCGCCGCCATGTGCGCACGTTTTATTCCTTCCGCTTCCACTTTGTCGCTTGTGTCGTGAATGCCTGCCGTGTCCACGAAGTTGAATTTAATGTCTCGGTAGTAGACGCTTTCGCAGAGAGTGTCCCTTGTGGTGCCCTCTACATCTGAAACAATGGCTCTGTCTGTTCCGAGCAGTGCGTTGAGCAAACTGGATTTGCCCACGTTGGGTGCGCCGACTATTGCCACGTCGATGCCGTATCTGGCAACTTTTCCCAGGGCGGAAGTGGCAATTATGCCGTCAAGGCTGTTTTCCAACGCTGCAAGTTGCTCTTTCACGCTTTGAGTTGTCGGCAATTCCAAATCTTCTTCGGGGTAATCCAGCGCCGCTTCGCAGGCGGAAAGAATGTCCAGAAGCACTTTTTGCAATTCCACCACCTTTTTGCCCAGTTTGTTTTCCAACAGGTTTGCTCCTGCTTTGGCTGCCGAAGCCGTTTCGGCGTCTATCATTTCAATTATTCCTTCGGCATTTGTAAGATTTTGCTTGCCGTTTATGAAGGCACGTTTGCTGAATTCGCCGTTTTGCGCCATAACTGCACCGTTTTCCAGACATGTTTCAATCACTGCCTGACTGACGGCTGTACCTCCGTGGCAGTGAAATTCCACCGTGTTTTCCCCCGTGTAAGAGTGGGGAGCGGCAAAATACACGCACATTGACTGTTCGTCAAAGTGCCTGGTGTGCAGTTTGCCCACTTTCAGCATGTTCGGCTGTGTGGGAAAGGGATGGAAAAACTTTTTTGCAATGGTTATGGCGTCATCTCCGCTCATTCGCACGACTGCGATTGCACTGCGGCCACGGGCGGTGGACAATGCGACAATAGTATTGGACATAAATTACCTCTTAAAACAATATTGTACCACTTTGACGGAAAAATCTCAACACCTTGCGTTGCAGGGGAGAAAAGTTGTGCAAAAATTTTGTGCGGTAAAAGCAGTCGACACATTATTTTTACAAAAAAGGCTTTTACTGTTGAAAAAGAAGGGGGTTTGTGATATTATTTATAGGTAAAAATTTATCCTTTCAAATTGTGTTCGGAGTTATTATGGGAAAAATAATTGCTTTTTCAAACCAAAAAGGTGGCGTCGGAAAGACCACCACGGCAATAAATTTGTCCACCTACGTTGCAATGGCAGGCAAAAAGGTGCTTTTGGTGGATTTTGACCCTCAAGGCAATGCCACAAGCGGGTTCGGCTTTGAAAAAAATCAGTTGGAACGCACCTGCTACGACGTGCTTATGGAAGATTGCGCCGCACAGGAGGCGATTTTGCCCACCATGGTGGAAAATCTTTCCATGCTTCCCTGTAATATGGACCTTGCGGCGGCGGAAGCCGACCTTGTAAACATGATGGCTCGTGAAAGCGCATTAAAGCGTGCGCTTGCACCCGTCAAAGACAACTACGACTACATTTTCATCGACTGTCCGCCCAGCCTCGGGCTGATAACTCTCAATGCGCTGGTTGCCAGCGACGCCGTTATCATTCCCATTCAAAGCGAATTTTTCGCCTTGGAGGGGCTCAGTCAACTTATGCACACCATAAAACTTGTTAAACAACGGCTGAATTCCGCATTGAAGATAAACGGCGTAGTGCTGACAATGTACGATGTGCGCACCACCATGTCCAAACAGGTTACGGCGGAAATCTACAAGTACTTTGGCGACACAATTTACACCGTGCCTGTGCCACGCAACGTCAAGTTGGTGGAATCGCCCAGTTTCGGCGTTCCCATTCCGTTGCATGCACCACGTTGCAGCGGCGCAGTTGCCTACGAAGCGCTGGCAAAACAGTTCTTGGAAAGAGAGGAAAAGTAACATGGCGAAGACTGTAAACAAAGGATTAGGAAGAGGCCTTGCCTCTTTGATGGGCTTCAACGACATCGACGACATTGCCTTAAAAACAGGCAGTGAAAACACCTCTGTGTCGGGAAAAACTGCAGACGGTGTGGTAAATTTGGCACTTTTGGACATCGACCCCAACAGGGAACAGCCCCGGAAAAACTTTGACGAAGAGGCGTTGAACGAACTTGCGGAAAGTATCCGCACCTATGGCGTAATTCAGCCTATTGTGGTTACCCCCGTAGGCAAGCGTTTTATGATAATCGCCGGCGAAAGACGTTTCAGGGCAAGCCGCATTGCGGGAAAAACGGAAATCCCGGCAATAATTCGCAACTACACCCCGCAGGAAATTAAGGAAATAAGCCTTATTGAAAACCTGCAACGTGAAGATTTGTCCCCCATCGAGGCGGCACGGGCAATCCGCACTTTGATGACGGAATTCAACATGACGCAGGAAGTTGCCGCCGACCGTATCGGAAAAAGCCGCTCTGCCGTGGCTAATACTCTCCGTCTGCTCACTTTGCACGACGACGTAATAAAACTTATCGAAGACGGAAGGCTTTCGGCAGGACATGCCAGGACTTTGGTAGTCGTTCCCAAAGAGTATCAGTACAAGTTGGCTCTGAAAGGTTGCGACAATCAGATGACGGTACGTGAAATGGAAAAAAGCGTGCGTGCTTTTCTCAATCCTAAACCGCAAAAGGAAAAAAGCACAGAGGAATGCAAAGAATTGCACGAACTTGTTTCCAACATGCAACGTACGTTTGCCACAAAAGTTTCGGCAATAGGAAACGCAAACAAAGGCAGACTTTACATAGATTACTTCACCGCCGACGATTTGGACAGAATATGCCGTCTTGTGGAAGACTGGATGCAGGACAAGTTTCGTAACGGTGAGGACGAGTAATGATTGTGCCCATCGGAAATATTGCTTATTCGTAAAAGACTGCGTTTGCAGTCTTTTTTTGTGTTTTGCAGTCTATTTTTTTGTTGCGTTTGAAGCCGTACAAAATGTTGATTTGAATCAATCAAAATAGTTTTTCTAAATTATCATTTGTGGAAGATTCTCTTGAAACCTTCAAAATTACAAAATTTTAGACAAAACATGTTGTCATTTTTGATACATTTTGTACAAAAACCTGCAACCGTATGTAAAAATATTGTACACAGCTGTAAAAACGTTCTGTTGCCTTCTTCCGCTAGCGAGCAAATGTCGGACAACATCTGAAACGGAAAGCCGTCCGAAAACGCTGTTATTTTGATTTTTGAGAACAAACAGACGGACTAAAACCTCTTGTGAAGAGGATGCAACATGCAAAAAGCATTTTCGCTTAAAATTATTGTATACAACTTCGTTTTCCCCTGTGTCTGCTGTCTACTCACAAACGTTTGTTCTCTAAGCGTTATTTTACTGTTGGTTTGTAAACATTTGCGTTACCGCTACTAAATAAACAACCTACATATATTTACATTTTGTTTTTATTTTGATCTAAGTCTTGAAAAGTGTTTCGTAAACATTAGGGTTATATTTTTCGGAATTACTGATATGTTGAACATAACGTTTTCGGCTAGAAAACTTCATAAACAACCTACGTGTAATTACTTTTTGTTATTTTGTATTTTGATCTGAACCTTGAAAAGCGTTTCGTAAACATTAGAATTGTGTTTTTCGGGATTACTGATACGTTGAATATAATGTTTTTGGTTATAAATCTTCATAAACAACTTCATATACTTGCTTTTTTATATTTCGATTTAAGCCCTTGAAGGTGTTTCGTGAACATTAAGTATTGTGTTTGTCGGAATTGCCGACATATTGAGCATTACGTTTTCGGCTGGAAAATGTCTTTCTGTGAACAAACGTCATGAATTTCTCCACCGCTTTTGAAAGCAAAATGTTTTTTTTTGATTATTGCACGGTGTTGGATATATTTTGCTGTCTGTAATTGTCTGTGTCCCTGCAGAAATTACCTTTCGTGTGGGTAAATTGTCTTGCGTAGCAATTACAATGCATAAATAAACAAAGCTTATGTCCGTTCCTTTGACGTGTTTTTATGCTGCGTAAAATTATTTTTCCAAACAATGCGTCCAGATAAATACTGACGGACTTTCCGCCTTGAATAGAGCATTTGTCTGCCATGCTGAACAGTGACGGACTTAGGGGGGGTTCAACGCAATTCTTGATTCTTGCGAGCAAAAGGTTTTTTTGTTAATTACCATTCCATTATTTTTTTCGAATAGAGGTAGGAGATTAAAGTTTTTACAACGTGTTTTTACATCATATTTTCAGAAGAAAACTACCACGGAAATGTTTATTTTCTTTTGTCCGCTTATCAAACAGCGTGCGTTTTTCATACTTTCCGATGTTGATTCAGATAAATAGTTGATTTTCAGTCATTAAGCAACAAAAAACACTTGAAATTGGCATATATTATGTGATATAGTAAATTAAATTTGTACGTGTTTGAGGACGACGCACCTTGGCGTAATAGTGCTAAACCTGCAAATCAAAGTCTGATTATCAAAGTTGTATGTAATCCCGGAAGTTTAAAACACGCTGTTGCTTGCAGGCGCCTTCAAAAAGTAAGTTTAACCACGTTTCTTCTTGCGGTAACAGCCTTAGCCGGTCAAGTATCTTGTGCGCTCTTTGCCGTATAAAACAGAAGACTGATTCTGAGAATAAATTGCTGATTAAGTAACACAAATGTGATATACAAAAATATAACAAATTGACCAAAATTTTACATACGTATGTAAAATTTTGGTCAATATTATATACAAATATTATATATTTGAATTTTGTTTCTTTGTGTTGGCAGTCTGCATTTGTAACGTGTCAAAAACGACAAAATGTCGGAAAATTTGATATAAAACATAGCATATTGACCAAAAAAGGGCCAAATTTGGCATTATTTTGGTCAAAATTATATAAATATGTTATACTATATCATTTTTTTTACAAATTTGACGAATTTGTGCTGATTGAAACGAATACCGTGATAAAATTGACGTTTTTTTGATAATCTTAAGGTATCAGTCCTTGAAATCGCTTTTAGTGTACCAATATTTGCTTTTATCGAGGTTTTTGGGTAAAAACAGGAAAAATACCGTCGTTTTTGTGTGTTGTAGGCTCTGTTTTGTATTTTTTTTGGTTATAAAGCGGCTTTTGTCGAAATATTGTCAATGAAAACCGGTCTTATGCACGCAAGTGTTGGACGGTCGACTCTCCGAGGGATTCCTTTTGCTTTGTTGATGGTTGATTTGTCGTGTGGTTAGTTCGCTACTGCGCTGTGTCGGATGATTTTTAGACAGAGGAATGCATTTGCGTATTTTGTAATAAAAAACATTATGTTTTTTTGTAGTAAAATTCATGAATTTTGCTTAATACTTCACCGTTTGTCGGCAGTTTTTCTGCGAATATTTATGCTATATTTGCTGGTTGAAAGAGCCTTTCAGGCAGAATATTTTTGTGACTTTTTAAATTTTTCCGACTAAGAGTAAGGCACATTCTGTCTGAAAAGTATATTGATATGTTGCCTTTGTTCATTTTTACTGCGGCTTAAAACAAGTAGTCTGAACGTGCAGCAAATAACAAAAACGCAGCAATCCCTCGCTAATTTTTGCCTTTGTATATTGTGCAGGTTCAAAAATGTGGACATTTCCTATTATTTAATTGACAATGATTGCAATGTTTTGATGTCGCCTTTTCGAGATTAATTATTTGAAAAAAATTTTTAGTGTACTTTTTTCGTCTTGTTTTTATTGAACATTGAAATCTGCGGAGGGCTGCATTTGTTTGTGATATTTCCTGACACGCCTTTTTTGCTTAAAAACATCTTTGACCACCTTTGTGATCGATAAAAGATGATAGCAGTAGAGTTTTCTGCGGTTGTTTCACGTGAAACAACCGTTAAAACATATGACGACAATGCTTTTGAGTGATTTTTACTTATTACTGTTGCTGAAAAATTTCTCTGCGTAGCACAGTTTGTTTTAATTATTCTGCTTTTAAACCGCATATTTGCATTATTTTTAATCATTTAGTACTGCTTAAAACTGAATTAAACACAAAATCGTGCGTTTTGAGGAGCGCAAATAAGCCTTTTAATAAGGAAAATGCATCACAATTTGTTAGAAAAGTTGATTATGATGCGTAAATAAAGATTGTTTGGTGTTGTTCATAAAAACGCGAGTTTTTAAAAGATTTTTGCAAGTTTTAATTAGATTGTTTCTTGTAATGCTGTTTCGAATAAACGCTTTCGAAACTCAAATTCCTTTGACGTTGGCACTGAAAACTATAATTACATACAAAAATTAGGCTGTACTTGTTTAAAATCCGATAAAAAGGTTTTGAGAAAGCATGACAAACAACTTGTTTCACGTGAAACAAAGCAAATTGTAAGTTTTCGCTTTTCAAATGTCAAAGATACAATAGTTACAAAAAACAAAGTTTGCACATGGTTAAGTTGTTTAGATATAGAAAAAGTCTGAACGTGGCGTGCTGAAAACAAAGCAAATTTGATAAAAAATAGACAACATGTTTTGGATACTAGCAGTAAATAGCCTAAAAAGCGTTAAAAATTTGAAATAAAACCGCCCCAAAGCGTTTTTTGCTTGAAAAATTGTTGTTATCGTCTAAAAATATAAAGAAAACAATGATAGTGTGGCAGAAACATTAACAACCTAATTTTAGGGCATATATCGGATTATAACTATTGAAAAGTAAGGTGGATTTTGTTTCACGTGAAACAAGAGAGGGATACTTTAATAAATTCTTTAACAGTAATTGATGAAACAAAAAGAAGTGTCTGTGTTTCAAACTACAACAACATTATTCTTAAAAGTAGTGAAACACACGCTTTCAAAGTCTGTTTGTGCAGTTTTCATACGATGCAACTAAATTTACAGCAAAAAACCGCACAAATAGTGCGGTTTTTTGAGCATTTACCATATTTAAGCGTTCAAAACAGGCAATGTTACGTTAAGCAAATCGGCAAAAAGTGAACCGATAACGTTTGTGTCGTTAGCCGCAGAAAGCAACTTGGAACTTTTCAAAAATTCCAGCATAGCGTCGGTGCTGTCGGGAGCAAACTTCATAACAACTATTTCCGCCAAGGTCAGTACAATTCCAATCAAGACAACGTAAGTTATGCCAACTGCCCAAACGGCACCAAGAATACGGTCGAGAGGTTTAAAAACAGGAAGTTGAGCAACTTTTTGCAATTGTTTTGCGATAAACTTCAAGACTGCATTCACAATTACAAACAAAACAATCCACAAAACTATTTCCACAATCAGGCTTGCTACGTAATTGCCGCACAGTTGTCCCAAGGTGGTGCATCCGAGTGCTTCCATACCGGCGTAGATTGTTGCTGCCATGCCACTGAGTATTTTCCAGGCTCCTCCGTTCTGTAAAATGGTTGCAAGTTCTTCGGCAGAAGTAACTTCTGCCTTAAACATCTCGTTTGTAAACCAATTTGTGGCGGTGCCCACAAAGTTTTGAAAAACACCGGTTGTCTTAACGGGCGTCATTATGAGCGAGGTGAGCATGGTGGCGAGGACTAGTGCAAGCAATACACAAAACGCACCGGACAGTTGTTTTATCAGTCCTTTGGCGCCTCCTGTAAAAAGAGCAATAACGGCGATTGCGACAAGAACCAAATCTGCTATTGTTCCCATTCTAAATCTCCTTAATAATGAACAAACAACACGTTAATGTTGCTTTTGCTTAATAATCAGTGCGTAAACTCAATCTCTGATTATTTTTTTGTAGTCTTAAGTGTAACGCTTACAATTTGTGTGTATTTTTCCGCAAACAAAGCGCAAATCCAACAAAAGCAGGTCGCCTGATTTGCAGAACGCACGAGTTGCCGCATCCGCTTTGACAACCGATGCTTTACTGTGTTGCAACAGTTATCTTCCCACGCAATCACTTTCGTAACTTTCCGCCCAAAGGCGTATGTTTACAATGAAATAATGCAAGTTCAAAACCATGTTTCCGCACACTTTCAATTATCTGAAAATGTTTTCAAGAAAGGAACAGAGAAGAATTTTCTGTAACCGCAATGCAGAAAGTTTTTAGTGCAAATTTTGCAAAAATGTCGACTACGGAAAACTTGCATTTGCCGATATATCAAACGGAACAAACACCATTCTGCGTTTGCCACATGAACGTGCAAAGTTGAAAATTTCGACCGTTTGACGTAGGCGACACAAAATAGTGTACACTTTGTTTAAGTATATAATAACATATTTCAGCATAAAAATAAAGTATTTTGCTGTTTTATGTCGTAGCATGAGTGTTGGCAATAAAGATTGTTGTTTTTTTCAACAAATTCAATTCAACAACCATTGTTTTAAGTTAAGAACAACAGCAGAAGCAAAAAAAATATCGGCAGTAAAAGTATGTTCGGAAAAAGGTTTTTTGAAAATTGACTTCTCGCAGGAAACGTTTATCGGTGGAAAAGTGCCGATATGTAAGCAACGTGCTTTGTTGTGTGCTTACATCCGCAAAAAAAAACGCACGTTAATGCGGTTGCTTTAATTGCTGACTGTAATCAATGACTTTCTGTGTAATGCCGGTTTTTTGAGTAAATCGGAACTTAATTACGTTGCAAATTTTACCGTGCTGTTGAAAATATCCAAAACAATCGGCACAATATGCGAAAATGCATATTGTACAAAACGTAAAATGTAAAAATAACGGAAATCAACTTCAAAACGTTAAAAAAGTAGTTGAAACTTCGCAACGATTTAATGAACAGAGTTTTGCAATGCGTTGCAATGTCTTCTGTAATTCACCAACCAAGTGATGAAATGTGTAGGAAAGGTCGGAAAGATATTGCATTAAAATCACGTGGCAAACGGCGACACAAATTGTATCAAGACGCAAAAAACAATAAGTAAAGAAAATCCATTGCATAACCGTCGCAAAAGTGGTTGAAACTTTGCAACGATTTGATGAATAGTGTTTTTGGAAATGCGTTGCTGTGTTTTTTTGAAATTTTGCTAACTAAGCGACGCAATATGTAAGAAATGTAGTAAAAGTACTCGTCAAAGATGCACTGTTTTTTGTAAAAAAATCCGTCAAAAACGCATGTTATGCCAACGGCAACGTTTTTCGAGAATTTTCAGGGCAGATTCCCTTTGTTGTCAGTTAATTTACATTCACGTAAATGCAGAGGGCGTTACTTTATCTACAAAAAACTTCAAAAAACTCCCCTTGCAATCAAAATCCGCAACGGCGACGCAAATATAATAGTTCAAATCGGGGCAAACTCAAAAAAAATGCGGAGGGGTTTTATGAAAGAAATGAGCATTTACGACCCGAAGGGGGAAGAAAATCTTGCCAAAGAATTGCAAGAGAGGGTTAAGAATCCCGTATTTGTTTGCATAGGAACGGAAAAGGTGTTTGCCGACAGTTTGGGGCCACGGGTAGGAAGTCTGCTTAATGCGCAGATGAGCAAACCCTACTTTGTGTACGGGCTGTGCAACCAAAACATCACCGCCGAAAACTTGGTGTATTGTCACGACTTTATAAAAAAGATGCATCCTCAAAGTCAACTTGTGGTGGTGGACGCAGCCGTCGGCACTACCGAGCAAATCGGCAAAATACAAATATCGCAAGGGGGAATTGTTCCCGGCGCCGCTACAAACAAAAATTTGCCGTCAATTGGCGACATCAGCATAGTGGGCATTGTCGCAGAGCGTGGAATGGCAGATTTTTACACGCTGAACACTTCCAAGGAAAAACTTGTAAATCAGGTGGCGCAGTTTATTGCAAATTCCATAATGCGGGCAAATATTTGCTGAAAAAAACTGTTTTTAAGACTGTTTCAAGCGTTTTATATTACAATTTTTACACATTCTAAACAAAGACATCACGACAGTGGCAAAGAAAGCGTCAGTAAACAAAAACACCGTTGTTAAACACGCTTTTTTTGCAAAGTTTATTTTGTCGAAAAACAACGGAGACAAGTTTTTTGCAAATAGTTGTACCAAAAACCAACAACCGTATGCCGAAAATTGTTGTTTTGCAACAAATAATTACAAAATTTGCATTGCAAAATGCAACTTCGTTGTTTTACTGCGGTTGCAATTCGGCGTTTGCGTTTGACACCGCTGTGATGTTGTGTTACAATGTACAATAGTATATTATTCGTAAGAATAAGTGCGCTTTGCGCAAAAGGAGATTAACCTTGGAACAAAAACAAAGAAGATTTTGGTATTCGGTAATATCGATACTGCTTCTTTTGGTGCTGGTATTTGTGTTTGTACGCATTTTAAGCCCCAGAAGCACAAAAATTTCCGAAGCCGAATTTCGTAAGAACATAGCGTCTTTCGACTCGGTTTACCTCAATTATTATCAAGTACAATGTGTAAAAGGCGACCAAACCTACGTGTTTGTAACTGCCGACAGAAATGCCCTGAATGAATTTATCCTGAGCAAAATCGAAGACGGCACAGCCCCGAATCTGAAATATACCTCGGCAGACCCCAACGCCGCAAGTTGGACGGACTACATTGTTCCCGTTGTGTGGATAGGATTGCTCATTTTGTTGGGCGTGTTGATGTTCCGTCAGATTGCCAAGCAAAACAACCAGAATATGGATTTCGGAAGATCCCGTGCAAAGGCAATTCACAACATGAAGGTGCGTTTCAGCGATGTTGCCGGCGCCGATGAAGAAAAGGAAGAATTGCAGGAAATCATCGACTTTTTGAAAGATCCCAAAAAGTTTACCGACGTTGGCGCACGTGTACCCAAAGGCGTGTTGTTGGTAGGTCCTCCGGGAACGGGCAAAACGTTGTTTGCAAAAGCCGTGGCAGGCGAAGCGGGCGTTCCTTTCTTTTCCATGAGCGGTTCCGACTTTGTGGAAATGTTCGTGGGCGTGGGCGCAAGCCGTGTAAGAGATTTGTTTGACCAGGCAAAGAAAAACATGCCCTGCATCATTTTCATCGACGAAATCGACGCAGTGGGTCGTCAGCGTGGCGCAGGATTGGGCGGCGGACATGACGAACGTGAACAAACGCTCAACCAGTTGCTTGTGGAAATGGACGGTTTTGAAACCAACACAAGCATAATCATAATGGCGGCAACCAACCGTGCAGATATTCTCGACCCTGCATTGTTGCGTCCCGGCCGTTTCGACAGACAAATTTACGTCAACAGACCCGACGTGCGTGGAAGAGAAGCGATACTTAAAGTACATGCACGCAAAAAGCCGATAGGACCGGATGTAAACTTCCGCACAGTGGCAAGAATTACTGCGGGATTCACCGGCGCCGATTTGGAAAACCTGTTGAACGAAGCGGCAATTCTGGCTGTTCGTTCGGGAAGAAAAGTCATCACAATGGCGGACGTAAACGAAGGCATCAACAAAGTTATCATGGGACCGCAAAAGAAATCCCGTCTGGTAACGGAGCCCGACAAACGTATCACCGCCTATCACGAATCGGGACATGCGATTTTGGCAAGTTTGTTGAAATACTGCGACCCCGTGCATGAAGTTACCATTATTCCCCGTGGAATGGCTGCCGGCTACACAATGACAAGACCGGAAAACGACAACAACCATGTAAGTAAACAGCAGTTGCTGGACGAAATTACAATGACGTTGGGCGGACGTGTAGCGGAAGAGATAATCATTCAAAACATCACGTCTGGTGCCAGCGGCGACATTAAATCTCTCACGCAAACGGCGCACCGAATGGTTACCGAATGGGGCATGAGCGACAGAATAGGACCGCTGTTCTACGGCAGTGAAGGCGAAATTTTTGTCGGAAGAAACTATCAGACGGAAAAAGGTTACAGCGACGAAGTGGCAAACACTATCGACGAAGAAGTGCGTGCCATTGTGGAAACGTGCCACAAGCGTGCTTCGGAACTGCTTTCCAAGCATACGGACATTTTGCACAACATGGCAAGAGTACTTATCGAAAGAGAAACAATCCACACGGAAGAAGTACAAATGCTTATGGAAGGAAAAACTGCGGAAGAGGTAATGCAGTTTATGGATCGCAAGGAAAATGCGGCAGCGCACAATTCCACGACCACAAACACGCAAATGCCGTCGGATACGCAACCTACCCAGCAGGCGCAAAATGCCAACACAAACACGCCGTCTGCCAACGATTCGGCAAACAATTAAACAACAAAAAAACGGCTTAATGCCGTTTTTTTTATGCCCTGAATTCTAGCGTGAAGTTGTCAATAAATTGCGGTGAAGTCAGGTTTTCCTTGCACGTTGTATTCAAAAGGTGCAACACATTGCAGAAGCTGCCTTTGCCTGCCGACAAATTCTGCCCAATACCAAACAATACGCAAAACATTTTTGCAACGCACAAGTGATTTCAAAAGCAAAGAAAATTACAAACACGATTTTTTGCCGTTGAAAGGTTGAAGACACAAGCAAATACCGAAAATCGGATTTGTTGTGTTGTAAAACAACAAAAATGCATTGTGAGAAACGCAAAATGCCTACGCAATAACGTGCCGACGTGATGAAAGCAACAAATTTCTGACAGTACCTTGCAAACGCACAGTTGGCTACAACCGCATGGCAACCAAACAAAAAAACAATTTGCAAAACACGTTTTTGTGCAAAAAAAACGCAAGCAGGCAAAGCAACAAGGCAAAGGCAAGAGTTGAAATTTTGTTTGCATCACGTTGAAATTTTGATTGCATTAACTTGCTTACGCAGGGTTTTCTATTTGTATATTGAGCATACACATAAAAACAGAACATGTGCAAAATGCTTTTTTGTGCCAAAAACAAACGCAGGCAGACAAAGTACAAGGCAAATGCAAGAGTTGAAATTTTGATTGCAATTGCCTTGCTTACGCATTGATTTTCGAGAGTGCGTAGAGCAACGAAACAAAAAGGGTAACAATTTACAAAATACGTGTTTGTGCCAAAAACAACAAAACGTATGCAAAAAACTGTACAAAAAAAAGACGGTATCAACCGTCTTTTTTGCATTTTACTTAAACAAATGAAGTCGTCGAAATTACTCTTCGGCTTCCGCCTTTACCGTTACGGCGTCAAGAATATCCTGTTCGATTGTTACCAACTGGTAGGAATACACGCCGGAACGGAATCTCACCGTAGTGTACTTGTTGAGAGTTTTTCCGCTTCCGATGGAAATGCTGTCCAGATTTTTGTTGTCGCTGTTTACCGTGTCGGGAAGATTGAGTTGCGTTACCAGCACGCTGTCATTCACAATCACGCTCAGACTGTTAAGTTTCACGTACACCGACTGATTTTCGGCATTTGTCAGCATTGTGTTGTTGGAATAGGTGAAGAAGAAACTTGCAACATACACAGTGTTGTTGAGGGGCTGGTAAATTTGTACCCCGGGGTTATCCTGAAATTTTGTGGAAGTTTTTTCCAAACTTCTTGCAAACAGCAAAACCTGATTGGCATCGATAATTTTTGTCGCCGAGGAGTAGTTGAGTTTGTTGGTTGCCGTGGAAGATTTTGTTTCATCTGCACGGTTGTTGTACACAACTTTTGCCGAGCCGTTTTCCCAATCGTAGGTGGTGGTAACGTCGTAGAGGGAAATTTCCTGATGCGTTTTGCCCAGATAGAAACCGTTTACTACCGTTTTGGAAGAAAGGGGACGTTGCGACGATTCACGCAAAAACACAACTTCCGTGTCGGTGGTGGATTTCAGCGTCGTCAGTCCTTCATGTTCCGAAAAGGGATTTTCCTCGCTGTCGGGGGCAATGGTCATTGTTTGCAACGTTGCGGCAATTTCGTTGTAGGAAGCAAGCGCCGTGAGCGTTTCCGTCTTGTACTGCACGTACAGCGTTTGTTGCGTCGTGTAGGTGCATTGCGTTTCGTCCGCACTCAACTGAATTTTTGTAACGTAGGTGCCGGAAACGTCTTCGGGAACAAGTTCGTCCATTCTTTCGGGATTTATCTCGTAGGCGCTGATGAAAGGTTCCTTCACAAACGTTTCGTTGTTGAACACGGCGGAGGATTCAAAATCCGCTTTGGTGATGTTGAATGTGTACTGTTCGTTGCCCCACCTGGGAATGGATTCCGTTTGCTCTGTCTGGTTGCATCCTGCAAAAACCAAAGACAGCGCCAACACAAGCAACAGTATCAGTGCTGTTTTTTTCATATTTCAAAACTCCGTTTTTGATTTTCCTGTTAATGGCAAAATTTTTGCCTTTGTTTATGTATTATAACACAAAAGACATCAAATGCCAACTGTTATCCGATATTTGTGAAAAAACTGAAAAACAGCATAAAAACGGCACGGCGACACAACAATTTTTACAAGTGTGTTGCCCTTAGTGGGGAAAATATGTTACAATATTTTCAAGGTGCAAAATGATTACAATCTACAAAAGCAACTCTATGAAAGACGCCGCCGCCTACATCACAAAGGTGCTGAAAAGCGTCGACCAATCCAATCTGGACGTAGTCCGCACGGTGATTGTGCCGGACAGAGCGTCCATGGAAGCGGAACGTGCCCTGTTGAAAGCCGTCGGAGGCAGTTTCAACATTCGGGTGCGTACTTTTCGCCGTCTTGCCAATGAAATTCTGCCCAAATTCGACTACCTTTCCAAGCAGTCGGGCATAATGGCGCTGACGGGAATTATTCAGGACGTAAAGACGCAACTTACCTGCTACACAAAAGGGGTGAACACGCCCGGTTTTGTTGCCGACATGTACGACACCATAAGCACAATGAAGTATTGCAGAATTTCCCCCGACGATTTGCTCAAAGAAAATCTGCCCAAGGGGGTCAGGGGCAAAGCGCACGACATTGCGGTGATTTACAAAGCGTACATGGATTACACCAAGGACGCTTTTGTGGATTCTGCCGACAAGTTGGATTTGTTTTGCAGTGAAATTCCCCGTTCCAAGGCGTGCGACGGCTACTTTTATCTGTACGACTTCGACAACCTGTCTGTGCAGGAACTGGCAGTGGTGGAACAACTTATGCTGTGTTCCCGTGGGGTAACGGTGGCTTGCTGCGTGGGGGAAAAACCTGCGGACGGCTACCTGTACCTGAACGACATCTACCAAGGCGTATTGGCTGTTTGCAAAAAAAACAATATTGTCCCAACAGTGGTGGAGGGCATGTCCTACGTCAACAAATACACCCGTCAGATAGGCGAAAATCTTTTCCGTTACCTGCAGGTTTCCCCCGTCGAGGCGGACGATTTTGTGGAAATTTTCCGTGGCGAAACACGTGTGCAGGAAGTGTACGCTTTGGCGTGCCGTATTCAGAGATACGTGCGCCGAGGGGGACGTTTCAAGGACGTGTACGTTGTAACCAGCGACGTCAACAAGTACTACAACGCCGTAGCCACAGTGTTTGACGAGTTGCAGATTCCCTACTTTTGCGACAGGCAGTTTGTGTTGGGCAATCACCCCTACGCCACTTTCATCACCGACTACATTGCGCTGTGCAAAAGCAACGGAAGGCTGGATTTTGTACTACCGTTTGTTAAAAATCATCTCTTTTGCGGCAGTTTCGACGTCAACGGAAACGTGGACGAAAACGTTTTTCACTTTGAAAATTATTGTCTGAAATACAACGTTTCCCACAACTACAACACTTTCACTTTGGGCAAAACGGAAACGTATTTCGCCAACGCCGAGGCATTCCGTCAAAAGTTTTTCCAACTGTTTCAAAAGGTAAAGTTTCCCTCTTCCGCCACTGCCGAACAGTTTGTTGCGACGGTGCGCACATTGGTGGAAACAACACAACTCAACGAAAGAAACGTGGCTTTTTCCCAACAGCAGCAGGCTTTCGGGCTTTCGTTTGAAAGCAAGGTTACTTTGCAGGCGCAGGAAAAATTTGAAGAGGTGCTGTCGCAGGCGGAAAGGGTGCTTCACGGCAGATATTTGCAATTGGAAGACTTTTTGCGCATTTTGACGGCGGCGCTTGCTTCCGTCAAAATTTCCGTACTTCCTGTAACCAACGACTGCGTTGTGTTTGCCAACATGGCAAAGGCACGCAAGCACGACATTGTATTTCTGGCTCTTTTGGGTGCAAACTACGGCGCAATGCCCATCGTCAAAAGCGACTGCAAGTTGCTTTCCGACAGAAACATTCAGGATTTGGCTGCGTCGGGGATATTTGTCGAACCGCAGATTTTTGTGGAAAACAAGCGGGAACGTTTCAGTCTGTTTCAACTTTTGTTGGAACCTTCCAAACACCTTTACGTTTCCTATGCCGAGGCGGACGGGGCAAACGCCCTCACACCGTCGCCCTTTGTGGGTGAATTGCAAAACATGTTCACTCAAAAAGGACAGCCTCTTTCCCTCGTACAGCAGGCGGATGAGGAAGTGTACACCAAAAAACAGGCAATTTCCAAAATTGTTTCGGGCAAACGCCGTCTTCAGGACAATCAGCAGGTGAAAACGCCCTCTTTTTCCGTTCTGCAAAAGCACCTTGGGGCGCAGGCGGAAAAATTTGCATTTTTCAAAACATGTCATGTACGTGTGGAAAACGGAAAGCAGTTTTACCTGGACAACAGCGAAACCAGCGTTTCCAAACTGACGGATTTCTACAAATGTCCCTACCGTTTCTATCTGGAATACGGTTTGCGTGTCAAGCCCCGTTCGGTGGCGGAGTTGCAGGCGTCCGATTTGGGCAACATTCTGCACGAAGTTTTGGAAAATTACGTGCGAAAGGCAAATCTCGACGAATCGGACGCACAAACGAATGACGTTGCAAGTAAGTGTTTTGCCGATGCAATTTCCGACGATTACTACAAGGCAATGAAAACCAACGCACAGTTGGTGGGAATGTTGGAACAACTCAAAGCCGAAGCGTTGAGAATGTGCAGGGTGGTGAAAAAACAACTCAAAGAATCATGCTTTTCCAACATGGCGACGGAACTTGCTTTCGGCACCAAGGAAGATTTACCCCCTGTGGAAGTGGACTACGGCGACGGCAAGTTTTTGCTGATAGGAAAAATAGACCGTGTGGACGTGGACGACGGCAAATTTATCGTAATAGATTACAAAAGCGGTGCAACGGCCGCTTCCTACACCGAAAAGGACTTGTATCTGGGGCACAAACTGCAACTTTTGGTGTACGTAAAGGCGGTGCAGACGGTGTACGGCTATCAGCCGGCGGGCTTTTACTACTTCAACATGCACAACAATTTCACCGAAGCGGACAACAGCAAGGTGTATGTGTACAACGGGCGTACATTAGACGACGCCGAGGTGGCGTGCAGGCTGGACGTAAATCTTTCGCAAAGTCAAAAAAGCGAAAAACTGGGGTTGTCCCTAAATGCCGACGGCAGTCTTAGCAGGCGAGGCAACAAGTTGCTTTCGGCAAATCAATTTGAAAATCAGGTGCGGTACGCCATAGAAATGATAGAGCAAGCGGGCAAACTGATGTTGCAGGGCTTTGCCGACGTTTCTCCCTACAAGCACTGTTGCGATTACTGCGACTACAAGGACGTGTGCGATTTTGGCGACGTGCTTACCGAAGGGGAAAGAGAGGTGGAAGTTTCCGTTAGTGCGGAAGACATAGACGATACGGTGGAAAAATGTCAAAAAATTTCACAACAACGCAACAAAACATAATAAATTACGACGGCAAAAACATGCTTGTTTCGGCGTCTGCCGGCACGGGAAAAACCACCGTGATGATAGCACGCATCGCCAGGCTTATTGCCGACGGCGCCGACGTTTCACAGTTGGTGGTGGTAACATTCACTAATCTTGCCGCTGCGGAAATGAAAACACGTCTTGCCGACAAACTGCGCTCGATGGGCAACGACCCACGCATTGTGCAGCAACTGGAAAAGTTGGACACGGCAAGCATCAGCACCATTCATTCCTTTTGCAGCGACTTACTTCGCAACTATTTTTACGTGGTGGACATCGACCCGTCTTTTTCCGTGCTGGACACGGTAACGGTAAACGCTTTGCGCACAGCGGCAATGGACGACGTGTTCAAAGAGTATTTTCAAAGCGACGACGACATTTTCCGCCGAGTGTACAAAATTTTCGCCACAGGCAGAAAAGAGGAAAATTTCAAAAAAATTCTCAAAAAACTGTACGATTTTTCCCGCAGTATAGACGACTTTGACGGTTGGTATGCACAAAAGAGGCAAAATTTTCTGACCTTTGACGAGGCAAACCCCGTACTGCAACGTATTTTTGAGGACATTTTTGGCAACGCAACATTTTTTGGTAACGCTTTTGCCGACTTGCAAAAACAATTTGACGCTCTTGCCATGGAAGATTTTGCCAAAGCGTGCGCAGAAAACGCACGTCTGCTTCTTGACGGATGGGAAAACCTGCAACAGGCGTTGTGGAACATTTCCAAAATCAAACTTTTGTCCCTGCCCAAACGCAATGCAAAGAAAACCTTCGGAATGGCGGACAAGGAATCTGAGGAAAAACTCCGCAGCGATTTTGAATACCTCAAAAAACAGGTTGAAAACATTTCCGCAAAGTACAGGACGCTGTGCGCCGGCAAAGATTTGCAAACGCTGTGTGGCGAAACGGCGGAAGCGGTGGCGTACACCGACAAACTTGTGGAAATTTTGCAACGTTTCGAGCAAAAATTTTTCAACGCAAAAAAACAGCGTGGCGGGGTGGACTTCAACGACCTGGAACATCTTGCTTTGAAAATTTTGCGCAACGATGAAGCGTTGCAATCGGTGCGTGAAAGGTACAGCATGGTGTTTGTGGACGAGTACCAGGACACAAACCTGGTGCAGGAAGCGATAATTTCCCAACTTGCGGAAAACGCCCGTTTCTTCATGGTGGGCGACATCAAACAAAGCATCTACGGTTTCCGTGGGTGCGAGCCTTCCATTTTCATGAACAAGTACCGCCGTTACAAGCAAAGCAACACGGGGCAGGTGGAAGAAATGAAGGACAACTTCCGCAGCAACAACGATATTCTTGACTTTGTCAACGACGTTTTTTCCGTAATAATGACGGAAAGTTTCGGAAAGGTGGACTACTCGGGCAATGCCCGCTTCAACGGACATCAGACGGCGCAACTGAAAACGCTTCCCGTGCAGATAGATTTTGTGGTAAAACCGCCCAAAATGCAGCAACGTGTACAGGGACTGTACGACATAACGGAAACACGCCCCAAAGATTATTCCCAATCGCAGGGGGAACTTATTGCAAACAAAATAAAGCGTTTTGTGGGCATGGCGTACAAGACGCAAGACGGTGCAAAATACATTTCCTACGACGACATTGTAATTCTCGTGCGGGGAATGAAAGACAAGGCAATGGACATCTACGACGCTTTGGTACGCAACAACATTCCCGTGGTGGCATCTCTCAAAACCACCGGTTACGCCAACAAAGAGGTGAGGGACATTGTCAATTTGCTGCGAGCGGTGGACAACCCCTTCAACGACGTGTACTTTGTTGCCGCCTGCCTTGCGCCCTTTGGGGGCTTTTCCGAAAATCAGTTGGCGCAAATAAAAATCGCCTCACGGGATTTGCGTATTCCCTTCTACACCCGAATGCAAATGTATCTTGCAAGCGGCAAAAACGACGAAATATGCAACCTCGCCGACAGATTTTTGCAACTTTTGCAACAAATGCGATTTGTTTCCTACAGCGCAACGGTGGACGAAGTGGTGCTGACGCTGTTGGAAAAGACTTCCTATCAACTGTATGTGCAGGGGTTTCCCAACGGCGCAATGCGACTTCGCAAACTGTACGCATTTGTAGACCAACTGAAAGAGTCGGCATGTTCTCAAAGCGTGGACAAATTTCTTTCCTATCTTGACGCAACGGAGGAAGAGGGCAGGGAGGAAGGCATGAGCAACGCCAACGCCGTCCGCCTCATGACAATGCACGCATCCAAAGGATTGGAATTTCCCGTGGTGTTTCTTGCGGGGTTGGAAAGCAGGTTTGTGTTTGACGCCAACAACCTCGAATGTAACACCGATTTGGGACTGTCCATGAAGTACTACAACTTCGACACGATGAAGGTTTTTCCCTCTTTGGGGGCAACGGCTTGCGGAATGTTCAACGCCACCCGACAAAGAGAGGAGGAAATGCGCTTGCTGTACGTTGCCATGACAAGGGCGAAATTTGTACTCAACATTGTGGCTACCCTTTCTCAAAAAGATTTGGACGGCATGCCCAAGCAGGCGCAAAACGCAGGCAGTCATCTGGATTGGCTGTTGACGGCGTTGAAAACAAAGTACGGTACGCAGTTTCTCAACTGCGGTTTCGTGAATGTGGCTCAGGAACAACAGTTGCAATCACAGGAAGAGGCACAACGACAACTTTTGTGCGAGCAGTACACCGACGAACAAAGCGTGTTGCAAAAATTAAACTACGTCTATCCTTTCAAAGACCAAACGGCGATGCCCTTGAAAATCGTCAGTTCCGCCCTCGACAGGGACTACATCGACATGTCGGAGGGCAACGAATTTGTGCTGGAAGAAAACAACGACAGAAATTTTGTGGGTACGGCGTATCACAAGGTGTATCAGTACGTAGACTACAACGCCGACAAAGAGGAAATTGCTCAAACTGTGGACAGCCTTGTGAAAGAGGGAAAAATTGACCAACAGTACGCACGTCAGTTGGACGTGGACCTCATCTACGCCACGCTCAACAATCCCGATTTGCGCAAATTGCTTTCCCAAGGCAAGGTGTATCACGAAATGTCCTTCATGCTTTCCGCCCCCTACAACACTGTGGCAAAGGACGCACGTTTCAGCGACGAAGTGATGCTTCAAGGGGTAATAGATTTGCTTGTTTTGTCGGAAAATCACGCAACGGTAGTAGATTTTAAGTACACAACACACAGCAACCTTGTCAAAAAAAGTTACTCGGCGCAGTTGGCAAGTTACCGTCTTGCCGTGCAGAAAATTTGTAAAATTGCACACGTGGATTGCTTTGTGCTGTCCATTGCCGACAACAAACTCATCTCTATGGATTGACCTCGACATTTTGCCTTAGTAAACCTGCAAGGCAATGTCTGCCCAAAAATATCACAGTGTGAAAAAACAAAAACCGTCCTTGCGACGGTTTTGTTTGTGTGTTTGAATTTTTCTTTTTCAACAGTGAAAATTTGCTTTGACAAAATTTTCAAAAACTTCCGTCAAAAACGTTAAAAGTGGCATTTGCTGTCAACACTTGTACAAAACGGAGGTAGTTATGTCTTTGGAAAAAATTTTGCAATTTCTTGTAAACTACGATATTTTTGTGTTTATCGGCGTTTTCGGCTGTCTTTTTGCCTTTTGTCTTGTAAATTGGTGCAAAAATCCCTATCGCAGGCAAAACAGAAAGTTGGAAATGTGCCGTCAGCGCATTGCGTCAAATCCCCGTCTAGCGGGTCTGTTTGCCGTAATGCTTCCCGACGAGTACCGCAGACAATGGCGTGCGTACGTCAACGGAGGAGCGCAACGCCCTTCCCTTGTGTTTGAATTTGTGCCCAAGAAAAGGCATGTGGCTTTCTGGCACCTGTTTGCGCTGGATGCGGCAGTTTGCTCGGCCTATCTTTGGGCGTTTGCCAACGATGTTTCCGCAAGGGAATACGTCGTCGTGCAGGTAGTTTTCTGGCTGGCTTTTGCCCTCTTTTGCGTTGTGGACAGCGTTTTGTTCGGCAAAAAGGAAAAGAAGGCAAGACGTGTGTTCGGTAAATTTGTGGCGCAACTCAACGCTTTGCAAAAGGCGGATTCCAAGCAACTTGCTTCTCAGATAGAGGGTATTCGCAAAGAAAACGCTCCCGTCGAGGAAACTTTGCAGCGTGCTTCGGAGTTGTTGCGAAAAAACGGGCTGGAAGGCAACCGCACCGTGCAGGAACAGCAACAGATAAACAAAGCGCTCAATTCTCTTTTGCAGTCCTATGCTCGCAAGGCAAGCAGTAAAACTTAAACAAAAAGTAATCGGCAAACAAAACGCCGACGGCGTCTGCAGTGCAAAAGGTAAAAACGAAAAATGTGCCTTTGTGGAAAGTGCCTCACGGCGTCTGCAACAAAGTAAAAATGCCGTAAACAACCCTTTTGCTTGTACGCAAAATGTGCGTAAAACGTTTGTGTTGTCTACGGCAGAAAACAACGTCAACGGCAAACAAAGAATAAAAAGGAAAAGTGCAGTGCAAAAACGGCGGAGTTCAACACCGCCGTTTTTGTTAATGTTGTTTTACAAGCCTTTTCCCATGCAGGTATTGGAAAAATTGACGTTGCGACGTTTTATAAATCAACGTTTTGAAAGAAACTTTTTGCCGTTTGTAGCAAATCAACGTTTTAGAAATTGGCGTTTTTGCCGTTTTTCGTGCGTGTAGTAACGTAATTTCAATGGCAAACATTTTTTGTTGAGGGTTTGTCTTTCAAAACTTGCAGAGGCAAGGCTTTTCAATACAAATTTGACAAAGCCACTGCGTGGCGTCAAGCGTTTCAGGCATTTTCGAGTTTATGGCAAATCAACATTTGAAAAATTGACGTTGCGACGTTTTATAAATCAACGTTTTGAAAAAAACTTTTTGCCGTTTGTAGCAAATCATCGCTTGAAAAATTGACGATTTCTACGTTGCTTACAAATCAACATTTTGGAAATTGGCATTTTTGGCGTTTTTCGTGCGTGTAGCAACGCAATTTTCATGGCAAACATTTTTTGTTGAGGGGTTTGTCTTTCAAAACTTGCAGTCCTACATGTTTGCAATGCAATTTTTGCGTGAAAGTTGTTTTTTTGCGGTAAAAATTGTGCTATACTGTTTGTATGGAACAGGTAAGTTTGCAAACAAAACTTAAAAATTTGCCAAATGAACCGGGCGTGTACATCATGTACGACGCCGACGGCAACATTTTGTATGTAGGCAAAGCGAAAATTCTCAAAAACCGTGTCAGACAGTACTTTCACGCTTCCACCAACAAAACGGAAAAGGTGTTGGCAATGCTGTCGCACGTTGCCGATTTTCGCTACATCATCACGGCAAGCGAGGCGGATGCGTTAAGTCTGGAAAACACGCTCATCAAAAAGCACACCCCGCCCTACAACATTTTGTTGAAGGACGACAAACAGTATCCCTACATCAAGGTGGATTTGCACAGCGATTTTCCCAAGTTTGTGTCCACACGCAAGTTGTCCAAGGACAGGTGCAAGTACTTCGGTCCACTTACACAGGGCGGTTCCAAAGCGTTTTTGGACATTTTGTCCACCGTTTTCCCCACAATAACCTGCAACTACAACTTCAAAAAACTGCCCAAAAATTTTCGTCCCTGCCTCAACTACCACATCGGCAAATGTTGCGCCCCCTGCGTAGGAAAAATTTCCAAGCAGGACTACCGCAAAATAGTGGAAGGCGCCGTCAGATTTTTGGAGGGGGACGACGACACCGTCAAACAGGTGTTGCGGGAAAAAATGATGCAGGCTTCGGACAAGATGCAGTACGAGCAGGCACTCACCTACAAACGTTACCTGCAACTGATAGAAAAACTAAACAGTCAGCAAATTGTTGTATTGCCCAAATTTGTCAACTACGACATGTTTGCAGTGGCGTCCAACGGCAAAAATTGCGTTGTCAATCACACCATGATTCGTGGCGGAAAGGTGGTGTTTTCCAACAACATTGCCGTCAGCGACGCAGGGTTGGACGAGGCGCAGACGCTCTCAAGTTTTCTTGCCGAGTACTGCGACATGGTGCAGTTGAGCAAGGAATGGTACACCAATCTGCCATTGCCCGACGCCGAGGAGTTGCAACAACTTGTTGAACGCAAAACTTCACAACGGGTAAAGATTTTGTGTCCCAAACGTCAGGAAAAGAAGAAACTTGTGGACATGTCCTACCGCAACGCCGTGGAGTACCTCACCAAAAGTCAGACGGCAATCGACAAAAAATTCAACACAACACAGGGGGCGGTGTTGCAACTCAAACAGTTGCTCAACCTCAAACAAATGCCAACCCGTGTGGAATGCTACGACATTTCCAACGTTCAGGGCGTGGACAAAGTTGCCAGCATGGTGGTGTTCACCAACGGGCAGAAGGACACATCGCAGTACCGCCGTTTCAAAATAAAAACGGTGGAGGGGGCAAACGACTTTGCCAGCATGAAAGAGGTGCTTGTCCGCCGTTTTGAAAGAATGAAAGCCGACGACGGCGTTTTCGGGAAAACGCCCGACCTAATTGTTGTGGACGGCGGTTTGGGACAGTTGCAGTACGCACGGCAGGCAATGGAAGAGTGCGGCGTGGAGGTGCAGATTGTTTCTCTTGCCAAAAGGGAAGAACTGGTGTACACCCTGCAAAGCGACCGGCCCGTGTATTTGCCACGCAACAGTTACGCCCTCAATCTGCTCATCAACGTCAGGGACGAATCGCACCGTTTTGCCATCACCTACTTCCGCAAACTGCACAACAAAAACAGCATAAAATCCGTTTTGCAGGACGTGGACGGAATAGGGGAAAAACGGCGTGTGGAATTGCACCGAAAATTCCGTTCCATGGACAATCTCAAAAACGCCACGGTAGAGGAAATTGCTTCCGTCAAGGGAATGACTCGCCCCGTAGCGGAAAAACTTTACGAATTTTTGCACGGTAAATCATGAAAAAATTGTACATCATTTCCGGCACAATGGGTGTCGGCAAATCCACGGTAGGCAAACTTCTGACGGAAAAATTGCCCGACAGCGTGTTGTTGGAAGGCGACTGGTGCTGGAATTACGCCGTAAACAATGCCGAAACAAGGCAAATCGCCGTAGACAATGCCTGCGACATTGTAAACCGCTATCTTAAAAGTCAAAGTTACCGCAACATTGTGTTTTGCTGGGTGTTTCCATTTCAAAGCGTGTGGGAGCAGTTTTTGTCCCGTTTGCAAACGCCCTGCGACATTGTGAAGGTTTGTTTGGTTTGCGAACAAAATCAACTTGAAAACCGTCTGCAACGGGACGTGAAGCAAGGTTTGCGTCTGCCCGATGTGGTGCAACGCAGTATCGAAAGACAAAAACAGTGTTTGCTCACTCAAACAGTCAAGGTGGACACCACCTTTCTTTCCCCCGAAGAGACGGCGGAAAAGATACTTGCAATGTAATAACTTTCACAACGCGCGGTAACAGTGCGCATTTGGCGCGGCAAATCGTTTCAGCAGGCAAAATTGTCGGCGCATCGCAGTTTTCTGGTTAAAAAAAGCGAAAAAAACTTGTCGCACGGCGTATAAGCCGAGGGGCGCGTTGAGTGAAAATTGAAGTCGCACGGAAAACTTTTTTGCTTGAACAGACGAATTGACGGCAAAAACGGTAAAGTAGAGCCGTTACTTTTCACAAATTGCTTAAAAGCAACAAAGCCCAAACAAAGCAACCGGAATATTTGAGTTGCGGTGGCTGAACAGACAAAAAAACAAACCGTAAACGGAACATAAAAATTAAAAAACATTGCGAAGCGTTATTAAAGTTGTGCTGAAAAGCAAAAAACCAAATTGACAAAATTTTAAACTAAAAGCCTCTGTCAAACGACAGGGGCTTTTGCAAATGTTATCGTACCTCTATTCCGTCCGTCAACTCTTCAAAAGTGATGTTGTACAACCGCAAAATTTTCAAAATATTGTACAACGAAGGTTCCACCTTGTTACATTCCCACTCGCTCACTCTTTGTTGAGTGGTGTGCATTTTCAAGGCAAATTCCTTTTGGCTGATTTTGTTTATTTTTCGCAGATATTTTAAGTTTTCTCCAAGAGTATTCATATTGCAACTATACACCCTTTTTAGTGTGTAACACTTGACGTACACTAAATATAGTGATAAAATGTTGCCATTCAAACAGCGTTTTTTCGTGTTTGAAAAATGCAAAGGAGGAAACACTATGGCAAGAGAAACAAAAACAATACAGATGTATCCCGATGACGATGCAATAAACCAGGCAATATCGCTGTGGGAAAATTTCGGTTGGGAAGTAATCGGCAACCAACGTTGCCAGGAATTCAAAAAGCAGGATTCCGACGGCACTCAACACTTTGAAACTTTCAACAAAATAACTTTTTCGCGAGATAAATCTGCTTCCTGGTACGGCAAGGTGGCGGAATTGGAACAAGAGTACATTGCTACGGAAAACGAATTGCAGTCCAAGTCCAAACAGGGCAATCCCTACAAAAAACCCGGCATAATTGCGCCGTTGATTGCCGCAGTTGTTTTGGCTTTTGCAGGCTACAAATTTTTAAGCGGTGTTCTTCGTTACATAATAATGGGCGTGGGATTTTTGCTGCCCATTGTAATTTACATAATACGAATTGCCTCGTACAACAAGCACAAGGATGAGATAGAAAGAAAGGAATCGGAGTGGTATGCCAAAGTATCCGACATGCGACAACGTCTTAAAGATATACTGGAAGAAGCGGAGGCGTTGATTAACGGATAGTTTACTTGCGGCGTTTTTTTGTTGAAAAGTTCATTTTCGGGCGCACGTTTGATTTGTGCGCAGTTAGCGCGCAAGCCAGCGGGTTTGCAAAACGTTTATAATGAGCGAAGCATAGCGGCAGATTTCGCGCAGAATTGTCTTGCGAGATGTTTTCCGCGGACAAGTTGAGAAACGCCGCAGAAAAAAAACATCCGCTGCCCAAAAATATTTTGTTCTGCAACATAACTTTGAGTGTTTTTTCAAGCACAAAAAATTTGCATGCAATTTGCGGCGCAAATTTAACAGGCGGTACATATATTGTACTGTTATGAAAAAAGAGTTTTCGGGCAGGGTACATTTTGTGGGAATCGGCGGTATTGGCATGAGTGCGCTGGCGCAACATCTTGTACACTGCGGTTACGCCGTCAGCGGCAGTGACAGACAGGTCAACGAACAAACGGAAAAATTGCAAAAAATGGGCGTAGAAGTGCATTGCGGACACAGCGAACAAAACGTAAAAGGCGCATGTCTTGTCGTGCGTACTTCCGCCGTAACGCCGGACAACTGCGAAGTGGCATTTGCCCAAAAAAACAACATTCCCGTATTTTTGAGAGAGCAACTTTTGGGTGAAATTTTTGACGCTTTTAAGCAACGTATTGCCGTTTGCGGTACGCACGGAAAAACTACCGTTACGGCGATGATTCACCATGTGTTGGAAAGGTGCGGAGTGTCGCACACGGCGTTTATCGGCGGTGAGTACAACAAAAGCAACTATTTTTTCGGCGAAAACATTGTTGTAGCCGAAGCCTGCGAGTACAATCGCAGTTTTCTCAACCTGCATCCTACAATTTGTCTGTGTCTTAACGTGGAGTACGACCATCCCGATTGCTACAAAAATTTTGCCGACGTACAAAAGGCATTTTCGGCACTGTTTTCGCAAAGTCAAAAGGTAATTTTGCCGTCGGAATTGCAAAAAATGTGCAATAAGGCTGTACTTTTCGGGAAAAACGGCAGTGTACAGGCAAAAAACGTTCATGTAGGAAGGGAAACAACCTTTTCTTTGTACAGCGACGGCGTTTTTGTCTGCAAGTGTCGTCTTAAAGTGTGCGGAAGACACAACGTGCACAACGCTCTTGCCGTCTTTGCCGTGGCAAAATTGCTGCAACTGCCCTTGTTGCAGGTTTCGCAGGCTTTGGGAAGTTTTTGCGGTGTGGACAGACGCTGGACGTGGCATCCCGAGTGTAAATTCAACGTGGTGTGCGATTACGCCCACCACCCGACGGAAATTGCCGAAGCGGTGCAAACGGCACTTTCCATGTGCAAAGGGCGTGTGTTTTGCGTGTTTCAACCGCACACCTATTCCCGCACAAAGGCGTTTTGGCAACAGTTCGTAACCTGTTTCGACGGGGCGCAGGAAGTAATTTATCTGCCCGTTTTCGCCGCACGGGAAAAACCGCAAAAAGGCGTGTCCTCCTTCCGTCTGGCGCAATTTGCAAGGCAAACGGGGCTAAACGCCAAGTACTTTTCCACCTTCGGAAAAACGGCGCAACACCTTTCAAAAACCGTCAAAGCCAACGAAGCAATTCTGCTGATAGGTGCAGGCGATGTAAACAATTTGACAAAGTTTTTGTAAACGTATTGTCTTTTTTGTGTCGAGGACAATGTCAACAGAGCAGTACGTCTGCAAACAAAAAAAGCACGGCTTTTTCGCCGTGCTTTTTGAAGAAAAACAAGAATTTTGAAACGTCAGGTAACTTTTTTCCGTGTCGTCGAAATTTGCAAAATACGGGTTTTGTACAACGCAGTTACATTGTTCAGGGCAAATCTTCCGTCAGACTTTTTTCCAGGTTGAAACCTTCCTGCATTTGCAATAGAGCCGTTCGCAACCTTTTCAGGTATTGCACGGGTAGTTTGTTGTCGTGGCACAGTTGCAACAGTTTTTGCTGTTTTGGGGTAAATTGGGTGTGGCGGTTTTGCAATACAAAGTAGGTGGCAAAAAGCCAAATTGTGTTTTTTATACACATTTTTTCGTTGAAAGCGTTTGTCGCAAACGGGGGCGACAGCGTTTTGTCCATCACATTCAGAAGGCATGACACCGTTTTTGTGCGATAGTTCCACCAGTTGTACCGTGGAAAAGGATTTTGTCCGAAAACAAGGTTTTCACCATTGGCAAACAACATTATTACCGAGTGCATATTGAAAAAATCTTCCATCTGAAATGTCAGCATTTTTTCAAAGCAATCCTTTGTGTAGCAAAAAACGCAATCTCCGTTTATTCGCAAATGTATGTAGTCGACATCGGATTTTTCAAATACTGCAACGTAGTCGTTGTCTTTTTGGCTGTCGCAAAACAGTTTGCTTCCCGTTCTGCACACAAAAAGCGGGTCTGCGCCACACTTTTTACGCATTTTGTCAAATAGTGGAATCATTTTTGTAGATGACATAATAGGTCATAAACAATCCTGCGCTGTCGTGCGACGAAACGCAAATACGTATGGGTTCACGGAAAGATATTGTGCCGAACAATTCGACGTTTTCGCCCGTTTTCACATTATCGGAGTCAAAAAATGTTCCTCTTATGCTCGTTGCAAGATGATCCTTATAAATACTTGCACAGAAGTTCATTGCGTTTGAAGGAACGGGAACTCGGTATTCACGGTCTACGCCCTGTGATTTTATGGTAATTACCAATTCGGAAGAATACGTGATGTCCAATTGTATGCGCATAAAAATTACGGCAGGATAGATGGGGGCAATGGCGTAGTTGGAGTTGGGAGCAATAATATTGCTGAAATATGTCCCGGAAATAAGGGTTTCCGCCTTGTTGTCGTCGTTAAAGTAAAATCCGTCGCCAAGTACTATGTCGCCAGTTGCGTTGCCCCACGATGTAACGCCCCCTCCGCCGGCAGGTTTGTCCGTCAGGTCGTTGTAACTACCGCTGAAATTACTAGTGCCTGCGCCGATATTTTCTCGTGCCTGTGCCTTTTGGTCGTCGTTCAGCGTTTGCTGATTGTACAGCACTGCACCTTGCGGAACAGTGGGTTTGTCCGTCAGGTCGTTGTAACTACCGCTGAAATTACTTGTACCTGCCCCGATATTTTGCCTTGCCTGTTGTTTTTCCGCATCCGACAGGCTTTGCGCTTGGAAACTTACCGTATTTTGCGGTATGTCGGGTTTGTCCGTCAGGTCGTTGTAACTACCGCTGAAATTGCTTGTACCAGCACCGATGTTTTGCCTTGCCTGTTGTTTTTCTGTTTCCGAAAGGCTTTGCTTTTTGAAGGAAACTTTGTTTGATATGTTCAGTTGCGCTGTGTTAAGTTGTTCTTCGAAACCGTCCACTTTTTCCTGCATAGAAGCAAAGTAGTCGTCAATGCGCAACGTTTTTTCGGTGGCATTTACCGACGGGCGCACGAAAAAGGACGTTTTTCTGCTGAAATTGGACTTCAAAACAACCGATTTGTCCATGTCGCTTCTTGCCACCAACTGAAACATTACCAATCCTTCTTCCCCAAGCACGCAGGCGGGAATAAGGCAATCGTAGACAACGCCCGTTTCTGTTTCCTCGTACTTTGAAAGGACGGGCGACAGGTATTTTTTGTTTGACGGACACAAAAATTCCAGATAGAACTCGTAGCCGCTCACAAGGGAATGCGGCACAGTTACCAAAATGCAACTTGTTTCGTTTTCGCCCTGATTTTGCGGGGCAGTTTTCGTAATTGTCAAATCCTTGTTTTCTTCAAGAGTGGCAGAAATTGTAAAGTTTGTCAACCGTACCTCCTCGTCTAACCTTCGCACGGCTAGATTGTAGACAAAAAGTACGGCAAAAAGCAATGTTTGCTGTCAGCATCTGCCAAAATCAAGTGGAAATCAGGAAAGATAGGCAATATCTCCGCCACATTGCGAACACACAAAACTGTTTTTTGCGGCACATTGCGGACACATTGTCTTTCTGCACTTGGTACAAATACAGTAGTCGTTGTTGTCTATTTCTCTGTTACAGCCAAAACATTTCATAAAAACACCTCCTGCCAAAGTGTTGCCAATTTGCACGGCAACTACACGCTGTTTCAATTTGAGAAAATTTGTATTTTTGCATTTAGCACAACTTTTTTGCAACAAAAAAAGTTCCAAAGCATGTTTGGAACCTTGAAAGTTTTTTGTAAACAAAAAGCGTTGTCTAAAAGTGTCCGGCGTTTTGTTTGTAAACTCTGCCTGTCTTGCAAAGTTTCGGCAGTAACAGTTTTTTAATACGGTAGTGCAAATTTTGTCAAATTTGTTTTTTAGTTACTATTTCGCAGGCATTTTCGTAGCCTTTGTCAAGCACTAATTCGCCAATGCTGTCGGCGGTAATTTTGCCTTTCAACGGGTTTTTGACGGACATCACGGAACCGTTTATCTGTGCGACAACTTCGGATTTTTCAAATGCCAGGTCGCATCCGTGCATGGTGCAGTTTTTCAGCGTAAGGCTTTTGCAGTAGCACAACGGTTGCGTGCCGTAGATGTCGCAGTTTTCCAGCGTCAGTCCGTCGGAGTACCAGCCGAGGTATTCTCCCACGACACGGCAGTTTTTCACCGTAACGTTGTGCGCATGCCAAAAAGCGTCCTTTGTTACCAGCACGCTGTTTTGCACTACGCTGTCGGCAACGTACTGAAAGGAATATTTCCCCTCGAAGTTGACATTGTCAAGGTGCAGTTTGTCGCTTTTCAAAAACAGGTACTCTGCCTGCACGGTGCAACTGTCCAGCGTCATGTTGTGGCAAAACCAGCCAAATTCCGGCGAATCCACCTTGCAGTCGGAAAGGTGAATGTCGGAGCATTCCCTGAATGCTTTTATGCCTTGCAAGGTGCAACGGCGAAAGATTCCTCCCTCGTCGTACCACATTGCCGCCCGTGCCGTCGAGGAAAATTCACAATCGTCAAGGGTGAAATTGTGGCAGTGCCACAGCGGATAACGCAAATGAAACACACAGTTTGTCAAGGTGAGGTCGGCTGTTTCTTTCAGCGCCGATTCGCCGTCGGCAGGCCCGTCAAAGATGCAGTTTTCCAGCGTAGCGTTTTTCAAAGCGTACAAAGCACGTTCTTCGTCAAATTTTTTGTTTTGTATTTTCAACATAAATTACCTGTACTGTCAACAGCAGTTATTTCAATAAAATATGTCCTGATTATACACCAAAACGCAATTTTTCGCAACAAACAAACAAATCGCCTTTTTGCGCCACAAAAAATTTCGTCCTGCCGTTGCAAAAAAAAGCGGCATGTGGTAAAATGTAACTACAAGGAGAAAACTTATGGGAAAAATTTTCGACAGCAACATGGTTATTGCAAATGACGCACAAAAGGTGTATTCCACCCTTTGCACGCAGTTGGACAATATGAAATGGAAGTACTCCCGCAACGACGAAACACGCACGATAAACACTACCGCCGTGGGCAAAGACCTCACCGTCAATTTGCGTTTTTACGTAAACGAGCAAAGGAAGTTGTTTTACGTCAAATCGCCTCTTCCTTTCATTGTGCCGGAAGCCACCCGTGACGTGGTGGGCAAAGCCTTGCACATTGCAAACTTTTCCATGCTCAACGGTTGTTTCGAATACAACGTCGACACCGGCTACGTCGGTTTCAAAATTCTTATGCCCATCGAGGGGTGCGAAGTAAGCCTTGCCGCCTGCAAGTACATGATTTTGCTCACCTGCCAGATGGTGGACAAGTTCAACGACAAGTTGCTTGCCGTGGCAAAGGAACTGATGACTTTGCAACAATTCAAGGATTTTGTGCAAAAAGCGTAAAGGCAATTTTCAAGACTCCTGCAAAATCAAGCAGGGGTCTTTTTTTACGCCCGATTTTCTCTGTGCCGAATTTTCGCATTGCTTTCCGTTTTGCGACTTTTGCACCTCAACGGGCAAGGGCAAATGCGGGAAACGTGTGGCACAAAATCTTAGCAGTGGCAAAGGAACTGATGACTTTGCAACAATTCAAGGATTTTGTGCAAAAAGCGTAAAGGTAATTTTCAAGACTCCTGCAAAATCAAGCAGGGGTCTTTTTTTTACACCCGATTTTCTCTGTGCCGAATTTTCGCATTGCTTTCCGTTTTGAGACTTTTGCCCCGCAACGGGCAATGTCGAATGCGGGAAACGTGCGTTCCAAAATATTTGCCGTGGCAGTAAAAAACGGTTTTTGCGTTGTTGAAATGTCCCTCATTACTTCATTTTGGTCGAAGCCAAAACGTGTTGTTCCTGCCTCGCAGGAAAACGGGCAACCGTACGCCCTGTTTTTCTCCGTACAAAGGGCGTAAACAGGGCTTTTTCAGGGACAAAAAACCACAAAACGGCAAAATATCTTTGCTCCCGTCACTACCTATGACAGACAAAGCGTTATGTCTATCATACCATATATTGTGGGAAAAATAAAAAAATACCACAATATATTGTGTTTCAAATGTTGACAAGGGCGGCATCGGTGTACTACAATAGAACATACATCGGCGGACCCGAGATTTTTTTTCTGCGGTACGCCACACGCAACAGGAGGAAGCACATGTATCAGGTTAAAAAGAGAAACGGTCAGGTAATTGACTTCAATCTTTCCAAAATAAGCAACGCAATCACCAAGGCATTTGAAGCAAAGCAAAAGCCCTACAATCAGGACATCATCGACATGCTTGCACTGAAAGTTACGGCGGACTTTATGGACAAGGTTGCCGACGGCATCATTTCCGTGGAAGACATTCAGGACAGCGTGGAAACGGTACTTATTCAGGCAGGTTACGCCGACGTTGCCAAAGCGTACATTTTGTACCGCAAGCAGCACGAAAACGTGCGTAAAGCCAAGGAAACCATTTTGGACTACAAAACGGTGGTGGACAACTACCTCAAAATTGCTGACTGGCGTGTTAAGGAGAATTCCACGGTAACCTACTCCGTGGGAGGACTCATCCTTTCCAACAGCGGTGCAATCACCGCCAACTACTGGTTGTCGGAAGTGTACGATGAGGAAATTGCCGAAGCGCACCGCACGGCAGCCATTCACCTGCACGACCTTTCCATGCTCAGCGGATACTGCGCAGGCTGGTCGCTTAAACAACTTATTCAGGAAGGTTTGGGCGGAGTTCCCGGGAAAATAACCTCTGCGCCTGCAAAGCACCTTGCTTCGCTGTGCAACCAGATGGTAAACTTTTTGGGAATCATGCAAAACGAATGGGCGGGAGCGCAGGCGTTCAGTTCCTTCGACACCTACCTTGCCCCCTTTGTCAAGGCGGACAACCTCACCTACGACCAGGTGAAAAAGTGTGTGGAATCCTTTGTGTACGGCGTAAACACGCCCAGCCGTTGGGGTACGCAGGCACCATTTTCCAACATAACGCTTGACTGGACCGTTCCCGACGACCTTGCGGAACTCAACTGCATTGTGGGCGGAAAGGAAATGGACTTCAAGTACAAAGACTGCAAGAAGGAAATGGACATGATAAACAAAGCCTTCATCGAAACGATGATTGAAGGCGACTACAACGGTCGTGGTTTCCAATATCCCATTCCCACCTATTCCATAACAAAAGATTTCGATTGGAGCGAAACGGAAAACAACAAGTTGCTGTTTGAAATGACGGCTAAGTACGGCACGCCTTACTTCTCCAACTACATCAACAGCGACATGCAACCCAGCGACGTGCGCAGTATGTGCTGCCGTCTGCGTTTGGATTTGCGTGAACTGCGCAAAAAATCCGGCGGATTTTTCGGAAGCGGCGAAAGCACCGGTTCTGTGGGCGTAGTAACCATCAATATGCCCCGTATTGCCTACCTTTCCAAAAACGAAGAGGAATTCTACCAACGTCTGGACAAACTGATGGACATTTCCGCACGTTCTTTGAAAATAAAGCGCAACACCATCACGCAACTTATGGAAGCGGGATTGTATCCCTACACAAAGCGTTACCTCGGCACTTTCAGCAACCACTTTTCCACAATCGGACTTGTGGGAATGAACGAAGCCTGCCTCAACGCAAAGTGGATTGGCAAAAGCCTTGTGGACAAAAAGGCGCAGGAATTCACCAAAAACGTCCTCAACCACATGCGTGAACGTCTTTCAGACTATCAGGAAAAGTACGGCGAGTTGTACAACTTGGAAGCGACTCCCGCCGAAAGCACCGCCTACCGTCTTGCAAAGCACGACAAGAAGTTGTACCCCGACATGATTTTTGCCAGCAAAGAGGGAGAAACACCCTACTACACCAACAGTTCGCACCTTCCCGTGGGATTCACGTCGGATGTGTTTGACGCATTGGACATTCAGGACCAGTTGCAGACGTTGTACACGTCGGGTACCGTGTTCCATGCTTTCCTCGGCGAAAGATTGCCCAACTGGCAGGCTGCAATGAAACTTGTGCGCACAATTGCGGAAAACTACAAACTTCCCTACTACACAATGTCGCCCACCTATTCCGTCTGCACGGAACACGGCTACATTTCCGGCGAAGTGTACGAATGCCCCAAATGCCACAAGAAAACGGAAGTTTACAGCCGTATTACAGGCTACTACCGTCCCGTTCAAAACTGGAACGACGGCAAGGCGCAGGAATTCAAGGAAAGAAAAACCTATCAGCCGGAAAAGAGCGAACTGAAAAAATGTTTGTTCACCTACGGAACGGCGGAAGACAAAACCAAGGTTTGCGTTACAAAGCCCATGCTGTTTGTTCAGGACAACTGCCCCAACTGCAAAATGGCGGAACTGATGATGGACAAGGCGCACCTTTCCTACGATGCCGTTAACGCTGCGGAAAATGCCGAACTTGCAAAAACTTTCAAAATCAAACTCACTCCCACGCTGGTAGTTGCCGACGGCGACAGTTATCAGGTGATAGAAAACGCATCCAACGTGCGCAAGTACATCGAAACTCACAAATAAAGTTATGTACGACATAGTAGTAATCGGAGGCGGCCCTGCCGGCATGACGGCAGCGCTGTACGCCTCTAGGGCAGGCAAAAAGGTCATGCTGTTGGAGGAAAACGCCTTCGGCGGACAAATTGCCACCGCACCCCGAGTGGAAAATTTTCCTTCGGTGGAGGAAATAGCGGGGGCGCAACTTGCCGAAAAAATGTTCAATCAGGTCGTTTCGCAGGGCGTGGACTTCGACATGGGCAAAGGCGTTGTGGAAAAAACTTCCGACGGCTTTTGCGTAAAGACGGAGTACGGCGAATTTCCCTGCAAAGCGGTGGTGCTGGCAACGGGCGTTTCCCACAAAACACTTGGGTTGGAAAACGAAAAAAGACTTGCCGAAAACGGCGTTTGCTACTGCGCAGTGTGCGACGGAGCCTTCTACAAGGGCAAAAACGTGTGCGTAGTGGGGGACGGAAACAGCGCCGCTCAATATGCGCTGTATCTTGCGGAAATTTGCAATCAGGTTCATCTGCTCACATTGTTTGACAGGCTGTTTTGCGACAGTACTCTTACGCAACGCATTGTTGCAAAGCAAAATATCGTCTGGGTGAAAAACGTGTCCGTCTGCGATATCGTGGGGGATGAAAGGGTGCAGGGCGTGGCATACCGTGACAACGACGGAGCCATTACCTACGCCGACACCGACGCTGTTTTTGTGGCGATAGGACAACATCCCCACAACGGTGATTTTGCTCACCTTGTGCAACTGGACGAAAAAGGCTACATTGTGGCGTCGGAAGACTGCAAAACTTCCTGCGAAGGCATTTTTGCCGCAGGCGATTGCCGTCAGAAGGGCGTCAGACAGTGCGCCACAGCGGTGGGCGACGGCGCAGTAGCGGGATTCAGTGCGGCAATGTACGTCGATTCTCTCAAAAACTAACAAAAACGCATCCCTGAACAGGGGGTGCGTTTGTTGCATAAAGTACTTTTTGCGCAAAATTTTGCCACAACGTTGGGCGTACAACTGCTGCCCCGTGTTGCGCTGTTGCACTCTAACGACGCAAAAATAACGGTTGCGGGCGCATCAAAGGCAATGTCTGACAAAAGACAACCAATGTTACGGAAATCCTTGCCGAAAAAAGGCGGTAACAATGCGTGAATCGGGTTTTTGCGTCTGTTTGCGTAAAAAGGTTTAACTTTGCTTTGCACAAAAAACAACAACTGAAAACTTGCAAAGTGGGCAAAGTCGCTTTTGGACGGTGAATTTCAAAAAAAGTGCTTGCGTGCAGTTTACAACGCAAACGATTGCAATTTTCAAAAAAGTTGTCGTTTTTTGTATTGTAACCACATTTTTTTGTACCGTTTTGAAAAAACGTGTTTATTTTGTTCAAACAGGTGTACAATGTAAGTAAAACAGCCAATGGCAAAAGGAGAAGGAAAATGAAGGTAAAAGTAACGGAAGAATGTATCGGATGCGGATTGTGCGCAAGTATTTGTCCGCAGGTTTTTGAAATGGACGGCGACCGTTCCACAGTAGTGGGCGACGGCGACTGTTGTGTGGACGCAGTGCAGGAGGCGGCTGCCGCTTGCCCCGTAAACGCCATAGAAACGGAGTAATTTTACGACGTTTTGGACACAAAAAAATGCAAAATCGGTATTGACATTGACGGGTTGAAGTGATATACTTTTCTTACAAAGGCACACAGTGTCCAATGTTAATCATTTCAAATATTCGGCAATGTGCCGAAGTCTTTACTCCATCCAAAAAAAGAAGAATGTCATTGAAACATTCTTCTTTTTTTTTGTAATTTTGCTTTTGCCGTCAACAATTTGACGGGTAATGTTTCTCGGGGTTTTACCCCAACTTTGCAAATTGCCTTTCATCAACATGCAACAAAATGCAGGAGGACAAAGCGACAAGATAAATGCAAAGGTTAAAATTTTACTTGCAAACACCTTTCTCACGCACTGTTTTTCGGGGTGGTAGCAACCAGACAAAAAACAGAAACAATTTGAGAACACGTGTTTATGCCAAGAACCAAAACGCCTTCAATTTTGCCTCACAGCCAAACATGCGCACGACAGCGTTGCTTTCTTGCGTTTAACGTTGGCGGCAAAGGGCTTCAACAAAACTAGTCTTTAAGCAACAGTTTTGTCACTTCACGGAAGTTGCCGTCGGCAACGGTGTACTTTGCGGGGAAACGAGGTTCTTCCTTGCCCGTCAGGTCGGATTTTATCCACAGACAGTCAATTTTTGCGTTTCTTGCGCCGTCAACGTCGGAAATGGCATCGTTGCCGATGTACACCGTTTCTTTTTTGTTGAGGTCGTACTTTTTGAACAGTACGTCAAAAAATTTGGGGTCGGGTTTTGCGCAACCGTAATCGGAAGAGTACACAATTCCGTTGAAGTACTTTTTCAGTCCCAACCGGGCAATTTCAGGTGCGGTAAAGCAAGCCTGCGCATTGGAAAGTATGTAAAGTTTTTTGCCTGCCTTTTTCAGTTTTGCCAGCGTTTCCGTTACGCCGTCGTAAACGGAAATGTGTTGTGTGGAAAAGGCGCGGAATTCCTGCGCAAGGTGTTTTGCCAGCACTTTGCCTATCTTTTTGCCCTTGTTGGCGCAAATCAGACGGAAAATTTCCACAACGTCCACTTCGGGATATTGGAAGTTAGCCTTGCCTTGGTTTATTTGCAGTTCGCAACTTGCAAAATAGGCTTCCTCAAGTTCCCGTGCGGAGTAGTTCACGCCGTAAAAAGCAAGCGTATCGGCAAGTTTTTGCCAGGTGGCAAGTTCGTATTCGTTCGTGCGGATGTCCACCAGAGTGCCGTAAATATCAAACACGTAATTTTTGTACATAAAATGCCTCCTTTATGAGATATTTTTCGGGTAGATTGTAGCACTGTTTTCCCTTTCAGTCAAACAATGTTGACGCCCTGTCCGACCGATGACAGAAAAATGCAACTTTTTGCCAATTTTGTGTTAGTGTTTTTGAAAATGTCGGGCTTTTGCAACACATTTTTGTTGTGGTTTTTCAAATTTTTTGTTTTTCCGTCAACAATACACCTCGCACACACAAAGGGCAAACAGACCGTTGTGTTGTTGCGCCTTTTCATTGTTTGAGGTACAGGCGTTTGTGTCTGTCAAAAGCGTTGCAAACGTTTTTTACGTTGTCGGTAACGGTTTGTCAACTTTCGTTGCGGTTTTTCAAACTTTTTTATTTTTCCGTCAACAATACACCTTGCACGCACGAAGGGCAAACAGTCCGTTGTGTCCTTGCGACTTTTCATTGTTTGAGGTACGGGCGTTTGCGTCCGTCAAAAGCGTTGCAAACGTTTTTACGTCGCAGTTAATTGTAGGCAACATTGTCGTTGGTCAAAAACCGAGGTATTCCACCCCTACAAGCAGTATTTCGTTTATTTTGGGATTGGAAATTTTGTATTTCAAAATTTTGCCCTCTCTTTCGCAGGAAACGACGTCCATGTCCCGCAAAATACGCAACTGGTGGGAAACGGTGGTCTGATTCATTTTAAGAACTGCCGATATGTCGCTTACACACAGTGGCGCAATGGCAAGTGCGGAAAGCAGTCGCACCCGTGAAGGGTCGGAAAACAGCGCAAAAAAACGTGCTATTTTTTTCGTTGCGTTTTTGTCGGGCAGATAACAATCCAAATCGTCCAGAATTTGCGGTGTCGCTTGCAGCATATTTGCTCCTTGTTTACTGTACAATAATGCAGGCAACGTTTTTCCTCTTGTGCAACGTCGCCCTAAGGGATTTTTTGCACAAATATTGTACAAAAAGTACTTTGTTGCAAATTGTCGCATATTGTAGTAAAAAAACAAGGATTGTAAAACGCAATTTGTTTTCGTCAAATTTCGTTGCAAAATCGACGGTAAAAGGAGTTTTTTGTATGAATATCACCACAAGTCTGCTGTATCTGTTGCTTTTGTATGCCGTGCTGGACAAGGACAACAAACTTTCCGTTACCACGGGGCTTGTCATTGCTTTTGTAATTTTGCTGTGCAACTGTTACAGACGCAACGCATGCTGTTCCAACGGCGTAACTTCTTCGTCAAACAACATTTTCACCACCCTCAACGGCTTTTAATGGGGCAAGTTTCACCTCGCTGCCCGTTTGACGCAGTACCGCACGTTTTGCCACGGGCGTTTTTTGCCCTGCATGCGCAGTAAAACGCCTGCCCTTGCGGTTTTTCCGTAATTGTGTAAGCAGGCATATTGTGCCTACACAAATTAAACGCAAAAATATGCGGTTTTGTTGCGGTTGAAAAGGGCCAACTTTTTTCGGGTTTTGACCTGCGTGAAAGAGTAAACTTTTTTGCCTGGTTTTGTGTTGTTTAAGGTGAAGTTGTCCAAACAAAAAGGCGTGTGCTTTGCAATTCCGCTTTTGCGGTTATTGCTCTTTGCACATGCCTTTTTCAATTACGAAATGTTTTGCCCCGTCGTTTGCCACCTGCGTGGCGGAGGTAAGCAAAATTTGTATTTCTCCGTCCAAACTCATCAGCCGTTTTTGTCTGTCGGGGTCAAGTTCGGAAAGGACGTCGTCCAAAATCAGTACGGGATATTCGCCCGTCAAATTTTTGAACACCGTCAGTTCCGCAAGTTTCAGCGTCAAAGCGGCGGTGCGCAACTGTCCCCTGCTTCCGAAGGTGCGCACGTCCACGTCGTCTATTTTTATCTGCAAATCGTCCCTTTGACAGCCTACCGTGGTGTAACGCAACTGAAAATCCTTTTCCACACTGTTTTCCAACGCTTCCAAGTACTTTTCATATATCTGCTTTACCGTTTCCCCCTCTATTTTGGAAAGATACTGCAAAAAAAACGTTTCCTTGCCGTCGGTAAGTTTGGCGTGGCACGTTTGGGCGTAGCCTTTCAGTTTTTCGCAAAAGCGGCGGCGTTTGGCAATTATCCTTGCCCCCTCTTCGGCTATCACCTGGTTCCACCCCAACACGGCGTCCCGTGCGTCCTGAATATTTTTCGCCTGTTTAAGCGCATTGTTGCGTTGCGCCAACGCCTTGTTGTGTTTAAGCAAACTGTAAAAATAGTTTTTGTCCGTCTGGCACAGGTCTATGTCCAAAAAACGCCGTCTTTCGGCAGGAGATTGACTTATTATCTTTATTTCGTCGGGGGAAAAGTACACGCAGTTGAGGTAGCCCATCAGTTCCCCCGTTTTTGCAACGGGAACGCTGTTGACGGCAATTTTTTTGCGTGCGTCGGAAAACAGGCGTATTTCAATTTCTCCCTCGCCGTACTTGCACAGATAGTTTACCTTTACCAAGGCGTCCTTTTTGCCCCAGCAAATCAAATCTTTGTCCTTGTCGGTGCGAGGGCTTTTACCAAGGCAACACAAACAAACGCTCTCCACAAGGTTGGTTTTTCCCTGAGCGTTGTCGCCTACAAAAATATTCAGTCCGCCCTGCGGAAAGATTTTTTGCGTTTGAAGGTTGCGGTAGTTGGCAACGTAAATCTGCGTTACTTTCATGGTTTTCGGGTGGTTGTTTTTTCCTATTTTACCACAATATTTGCAAAAGTACAACACTGCGCAAAAGGAAAAATTTTGTTTCTGTCGGAAATTTTCACAATTTGACCAAACAGTCAAAAAGACATCTTTTGCCAAAATAACGCACTTGCAACGGCTCAAAACGCACAAGCACTAAAATCATTGTTAAAAGTTTGGCGTAAAGGGTGTACAAAACGGTTGTTTTGTGCTACAATGTAGTAGCGAAAAAAATCTTTCTCGAAAGGTAAAAAGGAGAACTTTTATGGCTGTAAAAAACGGCAACTATTCGGAAGAACAAATTCAGGTGCTGGAAGGGCTGGAACCGGTGCGTAAAAGGCCGGGAATGTACATTGGCTCCACCGACACACGGGGACTTCATCACCTCGCCGTGGAAATAGTGGACAACTCCATCGACGAGGCGTTGGCAGGCTACTGCGACCACATCGAAGTTACCGTAAACGAAGACGGTTCTCTCACTGTGGAGGACAACGGAAGAGGTATTCCCTGCGGTATTCACAAAAAGGAAGGTATTTCCGCCGTGGAACTGTGCCTTACCAAACTGCACGCAGGAGGAAAATTCGGCGGCGGCGGTTACAAAATAAGCGGAGGCTTGCACGGCGTAGGCTTGTCCTGCGTAAACGCTCTTTCGGAGTGGCTAAAAGTGGAAGTAAAGCAGGACGGCAAAGTGCATTACCAACTGTATCACCGTGGTATTCCCGATGACAGGCTGGCGGTGGTGGGCGACGCCGAAACCACAGGCACAAAGGTAACCTTCATGCCCGACAGCGAAATTTTCGAAACGACGGAGTGGGACTACGACCGTCTTAAAAACCGTCTGCGTGAAGTAGCCTACCTCAACAAGGGCATAAAAATCACCCTCACCGACAACAGAGAGGACAGAAAACGCAGCGAATCTTTCTGCTACGAAGGCGGACTTGCGGAATTTGTGGACAACCTCAACCGCACCAAAAACACCATTTTTTCTCGACCTTTGTACATCGACAAATCCGTCAAAGAGGGCGAGATAGAAATTGCCATGCAGTTCAACGACGGCTACACCGAAACAATTCACGCCTATGCCAACAACATCAACACGGAGGAGGGCGGTTCGCATCTGGACGGCTTCAAAAACGCTCTCACCAAGGTGATAAACGACTACGGACACAAAACCAACCTGCTTAAAGAGGCGGAAAAACTTTCCGGCGAGGACGTCAGGGAAGGTCTTGTTGCGGTAATTTCCGTCAAGTTGGAAAATCCGCAGTTTGAAGGACAAACCAAAACCAAGTTGGGCAACAGCGGAATGAGAACGGCTGTAAACCGTGTGGTAACGGAGGAACTTTCCACCTTTTTGGAAGAAAACCCCAAAGAGGCAAAGGAACTTGTGCTCAAATCGGTAACGGCGCAACGTGCAAGGGACGCCGCCCGCCGTGCAAGGGAACTGACACGCAAAAGCGTGCTGGAAAGCGCATCTTTGCCGGGAAAACTTTCCGACTGTTCGGACAGAGACCCCAAACACTGCGAAATTTACATCGTAGAGGGCGATTCGGCAGGAGGCACGGCAAAGCAGGGACGTGACAGACGCTTTCAGGCAATTTTGCCTTTGAGAGGCAAAATCCTCAACGTGGAAAAGGCACGTCTTTCCCGTGCGTTGGAAAACGAGGAAATAAAATCCATGATAACGGCATTCGGTTGCGGCATCGGCGACGATTTCGACGAAAGCAAGTTGCGCTACGACAGAATAATCTGCATGACGGATGCCGACGTGGACGGCAGTCACATCAGAATTTTGCTCATCACCTTTTTCTTCCGCTTTATGCGTCCTCTCATCGAAAACGGTCACGTGTACATTGCGCAACCGCCACTGTACAAAATCACCAAAAACAAACAGGAATATTACGCATTCAACGACGAAGAGCGTGACAGAAAACTGGAACAAATCGGCTCCAAGGGTACGGAAGTTTCCCGCTACAAGGGCTTGGGCGAAATGAACGCCGAGCAGTTGTGGACAACGACCATGAATCCCGAAAGCCGCACGATGTTGCAGGTAACAATGGAAGACGCCTATGCCGCCGACGAAATAGTGTCGTTGCTTATGGGCGATCAGCCGGAACTGCGTCGTGAATTTATTGTGGAAAATGCCAAACTCGTGGAAGAGTTGGACATCTGACGGAGGTAAACAATGGCTAAACAACAAGAAGGTCATCACATCGACTACGTTGAAGCGTTGGACAAAACCAGCGTGAAAATCGTCAAAATGGAAGAGGAAATGAAAAAGTCTTTCATTGCCTACGCCATGGCGGTCAACGTGTCCCGTGCAATACCCGACGTAAGGGACGGTCTGAAACCCGTTCACAGAAGAATTTTGTACGCAATGGGCGAGTTGAACCTTTTCAACGACAAGCCCTACCGTAAATGCGCCCGTATTGTCGGCGACGTTTTGGGTAAGTACCATCCTCACGGCGACATCGCCGTGTACGAAGCGTTGGTGCGTTTGGCGCAGGACTTTTCCATTCGTTGCCCATTGGTGGACGGACAGGGAAACTTCGGCAGCGTGGACGGCGACCCTCCGGCGGCGCAACGTTACACCGAGGCACGCCTTTCAAAAATAGCGTCGGAAATGTTGCGTGACATAGACAAAAACACAGTGGATTTCTACCCCAACTTCGACAACACCCTTATGCAGCCGGTAGTTTTGCCCAGCCGTTTCCCCAATTTGCTGGTCAACGGCGCCGACGGCATTGCCGTGGGTATGGCAACCAACATTCCGCCTCACAATCTGGGCGAGGTAATAGACGGCGCAATAGCCGTAATGGAAAACCCCGACATCACGGTGGAAGAACTGATGAAGATTATTCCCGCACCCGACTTCCCCACAGGTGGAATAATGATGGGGCGTGTGGGAATACGCAACGCCTACAAGACGGGCAAGGGAAGCATCCTTTTGCGTGCCAAAACGGAAATAGAAGAGCACGACGGCCGTCAACGCATCATCGTTACGGAATTGCCCTATCAGGTAAACAAGGCAAAACTTGTGGAAACAATTGCCGGCATGGTAAAGGACAAGCGTCTGGAAGGTATTTCCGACATTCGTGAGGAAAGCGACAGGCACGGCATGCGCATAGTGTTTGAACTCAAACGTGACGCAAATGCGCAGGTGGTACTCAATTCGCTGTTCAAGCAAACGCAAATGCAGGTTTCCGACGGCATAATTTTGCTTGCGCTTGCCGACGGCGAACCGAAAATTTTGTCTTTGCCGGAAATTTTGAAGTACTACATCGCTCACCAAAAGGAAGTGGTGAAACGTCGCACGCAGTTCGATTTGGAAAAGGCGGAGGACCGTTACCACATCATCGAAGGTCTGGTAATTGCTTTGGACAACATCGACAGAGTAATTGCCATCATCAAAGGAAGCGAGGACAAGCAATCGGCGGCGGCGGCTTTAAGCAGCGAATTCGGTTTGAGCGACAGGCAGACAAACGCCATTTTGGAAATGAAACTTTCCCGCCTGACGCATCTCGAAGTGGAAAGTCTGCGCAACGAACTGCACGAGTTGGAAGTAACCATTGCCGACCTGAAAGACATTTTGGCAAATCCCCCCAGAATTTCTCAAATCATCAAATCGGAACTGGGCGAAATCAGGGACAAATACGCCGAGCCTAGAAAAACGGAAATTTGCACCGACTATTCGGAAATTGACATCGGCGACCTCATCGAAAAGGAAGACGTGGTAGTTTCCATGACGCACCTTGGCTACATCAAGCGTTTGCCCGTTTCGGAGTATCACACGCAAAAACGTGGCGGCAAGGGCGTAACGGCGCACAAACCCCGTGAGGAAGACTTTGTGGAAAACATGTTCATCACCAACACTCACGACGACTTGCTGTTCTTTTCCAACAAAGGCAAGGTGTATTGCATCAAGGGGTACGAAGTGCCGGAGGCGGAACGTACCGCCCGAGGCAGGGCTATCGTCAATTTGTTGCAACTTGACAACGGCGAAAAGGTAACGGCGGTCATTCCCCGCAAGGAAAACAGCGAAGGCAACCTTTTCATGGCAACCAAAAACGGACTGGTCAAGAAAACCAATCTTGCGGAATTCCAGTCCATTCGCAAAACGGGCAAAATTGCCATTTCTTTGCTGGACGGCGACGAACTCATCGGCGTGGATATGACGTCGGGAAGCGACGAAATTCTTATGGCAAGCCACGAGGGCAAGTGCATCCGCTTCAATGAAGAGGACGTGCGTCCCATGGGACGTGAAGCGCAGGGCGTCAGGTCCATGAAACTGGACGGCGACGACTACGTCGTGGACATGGCAGTGGTAAGAGAGGGGCTGGAAGTACTCACCGTTTCGGAAAACGGTTTCGGAAAACGCAGCGACATCGAAGACTACCGCTTGCAATCCCGTGCGGGCAAAGGTATCAAAGCGGGCGTTTTCAATGCCAAAACGGGCAAACTTGTCAATCTCAAACTAATCAATCCGGAAAACGACGTTATGCTAATTGCCAACAACGGCGTGGTAATCCGTGTGCGTGCCAACGACATTTCCAAGATAGGCAGAGATACATTGGGCGTACGTATTATGAAATTTAAGGGAGAAGCGCAGGTTGTGTGCGTGTCCGAAAGCCCCGTAGAGGCGGAGGACGTGGACGACGGCGAGTAACAGTATGACAGATTACAAATCACACATTTCCAAACTTATCCATCAGGCGTTGCAAAACTACACTTCGGCGGTAACGCAGGAAGAGGTGCAAAACACCCTCACGGCAGCCGCCGACGACAATTTCGGCGATTACGCATTCCCATGCTTTTTTCTGGCAAGGACAATGCGTATGTCCCCCGTTGTAATTGCGCAAAACCTTGCGGGAAGCATTGCAACGGACAACGTGGTAACGCAGGTGCAGGCGGTAAACGGCTACCTCAACTTTTTTGTCAACCGTGCCGCTTTTGTTGCCGAAACTCTGGGCGAAGTGGAAAAACTCGGCGAAAAGTACGGCGACAGCGGCGAGGGAAAAGGCAAAACAATTTGTATCGATTACAGTTCCGTCAACATCTGCAAGTCCTTCCACATAGGTCACCTTTCCACCACGGCAATAGGCAGCAGCCTTTACAAACTTTTCAAGGCTTTGGGTTTCAACGTTGTGGGAATAAACCATCTCGGCGACTATGGCACGCAGTTCGGCAAAATGATTGTGGCTTTCAAACTGTGGGGGGACAAAACAACAGTGGAACAAAAGGGCGTTGCGGAGTTGCAACGTCTGTATGTAAAATTTCACCAGGAAGAGGCGGAAAACCCCGACCTCACCGAGCAGGCAAGACATTGGTTTGCAAAAATCGAACAGGGCGACAAAGAAGCCTTGCAACTTTTTGAATTTTTCAAAAAAATCACGCTGGACGACGTAAAGCGCATTTACAAAAGGCTGCACGTTACCTTTGACAGTTGGAACGGCGAAAGTTTCTTCAACGACAAAATGCAAAAGCCGTTGGAAATGTTGCGGGAAAAGGGACTCATCACCGAAAGTCAGGGCGCAAAAATCGTGGACCTTTCGGCATACGGAATGCCCCCCTGTCTGCTTGTGAAGAGCGACGGAAGCAGTCTGTACGCCACCAGGGACATTGCCGCAGCCATCTGGCGCAAACAGGAATACGACTTCTACAAGTGTCTGTACGTTGTGGCGTATCAGCAAAATTTGCACTTCAAACAGTTTTTCAAGGTGCTGGAACTTGCCGGTTTCCCCTGGGCAAAGGATTTGGTACACGTCGCTTACGGCATGGTAAGTCTGGAAGATGGCGCAATGTCCACCCGAAAGGGCAACGTGGTGCTTCTTAAAGACGTTTTGGACAAAGCGGTGGAAAAAGCATTGGAAATAATCACGGCAAAAAATCCCAACCTGGCGGACAAGGAAACCGTTGCCGAACAGGTGGGCGTCGGCGCAGTACTGTTTTCCGCCTTGGAAAACAGCAAAATCAAGGATATTACCTTCACTTTTGACAGAGTGCTCAACTTCGACGGAGAAACGGCACCCTACTTGCAGTACACCTGCGCAAGGTGCAATTCCATTCTGGAAAAGGCGGGAATGTCCCGATTTGTCAAAATCGCCCACGACAATTCCGCTTTGGACAACCCCGAAACGTTGCGTCTGTGCAAGTTGATTGCATCCTTCCCGCAAGCGGTAAAGGACGCCGCCTACAAGTACGAACCCAGCATACTTTCCGGTTTGCTGATTGACATAGCGCAGGCTTTCAACAAATTTTACATGGAACACAGGGTAATTTGCGACGACCTTTCCCGTCAGAACGCACGTTTGCGTGTGGTGCAAGTTACCGCAACAACCCTTAAAAAAGGCTTGTCCCTTTTGGGTATTGCAGCGCCGGAAAAAATGTAACGGATTGCTGAAACGGCAGTGTTGCATACCGAAATTTTGCCACCGTATTGATAAATTCGGTATACTTACAGGTCAGGTCACTGTTTGTGCATTGCAAATAAACTTGCAAAAACGCACAACAGGGCGAAATTGAAGAAAAACTTTCAGCCCGTTGCCACAAATTGAAATGTAAAACAACGGTGCAGTGCAAAATTTTGAGAAAAACAAAAAAAGAGGAAAATTTTTCCTCTTTTTTTATTTGCGATAAAACAGGCGTTTTGTGCGTTTATTTTATGTACACAGTTTCATTGCATTGTGGCGCAACTTTTTTTCGGCAATGTCACGGGGCAGGGCGCAAGGGCATTTGCAGTGCCTGCCGCAACAAGTGTGGTTTTCTTTGCAAAAGATTGGTTTTTTCGCAGTAAAAGTTGCAGGGAAAACACGTTTTCAAAAGAAATATGTTGCGATTTTACCGAAAATGCAGTTTGGGGCAACAGACGTTTGTAAAAAGCAACATTGAAAAAAAATAGTGCTTAAAGTCTTGCACTAAACTGTCAGCAACAGACGTTTGTAAAAAGCAACATTGAAAAAAAGTAACAAGAGCAAAGAAAGGTGATTTTTTCAAAAAACAAAGCGTTTCGTCAAAATGTTACAGCAAATTTTCTCTTTTTATTTCAACAGGGGTACACTTATTGACAAAATCGGGAAAAATATGTAAACTGCAAGTACAAAAACATTGTCACATTTCCACTGTGTGTCCTGCAAATTGAATGTGGCGGGACAACACAATTTTCAAACTTACAAATTTTACGGAGAAACAAAATGAACATAGTAGACTACATTGTTTTAGGCTGTATGGCAGTTGCCCTCGTGGTGGGCATATTGAAAGGCTTTTTGAAACAAATTTTTGCCGTAGTGGGCGTTTTCGTGGTGGCGATAGGCACTTCCTACCTTTCCCCCTATCCGGAACAGTGGCTGGCGTCGGTAATAGAAAACGATTCCACCCGCTCTCTCGTTGCGCTGATTGCCACCTTCATTGTGTTGGCGTTGGTGTACGGTATGGTAACGGCGCTCATTTCCAAACTTGTCAACAAAGTGCATGTGCTGGGCACCGTCAACAGAATTCTGGGCGCAGTGCTGGCGGTTGCCGTGGTGTACCTCATTTTTGCCGTCATCATCGGCTTTTTGCTTGGCACGTCGGAAACTTTCCTGCCCAACATCAAAAAACTTGCGCACGACGCTTTTGCCGAAAGTTGGGTGGCAAACAACATCTACAAAAACAACTTTTTCGGCGATTGGCTGGTGCAACTTCTCGGCGAAAAAATCCCCTCGGTCTTGCCCGCCTGAACTTGTTGTCCATGGTTTGTGAGGGAAAAGCAATTCTGACCGACGGAAGTTTTTTGGCAGTTGTAAACACGCACAAGCCTACCATTGCCACGAAACAATGCCTTTACCGTTGCATGAATTTTATTTGTTTAGTTAATTGCCGTTCCTTTTGCAGAAAAACCTGCTTGAAATTTAACAAAAAATCATGTCCGCTTGCTTGGCAGAGCCTGTACACAACGCTTTTGCCGTCAGCGGACTTTTTTGTTGTTTTTGTTGCTTTCGGTGCGGCGGTACCGCTTTGCAGGGTAAAGCAATTTTTTTATTGTAAAGGTGTTGCGTACAAAATAAACGCTACCGTCAGCAAGTTTTTGCAACCGTAGCATGTTTGAAGATGTTTAGCCCGTCCATTTGTCAACGTTTGCGTTTGACGCAACTTTTCCAATGTGCTTTTCTTTTGCAACTTGCCCTGAAAAAAAGCAGATGTTTTCACATCTGCTTTTATATTTTGATGCCCTAGGTTTTGAATAATCCGCATTTTGTCCGTGTTGTTATTCGCACTTTCGTAAGGTTGCTGTCGGCAAACACGTTGCGGTTTTTTTACCATTCGGTAAAATATCCGTCGGGTGCTCTGTACCAGAAGTTACCTTCTTCGGTAGGTTGATACGCCGAGTAGTAGTAGACGGGCACTTGTGTTCCTTCGCCCAAAGCGGTGGGGTCCAAATACACCAACTGCCACTGGTCAATGCTTCCGTAGTAGTAGATTTTTTCCAATGAGGTGAAGGAAAACGCCATTCTTCCCACTTTCTGCAAACTGCGTGGCAAAGTTGCGTATCTTCCTTCGTAGCCGTAGAAGGCGTATGCCTTTATTTCCGTTACCGTTTCGGGAATTTCCAACTGACCGTACAGCCTTTCGCCCGCTATGTACAGTTCGTCGGCGTACATCATCGGGTTGGCGTACATTTCTTCGAAATCAATTTCACACCACGACGCCACGTCGTCTATCCACAGTTGCTGCAAACTTCTGCAATCTATAAAGGCGAGTGAGTAAACGTAGCGAAGTCCGTCGTGCAGCACCAACTGCGTCAGGTTGGACAGACCGCTCATTCCGCTGTACTGAATCTCACGTGTCGACGTTATTTCCACTCTGGTCAGCGTTGCGGGAACGCATTCGTTGTTGTTGTGTTCGTCCGACGACCCGAAAATATAGCCGAAGTAAGCGGCATTTTTCTCTTCTTGCGTGCGGGGAACGCTAAATCCTCCCACAAAAGGCACGGTCAGGCTTTCAAGTTGAGAGCATCCGTTGAGGGCGGAAAAACCGATTATTCCGACGTATTTCGGAATGGTCAGTTCCGTACAGGGAAGGTTTGCCAAGGCGTATTCGGCAATTCCGTGCGTTCTATCTCTGATTGTAACGGAAGAGGCGCCGTAAGCGTAATCTACCAGCCAATCGTCTACGTAGTAGCCGTTATCAAATTGCTCGTACAATAATGTGGTTCCGCCAAAAGCATATCTTCCTATGCGCATCAAAATCGGTGGCAATGCCACGTCTTCGGTGCTACCCGTGTATGTCAGCGAACGCAAAGAAGAACATGCTTGGAAAGCTTTTTCTCCCAAACTTTGCAGGGAGGAAGGCAACACTACCTTTTCCAACGAGTCCCAATTTCGGAAAGCCTCGTCGGCTATTTCGGTGCCTTGCAACAGAGTTACTTCCTTTAAGCCCGACACATAATCTCCAAACAGATACATGAGGTTTCCGTTTGCTTCCGCCGTTGCCCCGAGGAAGGGAATCGTCAGGGTGGTCAGTCCGTCGCAGCCGACAAAAATTTCCTGTTGTAACGAAACTATGTTGCTTCCGAGGTACACGTCCGTAAGACTCTTGCAGTTGTAAAAAACGTACTGTTTTATTTCCGAAACGTCCGTTTGCAAGTCTATTTCCGTAAGCAAAACGCCGTTGATGTACAAATCGTTTGCGTAGTAGGTGGGGTTGCAATGGTTCATTTCAAAGTCAATTTGAGTCCACTGTGCAACGCTTCCCAAAAAGTTTACCTTGTTCAGATTGTTTTCCACTGTTTTAAATGCGAAATATCCCACGCTTTCCAAATTTTGTCCCAGCACAACTTCCGATATTTTCGTGTCTTGAAACGCCGAGTCTTCGATGGTTACGATACTGGGAAGATTGATGGTTCCTTCAAGAGAAGTGCATCCTTTGAAACAGTATTCGCCCAAGGTTCTCAAAGAATCAGGCAGCGTTACGCCTGTAAGTTGTGTGCAGTAACTGAATGCCGTCGCTGCAATGGAAAGTAAAGTTTGCGGCAGCGTTATCTGCGACAGTGCGGTGTGGGAAAACGCACTAACTCCAATTGTGTCTACGCTATCAGGCAATTCAATTTCACGCAAAGCGGTGCAGTTTTCGAAGGTACCTTTTTCGATTGCCGTTACCCCTTCCGGCACCGTCATGGAGTTGATCGCCGTACAACCGCTGAAAGCATAAGCTCCTATTTCCGTTACCGTTGAGGGGATTTCTATCGTTTGCAGCGAGGTGCAGTTTCTGAAAGCGTAACTTCCTATAACCGTAATGTTTGGCGACAGTTGAATTTGCGACAGAGCGGTGCAGTCGCTGAAAGCGTGACGTCCTATAACCGTAATGTTTGGCGACAGTTGAATTTGCGACAGAGCGGTGCAGCCGCTGAAAGCATTTTGGGAAATGGTTGTTACGCTGTCTGCCATGGTAACGGAAGTTACTTTCGTGTTGCCTTGCAACGAGAAGGATTTGCCCGTACCGCTGTTGATGTTGATTGTTTCAATTTCGCTCTTGTCAAACAAAATCGAAATTTCCGAAGAAACGTCTGCAAAGGTAACGCTTTTCGATCCAAAAAAGATTTCACGAGGTACCGATTCGTTGCGGACGAACTCCGCTTCGGGGGTGGAAGTAATCTCTTCCAAAGAGTAAAGGTAGGCGAACGAGTAGTCTCCAAAGGTTGTCAACTTTTTGCCTAAATGCAACTTTGTTGCCTGCTGGCACATGTAGAATGCTTGGAAATCTACGGAAACGACTGAATCGGGAATGACAATTTCTTTCAGTCCGCAATTTTGAAAAGCAAAAGATTCTATCCCTTGCAGACAGTCGCCCATGTCCGCCGTTGCAAGGTTTGTGCAGTTTTCAAAAGCGTTTTCGCCTATCGTTACGACGTTTGTCAAAACGATTTTTTCCAGTTTGCCGTAATTTTTGAACATATTTGCAGGCACTGTTTGCATTGTTTCGGGGGAAACAAATTCCGTAAGCAGGTTTCCGTCGGCGTAGATGTTGCAGTTTGTCGGCCATTCGGTGAAAGTTTCCGCCGTCAAGCAGAATGCGTCAAAATCGGATATATGTACGGAAACGTTTTCCGTAAACGTCAGTCTGCCCAACTGAACTATTCCCCTTCCCAGCGTTACATCGGTAAGGCTTGTGCAGTTGGCAAATGCGTCGTCGTATATGTATTGCACTCCGTCGCCCACAATAACGGTGGTAAGTTTTGCGGAGTTTTGGAACACAGGGGAAATCCCCCCCGTTGCGTTGTCGCAAATTTCCAGATATTGCAGGTTAGGGGCAAAAATTGCCTCACTCGAACCAGTCAGTTCTCCGCCTATTACAGTTAAGGAAACCAGCGTTTCAAAATACATATAGGCAAATTCTCTTCCGTTTATCGTTGCCGTTTGCAACGGGCAATCGGCAAAGACGTAGTTTGCGTGCATTGCTCCCAATGACGTATTTTCCTTCATTTCAATACTTGTAAGAGAAGTGCAACCCTTGAAAGAGGTGGATTCGACGTTACTCAACGAGTCGGGAAGTACTATTCCCGTCAGACTCGTACATCCGGCAAAAGCGTTTTCCGTTATTGTGTAGACGCTGTCGGGCAAAATTACTTCTCGAAGAGCGGTGCATCCCGCAAAGGCATTTTCCCAAATTATACCTGTGCCTTCGGCAACTACGACTTTTTGCAAAGAAGTGTTGTCCGTAAAGGTGAAACGATACACGGGAATGCCCCTCAACTGTGAAGGAACGGTTATTTCCGTAGTTGTGTCGTCGTGCAGACCAACTATCACGTAACCTTCGTCAGTACCAAACAAATCAAACACGGCGTGCGCTTCGTTGCATACCGTGCAAAGTCCGTCGTCGCCGTAGAGGTGTTGGTCGGACAACGGCAAGTTGTTTTTACGAACATCGCCGCAAAGGTCGCATTGCCACCTTTGGTAACCTTGTTCGATGCAGGTGGATTCCTTTTCTTCCACCAAAATTGTGTAGGAGTGAGGTGCCAAAGAGGTTTCGTAGTCGTACGTTTCCGTTTCTCCGCAAGCCGTGCAGGTTTTCATCCAATAGCCGTATTCCGTACAGGTGGAAGGCACGAAGACGTGATTTTGGAAATCGTGTCCGATGGGCGGAGTTTCTTCCAGATTTTCCCCCCATTCTCCGCATACGGAACAAACTGTGTAGGAGTTGCCCCACGACGTGCAGGTGGGTTGCACGGTTTTAACGGCGTCGAAACGGTGGAAAATGTCTTCGCTTGCTTCTTTGGAAACAAACTGAAAGTCAAACCCGTCCACCGAAACGGAATTAATCTCGTTTTTGCCGTTTCGTGTGTTTTGCGTAAGGTTGAATGATACGTGGTAAAATTTGCGGTTCTGGTTGATTTCTTCATTGGGAAGTTCCCAATACCAAGAGGGATAACACGTAAAGGACATGTGCTGCCAATTAAGGTTAAAACCGTGGTACTGAAAAAGTTCTCCCTCTATTACAAGGCGTACCTCTGCCGACAAGTCGGCTATCCATGTATCGGAAGATCCCCAGTTCACAATTATTGAGAGGGTGTTTCCGCTGCTGTCGGAGTAGTTCCAGACTTCAATCTGATTTTGTATTTCCGGCAGGTAATTGCCGTCGGTGCATTGTATCTCTTCGGTGTAGAGAAAGAGTCTTTCCAAAATGTACATGTCGCCGCCGCAAATTTCCAAAAATCTTTCTTTGCTGCCGTCAAACACAATGCGTTGCAGGCTGTACGAGGGAAGATTTTCCGTCATTACGACGGAAAACGTTTCCAACGTTGAAGGCAAGTACAGTTCGGTAATGCCTTCCACTACGGGGTCGGGAGCGGTGCTTTGCGTAGAAGTGTTGGTAAGGGTGTAGGACGTAACGGTGTATCCGAGTATTTTTTCCGGCACCGTGATGACGCTGCCCTCTCCGAAATAGCCGTTGATACCTGCCGAAGGCGGAGTAGTGGCGTCGTCGTAATATATGTCGGGGAAGATTGCTATCAATTCCAGTTGTTGCAGTTCTTCCTGTGTTGTGGGTTGAAACACCGCATTACAGTTGGGGCCGTAGATGTTGAGGTTTTCCGTTGTGGTTTGATAGTCGAAATCAAACACGGAGGTTTCTATGATGCCCAACTTGTTTTTTATTCCCTCGTAGACAAATTGAAATTTTGTCCAAGGCAGGTAGACTGTGGCAAGTTGCGACGAACTGGCTACCTCAATGAGGTTTATGTCTTGCGGAACCGTTATTTCCGTCGTGTTGTCGCTGTATATGTAAACGGAAACGTTGTTGAATCCGTCGGAAAGCAACACCTCGTCTACCGGACTGTTAAATTCCAGCCTCAAATCGGGAGAAGCGTTTTCTTTCGCTACAAGTTGTAGCGTCTGCACATTACTTACGCTTTCCGCATCGAATTGCACGACAAATTCGCCAGAAACGTTGCGGATTGTGATGTTCTCGAAAAACCGTTTTTGAGACAATACGATACTTTGCGACGTGAGAGAAGTCAAAGCAAATCCGCTTTTTTCGCCGTCGTCGGACAGGGTAATGTCAAGATTTTTCAAATTGCGCAAGTTGATTGTGGCAAGTTGCGTTTCAACGTCCAATCCCAGGTTGTTTTCGTCAATGGTGAGGGAGGTTATGTTGTCGTTTTCCGTTACGTACAGCAACTCTCCCGTATCGGCGTACAGACAGTGGTTGTCGGCAACAAACAAATCGGCGGAACTTTGTACGTCGGTAAGGTTGTATCCGCCCAAAATGCGTAAATATTTTGCGGGGCAGTTCACAATTTGCGAAAGGTCGGCGGTGTAGTCGGCGTCGGGAGGTTCTTGTCCGTTTTGCAACGCCTCTACGTAGTCGGTTGTGGCAGCCACCGATTTTATATTTTCGGGAATAATCAACGTTTTCACGCTGTCCGATATGTAAAAATTGCACCAGATTTTTGTTGCGTCGTCGGGCAGAGTAATGACGGAAGAAGTCCCTTGGTATCCGATAACGATGTTGCCATTCATCATCCAATCGCCTGCGGTGGTGGAAATTTCAACGTAGTTCCCCATGTGTTCCAAAAATTGTTGGTAGGTAACGGTGTAACTGACGTTTTTCAACACGTCTTTGGCAGATTGCTTGACGGTTTCGGTGTACTGTTCCGCAACCGTTTCAAAACAGTTTCGCACGGTTTTCACGTCCGTTATCATGTAACTTGCATTGCCCTTGGTGTAGGCAACGTAGTTGTTGTTTTGATGTCCGTTTCGCAAATCGTTGCATACGGTAACAAAGTTTTTATGCGAGTCGCCGTAAAAGTACACGCAATGTTGCAGTTGGTCGTCAAATCGCAAGGCAACAAATTGGAAGTTTTCTGCGTCGGTGAAATCTATTTCAATTACAACAAAATTGTCGTCTTGCGGGTTGTCCGGGTCATGCGGTACGCATAACTTGTCTTTTTTGTGCCGTCGGAAACAGTCATCACATGCTCGTTGAGGTCGGCAATGGTGATTCCTACGTTGTAAAAAGAAGTTCCCCCGAAATCCTGTGCGACAATTTCCCCCACAACCACGGGAATGTAGATGCTTTGGTCAAAAGTGTCCTTGAAAAACAAGGAATTGTCACTCGGCGTTTTTTCCGTGCATTGTTCCACAATAGCGTCAATTTCTTCGGCAGGGTGTTGACGGTAAAGTTTTCCTGACTTTACGTTTTGGGATGTTCCCCAGTCCTAATTGACTTTTTGCGCCATCGCAGTAACAATTTTCCGATATTCTTCAAACTCGGCATTTTCCGTTTCGTCGCAGGCGGCGACAAGCACCAATGTACATGCCAACACGACAACAAGCAGACAAAGCAAAAATTTTTTCATGTCATTTCTCCCGTTAGAGTTTTGTTTCACAAATTTGCTAAATTGAAAATGAGCGTTACTTCTTGTAAAAATTATATAAGAAAAAAAGTATTTTGGCAACGATTAATAATATATTTATCGTAGTACTTTATGTAAAATGTTCAACAAATTCGCATTTTTTGCCAAAACACAGTTTGTGCCGTCGCAAAGTACAGGTTGAAAATCAACAGGACAATAACAAAAAAGCCTCACCGCAAGTAAAAAAGTCGTTTACGGTGTTACAAAAAGTGTCGTTGCAACGGGAAATCAACTTCGCAAAACAAAAACCACAATGTAACAGATAGGTTGTTAAGGCAACGGTAAGAACGAAAAGCAAAGATAAAACACCTCTGCAAGTCTTATAAAGTTGTTTACGGTGTTACAAAAAGTGTCGTTGCAGGGGTCATCTTCACAAAACAAAAACTAAAAAATGCAATAAAACCGACAAGTTGGTAATCAACGGCAATAGTGGAAAAACACAGACAAACAGATAAAACAGTATTGCAAGTTAACCGTCGCCAGAAAAGTTGTAAAAAAAGCAGTACAGGTAGAAAGCAATACCGCAAGGCAAAGCAGTAGCGCAACAAGACCCGAACAACAGAGGGAAAAACGTAAAAACCGCCAAATAGAAAATCGGCGGTTTTTCAATCATTTTGTTTTTGCTCACGTTGCATTTGTTGAAGGGCGAAGGCGCATCCACAGTAGTGCTGGCGGTACAAGCCGTATTTTTGCGACAGACGCACGCTTTCGTTGTAACCGTTGTGCTTTTTGAAGTCGGTGCAAAGCCACTGCGCTTTTTTGGCAAGTCCGCTTCCAACGGCGTTGATAACTTGGCTGTTTTTGTAGGGGGAAACGGTGAGAGTGGTGGCAAAGTAGTCGAATCCGTTGGCGTCGGCAAAGTTGCGAGTGTCGTCAAGGCGCAGTTCAAAGCATTTTTCGCACCTTGCGCCCCCCTCTCTTTCCTTTTCCAAGCCTTTTGCGCAGTGCAAAAAGTTGCCGTAGTTGTATTGTTTGACATGCAGTTTAAGCGGAAATTTCGCTTTCTGCTCAAATTGGCCGTTGTTCACAATGTCCACAAGTTTTTTCACTTCGCCTAGGCGTTTTTCCCATTCGGCGTCGGGAAAAATGTTGTCGTCGGAAAAGTACAGCGTAATGTCGAATACGTCCATCAACCGTGTCAGACAGTAGGTGGCGCAGGGGGCGCAGCACACGTGCAAAAGCAGTTTGCTTCCCTCTTTCGCCTTGCTTTTTGCCTCTTGAAAAAGTAAATCGTAGTTTACGTTCATTGTTACTCCTTGCGACGTACTCGGAGGGGGATTTTCATCCTTTCGGCAAGTTTCCTGCACGCATCAACGTCCTTTTCGCCTATGCTGTCCACAACGGAAAAAACAACGTTGCCCCCACGCTGACGGCACAGCGAGGCAAATTCCACAAGGGCGTCAAACGCCTTTTTGCCGAAAATGCTTTTGCAATGCTGTTGATACTTGTCGGCGGTGCTTTCGTTGAGGGAAACGTTTATGGTGTCGCAACCGGTAACTAAAATGTCGGTAACGTCCCGTTTGTGTATCAGGTTTGCCTGTCCGTTGGTGTTTATGCGTGTTTTCTTGTCTTTGCAGTGCAGGTAACTTGCCACTTCGTCCAGCGTTTCCAAGTTGTACGTAGGTTCGCCGAATCCGCAAAATACCACCTCTTCGTCGTAGTCGTCGAGATTTTGCGGAAGTTGTTCCAGCACGTCTTCCGTGGTGGGCTCTTCGGTAATCCACAGTTTGCTGTCGCCCATGCCCTCCCTTCCATGGCGTATGCAAAAGTCGCAGTTGTTGCTGCAACGGTTGGTGAGGTTGATGTAAATTTTGTTGTTGAGAATGTAAACGTAGTTGTTCATAGTTTCGTTGTGTGCAAAAAATGCAGAGATAACGTACATTTTCGGCGTTATTGCTGCATTTTACTGCGTGTTTTTGTGTTGTTTGTTTTTGTTTATGTCTTTTGTGTCTTTGTCCGCACGGAAATCTTGCAGTGTTTTCCTTTGCTCTTTTGCCCGTTTTGTCAACAGGTTTTTGTCGTAGAAAATTGCAACCGTTCCGCTATCGTTTCAATACAGTTGTGGCTTTTGGATTGTTGAAAACGTCTTTCCTGCCACAGTTTCTTTGTCAAGCATTTCTGTGCAAAAACAAGCGTTTGCCCTGCTGTGCAGTAGATTTTTTCGCCTCAACGGCGTTTTTTGTAAGATTTGCCTCTTTATCGTGAAAGAAAGAGGAATTTCCCTTCAAAACGTGTGTTTTTTCTTTCAGTCTTTCAAAAAAGCGGCAATTTTGGGAAACAGTTGCAGGCAGTTTTTGCGGATTTGTTCTTCCATGGCGGAAAAATCCGTACCGTACACCTCCGCCAGTTTCTGCACTACGAAACGCACGTTGAAAGGATTGTTGACGGTGCCTCTCAAAGGCACGGGCGTCATGTAGGGGCTGTCCGTTTCCGACAAAATACGTTGGGGCGGTATTGCCCTTATTACATCTTCCTTTTTGGCATTTTTGAAGGTAATGGCTCCGCCAAAAGCAAAGTAGTGTCCTTTTTTTACCATTTGCGAGGCAAATTCCGCACTGCCTCCGTAGCAATGCCACAAAACGCCGTTGTTGAGAAAACGTTTTTGTGCCGTCAAAACGTCCAATGCGTCGCCGTAGGCGTCCCGCACGTGAAGGGTAACGGGCAAATGCAGTTTGTCGGCAATTTCCAGTTGTCTTGCAAAAACGTCCTTTTGTACTTGTCGGGGGGAAATGTCGTAAAAGTAGTCCAATCCGATTTCCCCTACGGCAACCACTTTGGGGTGTTGTGCCAAGGCAATCATTTCTTTTTCAAAATTGACGTCGAAACTTTTGGCGTCGTGGGGGTGCATTCCCACAGTGGCGAAAACACGGAAATTTTCCTTTGCCAGCCGTGCGCTTTCTCTCATGGAGGGCAAATCGCAACTGTTGTTTATGACAAAATCGATGTTGTGAAGAGGAAAATCGTTTATTATCTGTTCCCTCACTCCGTCAAACTTGGCGTCGTCCAAATGCAAATGGCTGTCTATCATGTCAGCGCACTTCCTTTCCGCTTTCCGTTTCCTTTTCCGGCGTTACGAAAATGACGTTTTTGCCGTCTGCGGCGCACAAAATCATTCCGTTGCTTTCGATACCTCTTATTTTTGCCGGTTTAAGGTTTTTCACGAGTACCACCGTTTTTCCCACCAGGTAGGAAGGTTGGTAGCAGTGGGCAATTCCGCTGACTACCTGACGTATTTCGTCGCCCACCTGCAATTTCAGTAAAAGCAGTTTGTCGCTGTTGTCCACTTTGGTGCATTCCACAACCTTTGCCGTGCAAAGTTTTATTTTGGCAAAGTCGTTTATGTCCACAAGGTCTTGCGGGGGCGTTTGTTTTTGCGCCGATTTACTTTGCGATTGCGCTATTTCGTCAAGTTGTTTCAGTTCCTTTGCCACGTCAATACGGTTGAAGAGGTTTTCGCCCTTGTTAACTTTGGTGCCTGCGGCAAGGTTTCCGAAGGCAATTTGCGAAAAGTCTTTGGGCAAAGGCAAGCCGAGTTTGTCAAAAATCTTTTGCGCCGTGGTGGGGATGAACGGTTCGAAAAGCGTGGCGGAAATTCTGATACATTCGCACAAAACGTACATTACCGTTGCAAGACGCTGTATTTCGCCGTTTTTGTTAAGCGACCACGGCATTGTTTCGTCAATGTATTTGTTGGCACGTTGCACAATTTTGAAAATGTTTGCCAAAGCGTCGGGGGCGGAAAGTTCCTCCATGTTTTTGCGCACTTTTTCCAACGTTTCGTTGCACAGCGCAACAAGTTCGTTGTCCAAATCGGTGAAGACGTCCGCTTGCGGTACGATGCCGTCGAAGTACTGCGTAACCATGGCGGTGGTGCGTGAAACAAGGTTTCCCAAATCGTTGACCAAATCGGCATTGGTGCGTGTAAGCAACGCTTCGTTTGTGTACACGCCGTCGCTTCCGAAGGGAATTTCCCTCAAAAGGAAGTATCGTATTGCGTCCACGCCGTATCTGTCCACAAGGAAGAAGGGGTCCACAATGTTGCCCTTGGATTTGCTCATCTTGTCGTTGCCGAAAAGCAACCAACCGTGTCCGTACACTTTTTTAGGAAGGGGCAAACCCAAAGCCATAAGCAGTGCAGGCCAGATTATCGTGTGGAAACGCACGATTTCCTTGCCCACCATGTGCAAATCGGCAGGCCAAAACTTGTCGAAGTTTTCGTGGTCGTCTTGCAGGTAGCCCAACGCCGTGATGTAGTTGGTGAGGGCGTCTATCCACACGTAGGCAACGTGTTTTTTGTCGAAAGGCAATCTCACACCCCAATCGAATGTGGTGCGGGAAACGCACACGTCTTTCAGCCCCGGCTTGATGAAATTGTTTATCATCTCGTTCATGCGGGATTTTGGCGAGATGAAATCGGGATTTTGCTTGTAAAACTCAATCAGGCTGTCCTGATACTTTGAAAGGCGGAAGAAGTAACTTTCTTCCTTTTCCAACTTGACTTCACGTCCGCAATCGGGGCATTTTCCGTCCACAAGTTGGCTTTCCGTCCAGAAGGATTCGCAGGGGGTGCAGTACCAGCCCTCGTATTCCGATTTGTAAAGGTCGCCGCTTGCCAGCAACTTTTCGTAAATTTTCTGCACGGTTTTTTCGTGGTAGTCGTCGGTGGTGCGGATAAATTTATCGTAAGATATTCCCAACACTTTCCACAGGTTGATTATCTGTTCGTACAGTTTGTCAACGTACTGTTTTGGCGTAACGCCCGCCTGTTCCGCTTTTTGCTGAACCTTTTGCCCGTGTTCGTCGGTGCCGGTAAGGTAAAACACGTCGTAGCCGTCCATACGCTTGAAACGTGCAATGGCGTCGCAAATTACCGTTGTGTAGCAGTGTCCCAGGTGAAAACTTCCGCTGGAATAGTAGATGGGGGTTGTGATGTAGTAGGTTTTTTTCATTGCAGTACCTCTCGGTTTTTCAAAAAGGCAAATGAAACCTTTTCGATGTATTTCAAAATATAGCCATATTTCGATAGTATACATTATACACTGCGCTTTTCAATTTGTAAACTCATTGGGAAGATGTAGCGCACGGTTGCACTTGCCACAAATTAGCACAAACGCTACCCGTGAGTATTGCAGAAACAGGGGCAAAGGTCAAAATTGCAGTTTTTCTTTGTGGATGTCTGGAAAAAGGTATCAAAAGTTGCATGACGGAAACGTCTTTGTTGCATGACTGAATCGTCTTTTTACAAACTTCGTCTTTCGTTGTACATTGACGCACACAAAAAAGTAACGAATTTTTGCACACGGTGCAATGTTTTTTGTCTACAAAACATATTTGGGGAACTAGTAAAACACAAGAAAACAGTTGATAAAAACGCCGATTCTGTCCTCTGCAACAATGGGACGTATTTTGTCAACGATAATAGTTTTTTTGTTTACAAAACATATTTTTGAACTCGTAAACACCAATAGTACAGTCAAGTAATATGGCTGTCGTTTGCCCTTGCAACAATGTAACGAATTTTTGCACACGGTACAATGTTTTTTGTCCCAAAAACGTGTTTGGGGAACCAATAAAACACAAAAAACAGTTGATAAAAATGCCGATTCTGTCCTCTGCAACAGTGTGACGTACTTTGTAAATGATAATATTTTTTTTGACAATACGTGTTTTCGAAACTTAAAAACACAAAGAAAACAGTTAGAATAACTGCGGTCGTTTGCCTCTGCAAACAATGTAACGAAATTATGCACTAGGCACAAGTAAAAAGTGTTCAGCAAACCGGTAACAACACAAAAGGCAACAGTTAGGTAATAAATAACGTTTACTTCAACTACAATACAGTATGAATATCGTGTGGACGGTAACAACAATACTAGCCATATCTTTTCTCACTTTTGCCAATCCCGACAAGGTGCTTTCCGTGTGCGTGGACAGTTCGGCGCAGGCGTTGACAACGGCATTCGGACTGTGCGGCGTGTATTGCCTGTGGATGGGCATTTTCAACGTGGCGGAGCAGTGCCGTCTGGTGGAAAAACTGTCCCTTTGCCTGAAACCCGTCAACAATTTTTTGTACGGCAACGTGTCGGAAGTGGCAAAACAATACATTTCGTTGAACGAAGCGTCCAATCTTCTGGGCGTTGGAAACGCCGCAACGCCGTCGGCAATTTCCGCAATACACGAAACGGAAAAAGGGGAAAAACTTTCCCGTGCAGGGGCAATGCTGTTTGTGGTGAATGCCACGGGCATACAGTTGGTACCCACAACGGTGATAGGTTTGCGTGCCTCTTTGGGTTCTCTTTCCCCTGCCGATATTCTGCTTCCAAACCTTTTGGCTACCGCCGTTACCGCCGTTTTTGGTGTGGCTCTTGTGTTTGCGTGTTACGGAAGGGCAAAAAAGTGAACTACGTAGTACCTGTTTTGATTGTTCTGGTGTTGGCGTTTGCGCTTTTCAAAAAGGTCAACGTGTACGATTCCTTTGTGCTGGGTGCAAAAAAGTCCTTTTCGCTGTCCCTTTCCGTTTTTCCCTATCTTGCGGCAATGTTCATCACCGTCAACGCTTTGCAAGCCAGCGGGTTGGAAAAGTACCTTACGGAATTTTTCGCCCCGCCTTTCCGTCTTTTGGGCATACCCGAAGAGGTGGTAAAATTGGTGCTGTTGCGACCTTTTTCCGGCAGCGGCAGTCTTGCCATCCTCACCGACGTGTACAAAAACTACGGTGTGGACAGTTATGTCGGACGTTGCGCCTCCGTCATTATGGGAAGTAGCGAAACGGTGTTTTACGTAGCCAGCGTGTATTTTGCACAAACCAACGTCAAACGCACGGGATTTGCCATACCGATAGGCTTGTTTTGCAATTTGGTGGGAAGCGTGCTTGCCTGTCTTCTGTGTAGAGTGATGTAGTACTTTTGTGCAAAGGATTGAAGGCGCCGTAAAATCAAAATTTCTACGCAATGGGGAAAAACAGCGTTATCGGCAGGTTTACTTTTTGACATGGAAAAAATTTATCGGCAATTTTTCCGTGTTTGTTACTTAATGATAACTTTCCTTTCTGCGGCTTTGAAAGGCGATATAAACAGCACTTGGCGGATGGTGTCGATTTTGTCAGGCGATACGCCCTTGTTTTTCTGCAACGGGCTTTTTTCAACCCGCATTTTGCCTTTTTTCAAAAGTTTTGTTTCCTGAAAATGTTCAACCGTGTCTGTTCAATATTTTTATGAGGTTTGTTGCAAAGTTTCCTGTTGCACTTGTCCCCATTGTCAGCGTTTTTCATTCTGCTTTTTTGCCTTTTTTCGAAAGTTTTGTTTCCTGCAAATGTTCAAAATGTGTCCGTTTAATATTTGCAAGCGGTTTCTGCAAAGTTTTTTGATTCACGTGTCCGTCTTGTGGGGGTTTTTCAACCTGCATTTTGCCATTTTTCGAAAGTTTTGTTTCTGCAAATGTTCAAAGCGTGTCTGTTTAATATTTGCAAGCGTTTTGTTGCAAAGTTTTTTGTTGCACTTGTCCCCATTGTCGGCGGTTTTGCCCTTTGCAACAAAATAAAACAGCATTTGCCAATATATTTCAAAACCAAACGGTTGTAAGATAGTAGCATTTGGCATAAGCGAGGTTAAAAAAATGTCAAAGGCAAAAATATCTTGGAAAACGGTGCTGTTGTATCTGACGTTCGCCGTGTGTTCGCTGTGTTGCGGCAATGTGTTTGACGGGGCGCTGTCCTTCGGACTGTTTGTGGGTGCGGTGTATTCCGTCAACCCTTTTTTGGCTGCGGCGATAAGCGTTGCAACGGCGATACCATTCGGATGGCAACGTGTTTTGCACGCCGCAATCAGGTGCGGTGTAGTGATTATTTTTGTGTTGTTGCACAAGTTTATCAAGAAAAAAATTCAAAAACTCAATTTGTTGCTGTATCTTGTGGCAAGCAACGTGTTCTACTGCGTGTACGGCACTGCCGATTACTTTGCGTTGTTCGACAAAATTCTCTATTCCCTGTGTGGCATAGCCTTTTCCTTTGTGTGCATCTACTTTTTCCGTGCCGTTTTTTTGCGTGGTCTTGCCTACCGCCCCGCCCTGGACGAGGTAATTTGCATTTCGTTGTTTATGATTGTGGCAAGTTACGGAATGAGCAATCTGCAGGTGCTGCAACTGCGGGTAGAGTACTTTTTCTTTCCCTTCGTGTTGCTGTTTTGCTGTTCGGTGTTCGGCGACAAGGTAACGCTGGTAATGTCGGCTTTGTTGGGGCTTGGAAATTTGCTTGCTACGGGCATGTACGACGGTTGCGTTTTTTGCGTATTTTGCGCCGTCGCCGTCATTTTGTCCTTCCGTCTTAACAGGTACGTGGCGGGATTGTCGGCAATAATCGTGGATGTGCTGATGTCCTACTTTCTCAACCTGCACGGCAGTTTTTCCACGTTGGTGTTTGTCCCGACGGTGTGTTCGGTGGTGGTGTATTTTGCCGTTCCAACCTCTTGTTACAACTACCTCAGAGATTGCGTGTGTGGCAACTACGAAAAATACTTGGGAAAAACCGTCGTGAAAAAGTTAGGAATGTACACTGCAAAAAAACTGTACCGCCTTGCGGACATATTGCTTTCCATGAAAACGGCATTTCTCACAATGTCGGTGGGCGCCGTTACCGACGAGGAGGCTTCCAAAGCCATGGTACGGCAATGCAGCGAAACGGTGTGCAAGGATTGCCCCGAAAGGGTGCGTTGTTGGAGGCAGGAACTTGCCAACACGGAAAGCAATTTGTTGCAGTTGGCGCAATGCGGTGTAACACGGGGCAAATGCACCATTCTGGACGTGCCTCAACATCTTTCCCTCAAATGCGTGCGTGTTTCAACATTGCTTGCGGAAATAAACGTGCAGTGCAAAACCTACCGTGATTACGCCGACCGCACCGAGCAGGTGAACGGCGGAAAGGTGCTTTTGGGGGAGCAGTTGGGAGGCGTTTCTCAACTGCTGACGCAACTTGCCGGCGATTGCAAAGGTAAGGTGTCGTACAGCGGCGAAAAGGAAAAGGAACTTGTGGAAAGGCTGGTTTTCCACAATGTGCTGTGCAGCGGAGCGGTGGTTATGGAGCAATCGGGCAGTCTTTCCGTCATTGCCACCGTTGCCAAAAAGGACGTGGACAAAGAGGTCATCGAAAAGGTGGCGTCCAACCTTTTTGGTCAAAACATGACTGTGGACAGGACGGACACTACCGAAAGCCCGTCGTGGGTCAACGTCAGCCTGTCGGTGAAACCACGTTTCGAGGTGAGTTTCGGGGTGAGCAGTGTTCCCAAGGAGGGAAGCGAAGCGTCGGGGGACACTCACAGCGTGATGAAAACGGACAACGGCAAATGCATCGTTGCCTTGTGCGACGGTATGGGTAGCGGAAGTAATGCGGAAAAAATGTCGGAAACGGCAATAGGTTTGGTGGAAAACTTTTATCGGGCAGGTTTCGACAGCGACACGATACTGTCCTGCGTCAATCATCTGTTGGTGGGGTGCGGAAACGAAGTTTTTTGCGCCGTGGACATCTGCGTGGCGGATTTGACAAACGGCCTTGCCGACTTCATCAAGTTGGGCGCCCCCTGCGGAATAGTAAAAAACAACGGCAACGTGGAAATCATCGCAGGAAGCAGTCTGCCTCTTGGCGTGTTGGAGGAAATGCGTCCTTCCGTAACCAAAAAAGCCCTTGCCGAAGGGGACATGGTGGTGCTGGTAAGCGACGGCGTTGCCGACTGTTTCGACGACGCCAATGCGCTTGCGCAGGTAGTTGCCGACACCTCCTGTACCAACCCGCAAAGCGTTGCGGAAATAGTGTTGAACAAGGCTCTTCGCAACTGCGGCAAGGCAAAGGACGACATGACGGTGTTGGTGATAAAACTTTCCTAGGCGGTCAACCGCCCGAAATGTAGTTGAGAAAATATTTCAAAAAATGCAGTGATACTGTCTGTTTTGTGCAGTATCACTGCATTTTTACGTACAAAAGAGGCAAAGTTTTTTGTCGCCGACAAAAGCAAGTAACATTTTGACGCAAGGTGCATATTCTGTGTGTGTGGAGAAAAATATGCAACAGCAATACTATCTTGAAAGCACCGTCGTGGTGGGCAAAAATGTGGAAATTCAGCCCTTTGCGGTAGTCAAAGGCAACACCGTTTTGCACGACAACTGCGTGGTGGGCAGTTTCAGTTTTCTGGAAAATGCCGAAATAGGCGAAAACACCGTTGTGAAAGCCTCTCGCATTTGCGACAGCACCGTGGGGAGCAACTGTACTGTGGGGCCAAACGCTCACCTGAGAAACAACGCCCGGGTAAAGGACAACTGCAGGGTTGGCAACTTTGTGGAAATCAAAAACAGCGTGTTGGAACAAGGGGTAAAAGCAAGCCATCTTGCCTACATAGGGGACGCTACCGTAGGCAAAAACACCAACATAGGTTGCGGGGTTATTTTTGTCAACTACGACGGTAAAACCAAACACAAAACATCCGTAGGCGAAAACTGCTTTATCGGGTGCAACGCCAACCTCGTAGCACCGCTCAAAATAGGCAACAACTGTTTTGTGGCGTGCGGTACAACGGTAGACAAGGACATTCCCGACGGGGCCTTTTCCATCGGGCGCAGTTACCTCACCGTAAAGGAAGGCAGGGCGGAAAAGTACCTGCAAAAAAAGTAAAAAAATCGGTTTTGTGTTTTTCAAAAGAAAAGCATTTGAAGAGCAGGCTTTTTCTAGAAAATACACATTTTCTTCGACATTTTTTGCCTTGCGTTTGGTGTAAAGCGTCGTTGACTTTCACTGAAAAAAAAAGAAAAAGTGCAAGGTTGTTTGTTCGGGCGGTCGGGTGTAAAGTTTCGCTTTTTCTTGACAAAGAAGTAGTGTTGATATACAATTTGTCTATAAATAATCTAAGAGGCATTTATGGACAAAATAGCAGTTGAAAAGAAGTGGAACAAATTGTGGGAGGAACAAAAAGTTTATTCCTTCAATCCAAAGGACATCGACAACAAGTATTACATGCTGGAAATGTTTTCCTATCCCAGCGGAGCCAAATTACACATCGGGCATTGGTACAACTACGGACTTTCCGACACCTTTGCAAGGTATCAGATAATGAAGGGCAAAAACGTGTTTCAGCCCATGGGCTTTGACGCTTTCGGACTGCCTGCGGAAAACTACGCAATAAAAACAGGCGTTCATCCCGAGGACAGCACGCTGAAAAACATTGCCGTTATGGAACAGCAACTCAAAAACATCGGCGCAATTTTCGATTGGGATCACGAAATAAAAACCTGTCTGCCCGATTACTACAAGTGGACGCAGTGGATTTTCTGCCAACTGTACAAAAAAGGTTTGGCGTACCGCAAAAAGGCGCCTGTCAACTGGTGTCCGAGTTGCAACACCGTGCTTGCCAACGAACAGGTGGTGGACGGTCACTGCGAGCGTTGCGACAGTCAGGTGATAAAAAATGACCTTACACAGTGGTTTTTCAAAATTACCGATTACGCCGAGGAACTGCTTTCGGGGCTGGATTCGTTGGATTGGCCGGAAAAGACAAAGGCAATGCAACGCAACTGGATAGGAAAATCGGTGGGGGGCGAAATAGAATTCGACCTTGCCGACGGTAGCGGCAGTTTCAAGGTGTTCACCACCCGTGCCGACACACTTTTCGGCTGTACCTACGTGGTACTTGCGCCGGAACATCCGCTTGTAGACAAAATCACCACACCGGAATTTAAGGATGCGGTGCAGGCGTACAAGGATGAAGTTGCCAAAACCAACGAAGTGGAGCGTCTTTCCACCGCAAAAGAAAAAACGGGTGTGTTCACGGGAGCGTTTGCCGTCAACCCCGCCAACGGCGAAAAGGTGCAGGTGTGGATAGGCGACTACGTTTTGGCAAGTTACGGCACAGGCGCAGTAATGGGCGTTCCCGCTCATGACGAAAGGGACTACAAGTTTGCAAAAAAGCACAATCTTGAAATAAAACGTGTAATAAAGGGTGCTTCGCCCGACGTGGACGACAGCCTGCCCTTTTGCGACTACGGCGTTATGTGCAACAGCGGCGAATTTGACGGCGTCCCCAGCGAAAAGGGACGTGTTGCCGTGGTGGAAAAACTTGCCCAAAAGGGCAAAGGCGAGATAAAGACCAACTACCGTCTGCGTGACTGGCTGGTATCCCGTCAACGCTATTGGGGTGCGCCCATTCCCATCATCTATTGTCCCCATTGCGGCGAGGTGCTGGACGAAAATCTTCCCGTCAAACTTCCCTATGACGTGGAATTCCGTCCCGACGGAACAAGTCCTCTTGCAAAACACGAAAAATTCATTCACGACGTAACCTGTCCCAAGTGCGGTGCCAAAGCCACCAGAGAGGCGGACACGTTGGACACCTTTGTGTGCAGCAGTTGGTATTATCTGCGCTATCCCGACGCTCACAATGCCGAAAAACCCTTCGATACGGAGTGGATTGACAAAATGCTCCCCGTGGACAAGTACGTCGGCGGTGCGGAACACGCCTGCATGCACCTTTTGTACGCACGTTTCATCACCAAGGCGTTGAGGGACATGGGTTACCTGCACTTTGACGAGCCGTTCAAATCGTTGGTTCACCAAGGGGTAATTCTGGGACCTGACGGCAACAGAATGAGCAAATCTCACGGCAACGTAGTTTCCCCCGACGAGTACGTGGGAACCTACGGCGCAGACGTTTTCCGTTGCTACCTTGCTTTCGGCTTCAAGTACACGGAGGGTGGTCCTTGGTCGGACGACGGCATCAAAGCCATCAACAAGTGGTTGGACCGTGCCGAAAGGTACATTTTGGCGGCATACGGCGAATATGCCACAACGGAAGAAATGCGTTCGGAAGAAAAGGAACTCAACCGAGTTCGCAACGCCACAATAAAGGCGGTGGACGCCGACTACGCCGACTTTTCCTTCAACACGGCAGTTGCCCGCATGATGGAACTTGTCAACGCATTGTCCAAGTACGACGGAAATGCCGTTAAAAATGCGCAGTTGTACCGCAGTACCGTCGACGATTTGTTGAAGTTGCTTTCTCCCATTGCGCCCCACTTTGCCGAAGAGTTGTGGCATCAGACGGGGCACACCGACAGCGTCGTTACGCAACGTTTCCCCGTTTTTGACGAAAAAGCGCTTCACAGACAGGAAGTGGAACTTCTCGTACAGTTCAATTCCCGTCCCAAAACAAGACTTGTGGTGGATGCAACGCTTTCGGCGCAACAGTTGCAACAATTGGTGCTGGAAAATCAGACGGTGCAACAACTTCTGGCAGGCGCAACGCCCAAAAAAGTGATAGCAATTCCCGGAAGATTGGTAAACATCATCCTGTAATAAAAAACAAGTTGCAAAACAGCACTTTTGCCGTTGCAGGTAACAAAAATGCGGAACAATCCGTCAGGTTGCTTTGCGGAAAGTTGCAACCAAATTTCAAGTTGGCGCAAAGAAAAAACGTAGCGGATTTTTGCTGTGTTGTTTGCCCTGTTGCTAAAAATGCGACAGCGTAAAATGCCTTTTCAGTGTGTACGAAAAAGGCATTTTCGGCAAATAAATCAGGCACAAGTTACACGCACTTTCCTGCGCATTTGAAAGGAATGTTTGTAAATAAAACTGCTTTTGTAACAATTTTTTAGATACGGTGCGTAAAAAAATGTTCCAACGGTGTTTTTGTCGTTGGCAACGTAAATAAACGAGGTTTTCAGATGAATTTCAAAGAGGAAGCGCAAAAACTCGGTATCGGCGACACCCCGCTCATACCTTACGAGGAAGATTTTGACGCCGACATCTACATCAAAAACGAAGCCATGAATGCCAGCGGCAGCGTTAAGGACAGGGCTGCGTTGGCAATGATTCTGGATGCGGAGGAAAAAGGTCTTCTGCACAAGGGCAGTACAATTGTGGAAGCGACCAGCGGAAACATGGGCATTTCCCTTGCCTATGTAGGCGTGCGCCGTGGTTACAGGGTGTTGCTGACAATGCCCGACACGATGAGCGTGGAAAGGCGCAACCTTTTGCAGGGCTTGGGGGCGCAACTGGTGCTGACGGAGGGCAAACTTGGCATGCAGGGAGCCATTGACCTTGCCGAAAATCTTGCGCAAAAGCCCGACGCTGTACGTTTGGGGCAGTTTGACAACAAGGCAAACGCTCTTGCGCACTACCTGTCCACGGGTGAAGAAATAGTATCTCAGTTGGACAGAGTGGATGTGTTTGTAAGCGGAGTCGGCACGTCGGGCACACTTACAGGTACCGCCCGCCGTTTGAAGGAAACTTTTCCCGACTGTGAGATAGTGGCGGTAGAACCTGCTTCCTGCGCCACAATTTCCCGCAACGAAAAGGGACTTCACGCCATTCAGGGCATTGGCGCAGGTTTTGTCCCCTCGTTGTACGACAAAACTTTGGTGGACAAAGTGTGTCTGGTAACGGACGACGAGGCGGTGGATATGTTTTACACCCTCAACAAAAAGCAGGGGTATTGCTGCGGAATCAGTTCCGCCGCAAACATTGCCGTTGCCGTGCGACTTGCAAAAGACCCTGCCTACAAGGGCAAAAATATAGTAACGCTTTTCCCCGACGGCGATGACAGATACCTGTCACTGTTGCACAAACAGCGTTGACATGGCATTTGTTCCAAAAACGTAAAAGCGTACATTTTGTTACAAAACATTTTGTGCTGCAACGTTACTGATGAAGTGTTAAGGACTGTATCGTCAAAACACTGCAACATTGCTCGGCACATATTATTGTAATCACGGTACAACTAACTGCACAAAAAGGTTGAAAGGCGGTTAGTTGCCAAAAATAAAAGGTGTTTTTTTGCAAAACATTTTGTCGGGTAACGCAGGGCATATTTTTTTGCGTTAAATGCGGTAATATTGTTCGGCAATAAATGATTGCAATCACTGCAAACTAACTGCACAAAAAGGTTGAAATGGGGTCAGTTGCCTAACAAAGCGTACATTTTGTTGCAAAATTTGTGCGGAAGTGTTAGGTCTTTTGTTTACAAAAAACACGGCAACGATACTCGGCAAAAAATGGCGGTTCTGTTTCACAGACGCAAGCGGTAGCGGTAGAAAATGCCGTGCCGACGAAAGGGAACAAAACAAGGCTTTTCCCAACTGTCTGAAAAAAAACTCGGTGTCGATTCAAAAGCGAACTTATTTTCTGTTTGTTTTTTAATAAAGATAGGTATTGACTATTGAAATTTTTTCCACTACAATTAAACAAAAAACCAAATGGAGGAAAGACGACATGAAGAAGTTCACAAAAGTATTGGCAGTAATGTTGGTGTGTGTGTTTGCATTGTTTGCGTTTGCCGCATGCGCTCCCAACAGCGATCCCGACAAGGCACTTGCCAGCTTGAAAGAAGCAGGCTACAATGCTGCGAAAGACACGCAAGTTATTCCCGGTATTTTGGCAATTGCCGGCGTAAAGGGTATTGACGTGGTAATTTCCGGCACAAAGATAGAAAAACTTGAAGACGGTTCCTCGAAAACCCAACACGTAACGGTCATCTACTTCCTTTCCGCCGATGCGGCAAACACCGCTTGGGATGACGTTAAGGAATATGCCGAAGAAAACAAAGAAGACGACAGCGATTTTACTGTTGCAAAATTCGGCAAGATGATTTATTTCGGAACAAGCGCCGGTATCAAAGCAGCAGCCTGACGGTAATTTGACTGAAAAAGACTCCGCACTGTCGGAGTCTTTTTTTTCTGCCCGTCGGCTGTAAACTCAATTCACATGTTTGTTTTTACACAAAAAAAGTAACCGACGACAGCAAGATGTTCCATTCAAATCCCTGTGCTTTTTCTTAAACAAATTTTCCTCTAAGGCAAAATTTGCATGTTTTTCAAGGTTAAAACTTTTTGTTCCTCACATTCTGTTTCACGGCTTGTTACTTAAAAAAAACGTAACAAAAGACAACGTTTCAACACAATTTATCAGTTTCAACACTAATTTATCTGCTTAAATTTTGCATTATTGCAGTTTTTTGCGTATAGTGTGCAATTCAGTTGCTTTTTGCGAAGTTGAAATTTTAGTTTCATCACATTTTGTTTCACGGCTTGTTACTTAAAAACGTAACAAAAGACAGCGTTTCAACGCATTTTGTAGTTGCAATACAAATTTTTTTTGCTTAATTTGCGGTTTTTGCGTATAGTGTGCAATTCAGTTTTGTACGATACTAAAACTTTTTTTGTTTCTCACATTCTGTTTCAACGACATGTTGCGTCCAAAAACGCAACGACAACAGCGTTTCAACACAATTTATCAGTTTCACACAAATTTTACGCTTATTTTTGAAATTTTGTGGTTTTTGCGTACTAGTGTGCAATTCAGTTTTGTACGATACTAAAACTTTTTTGTTCCTCACATTCTGTTTCACGGCTTGTTACTTAAAAAAACGCAACAAAAGACAGCGTTTCAACACATTTTGCAGTTGCAATACAAATTTTTTTACTTAATTTGCAGTTTTTTGCGTATTAGTGTGGCGGTCGGGTGCATTTTTGAGGCAATTTCCGCATTGAAATTGCGTTGTTTGTGGTGGACTAGAACTTTTTTGCAAAAAAACGTCATTCTTGAATGTGGGCTGTTTGTGTAAGTTTCTTTCAAATGTCTGCAAACACTGTTTTTGTCAAAAACACCGTCAGACGTTTTTCGGCGGTAATTTTTGCAACGTGTTTCCGCCGAATCGAAAATTTTTGCAATGCAAAAGAAAATATTTCAGGGCAATTTTCATTTTTCCTGCAAAAAAACAAAGCGTGTGTTATACTGAATAAAGTACTAGTGTTCCGCACGGAGGAATTGTTTGTATGGAAAAAGTATTGAAAACCGAAATTACCGCCGAAGACAGACAGTTTAACATCAACAAGTGGCTGTTTGGTGTTTCCGGCATAGGACGTGATATGTCCTACCAACTGATAGCGTCCTTTTTGCTCACCTACATTCAGTTTGGAATGACGCTGTCCATTGTGCAGTTCACCACAATCAGTCTGCTTATCGGCATTGCAGGCAGAATCTGGGACGCAATCAACGACCCCATGATGGGTGCAATAATCGAAGGCACGCACATGAAGTTCGGCAAATTCCGCCCGTGGATTGTGATTGGAGCAGTACTGACAGGCACAATAATAATTGTAATGTTCAACGTGCAAAACCTGGAAGGCTGGTCTTTCGTGGTATTCATGGCGGTTATGTACCTGTTGTGGGAAAGCGCCTTCACAATGAACGACATAGGCTACTGGTCGATGCTGGCAAGTCTTTCCAGCAAAAAGGAACAACGCAATTCCGCAACAATGCTTACGGTTGTGTTTGCAGGTTTGGGCGCATTCATTGCGCAGGGCGGAATATCTTTTCTCTATCCCGGCAACGTGCGACAGGCTTTCCGCTGGATATCCATCGGCGTGGCAGTAATTTTCATGGTAATGCAAACGGTAATGGTGCTGTTCATCAAGGAACGCCCCCGTGCGCAAATGGAAGTAAACGAAAAGGTGTCCCTAAAACAAATGTGGAACACCATTCGCAAAAACGATCAGGTTTTGTGGATGACGCTTTCCATGCTGTTTTACAACATCGGCAGTTCGTTGTTGGTGGGTCTTGCCTACAATTTGTACTACCTGGAAATAGGCTACGACGGCAACGCCATTGTGTTCATTGCCATTTTCGGCGTTTTCAACATAGGCTCGCAGGTGTTCTATCCTAAACTTGCTCAAAAGTTGGGAAGAAAGAAACTGCAACTAATCTCAATAATCATCGCCTGCGTTGGCTATCTCGGCATTGCTCTTTTGGGTTGGACGTCCGTTTTGCCCTTCAACCTCATTACACTCAGCATTTTCGGCGTGTTTGTGTTTGTGGGGCAGGCGTTGTTCTACATGGCAAGCATCATCAACATGACCAACTGTGTGGAATACAACGAGTACAAACGTGGCGAACGCAACGAAGCGGTGGTGTCCACGCTTCGTCCCTTCATGGCAAAGTTCGCCGACGCATTGAAATACGGAATTATAACGTTGGTGCTTACCGTTTCCATGGTGTACGGACTTTCGCAAAATATTTCCACGTTGGAAGTGCAAAAGGGGCATTTCGACAGGTTGGAAACAACGGCACAGCAAATTGAATATGTGGACAAAGTTACCGACTACCTTGTGTTGGTGCAACAGGACGGGGCTGATTTGGAGGAACTGACAACGGCAATGCAGTCGGACGGAATCTTGAAGGGCAAGCAACTTGACGCACGCTATCTCTCGGCCTTGGGCGATGTTGCGATAATGCAAAAAACGGAAGACGGTTCCACAGTGTTTGTGGGGTTTGTGCGTGACATGACGCAAAACGTGCCTATGGATGAAAACAAAAATTACACAATGGTCATTTCCGGCACAGATGCCGACGGCGTGCCTTTCAACGCCGCAAACGACAATTTCAAGGACGACGGCGACATTTCCATGCGTTTGTGGATTCGCATTGCGGTAACTATTGTTCCCGCAGTGTTCCTGTTGCTGTCGCTGTTGGTGCAAAACAAAAAATTCATCATCGACGAAAAGTATTACGACATGATGTTGGAAGAAATAGAAAAACGCAAAAACGCTTCGGCTCAGCAAAACGAACAATGACAAACGCCGGGCAGTTTTTGCCCTTTGTAACGTTTTTTTCTCAACGTATATTTGTTTTTGATACAAAAAGCCTCCCTTTCGGGGAGGCTTTTTGCTTTTGTCCGCAAAAAAATCGTTTTCTACTGTTGCACAGCCTGTTTGTACATTGTGCAATTTCCGTTTACGTTAGCAGGTAATTTTGCAGTAACGTTACAGTTTGTTTCGGTTATATCTACTGTGAAAAGGTTTTTGCGTGTTTTGGCAACAGTTTTGGTCGCTGTTTTTCTTACGGTTGTACAGTCCGTTTGTACATTGTGCAATTTCCGTTTACGTTAGCAGGTAATTTTGCAGTTACGTTGCCGATTGTTACGTGTTTATCTACTGTGAAAAGGTTTTTACGTCTTTGACAACAGATTTTGCGTTGTTTTCTGCCGTTTCACAGTCCGTTTGTAAATTATGCAATTTCCATTGCCGTTTGCAGGCATATTTGCAGTAGCGTTACAGTTTGTTTCGGTTATATCTACTGTGAAAAGGTTTTTGTGTGCTTTGGAACAGTTTTTGCCGTCCTTCTCTGCGGTTGTCGGGGGCAAGGTGAACTTTTGCGTTACTCACCGTTTTTTCGGCAACACAGCGAATAAAAGCGTTGCACGGGGCAACAAGGTGTCAAACTTCATGCAACCTGCAAAAATTTTCGTCAAGCGACGGATTGTATCCGTCCGGCAAAGGCGTGGGACGTCGGCATGTGATAAAATTGGCTTTTAGTAAAAAACAAAAGGGGCTTTGTAAACTTGACAAAAGGTGCGGTGCGGTGTACAATACCTCTACAAACCTATCGAGAGTGACAGAGAGACGGACTCAATGAAGTCACAGCAACCTAAAATACTGTTAGGTGCTAATTTCCGCAAGAGAGGGAACATTTCCCTGTGGGGCAAAACCCCTCTTGAAAGATGGGACGGCGAAGGATTTTTGCCAAGTTTCGTGGTCTTGTCTTGTGCGACAGACCATTTTTTTTGCAAAAACCGCAACACGCCTTCGAAGGTTCAAAGGAGAAAGTAATGAAAACCAACAAGACAAGATTTTTCACAAGCGAAAGCGTAACGGAAGGACATCCCGACAAAATGTGCGACCAGATTTCCGACGCTATTCTGGACGCAATTTTGCAGCAGGACCCCAACGCACGTGTTGCCTGCGAAACGGTGGTTTGCACGGGCACGGTGTTTGTAATGGGACAAATCACCACCACAGCCATTGTGGACTACGCAACGATAGTAAGAGATACCGTGCGCAACATAGGCTACACCCGTGCCAAGTACGGATTTGACGCCGACAGTTGCGGCGTGATAATTTCCCTCGACAAGCAATCGCCGGACATTGCTCTCGGCGTGGACAAGTCGGACGAGTACCGTGACAGAGGGGAAATTCTGGACATGTACGGCGCAGGCGATCAAGGAATGATGTTCGGTTACGCATGCGACGAAACGCCCGAATACATGCCTATGGCAATAACGCTGGCGCAAAAAATCAGTTTGCGTCTTGCGCAGGTAAGAAAGGAAGGCATTGTGGACTACCTGCGTCCCGACGGAAAGTGCCAGGTAACGGTGGAATACGACGGCGACACCCCCGTGCGCGTGGACACCATCGTGCTTTCGGCGCAGCACAGCCCCAATGTGGATTCCGAAACTATCGCCAAAGATATGATAAACCTTGTAATACGCAAGGTGGTGCCTCTCAACCTGCTTGACGAAAAAACAAAGTACTACATCAACCCGACGGGACGTTTCGAGTTGGGCGGACCTGCCGCCGACAGCGGACTTACGGGCAGAAAAATTATCGTAGACACCTACGGCGGTTACTGCGCTCACGGTGGCGGAGCATTTTCCGGAAAAGATCCCACAAAGGTGGACCGTTCCGCAGCATACATGGCACGCTACATCTGCAAAAACGTGGTAGCGGCAGGACTTGCCAAAAAAATTCAGATTCAGGTTTCCTACGCAATAGGCAGAAGCAAACCTGTTTCCGTGGACGTCAACACCTACGGCACGGGAGTGCTTTCCGATGCGGCTTTGTCGGAAATCATTGCCGACGAATTTGACCTTCGTCCCCGTGCGATAATCAATCTGTTTGGTTTGCAACGCCCCATCTACCTTGCTACGGCAAGTTACGGACACTTTGGCAGAGAGGGTTTCCCCTGGGAAAAGTTGGACAGAGTGGACGACCTCAAAAAATACATCGCACAGGAACAGTAAAAATTGGAATTGACGGTTAAGGGAACTGTTGCGGGCATTGTTTTCCGCAACGAAGAAAACGGCTACACGGTGCTGAGTCTGGAAACAACCGACGGAGACGACATTGTCTGCGTGGGTTGTTTTCCCATGCTTTCCGTCGGCTCCGTTATGGAAGTTTCGGGTAAAGTTTCCCTTCACAGCAAATACGGCGAGCAACTTGCCGTGGAAAGTTACCGAGTGGTAAACCCCTCCAGCCGAGAGGGAATAGTGCGTTACCTTGCCAGCGGACTTATCAAGGGCGTGGGTGAGGTTACCGCCAACAACATCTACAACGTTTTCGGCGACGACACCTTCGGCGTGATAGAAAACAATCCCGCTTTGCTTGCAAAGGTCAAAGGTATTTCCGCAAAAAAAGCAATGGATATTGCCAATGCCGTTGCGGAACTGAAAAATATGCAGGAACAAATCATGTTTTTGCAGTCTTTCGGTATTACAACAAACCTTTCCGTCAAAATTTACAACATCTACAAGACGGAAACACAGCGTCTGCTCAAAGAAAACCCCTATCGGCTGATAGACGACGTGGACGGCGTGGGATTTCTCACTGCCGACAAAATAGCGCAAAGCATGTCCGTTCCCAAACAAAGTCAGTTTCGTGTCAGGGCTGCGATGGTGTACGCTCTTAAAGATTCTGCGGAAAAACAGGGCAACACTTTTTTGTACTTCGACGACCTCATTGCCCGTTGCGCCGAGTTGTTGCAACTTGACCTTTCGGAATTGTCCAATCTTGTGGAAGAGACCGTTTCGCAACTTGTGCTGGAACCCACCGTCAAGTGTTTTGAAGTGCAGGGAAGAAGAAGCATTGCCCTCATCCGCTACTACAAGGTGGAAAAATCCGTCGCCTACAAATTGCTGGATCTGAACGCCTCGGCAAAACGTATTCTCATCGACGCCGACAGCCTCATTGCGCAATTTGAAAGGCTCAACAGGATAGAGTTTCACCCCAGCCAGAAGGGGGCAGTCAAGTCGGCGCTGATAAACGGAGTAACGGTCATCACAGGCGGACCAGGCACGGGAAAAACCACAATAATACGTTGTATTGCGGAAATTCTCACTGCAACGGGCTTGCGGTTGGAATTTTGCGCACCCACGGGCAGGGCAGCCAAAAGACTGTCGCAAAGCACCGACCGTGACGCAAAAACAATACACCGTTTGTTGGGATACGAGTCACACGACGGCAAAATGATGTTCAAGTACAACCGAAACAACACCCTGCCCTGCGACGTTGTGGTGGTGGACGAACTGTCCATGGTGGACGTAACGCTTATGTACAGTTTGCTTTCGGCGTTGGAAAACGGCACACGCATTGTGCTTGTAGGGGACAAAGACCAACTGCCCAGCGTTGGTGCAGGCAACGTGCTTGCCGATATTATCAAAAGCGGCGTGGTGGAAGTAAGGTATCTTTCGCACATCTACCGTCAGTCTGCCGACAGTCTTATCGTTTCCAATGCCCATCTGATAAACCGGGGGCATATGCCGGAAATAAACAACCAAAGCAAGGATTTCTTTGTAATGTCCATTTCCGACTTCAACGAGGTGGCGCAAACGGTAGTGCAGTTGGTAACCACACGTCTGCCCAAATTCACAGGTTTGCCCTCGTCGGAAATTCAGGTTCTGGGCGCATTGAAAAGCGGCGTTGCCGGCGTGGAAAACCTCAATTCCCTTTTGCAACAAGCGCTGAACCCCTTTGCCTACGGCAAGGGAGAGTTGCAGGTAGGCAAAAACGTCATCCGTGTGGGGGACAGGGTGATGCAAACGGTAAACAATTACGAGTTGCCCTTTGTCAGATATCTCACCAACGGAAGCGTGGAAAAGGGACAGGGCGTTTTCAACGGCGACATAGGCGTGGTGCAGGCAATAGACAGGTCTTCGGGTACCGTCAACGTGCTGTACGACGACAACAGACTTGCCACCTACTCTCAACAGGACATTTTCGACATTCAACTTGCCTATGCCATCACCATTCACAAAAGTCAGGGAAGCGAATTCGACGTCGTGGTGGTGCCTTTGGTAAACGGACCGCCCACCATAATAAACAAAAATCTGCTGTACACGGCAATTACCCGTGCTAAAAAAGCGGTGGTGCTTGTGGGAAGCAAAAAAGTGCTGGCTCTCATGGTGCACAACAACTACATTGCCGCCCGCACCACAAATCTTTGCAGATTTTTGAAGGAACAAAACGACAATTTACGCAAATTTTTCGGTACTACGTCCACTTCGGCGCAGTCGGAATGGAAGGAAGAACAATGAAAAATTTCTGGCGAAAAGCAAAAGAAGCGCTGCGTGAAGCGTTGGCGCCTTCCGATGCCCGTTGTATTTGTTGCGGCGACGAGGTTTTCGACAGGTTGGGCTTTTGCGAAAATTGCCTCAAGGAAGTAACCTTCAACAACGGCAAAACGTGCAAGTTGTGCGGAGTGGCGTTGCACGGCGAGGAAGACTATTGCGGAAACTGCGCTTTTGAGAAAAACTACTTTGACAGGTGTTTTTCGCCCTTTTGCTACGGCGGGGCGGTGAAAAAGGCAATTTTGAAGTTGAAATTCGGAAAAATTGCCACCAACGCCAAAGTTTTTGCAAGGTATCTTGCCTATTGCGTCAGCAAAAACGACGTGCATTTCGACTTGGTAACATTTGTACCTATGACAAAAAGGGCAAGAAAACAGCGTGGTTACAATCAGGCGCAGTTGCTTGCCGAGTACTTTTGTGATACAATGGATATTGACGCTCCCGTCAAATTGTTGGAAAAGGTAAAGGAAACGCAAAGGCAGGAAACGCTCAACAAGGCGCAACGAAAGGAAAACCTTGTGGGTGCCTTTGTTGCCACAACGCCTTTGGACGGGAAAAACATTTTATTGATAGACGACATCAAAACCACAGGTTCCACCCTCAATCAATGCGCCCGTGCATTGAAAAAGAAGGGTGCAAAAAGTGTGGTGTGCCTCACCGTGGCTTCCCGAGAGGAAAAGACTGCGTGGGAAATTGAGGAGGAAGTATGAGAAAAGGTTTTGCTGACGAACAGTACAAAAAATCTTTCAAGGTAACAAAAAAGCAGTACGGCAGGGCAAATGCCTCTGCTGTGAAAAAACTGCAAAAAATTGCCGACAAGGTGGAAGCGTTGGAGGAAAAATTCGTTGATCTTACCGACGACCAACTTGCCGAGCAAACGCAGGCTTTCCGCACGAGATATGCCGCAGGCGAAACGTTGGACGACCTTTTGCCGGAGGCTTATGCCGTGTGCCGTGAAGCGGCAAAACGTGTGCTTCATCAAAGACACTACTACGTGCAGTTGTTGGGAGGTATTTCTCTGCACCAGGGACGCATTTGCCAGATGGCAACGGGCGAAGGCAAGACGCTGACGGAAACATTGCCTGCCTACCTCAACGCCATTGCGGGAAAGGGCGTTCACATAGTAACCGTCAACGAGTACCTTGCCGTGCGTGATATGGAATGGATGGGCAAAATTTTCCGCTTTTTGGGGCTTACCGTCGGCGTAACACTCAATCAGATGAGCGGCGAACAAAAAAGACAGGCGTATCTGTGCGACATCACCTACGGCACGAACAACGAATTCGGTTTCGACTATCTTCGGGACAACATGGCAACGTCAAGGCAGGAGCGTGTTCAGCGTGGACTCAACTTTGTCATTGTGGACGAAGTGGACAGTATTCTCATCGACGAGGCACGCACACCTCTCATCATTTCCGGTCCAAGCGGCAAATCCAAGGATGTGTACCTGAAAGCCAACAAATTTGTCTGCACGTTGCAAAAATCCACCAACGTGGACGAGGAGGGAAAAACTTCCGACAAGGACGAGCAACCCAACGGACATTACGTGGTGGATCAGAAGGGCAAAAACGTTCGCCTTACGGACACGGGTATTGCCAAAGCGGAAAAGTTTTTCGGGCTGAACAACCTTTCCGACCCGGAAAACATGGAACTGAATCACTACATCAACAACGCTTTGCGTGCCCATGCAATAATGCACCGTGACGAAGACTACATTGTGGAAAGGGGCGAAGTGGTAATTGTCGATTCCTTCACGGGACGCAAAATGGAAGGCAGAAGGTTTTCCGACGGCTTGCATCAGGCAATAGAGGCAAAGGAGCATGTAACCGTCAAGGAAGAAAACAAAACGCTTGCTACAATAACCTTCCAAAACTACTTCCGCATGTACCACAAAATGAGCGGTATGACGGGTACCGCCAAAACGGAAGAAAAGGAATTCAACACCATCTACAACATTGACGTGGTGGCTATTCCCACGCACATGCCGTTGATTCGCCAAGACCACAACGACAGGTTTTACGCCACACGTCAGGACAAAATCAATGCCATTGTTAAGGAAATCGTCAAAAGGCACGAAAAGGGACAGCCTCTGCTTATCGGCACGGTAACGGTGGAAAAAAGCGAAATGCTTTCGGAATTGCTGAAAAAGGAAAAAATCCGCCACAACGTGCTTAACGCCAAGTTCCACAGGCGTGAAGCGGAAATAGTTGCCCAGGCAGGACGTTTCGGCTCCGTTACCATTGCCACCAACATGGCAGGACGTGGTACCGACATTTTGTTGGGCGGCAATGCGGAATTTCTTGCCAAACAGGAAATGAAACGCCTCGGCTACGAAGACGAGGAAATCGAGCGTTCGGCAAGTTTCGTCAAGGGCGACGTTGAAACGGCGGAGTTGCAACAGTTGTATGCGCAACTTCTGGAAAAATACCGCAAACAGACGGAAGAGGAAAGGCAAAAGGTTCTTGCCGTGGGCGGTTTGTGCATTATCGGCACGGAAAGACACGACTCTCGCCGTATCGACGATCAGTTGCGTGGACGTGCCGGCCGTCAGGGCGACCCCGGCGAAAGCATCTTTTTCATTTCCGCCGAAGACGATATCATTCGCATTTTCGGTGGCGATTTGATTCAGCGGACAATGTTGCTTGCAGGCAGCAACGGGGAAAATCCCGTGTTTCAGTACAAGGTTGTAAACAAAATTGTGGCAAGTGCGCAAAAGCGTATCGAAGGAAGACATTTTTCCGCACGCAAAAGCGTTTTGCAGTACGACGACGTAAACAATCAGCAACGCAAAGTTATCTACCGTGAAAGAAACAGGGTGTTGGACGGCGAAAACGTGCACGAGGAAATCTTGTCCATGGCAAACGACTACGCACGGGCGGCGCTGGAAGACGCATGCGATGCGGAAGAGGACGTTTCCAAGTGGAATCTGGAAGAGGTAAACAAGCGTCTTGAAAAGTACTTCCCCGTGGAATCTCCCATTATCACGGAGGCGACATCGGCAAGACAGGTGTGCGACCAACTTGCGCAACTGTGCAAGGACACTTTGCAGCAACGCAGCACGCAGGAACATTTTGACGAGTTTGAGCGTATTGCCCTTCTGAGAACTACCGATGCGCTGTGGATGGACCACATCGACGCCCTCAACGAACTGCGACAGGGTGTAGGCTTTCAGTCCATCGGACAGCACGACCCTCTCGACGTGTACAAAAAAGAAGCATTCAGTATGTTTGAAAAACTCAACGAACAAATTGAGGTACAGACAATACGTGTTTTGTTTTTCGGAAAACTTCTCGAAATTTCCGCACCCGTTCAGCAACCGTCGGAGGACATCAACCCCGAAAAGAAACTCAACGGTCCTTGCCCTTGCGGCAGCGGTAAAAAGTACAAAAACTGTTGCTACCCCAAAGACAGGGCGAAACAGCAACAGCAAAGCCAACCCGACGAAGAGCCACATCCCCTTTCCAAAAAGGAGGAATACGCTCTGAAACGTCAGCAACGCAAAAAAGACAAACAAAACCAACAAAAAGGATAAACGGGAAAACACAAAATGATTCAGATAGAAGATTTGAAGGTTCAACTGCGGGAGTTGCAGGGCAAACTCAACGGCATAGGGGAAAGTTTGAACATTCCCAAACTGACGGAGGAATTGCAAACGCTCAACGAGCAGCAACACAAAGCGGATTTTTGGGATGACGTCAAAAATGCCCAGCAGGTAAGTCAGCGTGCAAAAAACATTCAGGACAGGATGGAAAACTATTCCAAACTGTGCAAACGCACGCAGGACCTTGAAGAACTGCTGGACGTGTGCGACGACCAGTCCATGTTGGAGGAAGCGTCGGAAGAGGTGCGGCAACTTTCTCAATCGGTAAACGAAATGCACATTGCCACGTTGCTTTCCGGCAAATTCGATGCAAACAACGCCATCATGACGTTGCACGCAGGCGCAGGCGGAACGGAAGCGCAGGATTGGGTGCAAATGCTTTACCGCATGTACACACGCTACGCCGAAAGACGTGGCTACAAGGTGCAACTGTTGGACTACCTCGACGGAGAGGAAGCGGGCATCAAGTCCGTTACTTTTCAGGTAAACGGCGAAAACGCCTACGGCTATTTGAAAGCGGAAAAAGGCGTGCACCGTCTGGTGCGTATTTCCCCGTTCGATGCGCAAAAACGCCGTCACACAAGTTTCGCTTCGGTGGAAGTAATGCCGGAATTGCCCCAGGACAACGACATAGTAATCGAAGACAAGGATTTGAAGGTGGACACCTACCGTTCGTCGGGAGCAGGCGGTCAGCACATCAACAAGACGGAAAGCGCCATTCGCATCACCCACATTCCCACGGGAATTGTCGTTTCCTGTCAGACGCAGCGCAGTCAGATTCAAAACAGGGAACAGGCAATGCTTATGCTGAAAAGCAAACTTGCGGAACTCAAAGAGCGTGAGCAAATGGAAGAGGCAATGTCTTTGAAAGGGGAAATCAAAAAAATCGAGTGGGGCAGTCAGATTCGTTCCTACGTCTTTTGCCCCTACACTTTGGTAAAGGACCACCGCACCAACTTTGAAAATCCCAACATTGCCGACGTAATGGACGGCAACATTCAGCCCTTCATCGAGGACTATCTGCAAAAAGCGTTCTGACGGTGTTTTGCTCGGCAAAAGACACACGGTTTTGAAACAGAGTAAAATTTTGAGACGCTTTGTGTTTTTGCACAAAGGCAACACTGCGCCGTTAAGGTGCGGAATTGTGCAAAATTTGCGGTGCGAAATACAACAAGAGCGAAAACTTTTGCAAACGAAAAATGCCCTTTGCAATATTTGCACAGTACAGAACTTTTACATCAGATATTAACCATTTGTAAAAGACAGGAAATATTTCAACAGACAGAAACTATATGTGAAGACAGAAAGTTTTTTTCAAATTGTAAAAGAGAAAATATTTACAAAAGACTACTTGTAAAACACAAAAAAAGATTTTTAACAGACAGAAACCATTTGTAAAAAGCAGGAAATTTTTTCAAATTGTAAAAAATATTTGCACAAGACAGAATCTGTTTGCAAACGGTACAAACTACTTGTAAAAGACAGAAAGTATTTGCACAATATTAAAACTATTTTTAACAAGACAGAAACTCTATGTGAAAACAGAACGTTTTTTCAAATTGTAAAAGAATAAAATATTTGCACAAGAATACTTCTAAAAGACAGAAAATATTTGCAAAAGGCAGAACTGTTTACAAAAGATATAAATTACCTGTAAAAGACAGACTCTATTTGTCCACTGAAACTATCTGCAACGGACAGAAATTTTATGTAAGGTTACATATTTTGTAAACGGGAAAACAGTGCAATACGAAAAAAATCAGGCAACGTCAATGACGTTGCCTTTTTTGTTGTGTAGCCGTTAAAGGTAGTGTAAGAGGTTACAGCAGGGAAACAATCTTGTCGCAAACGTCTTTTGCGCACAAACCTTGTGTAACTTTCAAGCATGCCCGTTGCATTTGTCGGGCAACATCAGGCTGTTGCAACTTGTCAACGGCGTTTTTCACGTCGGAAAGTTTTTCAAGTTTAATCACAGCGTTTTCCGATTGCAAAATTTCGGCGTTTTCCCTTTCGTTTATTATCGTCTTTTCCCTGATTATTATTGGCAGTTGTTTGGACATTGCTTCAAACAGCGTTGCTGCTCCCGCACGGGAGACAATAACGTCGGCGCAGGACATCAGTTGGTCCATGTTGTCCACAAAGCCGTAGTTTACAATGTCCGTCTGACGGTACTTTTTTTGCATTTTTTGCGTTTTAATAAATTCACGCTTGTTTTTTCCGTTGACGCACAGTATTTGTACGTCGCTGTCCGTCAACCGTTTCACAACCTTGCTGTTTTGACCTATTCCAAATCCGCCGCTTGCCACAAGCACGGTAAATTTGTCTTTAAGCCCCAGTTGCTCACGCACTTGGCTTTTTTCCGGTCTTTGCAAGAATTTTTCCGCCACGGGAAAACCGCAGGCTATCATTTGTTGCGGCGTAAAGCCTTTGTCGGCAAGTTGCAAAAATGCGTGCGTCGTCGGGGTAAGAACGTAGTCGCAACAAATTGCCGATTCCCACAAGGGGTGGGGCAAAATGTCCGTAAGCAACGCAAACGCTTTTTTGTCGGCAATTTTCCCCTGCCGTTTCCACAGGTCGCACAAAATTGCGCAGTAGGGGTGTACCGCCACAAGAAAATCAAAGTTCATCAGGCGTACACGTTCAAACACGTCGTCGGCAATTTTTTCCACTTCCTTTTGCGCTATTCCGCTGTAACGTTTGTTGCTGTTGCGAAATTTCAACGCTTTCCAAAAATAGTCGTAGGTTTTGGGAAAAAATCTGCATGCCCACAGGTACCCCAGTTTGTTAAACTGGTATTCCCAGCCGTCATTGCGGAATATGTCCACAATTTCGCTTTGTATGTCCATTTTGGCGAACTGCGCCGACAGCACCTTTGCAATACTGTTGTGCCCTTCGCCCGATGTCATTGTGAGAATAACTGTTTTCATATTTGTTTTTGACGGCGTTGTTTGCGGATGAAATCAACCACAAAAATGCACACTCCGATAATAATAAAGGTGTAGTAAGACAAAAATCTCCAACTGAACACCGACCAAAACAGCACGCTTTCCGCAACGGAGGTCAAAATCAGCAAAAATGCGCTTTCCAATGCGCCGGAGTTGCCCGGCGTAGGTACGGCGGTAACGGTCATGGAAACGTACACGTTGAGCGTCATTATTGCAAACATAAGGTCCCAACTTGGCGTAACGGCGTTTCCTGCCAGCGCCACCACGACAAAGTAGGGCAACATCATGGACAAAAACTGTTCCCCAAGGCAACACACCGTCAGACAAATGGCATGCAACGGCTTGTGAAACATTATTACAAATGCCGAGCGGAAGTCGGAAGCCACACGTTTTGCACGCAAAACTATTGCGTCCTTGCTTTTAATCAGTTTCATTTTGTGTCCCAGCGTCAAAAACCACCTTGTAAGCGTTTCCATAAGTTTGGGAAACACCGCAAAGGCAATAATAAGCAACGGGATACTGCAATTAAGCGCAAAGCCTACCCAACCCAAAACTAAAAACCAGTTGCGTTGCGATTCGTTGGTAACGTAGGTGTACAGTGCGTCTTTGTTGAACACCATCAGACACATGGAAATTGCCAGCAGCAACAAAATGTTGAAGCAAAACTTGATGAAGATAACGGCGGTGCTTTCCCCTCCCGTCAGTCCTTTTTTGTGCAGGTAGTGTATCTGAAACGGTTGTCCGCCGGAAGAAAATGGCGTAATGTTGTCGTAATACTTGCCTGTCAGGGAAGTTTTCAACGACATCAGCAATCGGAATTTGCCCGTTGTGGCGTGCAAAATCACAAAGTACTTCATTGTGTCAAGCACAATCATGGTAAGCAGGGTAAGTACCGACGCCACGGCGTACTCTACACGAATGTTTTTCCAAATTTCCGAAAAGGTCTTTTGCCCGTCCGCCGCATTCATGGAAAGTTGATACATCAGCGCAATTGTCAGCACCAGCACCGCCACAAAAAATATGTTGCTCACCCACTTGTTTCCACGGGTAGGCTCGTCCACTTTGCGGTTGGCAAAATTCTCCTTCGCCAACTGTAAGTCGGTGGGAGATTTCTTTTTGGCGTCAACGTTGCAAGATGCGTTGTCTGTTTCCGTTTCCTGCTTCGGACATTGCGTTTTTTCGGGAATGTCTTTCATAAACTACCTTTCAGGCAAAAGTCAACTTACATTATATCACACCCCGCCGTTGCTTGCAACAGAGCAGCAGTGCAAAGTTGTGTCGAAATGCAGCGTTGTCTTCGACTTGTTTTGGCTAAGCAATTTTGATGCGTGAACGGATTTTAATAAACATGTAAATAAATAAGCATTTAAATATGCTTTTTTATGAAAGCGTAAACATACTTTATTTAATGAAAACGTCAACATACTTTATTTAATGAAATAGTAAACATTTTTTAATGAAAAACCAAACACTTTATTCCATTCGGCAGCAACAACCGTAGATTTTGCAACAAGTGCGTTTGCAACTACCGCAGTAAGCGGTGTTTTAAGCGTTTTTTGCCTTTGCAGTTTGTAAAAAGGTGGGTAATAGGAAAATGTGAAAATGGGGCAAAGGCTTTTTGCCAATCCGTTGCAAACAACAGACACTGTCGCCTGTTGCCGTAAAAATTTCAGGCACAACCTGAATGCGTTTTCTTGTATCAAAAAACAAAGGCAAACGGACGTTGCGCAGTTAGCTGAAATTTGCCGAGAAACGAACTCACGGCAAGTGCGTTTGCAAGTACCGCAGTAAGCGGTGTTTGAAGCGTTTTTTGCTTTGCGGTTGATGCAAAGCAGTAACGTTACCGCATGTCAGTCAAACAAAAAATGTAATTTTTCAGATTTTGCGAAAAAATTTTAAAAAAATTGGAAAAAATTACTTAAAAAGTGTTGACAAACAATTAAAAGGTGGTATAATGTTAGCAGTTGAAGACGTTGAGTGCTAACAATCAAACAAAAAGATTGCCAACAATAACACCGAAAGCCTCGACAAATTTCTAAAAAGGAGATAACTACTATGAAAAACTATGTGTTAAGAAGAAACAACGATATTTTGGAAGACACTTTCAACAGCTTTTTCCGTCCTTTTTATGTGGATGAGGAAGCGGCTGTTATGAAAACAGACATCAAAGAAACGGAAAACGAATACCTGATGGATGTTGAAATGGCAGGTTTCGGCAAGAACGACATCTCGTTGAAGTTTGAAAAGGGTTACCTCACCGTTTCAGCAAAGAAGAGCGAAAAGGACGAAAACGCCAACTACATTCGCAGAGAACGTGCATGCAGTTGCAGCAGAAGTTACTACCTTGGTGACGTAAACGAAAAATCCATCAAGGCAAAGTACAACAACGGCGTTTTGGAAATTGTTGTCCCCAAGGAAAAGAAGGAAGAAACATCTCATTCCATTTCCATCGACTAATTCTGAAAAACGGGACGGCAGGCAAAACATCGGCGTAGGCTAATCCTTTGCCGCAAATCGTTAGGGAAAGTCCCCTCCGTCACACCTCCTTAGGTTTTGTGCGGAGGGGCTTTTTTCAAAGATTTGCAAAAACTTCGCCTGTCGCAGGACGAGCAGAGGTGCAGGCGTTTTGCAGATGCAAGCGCCACAGGCAAAACTTTGCAAAAGACCTCATTTTGCAAAAGTCATCTGCCGTCGTGCGGTTGGTAAAAGAAAAAACGTACATTTGCCCTGCGTATAGGGTAGCAATCGCCAAAGTAGCGGTACCTAGAGGTGAAAGCAACGCAAAGCAAGGGCAAAATTTACAAACAAAAAAGGTGAAAATCTACAAACAAAAAAGGTGAAATATGAAAAAATTCAAAACGGAATCTCAAAAAGTACTTGACATAATGATAAACTCCATCTACACCAACAAGGACATTTTCCTGCGTGAACTTGTTTCCAACGCAAGCGACGCTTTGGACAAGTTGGCGTATCAAAGCCTTACCGACGGTTCCGGTCTGGACAGAAGCAGTCTGGAAGTGCAAATTTCCGCAGACAAATCGGCACGTACCCTCACGATAAAGGACAACGGTGTGGGCATGAGCGCCGACGAGTTGGAAAACAACCTCGGCACGATTGCTAAAAGCGGCAGCGAGGCATTCAAAAAGAGCGTGGAAAATGCTTCCGACGTGGAAATAATCGGTCAGTTCGGCGTGGGATTTTATTCGGCATTTATGGTGGCGGACAAAGTGCAGGTTTTGTCGCAAAAACAAGACGGCGAGGCTCACCTGTGGACGAGTTGCGGCGCAGAGGGGTACGAAATTGCTCCTGCCGAAAATTGCGGAAGGGGAACAACGGTAACGCTCACCTTGAAAGCGGACACCGACGAGGAAAACTACTCCAAGTATCTGGAAGAGTACACATTGCGCAGCCTTATTAAGAAGTATTCCGATTACATACGCTACCCCATCAAATTGCAGGTGGAAAAGGAAGAAGATGGGAAAAAGAGCGTGGAATGGGAAACGGTCAACAGCATGACTCCGTTGTGGAAGCAACCCAAAAAGGACATAACCGAGGAGCAGTACGACAGTTTCTACATGGAAAACTTCTACGACTACGAAAAACCGCTCAAAGTTATTCACACTTCGGCGGAAGGCGTGGTGGATTACAAAGCGCTGTTGTTTGTTCCGTCGCACGCCCCCTACAACTACTACAACAAGAGTTACGAAAAGGGGCTTAAACTGTACACCAACGGCGTGCTTATCACCGACAAATGCGCCGACCTTATTCCCGATTGTTACAGTTTCGTCAAAGGACTTGTGGACAGCGAACTGACCCTCAACATTTCCCGTGAAACGATACAGCAAAACAGACAACTTAAACTGATTGCTTCCAACCTGGAAAAGAAAATCACGGCGGAACTTGCTTCCATGTTGCAGGAAGACCGTGAGAAGTACGAAAAATTCTTCCAACAGTTCGGTTTGCAACTCAAATTCGGCGTGTACGACAACTGGGGCGCAAAAAAAGAACAGTTGAAGGACTTGCTGTTGTTCCACTCCGTCAAGGAAAACAAACTTGTAACTTTGAAGGAATACGTTGACGGCATGGCGGAAGGTCAAACGGCAATCTATTACGCAGCGGGCGCAACTGTGGACGCCGTCAAAAACCTGCCTCAGGTGGAAAACGTTACGGTAAAAGGCTACGACGTGCTGTGTCTGACAGACGATGTGGACGAATTTGCTTTGAAGGTGATGGAAAAGTACAACGACAAACCTTTCAAATCCGTTGCGGACGAAACGGTGGAATTGCAGGATGAAAATGCCGACCTTTCGGCTTTTGTCAAAAACGTTCTGGGCGACGCCGTTGCCAAGGTTAAATGTTGTTCGCTGGGAGCAAACCATCCCGTGTGTCTTTCCTCCGAGGGCGAACTGTCCATCGAAATGGAAAAGGTTCTCAATTCCATGCCCAACGGCGGTAAAGTTTCGGCAAACAAGGTGCTGGAAATAAACACCAATCACCCTGTCTATGACAAATTGAAACAACTTCTGGAAAGCGACAAAGACAAATTGACGGATGCGTCAAAGGTGCTGTACCAACAGGCAAGAATCATCGAAGGTTTGCCTGTGGACAACGCCACGGAACTTGCCCAACTTGTGGCAAAGTTCATTGCCGCCTGATTGCAGAAAATAAAAAGCGGAGATTTTTCTCCGCTTTTTTTTGTCGCCTTTCAGCATGTTTAAGGACGGTTTTTTTTGCATACGTATGTGCATTTTCGGTACAATTTTCGTTGCCTCGCATCAAAATTGCCTGTTGTTTGCAAAATACGCAGTACAAATATTGCATGCAAGCCTTTGCAACTTGTAAAATTTTCCTTTGACGTTTTATTTCATTGGTTGTCGTCGTTTTTTCGCCGTGGTGGTTTTCCCGTTTCTTTGCGTTTCTGAACGTTTCTGTTACAAAGCAATTTTTTCAAATTTTCCCGTCAAATTTTCCGCATTTCTGAATTTGTCTTTTTGTGCATTGTTTTGTCGTTTCACTGCGTTGCCCCGTTTGCCTGACGTTACAAATTTTCATTGTCCATTGCCCTCTGCAACAACAGCCGTTTGTGTTTGTGCTTTTTTCTCATTTCCGCTTTTTGTGTTTTCAACAGGTTTTGACGCAGGCATTTGCCAGTTTTATTGACCAAGTTGCGTTGACGTAAATTTTTTATGCGGTGTAAACACAAAGTTATCTGTCGTTGTGACAAAAAAAATTGCACAAAACATGCGCAAAGTGCCTTGTTTTTGACGGAATAAGGGCTTTTTCGACAAAAAAAAGCGTCAATTATGCAAAAAAATGTTGAAAATGACTTTATTATGTAGTAAGATGAATATACATTGGATACGTATGCCGATGAATATTGTTAAGGAGAATATTGACATGCCACAGTGGCTTAAAAATGCAGTATTTTACGAAATTTATCCGCAAAGTTTCTACGACACCAACGGTGACGGTATCGGCGACATAAACGGTATCACGCAAAAGTTGGATTACATCAAACAATCGGGATTCAACGCTCTTTGGCTCAATCCCTGCTACCTTTCCCCCTTCATGGATGCGGGCTACGACGTGCAGGACTACAAGCAGGTAGCCCCACGTTACGGCACAAACGAAGACCTGTACAACCTGTTTGACGAGGCGCACAAGAGGGGAATGCACGTAATTCTGGACCTCGTTCCCGGGCACACCTCCGATTTGCACCCGTGGTTTTTGGAAAGCAAAAAACCCGAGAAAAACAAGTACAGCGATTTTTACATCTGGTCGGACAGCGCTTGGAGCAGACCAAACGGCTACTCGTGGGTGGCGGGAATGTCGGACAGGGACGGCTGTTACATGCTCAACTTTTTCAACAGTCAGCCTGCACTGAACTACGGCTTCAACGAGATAACTCACCCTTCATGGCAAATGTCCTACACCGACCCACGTGTACAGGGTACCTTTGAGGCAATACTCGACGTGATGCGTTTTTGGCTGGACCACGGTTGCGACGGTTTCCGTGTGGACATGGCGGACAGCCTTGTCAAAAACGACGAGGAAAAGGTGGCAACGGCGTCGCTGTGGCGCAAAGCCCGTGCAATGCTGGACAAAGACTATCCCGAAGCCATGATGGTGTCGGAATGGTGCAATCCTGCCCGTTCCATCAACATGGCAGGTTTCCACTGCGACTTTTTGCTCAACCACTACAAAAAACTTTCCTACTACGGATTCCGTTTTATCAACAAAAAGGGACAAAACAAAAGTTACTTCTGCAAAACGGCTCACGTTTCCGCCAAAAACATGTTGGCAAAGTATCTTGAAGATTTGGCAATAGTGGGCGACAGGGGTTACATAAGCGTAATTTCCGGCAACCACGACACCGAGCGCATTTCCTACACTCTGGACGAAAGCGAACTGCGCCTTGCCTACACAATGCTGCTCACCTTGCCCGGCGTTCCCTTCTTCTACTACGGCGACGAAATAGGCATGCGTTACATTCCTCAACAATCCAAGGAAGGCGGTTTCCACCGCACAGGTTCCCGCACGCCCATGCAATGGGACGCCACGAAAAAGAACCTCGGTTTTTCCGACGCCGAAGTTGACAAACTGTACCTTGACGTGGACAGGCAGGCAAACGCTCCCTGTGTGGCGCAGCAAATGGCGCAACAAGATTCGCTGTGGAATTTGGTGTGCAGCCTCAACAGGTTGCGCAGCAACTATCCCGATTTGCAATCGGACGGTAAATTGCAGGTGCTTGTGTGCGCCGACAACGGTGTGCTGTGCTATCGCCGTGGAGAAAACATTGCCGTAGCCTTCAATCCCAAAGACAGGGCGGCAATGCTTCCCGTCAAGATGGGAGAAGTTTTGTTTGAAACGGGTAAGGCGACTGCAAGGGGCGAAAAAACGTTGCTTGCTCCGCAAACGGCAGTTGTTTTCAAACTCAGACAATACTAAGGAAGGTACTTTATGAACAAAACCATCGTTGCAATAATTTACGACTTCGACAACACCCTTTCCACCAAAGACATGCAGGAGTTCACCTTCATTCCCTCTTTGGGGATAACCGCCGACGAATTTTGGGCGCAGTGCGACAAAACTTCCCACGAGTACAGCATGGACCACATTCTGGCATACATGTACCTCATGGCAAAAATGTCCAAGCAAAGCGGTGTTCCCCTTTCCGCCGACAAACTCAGGGAAATGGGCAAAGGTGTGGAATTTTTTGACGGCGTCAAAGAGTGGTTTGCACGCATCAACAATTTCGGCGCAAGTCTGGGGCTGGAAGTGAGACATTACATCATATCCTGCGGACTCAAACCCATGATTGAAGGTTGCGACATTGCCCACGAATTTTACAACATTTTCGCCTGCGACTACGTCTACGACCAAAACGGCGAGCCTGTGTGGCCGTCGGTGGCGATAAACTACACCAGCAAAACGCAGTTTCTGTACCGCATCAACAAGGGCGTAGAGGACGTGGGCGAGCACAAAAGACTCAACATGTACATGCCAAAGAACCAGCGTGTCGTGCCGTTTTGCAACATGATTTACGTCGGCGACGGTCTGACGGACGTTCCCAGCATGAAACTTGCCCGTCAGCGTGGCGGTTACGCAATAGGCGTGTACCGCAATCCCGAGGACGCCAGTTACCTTGTCGACGAGGAACGTGTGGATTTCTACGTAAAGAGCGACTACACGGAAAACAGTCAGATGGACGAGGCAATGAAAGCCATTTTGCAAAAGATATGCGCTCAGACTCGTTTTTGGCAACTGTCGGAAAAATCCGTCAAAAACAATCAGTAAAACGCAAGCAAATCAAAACATTTGCAATGTTTCCTCTCAAAAAAGCAGGCGAAAACAAACGTCTGCTTTTTTGTTTGCCTGCGGTTTTTGCAAAAATGCCAAAAAACGACCTTCAATGCCCTTTTTCGACGGCGACGGTCGGTTATTCTTTTTCAAAGGACTTTTGCGGAGGAAACTATGTATTGCAAACGTGTGGTAATATTGCAGCAATCCAACGCCAGATTTGCCGAGCGTGGCAAGGAACTGTGCGGAATGGTGAAATTTGTCAACAGGGAAAACACCGAGGTTACCGTTTTCGTAACCAACGCCGACGTTACCTCTTTCGGAGAGTGGTGGATAATGGTGGCGTTTACCGACGGTATTTTTGCAAAAAACCTTTCTACCTTCAACAATTTTGTGTTCACGCTGCCGTTACATTCGTTGGATGAAATAGGATGTCTTCTTGTCAAACGTGAAGACGACTGCTACGAGGTGGCGCAAGGTCAGTACGGCACGCAAAATCTGACAAATGTTTTGCGACGAAACATTCGCAGTTGCGAGGACAATTCCACCCCTTACGAAAAGTTTGTGGCAAGCACGGAAAACTTCTACGAAGGCGCCGATGTGGAAAAACTGAAAGCCGACGCCGACGGCAGGTACAAAAGCGTGGAGGAGTACAGCAACGCTTTCGAGCGGTACTACGCTGCGGGCGGTCAGGACAACTACTATCAATCGGTAAAAAGGGAAATAGGCAAGGTGTTTTTGCAGTTTCCCCCCTATTATCCGCTCATTCGCAAGTACCGAGAGTCCTTTTTTGTCAGGATAGACTTTCCATCGTCGGAAAAGTACTTTGTACTTGGACTTTTACAGCAGGAAGGAAAAATCCGCTACATATGCTACGGACTGCCTGCGGAAAAAGAGGGTTTCAGCGACAAGGATTTTGTGTTTGTCAACAACGCTCCCACCAACTTCTGGATGCTTTTTCAGGACGCCGACACCGGTCAGATTACCACCCTCACACAGCCTGTGTAGCAACAAAAGGCTTCTTTTGCGTGAACTTATCTTTCCGGAAGCGTTGCGCAACTGCGCCTTTCCTTTCAAATTGACGCTTTTGCGGCGGAAAATACCTTTCGCAGCCCTTTCAACTGTGCAAAAAGTGTTGCAATTTTATAAATTATGACGTATAATTAAAGCCTATGTAGTATCTACATAAGGAGTAATGTAACAATGTTCAATAAAACTACTACCAAAAAACCTCTAATCTTGCTTGTTGCTTTGGTTTTGTGCGCAACGTTGCTGTTTGCCGCATGCAACCCCGCAAACGCATTTGTTCCCGTGGAAATTCCCGCAGAGGCACAAGTGGAAGGCAACGGCGGTATTGCAGTTAAATACGGCGACTGGATATATTATGTAAACGGTTACGAAAGTAGCGCCACAGCCAACAATGCCTACACAACGGATGTGCGCACAGGCGCAATAGTGCGCATCAAAGTGGCGGATCTCGAAGACGTAATCAAAATAAACGACCAGGACCTTTCCTCTTCCAAAAAATCGGAAGCCATCAAAAAGGCTGTTGCCGAAAAGGCGCAGATGGTTGTGCCAAACTTCTACTACACAGGCAACACAACTTCCACGTCGCTCAACGGAATTTACATTTTCAACAACCGTCTTTACATCACCACACCCAACACCGAATTGGATGCTAACGGAAACATTCTCAACAATCAACTTGTGCTTACAAGTTACAACCTCGGCGGAGGCGATGTAGTGCGTCACTATGTGTTTGAAACAAACACGCCGCAACTCAAACTCAGCCAGGTTGGAAACGACGTGTACGCAACCTTCATTTTGGACGGCAAACTCAGCAGTCTGAAAGTCGGCGAAAGTGAAGCCACCGTCATTGCGGAAGAAATCACCTCTCCCACATTCAACGGCGACTACGTGTATTTCCTCGATAAGGACGGCTCCATTTGCCAGTTCAAGGCAGGCACAACGGAAAGTAAAGTTGTGGTGGAAAACACCTCTTCCGAAGAAACAAACACGGAAATTACCTACACGATAAGGTCTGTAAACGGCGAATACGTGTATTACACCGTCAGCGACGGTTCGCAAACGTCCGGTCTCAAATTGTACTACGCAACTGCGGAAAGCAGCGGCAACATCGTGCTGGACACCCTTCCCAGTGGCAGTTACTACGGTTGGCAGGACAAAGTGGTGTACACGGCAAGCGTTCCCGAAGAACCGGTAACAATGTACGGCATCTGGACGGCATCTGCCGACGGTTCCGACAAAACGGAAGTTCTGGACGCCTCTCAAAACTCTTCCACAATCACTCTCAACAAGTTGGAAGGTAACATTTTGTACTACACCACAAACAGCGTTTCCTACACTTTGGATTTGTCCGACCCCGACGCTCAACCCGTGGCTTATGCTTACAGTTTGTCTTCCACGGCAACAGGTTGGTCCGTTCCCGATGTTTTGGGCGAATATGTGTTCTCTTTGGGTACAGGCACCGTAAGCGTTGTGAAGTTCAACCCTGTTACAAAGCGCAACTCCGCATCCACGGCAGTTACTTTCACAGTGGTGGAAGAAGACAACAAGTAATTTAACGGTGAATTGTCAAACTAAGTGCAACAGTTAGAAAGAAAATAGTTGAATAAAT